>Ga0075156_10000482_pt1 | contig 20464 bp, 19 predicted proteins | sample JI81AbrownDNA_FD_70966 | JGI IMG/M metagenome (GOLD analysis project Ga0075156, IMG submission 70966) | Wastewater effluent complex algal communities from Wisconsin, to seasonally profile nutrient transformation and Carbon sequestration -... | ecosystem: Engineered > WWTP > Effluent > Algae...
CCGGCAGTCGCAATCCGGAGCGACCGACCTGGCGATACGGCATACCGGCTTCGTAGCGGCCCGGGTCGGGCTGATAGTCGATGGCGTGCATGGTCATAATCAGATCGCCTCCACGGGGGGATAGACCGGCTGCCACATGCGGGCATAGATCTGTTGGATGGGGTCGGTGAGGGGCTCGCGCGCCAGGCCCTCCTTCTCGGCCTGCTTCGCGACGGCGACCGCGACGGTGGCCGAGACCATCCGCAACTGGCTCATCATCGGCAGCAGCGGAGCGCCCTGCCGATAGGCGTTGACCATCCCCGCGAGCGCCTCGGCGGCGGCGGCGATCATCCCTTCGGTGACCCGGGATGCCTTGGTCGTCGCCACCCCGAGGCCGAGGCCGGGGAAGATCAGGGCGTTATTGGCCTGGGCGATTTGATAACGGATGCCGTCGTAGTCCACCGGCCCGAAGGGGCTGCCGGTCGCCACGAGCGCCCGCCCCTCGGTCCACGTGAGCAGGTCGGCCGGGGTGGCCTCGGCGCGAGAGGTCGGGTTGGAGAGCGGGAAGATGATCGGCCGCGTGCAATAGCTCGCCATCTCCTCCACGATTTCGCGGGTGAAGGCGCCGCCGCGCGTTGAGGTGCCGATCAGGATCGTCGGCTTCGCATTGCGGATTACGTCTTCGACGGTGATGTGGTCGGGATCGGCGACGGCCCAGTGCCGCACCTCCGCGCGGGATCGGGCATACGGCCGCTGGAAGGCGAGGAGTTCGGGCTGGTCATCGATATAGAGGCCATTGATCCCGATGGGATAGAAGCGAGCGTAGGCCTCCTCCTCGGTCTCCGAGGCGCCGGTGCGCAGCATCGTGTCGCGGATCAGGTTCGCGATTCCGATGCCGGCACTGCCGGCGCCGAAGACGCACACGCGGTGATCGTCCAGAGTCAGCCCGGTGACATCGACTCCGGCGAGAATCGCCGCGAGCACGACCGCGGCGGTGCCTTGGATGTCGTCATTGAACGTGCAGATCTCGTCGCGATATTTCGTGAGCATCCGGTGGGCGTTGGTGGTCCCGAAGTCCTCCCAGTGCAACATCGCATTGGGGAACATCTCGCGCACGGTGTGGACGAAGGTGTCGAGGAACTCGTCATACTTCTCGCCGCGCACGCGGGCGTGCCGCTCGCCGAGATACATCTCGCTGCTCAGCAGGCCGAGATTATCCGTCCCGACATCGAGCACCACGGGTATGGCGCGGCGCGGGTGGATGCCGGCCGCGGCCGTATAGACCGACAGCTTCCCGACGGCGATCTGGATGCCCCCGATGCCCTGATCACCGATGCCGAGGATGCCCTCGCTGTCGGTGACGACGACGAGGTCGACCTCGTCCGGGCCGAGACCGAAGTTGTGGAAGGCCTCCTGCATCAGATCGGGGTGATCGATGGAGAGGAAGACACCGCGCGGCCGGGAGAACTCATGGCTGAAGCGCTCGATCGCCTCGCCGATCGTCGGGGTGTAGACGATCGGCAGCATTTCTTCGAGGTTGCTGGTCAGCAGCCGATAGAAGAGGACCTCGTTGCGGTCCCGCACCCCCGAGAGGTGGAGGTATTTGCCGAGCCGCGTGGAGGTGCGGGTGTACTGGTCATAGACGCGCCGGACCTGGTTCTCCAGGGTCGTGACTTCCGAGGGCACCAGCCCGACGAGGCCGAGCGCCTGGCGCTGCTCCTTGGTGAAGGCGGTGCCGCGGTTGGTCGTCGGGTTGCTCATCACGGCCCGCCCCCGAGCGCGGATCCGCAGCGGGCCGAAGCTGGTCGAGGTGTCCTGCTCGTAATCCTGGCTGGGCATGGTGCCAACCCTACGGTTCGCGCACCCATCGGTTTAGGGGTTGGGCGTGCGGACCCGAACCTCGGCTGGCGGGGTTTCGATGCATAGAGCAAGGTTTACGTCAGAGCGGCAAGCCTGTCCGCAAAGCTTGCGCCTACCGCGCGAGAATGGCTGAAAATCTGCGGCCCCGGCTACGATAGTCCGGTGGTCTTGCAACAACGGCGTGTCCTGGAACTCGATCCTGCCCAGGTGAGGCAGGCGCGGACGCTGGCGCGCACCGCCGGGCGGCCGGTGGTCGACCTCGCGAAACGGCATACGACCGTCTCGGTGGAGCGGGCGACACTGCGCCTAGCCGGACTCGCCGGGGCCGACCATGAGCTCGTGCCCTGGGTCAACCATCTCGTCGACACCGTCCGCGATCAGGTTGGCCTCGAACGGGGCGTGGCCCTGCCGGTGTGGGACGCCCTGCGCCGCGGCGAGGCGCCCGACCTGCTGACCCTGGCCCAAAAATCGGCCGGGGGAGCGGTGCACTTCGACCTGCCCGAGGGCCGCGCGGCGAGTGCAGCGGGGAAGGCCGCGCGCACCGCGGTCGCCCGCGGCATCCGGACCATTGATGCCCAGCGCGCGAAACGCGAGAAGTTGATCGCCCGGCACGGGGACCCGAAGCAGAAGCCGTGGATTTATCTCATCGTCGCCACCGGGGACATTTATGAGGACATCCCGCAGGCTCAGGCCGCGGCGCGCGAAGGCGCCGACATCATCGCGGTGATCCGCAGCACCGGACAGAGCCTGCTCGATTTCGTCCCCGAGGGCGCCACCCGCGAGGGCTATGCCGGCACCTATGCCACCCAAGAGAACTTCCGGCTCATGCGCGCCGCCTTGGATGAGACGAGCAAAGAACTCGGCCGCTATATCCGCCTGACGAACTATGCGTCCGGATTGTGTATGCCGGAGATCGCCACCCTCGCCGGGCTCGAGCGCCTTGACATGATGCTCAACGACTCGATGTACGGCATCCTCTTTCGCGATATCAACCCGATCAGAACCTTTGTCGACCAACGCTTTTCACGCCAGATTCACGCCCGCGCCGGGATCATCATCAACACCGGCGAGGACAACTACCTCACGACCGCCGATGCCGTCGAGGCCGCCCACACGGTCACCGTGAGCCAACTGCTCAACGAGTATTTCGCCAAGGAAGCGGGACTCGAGGACTGGCAGCTCGGCCTCGGGCACGCCTTCGAGATCAACCCCGATGTGCCCGACAGCTTCCGGCTGGAACTCGCGCATGCCCTCCTCGCCCGGACCCTTTTCCCCAAGGCACCGCTGAAGTGGATGCCGCCGACCAAACACATGACCGGCGACATCTTCCGCGGCTATCTGCTCGACGGCTTCTTCAATCTCGTCGGCGCGATGACCGGTCAGGGCATTCTGCTCGTCGGGATGATGACCGAAGCCGTCGTCACCCCGTGGATCTCGGACCGGGATCTGGCGCTACAGAATGTCCGCTATGTCCTCAATGCCGCCGGCGGGCTCACGGAGGACTTCCACCCGCCGCGCGATGGGTTCATCCAGACGCGCGCTCGCGAGGTGCTTGGTGAGTCGATCGATCTGTTGCAACGGATCATCGACGACTCAAGTTCGCCCGCAGAGCCGGCCCTGCTCGCCGCGATCGCCGATGGCACCTTCGGCGCCATGAAACGTCCGCCCACCAAGGGCAAGGGCCTCGACGGCGTCGTCGCCAAGGCACCCGGCTATCTCAACCCCGCCACCGACCTGCTGCACGAAGGGGCGACCCGATGAGCCCGAAGGATGCCCATGAGGCCCGCCGCCGCCGCGAGAACGCGACGGCCGGGGAGTTGAGCCTGGCGATCGCCTCCGGCCCCGGCCCGATCGTGCGGCCGTATGGCGACACCACCGGGGATGGCATGGTCCAGGTCTCCTTCACCCTGCCGCTGCCGCACGACAAGCGCGCCGAGGGCGCGGCCGTGCGTTTGGCCATGCAGATGGGGATCGAGCCGGCGCTGCTCGTGCACGCCAAGGCCATCGGCCCCGACTTCACCTTCTTCGTCGTCTATGGGCCGGTCAAGCACCTCGTCGACATCCGCGATATCGACATCGTCGAGCGCGAGTTCGAGCTGCTCTCCTCCAAGGAGGTCAACACCGCGATCAAGAAGCACCTGCGACGCAAGCTCGTCGTCGTCGGCGCCTGCATCGGCACCGATGCCCACACCGTGGGCATCGACGCCATCCTCAACATCAAGGGCTTCGCGGGGGAGAAGGGCCTGGAGTACTACCGGGAGATGGCCGTGCACAACCTCGGGGCCCAGGTGAGCATCCCGGAACTGGTCAATACGGCATACGACCTGCGCGCCGACGCCGTCCTGGTCTCCCAGGTCGTGACGCAAAAGGATGCCCACCTGCACAACACCCGCGAGATGAGCGCCGCCTTCCGCGAGGCCTTCCCCGCCGGTGCGGTGCCGCACCTGATCGTCGGGGGTCCGCGCTTCGAGGAGGGTGCGGCGAGCGGCCTCGGCGTGGACCGGATCTTCGGGCGCGGGACCACGCCGGGCGAGGTCGCGTCATACCTGATCCATGCCCTGGTCGACCCCGACACCAGAGTCACGCCCGAACCCCGACGGAAGGCAAAGTCCGCATGAGCCGCGCCGAGGTCGGTATGACCGTGACCCACCGCCGCTATGTGCCGTACAGCCACGCGCATTACGCGGGCAATCTGGTCGATGGCGCCTATTCCCTCGCGGCCTTCGGCGATGTCGCGACCGAGCTGTGCATCCGCACCGATGGCGACGAAGGGCTCTTCGCGTCCTACTCCGAGGTGCAATTCCGGGCGCCGGTGCGGGCCGGCGACTGCCTCGAGATCGAGGCGCGCCTGGTGCGGGTCGGCACCCGCAGCCGCGAGATCGACTTCGAGGTCCGCGTCACCGCCCGCGGCAACCCGGCGCGCGGCGAATCGGCCGCCGACCTGCTCGACCCGCCGATCGTGGCCACGACCGCCCGCGGCGTCGTGGTCGTCCCGCCCGGGGGCTAACCCCCGGCGGTCACCGGGCCTGCTCGGCGAGGTGGCTGCGCAGGGAGGTGTAGACCTTGCGCACCCCGATCGCGCGCTGCAGATCGTCCTCGATCCGGTGGAAGAACTCGCGCCGGTAGTTCTGGTCGATGACCGCTTGGACGGTGAAATAGAGCCCGGCGAAGCCGGAGAGGAAGACGGCGACGGCGAAGAGTTCGTCGCTGATCAGGTGCAACGGCCCGGTGTAGTGCGGCGGTGATCCGGTCCAGGACTCGATGACCGAGGGCCGGATCACCAGGGAACCGAAGAGGCAGAAGAAGCCGAAGACGAGCAGCGCCACCAGCAGCAGTTGCACCGCCTGGGTGATGAAGAGCATCAGCATCAGGTTGCTGCGTTGCAGCCGGGGCAGCCGGATGTCGCCGGCCTGGGCCGCGAGGCGCGGCTCGGCGGCGATCTCGCGAGCCGCCGAGGCCACCGGCGTGCCGGCGCAGATCTCCTGGAGTTGCCCGCCGTCCATCTCCACCCCGAGCCGTTCGATCTCGCCGGCGAAGGAAGGCCACAAGAAGGCGATCGCCAAGACGGTGAAGCAGGCGAGCGCCCCGACCAGCCGGGCCCGCGAGAGGGAGGAGGCGACCTGCCAGACCTCGGTGTTGATGAAGAGGAAGGTGATGAAGAGCAGCAGGAAGGGCAATGCGCGAGTCAGCAGCGGCAGGAGCAGCCGCATGCTCTGCCCCGCATGTCGCAGGGCCCAGCCGGCGATGCGTGCGACATCGAAGACGATCAGCCCGCGGATCAGCACGACCAGCGCTGCCGCCGAGATCGCGAGCGCGGACGCCTCCGCGCCGCGCGCGCCGAGCAGCCGGCTCCCGAAGCCGATCACCACCGCCACGCTCAGCGCAATGCCTCCCCACAGCGCGACGACGCCCGGACGCAGGGCGCGCTGGATCCGGGTATGGCGTTCCTCGACGAAATAGGGGAGACCATGGGCATCGAACCAGTGCTCGCACCGGGCGACGTCATTGGCGCTGAGCATGGGCCCAGCATGCCGCAGGCACGGCAGACGAGCACGTACCGTTAGGGCGTGAGTCGCACACCCCCGCTCCCGGCCCGGCTGCTGCTCGGGCTCGCCGGCGGCGGCGCCATCGCGCTCGCCTTCCCTGGAGCCAATGTGTGGTGGGCAGCCTGGGTCGGCTGCGCGCTGCTCGCCGCCGCCGGGTGGGCGGCGACCTGGCGTCAAGGACTCCTGGTCGGTCTGGTCGCCGGCTGGGCCTATTTCCTCCCCACCCTCTCGTGGTCGGGGGTGTATGTCGGCAAGCTCCCGTGGTTCGCGCTGGCCACCCTCGAAGCGCTCTATATCGCGGCGATGCTCGCGGTGGTCGGGCCGCTCCAGCGCCGCCTGCTTGCGCGTGGGCTGGGGGCGGCGGCATACCTGCTGGTGCCCATCGGCTGGGTCGTGGGGGAGTGGGCCCGCTCCAGCACCCCCTTCGGCGGGTTCCCCTGGGTGCGTCTGGCGTTCAGCCAGGCCGATTCACCGGTGCGGATGCTCGCGGCCTTCGGCGGCGCGCCCCTGCTCGCCGCCGCCGTGGCGGGCATCGGGACCTGCCTGTATGCCGCGGCCACCTTGGTCTTGGAGCGCCGGGCCCGCGCGGCCATCCCGCTGGCCCTGGCCGGGTTGCTCGCGGTGGGCCCGCTCGCGCTCTCGCTGCCGACGCCGACGATGCAGTTCACGCCTCGGATCGGCCTGGTTCAAGGCAATGTGCCCGAGCCAGGTCTGGAGTTCAATGCCGAGCGCCGCGCAGTCCTCGACAATCACGTCCGCGTCACCGAGGAGTTGATGGCGCGCCCCGACACCGGCATCCTCGACCTCGTCGTCTGGCCGGAGAATGCCTCCGATATCGACCCACTGCGCAATTCCGATGCGGCCGCCGCCGTGACGATGGCGCGGACCGCGACGAAATCGCCATTGCTGATCGGCGCCATCCTCGACGAACCCGAGCCCGAGGTTTCCAATGTCTCGCTGCTCTATCGCCCGGGAGAGCTGGACCCCGAACGTTATGTCAAACAGCACCCCGTGCCGTTTGCGGAATATGTGCCCTTCAAGGACTTCTTCCGCCACTTCAGCGACAAAGTGGATCTCGTGCGCGCCGGGATGGCCAAGGGCGATGAGATCGGCAGCTTCGAGCTGACCACCGCGGGCGGCCAGGCCTGGTCGGCGCTGCCGAGCATCTGCTTCGAGGTGGCGTATGACGCCCTGGTGCGCGACGCCGTCACCCTCGATCCGCAACGGCCCTCGGTGCTGATCGTGCAGACCAATAACGCGACCTTCGGGTTCACCGCCGAGTCGGAGCAGCAGTACGCCATCTCCCGCATCCGGGCCATCGAACACAATCGGGCCGTGGTCCACGTCTCCACCGTGGGCGTCAGCGGGTTCATCGCCCCGGACGGAACGAGCAGCCCGCCGTCGGCGTTGTTCACGGCATACGCCGCGGCGGCGAATGTGCCGGCGAACAGCGGGCTGACGATCGCCGACCGACTCGGCGCGGCGCCGGAATACCTCGCCCTCGGCGTGCTGTTTCTTGCATGGGGTCTCTGCCTGCCCCGCCGCCGCACACCTGACCACCCGACCGCCCCGACCCCCGACAGCAAGGAATTGGCCCGTGCCTGACGCCGAGGCGCCCGACCGCGAACCCATCGTGAGGGTCCTGGTCTGCATCCCCACCTACAACGAGCGGGAAAACCTGCCGCTCGCCGTGGCTGGCGTGCGCGCCCACGCCCCCGAGGCGGACATTCTCGTCCTCGACGACAATTCCCCCGATGGCACCGGGGCGATCGCCGATGAGCTCGCGGCCGGCGACTCGCACGTGCATGTGCTGCACCGGGCGGGCAAGGAGGGCCTCGGCATGGCCTATCTCGCAGGCTTCGACTGGGGCCTAGAACGCGGCTATGACGCGATCGTGGAGATGGACGCCGACGGCTCCCACCAACCGAGATACCTGCCCGAGCTGCTGGCCGCCCTCGCCGATGCCGACCTCGTCATCGGCTCGCGCTATGTCTCCGGCGGATCGGTGGTCAACTGGCCGGCCAGCCGCAAGGCGCTCTCGATGGGTGGCAACCTCTACATCAGGTTGATCCTTGGGATGGGAGTCGGTGATGCCACCGCCGGCTACCGCGCCTACCGCGCCAGCGCGCTGCGCACCATCGGCTTGGACCAAGTCGAATCGGCCGGCTATTGCTTCCAGGTCGACCTCACCGTGCGCGCGACCCGGGCGGGCCTGCGCATCGTTGAGGTGCCGATCGAGTTCGTCGAACGCGAGATCGGGGACTCCAAGATGAACAACGCCATTGTCACCGAGTCGATGAAACGGATCACCGGCTGGGGCCTGGCCCACCGCAGCGGACAGTTGAAGAAGATCACCTCCCGGGAGCCTCGATGGCACGCGTTGTAGGCCAGACCCCGTATGCCGCGGGCCCGCGCCGCCGGCCCCTGCGCACCGCGCTCTTCATCGCCTTCTTGGTGGTCCCGATCGCCGAGATCGCCACGATCATCGCCGTGGGCAAGGTGATCGGCGGCTGGCAGACCGTCCTGCTGTTGTTGCTGATGTCGGTGCTCGGCACCTGGTTGATGCGCCGCGAGGGCTCGAAGACCTGGCGGGCCCTCAACACCGCCTTGTCCACCGGCGCCATGCCGTCTCGGGAACTCGCCGATGCCGCGCTCGTGCTCATCGGTGGCACGCTATTGCTCGCTCCTGGCTTCCTGACCGATGTCGTGGGCCTCTTCGTTATCTTGCCCGTCACCCGCCCCATCACCCGGGTTCTCTTGGAGAAGGTCGTGCGCGCCCGGCTGGTCGCCGCGCCGGCCGCCTTCCCCTTCCCACCGGGCACCGGGCCCCAGAGCACCGGGCCGCAGGCCGGCCAGAGTCGCCCAGGTCACACCGGCGCCGGGGGAGAGACAGTGGAAGGTCGCGTCGTCGACCGCTAGACTGTAATGCTGGACCTCGCCGGAGAGGTCCGATTGTGCAACTGAGCGCCTTGATCCGCGCCGGTTGCGCGCAGCCACCCGTGATCGCACGGCGCGCCCATCCGCGCGTGCGGAACATGCAGGTGTGGTCGCGCGTTATCACTGACAGCACTTCGCGATGTGCCCCCGTCGCGAAATTGACATACGAGCATTAGGGAGATCCCCCATGGCCGACCGCACATTGCGTGGTAGCCGCATGGTGTCCTTCAGCATGGAGACGAGCCAGAACGTCGTCCCCAGCGAGCGCCAGACCGTCGTCTACGTTTGCCCGCAGGACCACCGCATCGAGTTGCCCTTCTCCATCGAGGCCGAGATCCCGGCCACGTGGGAGTGCCGCTGCGGCGAGGAGGCCTTGCTGCTCGACGGCAAGGCCCCCGACCGCAAGCCCGTCAAGGCCGCCCGCACCCACTGGGACATGCTGCTCGAGCGCCGCTCCATCCCGGAGCTGGAAGAACTGCTTGAGGAGCGGCTGAGCCTGCTGCGCGCCTCGCGCGGCGAGAAGCCGACCAAGCGCTCGGCCTGAGCCACCCGGCATACGGACCTCGAAGCGGCCCGCCCCCGATCCGGGGGCGGGCCGCTTCGTCGTTCGTTACGGCGCTAGATGAGTGCCGGCTGCTCGTTGCCGGCCTGACGAATGCCCTCGCGGAAGTTCACCCGCGAGAGCAGCACGGCCCCGAGCACGAAGAAGATGATGAGGGCGATGATCGCGAGCCGATAGGTGTGGGTCAATTGATAGACCACCCCGAAGAGCAGGGTGCCGAACCAACTGGTGCCCCTCTCCATCGCCTGATAGAGCGCGAAATACTCGGCCTCCCGCTTGCGCGGCACAAGCTGGCTGTAGAGGCTGCGTGAGAGCGCTTGGGAACCGCCCAGCACGAGGCCGATCGCGACGCCGAGCAGGACGAAGGGGATGAAAGCCTTCTCCGGCACGAAGTATGCCGCCGCGACGATCAGGGTCCACAGACCCAAGGACCACAAGACCGTCTTGGAGGCACCGACGCGCGCGGCGATCCGCCCGAAGAGCAAGGCGCCGCCGAAGGCCACGAACTGCACGAGCAGGATCAGCGCGATCAACTGGGACTGCTCGAACTTCAACTCCTCCGCGCCATACAGGCTGGAGGAGGCGATAACCGTCTGGATGCCGTCGTTGTAGAAGAGATAGGCGAGCAGGAAGAGCATCGTGTGCGGGTGATGGCGCCGCAGGTCAGTGAAGGTATTGCGCAGTTGCTTCAGACTGCCCTCGACCGCGCCCTCGGACGCCGCAGTCACCGGCTTGGTCGCGCTGCGTAGTTCCCACATGCCCTTGATGGGGATGATCGCGAAGATCGCCCACCACACGGCCGCACTGAGCATGCTGATCCGCACCGCCTCCCCGGTGCTCAGGCCGAAGGGCTTCATCGTGACCAGCACCAGGTTCACGGCCAGGAGCAGGCCGCCGCCGAGGTAGCCCAGCGCCCAGCCGCGGGAGGAGACCTTGTCCCGATCGTCGGGCTTGGCGATCTGATTGAGCATCGAGTCATAGGTGACCAGCGAGGAGCCGAGGAAAACGGTCGCGAACACCATCAAGACCACGCCGAGTTGCCAGCGGCTGCCGGTGACGAAAAAGAGCCCTGCCGCGCTGAGGGCGCCGCCCCAGGCGCATAGCCCGAGGAATTTCGCCGGGCGCGTCATCCGGTCCACGATCGCGCCGACGAAGATCAAGACGATCGCCGAGAGGATCGTGGCGAAGGTGGTCGTGTAGGGCGCCAGCGAGCCGGGGGCAATCGGGATGCCGAGGACGCTCAGATTGGTCGCGCAATCGAGGTCAGTGTCCTGGCCGGGACAGGCCGCTGCTTTGGCGATCGAGGTGATGTAGGGGCCATATAGGACCGTGCCGATGGTGGTGACGAAGGCGGAGTTGGCCCAGTCATACCAATACCAAGGGCGGACGTATTTGGCGTTGGCCGCGTAGTCCGGGGTGTCGGCCGCGAGCGCCGGCGCATCAGTCATGGCGGAACTGTGGCACACCATTGGGGCATCCCGGTATAGGCGCACCTACTCAGCAGTAGCGAGTTGGTGTCACCGCGGCGCGCTCAGCCGACATACTCCCAGTGCCACGGCTCCGGCAGCTTGCCGCCTTGAGCTGCCCAGGAGGGGTGATACCAGCCGAAGAGCGCGGCATTGTGGACGAGCCACAGGTGCGCGGGCTGGCTGTAGTCCTGCACGCCACCGCACAGGTCGACCGCCTTGCCGAGGCCATGCTCACTGGTGCCGGGGGTGGCCGCCCAGGGCCCACGGGCGGCCTTGACGGCAACCTGCTCGGCGAACGAACGGTAGCCGTCGGTGACACAGATCAACTGGCCGGTGTCCTTGGCGAAGGCCTTGGACATGGCGTTGAAGGCGGCCGCTGCCTCCGGGATGAGGAACTCGTCCGTGCTGCCGACCATGGGGCACAGGTGCGACGGCGGGATCTGCCCGTTGGGGAAGGTGCCGCGCTCTTGCGTGCACGGGGTCAAGCGCAGATCCTTGATGCTGACATTGCTGGCTTCGAGGGCGTCGGTCAACCGCTCCGCAGCGGCCGTCGCATCGCCATCGCCACTGCCCATCAGCAGCCCCGCGAGCGGGCCCGCCTCGCTGACGCGCTCGGCGTGGACGCTCCGCAGTTCGCCGAGGGCGTCCTGTTGGGCCTCGACGAGCTTCTGGGCGGCTTCCTTCTGCTTCTTGGCCTTCGCCTCGGCCGCTTGGGCCTTTGTGGATTCGTGCTCGGCCGTCATCGACGCGAGCTTCTGCGCGACGGTGACCTCGCGGATGTCGTCGACGGACCGGATGCGATTGCCCGTGAGATAGCTGAGGTCTTGCAGCGGGTTGCTGGCCTCGGATGCTTCCTTGGACAGGGCATCGAGGTAGCCGAGTTGCTCGGCGAGCGGACCGCCTTGCGTCCAGGCGCTGACCGCCCACTCTCGCAGTTCCCCACGGGCCTCGTTGAGGCGCTCCTGGAGGGCCTTGGCGATCTCGGCCTTGCTGGCGGCCTTCTCCCGGGCCTCACGACCGGCACTCGCGGACTTGCTGTAAGCCTCCAGCGCAGCATTGGCCTTCTTGGCGGCAGACTCGACCTTCGCCAGGGCCGCCTCGATGCCGGCGCCGCCCGCGACGATCTCGGCACGCAACGCTTCGGCGCGGGCCACCTGCCGCTGCAACTCCTCCTTGGAGAGGCCACCGGCGTCGCCGGCATCGGCCGGAATGGTCAAGGTGGTGCCCGGTGGCGTCGTGGAGGTCTCGTCAGCGTAGGACGCGGAGGCGCAACCCAACGACAGCGTCAACGACGCCACCAAGAGAGCTGGGCCCTTGAGCCGCATGCAACCATCCATCCACAAGCGAGATGACGCCGCGCGGGAGTCGCGAAGCATCCCCCGAATCGACCACGCGGGATCACACGTGGCCGCAATCATATCGTGATCTTCGCCGGATGAAAGCCACAGCTCGATATCCACAGGTTGGCGGCCGAAATCGGGCAATCCACAGCTTTTCACCGCCTCTGGCCGCGACGATCCGAGGTCGCCACAGTGGTGTCATGGAGGCGAAACCGGCCGCCGGGGGCCATCACCCGGGAGCTGCTCAGACCGATAACACCGTCCAGTTGCGGGGCCGGGTCTCGGGCAAGGAGGAACAGCGCGAACTGCCCAGCGGCGATCACGTGCGGATGCTGCGGGTTGTCGTGCCGCGACCCCCGCGCCGGGGCCGGGCCGCGGCGGTGGACACCATCGACGTCGCCTGCTGGAGCGCCAGCACCCGCCGGGTCGCGGATCGGGTGGACGTGGGGGAGTGCGTGGCCGTCAGCGGCTCCTTGCGCCGCCGCTTCTTCAAGACCGGGGCGGGGGTCACGAGCCGGTATGAGGTGGAGGCGGCCAGCCTGCAGCGCGTGGCGGCAGGCTGACCGCGTCCGCTCACTCGGCGGGGGGCAACACCAGGAGAGACCGGCCCTCGTGGGGCTGGAGCACGACATACAAGGAATGCAGGTCATCGACCTCGCCGACGGGGGCGCCGCTGACCATGTCGACCACCTTGCTGCCCGGGGTCAGCTCGAGGGAGCGGATGCTGCCGGAGATGGTGTCCGCGGAGAAGTTCAAGACCGTGACTTGATCGGCGTCGGCGAGGCGGTGCACCAAAACCAGCATTGCCTTGTTGGACACCTCGGGGATGTCCACCTGTTCGCCGGTGGCGATGCCGTGCCGGGCGCGCACCGAGAGGATCTCGCGCAGCTTGGACACAAAGGAGTTGTCGTCCGCGAGCTGGGCCGGCAGCGCTCCATACAAGGCGGTAGCCCGGGGCATCTTCGAGGTCGACTCGGTCGCATCCGGCTGGAAGTCGAGCAGGTCATAGGCGCCGCGGTGGATCCAGCGGGTGTCACCATCCTTGATGAGCGCCGAGACCTGCTTGCGATCCAGCGGCAAGGCGCCAACGAGGTCCCAGCCCGAGAGGGCAAAGACGCCGGGTTGCCAGGCGTTGTACATCGCCAGCAGCAGGTGGGCCTTCTTGATCGCCTCGACGTTCTCGGGGGTCAGGGCGCTCAGGTCGTTCAGGCCGAGGGAGGCCGCGATGATCGATGCGGTGGTCGAGGCGATCCCATTGGTGGTGAAGGTGGAGTTGTAGGGCCCGTTCTCGCCGGTCAGCTTCTCGGTCAGTTCGGCGCGGATCAGGACGGCCAGGTCGGCGCCGAGGATCGCCTTGCGCCGGAAGGTGAAGGTGTCGCCGGCGTGCAGGGTGGCGAAATGGACGAGCTCATAGGTCATCTCGTCGTGGTTCTGCAGGGCGTGCACGAGTGAGACCGCCTCGACGCCGAGAGCGCGGGCGGCCCGCATCGTCAGCCGCAAGAACTCTGCGTCCCCGGTCGCCAGGGCGTGGTGGTATGCCGGGCGGTTGACGAAGTCATAGGACAGGTCGGCGCCGCGTTCGGCGCTCGACTTGATGTCATCGATCGTCAGGTTGAGCTCTTGGAAGGTGAAGCCACCGACCTTGCGGACCATGCTCGCGATCAACTGGTTGGCGGCCTCCGAGAGTGGATGCCCCTCGGACCAGGCCGGCCCGCCGGTCGCGCTCTTCTCGACGCCGAGGAAGCCATTGGCGTCCAGGCGCAAGGCGCCACTGCCGAGATCGCCGAGGGAGTGCAGGGCATCACCGATGACCAGCCGCATCCCGGCAAAGGTCGGGTCGAGCCAGTTCAGCGACGGCTGGCCCTCCTTGAAGTAGTGCAAATAGACCCACCGGTGCTCTTCGCCATCGGGGCCCAGCACCGCTGCCGTGGCCGACCAGTTGGTCTCCTTCACGCCCGGCTCGAAGAAGATGACCCGCTGCAATTCGCCGATGATGTAGCCGGCTTCGGTCAACGTTTTCTCGGTGGCCGGGTCGAGGTTGATGGAGTCCTTGCCGCGAGGGACCTTGGGCAGCAGGTGCCAGTCCTCCCTCGGGATCTCGATCATGTGATAGATGCCGGGGTAGTCGCCGATCTTCATTTCGGCGAGCCGGAAGTCCGCGCCCTTGCCCGAGTGACCGGGGACGATGTCGTCGATGACGATACCGCCGTGGCTGGTCGCGACCTCGCACATCGCCCGGAACTCATCCTCGGTGCCGAACATCTCGTCGAACTGGGTGGAGATCCGGTCGAAGTGCCCGTCGACGCTCGGCGTGGTCTCCCAGCCGGTGATGCCACCGGCCCGCTTGACCGGGCCGGTGTGCACGGCCGTGATGCCGATCTCTTGGAAGGCCTCCCACAACTTCTCATCGCCCAACGAGCCGAGGAAGGTCGCATTCGCTCCCGTGATCATCGAGATCGGGTATGCCGTGAACCACACCGGCGCCTTCTCGATCGCGGCGCGGGGGTTGGGCGCGGCATAGGGGTTCTGCCACATGCTGCCCTGGCCGGCGAACTGTCGAGCGAAGCTCTTGGCGTCGGCGAGCATGGACTCCGACTTCAACCACGCGACATACTCCCGGTTGTCTCCGGTGGGGGAGCCGGGCTGCTTGGGCTTGCGTTGCCACAAGATGTCGCGCAGCCGGGCGCGGGGACGCAGTCGGGCGGGGCGGGCGTCATACAACTGCCCCTCGAAGGACACCTCCTCCGGGACCGCGTCGGTGGGGTCGAGGATCTCGTCGGCACGTGTGGTGTCGGTCACGGCCCCATGGTACGGACGCGCGCGGCCTGGATGCAGCAGGCCACCCGGCGCCGCCCCCGGCAAGGCTACTGCGGCGGCTCACCGTGTGCGGGCTTGCCGCCGAAGGGGTTGTCGCAGAACAGGATCGACCAGTGCAGGCAGCCAAGGGTCCACTGGCCGAGCTCCTGCTCGTGACGAACCACCAGCCACGCGCGCGTAGGGTCTAGGTCGCTTGACTCGCCGGCGAGTGTGCGTGCCCGAAAGCGCGGACCGTAGTAATTGCCACACCCGTAGTCCGTGTCGTCCTGGGGCGCGACAAAGGTTGACTCGCGGCGGTCCCCGAGGCCAAGCCTGGCACCTTCGGCGCGGAGCGTGACACACCGTGGCAGGCCCGAATCCTCGGCCGGCGCACCCGCAAGCTCAACGGGCAGCGAATCAGCCAAGCGCGCCGCGGCCTGCTGGTCGGCCACCGGCCAGGCTGTCATGGTGATGAGCGTGCAGCGCTGGGAATAGGCCTGGACCATCCAGCCGGCATCGGAGGTCGGGAAATCGCAATCCTGCTCGATCCAGCTCAGCTCCGGGCGTGGATCGCTCTCGGCGAGCCGGGCAAGCGCTGCCTTCTCGGTGGGGACGACTTCGGCAAGGGTGGCCGTCAACTCCTTGTTGATATCCCCGCGCGTGCCCCGGGCCTGAACCCAACCCACGGCGTTGATGGCGAGATAGAGCACGAGAGCCACGGCCAAGGACGCGGCGAGCACCTTGGCGACGATTTCGACGACGCGAGCCATGCCCACACGGTAGGTCGAGGTGGCGGGGGAGAGCGTGAGCGCAGCTACTCATTCTCGATGCCCGGCATTTGCCCGATTCCGGGCAGATTCTTGGAATACCGGCCGACTTTGGGGCATTGTGGTGGGTATGCCGGATCACGAACTTGTCGAGCGGGTCGCCGCATCGACGGGTCTGAGTGCTGGCGAAGCAGCGCGCGTCATCGATGACGTGCTGGCGTGGCATCGCGAACCTCTGGAGGTCGTCGTGCGGCGCCGACACCGGCAGTTGCACCTGCGCGGAATCCGCAATGACGAGGCCTTCGCCACCATCGCGGCCGAACTGCGCACTCGCGTCGTCGCGGCGCCTGAGCTCACCGAGCGCCAGATCCGGCGCATCGTCTACGGCTGAACAGACCATCTCTCAAACCTCAGGAGTACCCACCCCATGTGCGGAATCGTTGCCTATATCGGGGACCAGCCCGCTGCCCCCTTCCTCATCGAGGGCTTGAAGACCCTCGAATACCGGGGGTATGACAGCGCGGGCATCGCCGTGCTCGGCACCAAGGGCACCACCGCCGTGCGCTCGGTCGGCCGGATCCGCGACCTGGAGGCAAGCTTGCCGAAGCGGCTGACCGGGAAGGTGGGAATCGGGCATACCCGCTGGGCCACCCACGGCCCGGCGACCGAGGCCAATGCGCATCCGCATCGCAGCAACGATGGGCGAATCTCGGTGGTGCACAACGGGATCATCGACAACTCCGGTGTCCTGCGCGAGCAGTTGACCGCTGCCGGCGTGACGCTGAGCAGCGACACCGACACCGAGGTCATTGCGCACCTCGTTGCGCGCTCCAGCGCTCACACCCTCGAAGGGGCCGTGCTCGATGCCTTGCAGCGGGTGACCGGCACCTATGCGCTCGCCGTCACCGACGAGGCCCACCCCGACCGAATCGTGTTGGCGCGCAATGGTTCTCCGCTCATCATCGGCGTGGGGGAGAAGGAGACGCTGGTGGCGAGCGACGCAGCGGCGCTGGTGCGGCATACCACGCAGGTCATCCACCTCGACGATGGCGAGCTCGCAACCGTGACGGCCGGCGGCTTTCGGACCTTCGATCGCGCGGCGCGTGACACCGGGCGCGAGCCGGTCGAGATCGAGGTCGCGGCGGCCGAGTGGGAACTCACCGGGCACCAGCACTACATGTACAAGGAGATGTTGGAGCAGCCGCAAAAGGCTGCGGCTGTCATCAGTGGCCGGCTTGATGAGCGATTCGCCACGGCGCGGCTGAACGGCCTCAACCTCAGCCCCAAGGAACTGCGCGCCTTCCGGCGGGTCAAGATCCTCGGCTGCGGCTCGGCCTATTACGTCGGGCAGATCGGGGCGCAGCTCATCGAGGACCTCGCGCGCATCCCCGCGGATGCGGAGGCGGCCTCGGAGTTCCGCTACCGGAACCCGATCATCGAGACCGACACCTTGTATGTCGTGGTCTCCCAGTCTGGAGAAACCGCAGACACCGCCTTCGCCGTCTCGGAGATCAAGCGCAAGGGCGGGACCGTCGTCGGCGTCGTCAATGCCGTCGGTTCCACGATCGCGCGTGAGGTGCACGGCGGGATCTATCTGCACGCTGGACCCGAGATCGCGGTCGCCTCGACGAAGGCCCTGACGAATATGGCGATTGCTTTCGCGATGCTGGCCCTGCACCTGGGCCGCTTGCGCGACTTGTCGGTGGCGGACGGGATGCGAATCCTGAACGCACTCAAGGCGATTCCCGCTCAGATTCAGACCGTGCTCGACGATGAGGCGGCAATCGCGGAGGTCGCGAAGAAGCTCGCGCAGACGCAGAACGCCTTCTTTATCGGCCGAGTCCGGCACTATCCGGTGGCCCGCGAGGGTGCGCAGAAGCTGAAGGAGATCAGCTATGTGCACGCCGAGGCCTATCCGACCAGCGAACTCAAGCACGGCCCGTTGGCGTTGATCGATGCCTCCTTGGAGACCGTGGCGATCGTTCCCGACGACGAGCTGACCGATCGCAATGTCGCTGCCGTGCAACAGGTTTTGGCGCGTGGGGGAGAGGTCGTGGCGATCACGCATACGTCCGTGGACCTGCAGGGCCTCGACGTCGAGCGCATCGATGTGCCCAAGTCGGAGCCGGAACTGGACCCGATCCTGCTGATCATCCCGACCCAGTTGCTGGCCTATCACGCGGCGTTGACCTTGGGCTATGACATCGACAAGCCGCGGAATCTGGCAAAGTCGGTGACTGTGGAATGACCGACTGATCGGCTCAGGGCTTGCGCCAGACCGAGACGTGACTGGGGCTGTCGCCCGTGAACGGCGAGCCGTCGAAGTCGGCCAGCCGTCGCTCGAACTCCAGACCCGCGATTTGGGCCATCAGGTCGCACTCGGCCGGCCAGATATAGCGGAAGTTGGTTTCGCCATACCGGAAGGTGCCGTCGGCGGTCCGCGTGTAATGGTGCGACGTGCCCTGCTGAGTGGCGAGGTCGTAGGTATCCATGCCGATGTGCTCGGCACTGACGTCGAAGGGCACGCCAGCGCTGCCTGGAGGGAAGCGGCGCAAGCCCGGCACCCACAGTTCGATGACAAAGCGGCCGCCCGGGACCAGGTGACGTGCGGCATTCCGGAAGCACGCCACCTGCTCCTGCTGGGTGCGTAGGTTGGCGATGGTGTTGAAGACCAGGTAGACAAGCGAAAAGCTGCCCTCCACGCACGTGGTCGCCATATCGCCGATTGTCACGGGCAGCTCTGGTGCCTTCCGGCGCAGAACCCGCGCCATCGGCTCCGACAACTCGATCCCGACGACCCGAATACCGCGCTGCGACAAGGGAATCGCGACCCGTCCGGTGCCGACGGCGAACTCCAAGGCAGGTCCTTCGCCGGCCAAGTCCGCGAGGAAGTCGAGCGCGGTGCCCAGGGTTTCCGGCGTGCGCATATCGGCGGTCGCCTCGTCATAGCGCTCCGCGGTGTCCTGGTCCCAATAGTCGCTGCTGGTCACGCAATTCCCTCCTGCCGCTTTGCTCCAACGTAGCGCCTCGTCACTCCCGAGCTCAGGGATCGACCTCTCCGCGGTGCGTAGGGGGAGCGCCCACTCGGGACTTACTGGACAGCCTGCGTATCAGGTCCATGCGTATTCGCCGCCGAGGACGGCTCATTCGCGTAGGGGAGTGACGCCGTCGACCACGGGTGAGACCTGAGCGTTGGTCGACGGCGGGTGGTCAAGATTCAGTGGCCCTTGACAGGCCCTGGCTCAGAGGCCGAAGGAGTTGTGGGGCGGCGGGTCGCCGATGATCAGCCTTGCAATCTGCTCCCAAGGCCCTGGGAGCGAGTTCGTGGAGACACGTCGTCCGTCTATCAATCGGATCCCGTGTTCGGCCGGGTCGGCGAGGCGAGTAGGAGCCCGGGTTGGCTCGACGCCCATTGGCCAACAGCCGGTTGGACAAATCGCCGTCGCTCACCAAACGGTGCAGTTCGACCGAGCATTGACACGAGCTACCAGCGGCAGATGCGCGTGTCCTACCGCGGTTGATATCTTTAGATATCCAAGGAGGTGTTTCGTTATGGCTGACCTACTGATCCGCAACTTTCCCGCGGACGACTTGAGGCTTCTCGATGAGCAGGCCGCTCACCTTGGGCTCTCGCGAGCAGAGCACCTACGTCGGCAGTTGGTGCGCGAGGCCAGAAGGACCGCGGAACCCGTCACAGCCGGCGATCTACGTGCGACGAGCGACCTGCTTTCAGATCTTGCTGACGGCGAGATCATGTCTGACGCTTGGTCATGACGACGTCATGGCTCATCGACAAGTCCGCGTTGGTGCGGTTAGGCGCCAGCTTGGACATCGACGTTTGGGCCAACCGCATTGAGCGAGGACTCGTCGGCGTCACCACTGTGACACTGCTTGAGGTTGGCTACTCCGCGCGCTCGGCCGCTGACCTATCCACTGTCCTGTCCACGCCGCCCTTGGTGGCCATGCCGGTGGAGTACTTCACTCCGTCCGTGGAGGAGCGAGCCGTGGAGGTCCAGCGACTGCTCGCCGAGCGCGGCCATCATCGTGCCCCGTCAATTCCGGATCTGTTGATCGCGGCTGCCGCGGAGCTGAATCGACGCACCATTCTCCATCTCGACAAGGACTTCGAGCTCATCGCGGAGTTGACCGGCCAACCGACCGAGCGTCTCAGCGTCACCTGAAGCGTGAGTGGCAACGTGGTCAGCTACATGACGCAATTCGGTCCTTGGTATTGGATGACGGTCAGGCCCTGGCTCGGCCAAGCCGAACGGGGAGTGCATAAGCAAGAATCGACGATTCATCTGATGCAAAACGCAGACTATAACTTGACATAATGTCGCTTATCGGCGCTCAAATGAGACGAGTGCAAACAGATGAGAGAACTCGTCTCAGTCGGCTATCGCGCGTTGTCGCAGGTCAGACGGCCGGGAGGCCTGGTGCGGGCGTTGTCCCGTGGTCGCGCGATCACTCGCTTCATGCAGGTCAAGGGGTTTCTCGCTCGTTTAATGAGGGATTCTCGCGTACGCTTCTCGTGTGAAGGTGGTTCCAGGCGGTGTACCGGAGATGCTCGTTTCCGGCGACATCGGGCTGCTCCGGGCCGATGAACGAGTGTTCGAGGCGATGCTCGATGGCTGGAGAGCTCAGTTGCTGGCCCGAGGCCTGTCAACTCCGTACATCCGAGCTTCCTGCCGCGTTGTCGAACTGCTGC
>Ga0075156_10000483_pt1 | contig 20463 bp, 19 predicted proteins | sample JI81AbrownDNA_FD_70966 | JGI IMG/M metagenome (GOLD analysis project Ga0075156, IMG submission 70966) | Wastewater effluent complex algal communities from Wisconsin, to seasonally profile nutrient transformation and Carbon sequestration -... | ecosystem: Engineered > WWTP > Effluent > Algae...
CGTGTTTCCTGCAGCAGTTCCAGGAAGAACTGCTGGTCGTCTTCAATCGGGTACATCGCCGGGTCCAGCCGCGGGAACATGTACAGCGCCGCAGTAGGCTTCACGCAGGTCACCCCGGGAATCGCAGTAATCAGTTCATACGCCAGGTCACGCTGGCGACGCAGACGGCCGCCCTCGCCTACCAGTTCGTTGATGCTCTGGTAGCCGCCCAGTGCAGTCTGAATCGCATACTGGCCCTGCACGTTGGAGCACAGGCGCATGTTCGACAGCATGTTGAGGCCTTCGATGTAATCCTTGGCTGGACGCTTGTCGCCGGAGATGATCATCCAGCCCGCGCGGTAGCCGCAGGAGCGGTAGCTCTTGGACAGGGAGTTGAAGGTCAGCGTCAGCACGTCTTCGCTGAGCGAGCCAATAGCGGTGTGTTTGACGCCGTCGTACAGCACCTTGTCGTACACCTCGTCGGCAAAAATCACCAGGCCGTGCTCACGTGCAATCGCCACAATCGCCAGCAGCAATTCGTCCGAATACATGGCACCGGTCGGGTTGTTGGGGTTGATCACCACAATGCCCTTGGTGCGCGGCGTGATCTTGCTGCGGATGTCATGCAGATTGGGCATCCAGCCATTGGCTTCGTCGCACATGTAGTGCACCGGTGTACCGCCCGACAGGCTGACCGCAGCCGTCCACAGGGGGTAGTCAGGCGCTGGCAACAGCAATTCATCGCCGTCGTCGAGCAGGCCGTTGGTCGCCATCACGATCAGTTCGCTGGCGCCGTTGCCGAGGTAGATATCGTCCAGACCCACGCCCTTGATGCCCTGGCGCTGGGTCTCGTGCATGACGGCCTTGCGCGCTGCAAAAATGCCTTTGCTGTCCGAATACCCTGCCGAATTGGGCAGATTGCGGATCATGTCCTGCTGGATTTCTTCCGGCGCATCAAAACCGAACACGGCCAGATTGCCGATGTTGAGTTTGATGATTTTCTGGCCCTCTTCCTCCATCTGCCGCGCTCGGTCCATGATGGGTCCACGGATGTCATAGCAAACGTTGGCAAGCTTGGCAGATTTCTGAATGGTTCTCAAAATCCCTCCGGAAGGTGGCAGTACGGGGTGAAACCTATAATTTGACCACAGTTCGGCACCTCGCTGGTGCAGTGCAACACGTGTTTGACCCCGCTTTTTCCGCTTCCCCGATATTTGCACCATGAAATTCCAGCCAGATGCCATCTCCGGCCCCTCCATCACTGGCTACGGTCCCGGGTGGGTCGCGGTCAACGGCGAGCAATTCACCCATAATCTGGTCGTCAGCAGCACCGGAGGCCACACCCGCTGGGAGTGCCCGTCTTTTGAGGACCTGCAGGCTGCGCATTTCGAGCAACTGCTGGCGCTGGAACCCGAGGTGGTGATCTTTGGCAGCGGTACGCGGATCCGCTTCCCGCAGCCGCAGTGGCTGGAAGCACTGTATGCGCGGCGCATTGGCCTGGAAACCATGGACACTCAGGCCGCCTGCCGCACCTTCAATTTCCTGGCCGGTGAAGGGCGCAGGGTGGTCGCAGCCCTTTTGTTATGACCGGGTATGCCCTTAATCGGGATGGAGCCGTTTTCGGAGTAAAATCACGGGTTGCTGTCTTCACCATGAAGACACATCCTGCGAGCGAGACTGAAACACCCTATGGCGATTGTTGTCAACAAACCCCTCCCCGAATTTGAAGCCAATGCCACCGGTGGTATCAAGGTGTCGAATACCAGCCACGTTGGCAAGACCATGGTGCTGTATTTTTACCCCAAGGACAATACCCCAGGATGCACCACCGAAGCCATGCAGTTTCGGGACAAGTACAAAGACTTCGTCAAGGCCGGTGCGACCGTTTTTGGCGTTTCACGCGACAACATGAAGTCGCACGACGAGTTCAAGACCAAACTGGAACTGCCGTTTGAGCTGATCGCCGACACCGAAGAAAAAATGTGCCACATGTTCGGCGTGGTCAAGAACAAGATCATGTACGGCAAGAAGGTCAAGGGCATTGAACGCAGCACCTTTCTGGTGGGCGCAGATGGCCTGCTCAAGGAAGAATGGCGCGGCCTGAAAGTTCCAGGCCATGTGGACGACGTGCTCAAAGCCGTCAAGGCCCTGAAAAAAGCCGCCTGACCGCCCAACTATTTCGGCCCTGTTGTTTTGGCACACGCTGCCACAGCAGTGCCTTGCGGCTCATGCATAATGGTTTTCATGCCGTTGATTGTTATGACCGCGTTTATCAAAAAAGCCGCCTTGGCTCAAGGCGGCTTTTTCGCTTTTACGGCATCTGTTTTTTCAACCCAACCTAGTGCGAGCCACACTCCATGCCATTGCCTCCCGCCCCTACCAAACGTGCCGACCGGGTTTCCTCCAAGGCGTTTGATGCGCCTGCCCGCAGCACTCCCCGGCCGCAACGCCCCGCATCCACCATCGAACTGAATCAGACACTTCCCGTTAAAACTGCCGCACTGGAGAGATCCCTCCCGAAGGTCCCGGCCAAGGCGTTGGCCCCCATGGTGCAGGTGGAGACCAAAGTCATTGCCAAAGCTGCGCCTGTACCAGTGAAGGCCATCACAGCGGGAAGAGGCAAAAAGGCGGCCCGTACCGGCCCCACCAAGCTGTTCGTCCTCGACACCAACGTGCTGCTACACGACCCGATGTGCCTGTTCCGTTTTGAGGAACATGACATCTACCTGCCCATGATCGTGCTCGAAGAGCTGGACGGGCATAAAAAGGGCATGACCGAGGTGGCCCGCAATGCGCGTCAGACCAGCCGCACGCTGGACGCCTTGGCCGGCACACCTGGCGCCGACATCACAGCCGGCTTCCAGCTCAACAGCACCGGCCATAGCGACGCTGGCGGCAAGCTGCTGTTCCAGACCCAGCCACTGGACTACCACCTGCCCACCAGCCTGCCCCAGGGCAAGGCGGACAACCAGATCCTGGGTGTGGTCGAGGCCTTGCGCAAGAATTTTGCCCCGCGGGAAGTCGTACTGGTGTCCAAAGACATCAATATGCGGGTCAAGGCCCGTGCACTGGGCCTGGCCACCGACGACTACCAGAACGACAAGACCCTGGAAGACGGCGACCTGCTGTACTCCGGCGTACTGGCACTGCCCACCGACTTCTGGGCCACCCATGGCCAGACGGTGGAAAGCTGGCAACAGGGACCGCATACCTTTTACAAGGTCGACGGTCCTGTGGTGCCGAACATGCTGATCAACCAGTTTGTGTACTTTGAGTCTCCTGGTGAACCCAGCCTGTACGCCCGCGTGACCGAGATTCGTGGCACCACAGCGGTGCTCAAAACGCTCAAGGATTTCACCCACCTGAAGAATGCCGTGTGGGGGGTGACCACCCGCAACCGCGAGCAGAACTTCGCGATGAATCTGCTGACCGACCCCGAAGTGGACTTTGTCACCCTGACCGGTACTGCCGGCACCGGCAAGACACTGATGGCGCTGGCAGCCGGCCTGACACAGGTGCTGGAAGACCGCCGCTACACCGAAATCATCGTCACCCGCGCCACCGTGAGCGTGGGCGAGGACATCGGTTTTCTGCCCGGTACCGAAGAAGAAAAGATGGGCCCCTGGATGGGCGCGCTGGACGACAACCTCGAAGTGCTGGGCAAAACCGACACCAGCGCCGGCGAATGGGGGCGCGCGGCCACCAACGAGCTGATCCGCAGCCGCATCAAGATCAAGAGCATGAACTTCATGCGCGGACGCACCTTCCTGAACAAGTACGTCATCATCGACGAAGCACAGAATCTGACGCCCAAGCAGATGAAGACCCTGATCACGCGCGCAGGCCCGGGCACCAAGATCATCTGCATGGGTAACCTGGCGCAGATCGACACACCCTACCTGACCGAAGGCTCCTCCGGCCTGACTTACGCGGTGGACCGGTTCAAGGGATGGCCGCACGGCGGGCACATCACGCTGGCACGTGGAGAGCGTTCACGGCTGGCTGACTTCGCCAGCGAAGTGCTATAAATTCAATAGCTGCTTGCGCACTATGGACGGGGGTTTGAGGCCAATTCGGCTTCAAGTCCCTTTATTTTGAGACCTAGTAATCGCCACCGCCGCCACTGGCCAGACTTTCAAACTTGGTGATGTTCTTGATGAACGCCAGCTTGGTGGTTCCTGTGGGGCCGTTACGCTGCTTGGCGATGATGACTTCAGCCACACCAGGCTCTTTGCTCGGGTTGGGCCCGTCCATTTTGTTGTAGTAGTCGTCGCGGTAGATAAACATGATGACGTCTGCATCCTGCTCAATGGCACCCGATTCGCGCAAGTCGCTCATCATGGGACGTTTGTCAGGGCGTGACTCCACACCACGGCTCAACTGCGACAGTGCAATCACCGGGCATTGCAGTTCCTTGGCCAGCATTTTCAGACCACGTGAAATCTCACCCACGGCGGTGGCGCGGTTTTCATCGCTCATGCTGCTGGACACACTCATTAACTGGAGGTAATCCACCACAATCAGCCCCAGCTTTCCACACTGCCGCGCCAAACGACGCGCATTGGCCCGAAGTTCGCTGACGGTGAGGCCCGCTGTTTCGTCAATGTGCAGGGAAATGGTGCGCAGCTTCTCGATGGCCTCTGACAAACGTGGCCACTCCTCGTCTGTCAGGCGACCTGTGCGCAGGTGACTCTGGTCAATGCGACCAATGGAGCCAACAATACGCACGGCCAATTGCGAGGCGCCCATTTCCATCGAGAAGACAGCAACCGGCAAACCTTCGTTCAGGGCCACGTGCTCTGCGATATTGATAGCCAATGCGGTTTTTCCCATGGAAGGTCGCGCCGCCAGAATGATCAGGTCACCCGCCTGCATGCCTGAAAGGTCTCGGTCCAGATCATAGAAGCCGGTGGGCACCCCGGTGACGTCACTGGGGTTGTCGGCCATTTCCTGTACCCGATCCAGCAGACTGACCACCAGCGTTTCCATGCCCTGGAAACCCTGCTTGTTGCGTGAGCCTTGCTCACCAATATTGAAGATTTTTTGCTCTGCCTCATCAACGATATCTGAGACTGGTCGGCCTTTGGGATTAAACGCGTTGGTGGCAATTTCGTCACTGGCACTCACCAGTTTGCGTAGAATGGCCCGGTCACGCACGATCTCGGCATAGCGGCGAATGTTACTGGCGCTCGGGACGTACTGGGCCAGCGAATTCAAATACCCCAGCCCCCCCACTTCCTCGGCCTTTCCCTGGCTTTGCAGGTGCTCAAAAACGGTGATGACGTCAGCGGGCTTGCTGGCATTTGCCAAGGATCCGATAGCCCCGTAAATGAGTTTGTGCTCGTACCGGTAAAAATCGCTTTCTTGCAGGATGTCCCCGACCCGGTCCCACGCATCGTTGTCCAGCAGCAAGCCACCGAGCACGCTGGACTCACCCTCAATCGAGTGCGGAGGAACGCGCAACTGCGCGATCTGACGGTCTTGGCCGTAGTCGTCTACGGCGGAAAGTACGGCTGACATGGTGAATTCCTTAGTGCCCCTGATGCTACGCGGAGCACCGCATCACGTCGAGGGAAAAGCCTGGGCACAACCGGGGAACAAGCTGTGCGTAAGGTGTGCAAATCCGGGGATAACCTGAGACAACAAAGACAAAAGCCGCAAGGGAGCAAACCCTGGCGGCTTTTTGGTATGCCCCCGCACCCGAAGGCACGGGGTCAATGGCGTTTAGGCAGTTTCGCCGTACACGGACACGGTGATGTCGACCACTACGTCAGTGTGCAGAGCCACACTCACGGTGCTGTCGCTAACGATCTTGATAGGACCGTTGGGCATGCGGATTTGTGACTTGACGACCTTGTAACCGGCCTTGACCAGCTCTTCAGCGATGTCATGGTTGGTCACGGAACCAAACAGGCGTCCGTCCACACCGGCCTTTTGGGTCAGCTTGATGGTGGTGCCACCGAGCTTTTCACCCAGAGCCTGGCACTCAGCCAGCTTGGCTGCAGCGATTTTTTCCAGTTCGGCGCGGCGGGCTTCGAATTCTGCCTTGGCAGTTTCGGTAGCGCGGCGGGCACGGCCAGAAGGAATCAGGAAGTTGCGGGCATAGCCATCTTTGACCTTGACGATTTCGCCGAGGTTGCCGAGGTTCACGACCTTGTCGAGCAGAATGATTTGCATGGTCGGGGCTCCTTAGATCTTGTGCTGGTCGCTGTAAGGCAGCATCGCCAGAAAGCGAGCGCGCTTGATAGCGGTGTTCAGTTGGCGCTGGAAAATGGCGCGGGTGCCGGTCAGGCGTGCGGGAATGATCTTGCCGTTTTCAGCAATGAAGTCACGCAGTGTGTCGATGTCTTTGTAGTCAATCTCTTCCACACCGGTCACGGTGAAGCGGCAGAAGCGCTTGCGCTTGAACAACAGGGATTGCGTATTGCGCTTGGGGCGCTTGTCTTTGTTGAAACGTTTTGGTCCGGGCATGATGGACTCCTAAAAATTAATCTTGCAAAAATTCTTGAATGTGAAAAACAACTGTCTTTCCCCGGCGTGCATTGGCAAGAAAACCGTTGAACCTCCAGACACTGCCTAACGCCTGCTTTGCAAGCCGCTCTGCCAGTGTTCCGAAAGCTACCGCTTTCACCACCACCTTCACTACACGCTTGCCACCTGCCTCCAGAACTTCGGACTCGTGTTCGAGTCGCAGATTCAGGGCTGGTAAACCTGCCGGTGTGTAGCGCATGGCCTCTGCCTCTGCGATACAAGCCGTCAATTGCAAGGTGTTGGTGGGCACTACTCCAGGAATGGACGGTTATTTACGCCTGGTACTCAGCTTGCTGAGCCTTGCGTGTTTCTTCACGCTCGACGGTCTTCATCATGGAGGAAGGACCGGTTTCGGCCTTCTTCTTCAAGACAGTCAGGTGGCGCAGCACAGCGTCGTTGAACTTGAACGCATGTTCCAGTTCGGACATCACGGCCTGGTCGGCTTCGATGTTGACGCACAGGTAGTGGGCCTTGGCCAGCTTGTTGATCATGTAGACCATCTGACGACGGCCCCAGTCTTCAACACGGTGCACCTTGCCACCGCCAGCGGTGATCATGCCCTTGTAACGTTCCAGCATGGCAGGAACCTGCTCGCTCTGATCCGGGTGGATCATGAGGATGATTTCGTAATGACGCATTGATACTCCTTGTGGATGTCCCAGCATCTGGGTCCCCGGCACTCGCGTGCCGGTCTAAATAAAGCTGCCCCCGGCGTCTAAACAGGGTGCAGCAAGGCGAAGCCCATGATTATAGCGCAAGCCGTGTCAGGCGTCATCCCTGTGCCCAGCAGGTGGCTCCGGGGTAGTCAAAAGGCTCACCAGCACCGTCGCAAACAGTCCGCACGTCACCCCGAACACACCACCCGATACCGGCTGGATATCCCACCACAAGCCGTCGCCAGACAGTCCCAGCCATTGGCGCACTGCGGCCTGATTGGCCACCATGTAGTAGATCGTGACGCCCAGTCCTGCCAGCATTCCGGCGACCGCACCCGCGCGTGTCGTGCGCCGCCAGAAAATACCCAGCACCATCGCAGGTACAAAAGCGGCGCCAGCCAAAGAAAACGAGGCGGAAACCAGATAAAGGATGCCGGCCGGCCGCTGCGCCGCAGCATAGGCAGCCACCAGGGCCACCACCAGCAATGCAAACTTGGACCACATCACCCGGCGCATGGCCTGTGCCTTGCTGCTTTTCCCCTCAAAATACGCATCGTGCGCCAGCGCATTGCCAATGGTCAGCAACAAACCGTCGGCCGTGGACAAGGCAGCGGCCAGGCCACCCGCTGCGACCAGAACAGAAATAACATAGGGAAGCCCCCCGATCTCCGGCGATGCCAGCATGACCAGGTCCGGTCCCATCTTCAACTCGGCGAACTGGAGAATATGGTCGCCGTTGATATCCGTGAAAGACAGCAAGGTCGGGTCGCGCGCCCACTGCGCCATCCAGTGCGGCAAACTGTCATACGGCTGCCCTACCAGATGCGCCATGACCTCGTACTTGACCAGGACCGCCAGTGCGGGTGCCGAGACATACAGCAAGCCAATAAAGACCAGAGACCACGCCACCGAACGCCGCGCTTCGGCCACTGTCGGCGTCGTGTAAAAACGGGTCAGCAGGTGCGGCAGCCCGGTGGTCCCGACCATCAGGCAAAACATCAGCGCCAGGAAGTTGGCGCGGGAACTCTGAAATTCCTTCTGCTCACTGGGACTGCCATCCGGGTCACCTGCAAAGGGTTTGTCATGGGCAGGCATGCCCCCCAGCGGCCTCGCACGCTCCCGGTAGTCCGCCGCCGCACGGGTCCATTTTTCACGGGCCGAGTTGGCGTCTTTCGGAACGGCAGCCAATTCACGGCGCAAAGCGTTGGCGGCATCGGACTCTGCTTCCCCCCCCCCCAACGCGGCCAGCTTCGCGCGCAACTCCCGGCGTTCGGTCTGCAACGCCGCATCGACGTCCAGTAACTTTTTGTCCAGCGCATCAGCCCTGCGCGCGTATTCTTCAATCACCTGCCGCTCGACGGGCGAATGCATCAGTGCATCTTCCATCACCGCAATTTTTTGCAACTGCTGACCATAGGCAATGGGAGCCAGCGGATTGCCCAGCTGTTTGTAGGACAGCCAGGACACCGGGATCAGGAACGCCAGAATAATGACCACGTACTGGACTGCCTGCGTCCAGGTCACCGCCCGCATTCCGCCCAGAAACGAACACACCAGAACACCACCGAGCCCGAGAAGGATTCCGATTTCAAAATGCACACCAGTCAGTCGGGATGTGATCAGGCCTACTCCATAAATCTGCGCTACCACATAGGTGAAAGAGACCAGCACAGCCGCCACGGCAGCAATCATGCGTGTCCAATTGCCCCCAAAGCGCACCGCAAAATAATCGGGCACCGTGTAGAGGTTCATGCGGCGCAGGTAGGGCGCAACCAGCATCGCAACCAGACAGAAGCCACCGGTCCATCCCAGGATGTAAGCCAGGCCTCCGGGCTGACCGCCTGAACCCGAAAAACCCTGCAGATACAGTCCACCCGCCATGCTGATGAACGAGGCAGCACTCATCCAGTCGGCCGCAGTCGCCATGCCGTTGTACACGGCTGGCACCCGCCGCGCGGCCACATAGTATTCCGACGCATCGGCCGTGCGACCATAGACCCCGATGACGGCATACAGAATCAGCGTTGCCGACAGAAACAGGCCCGCCACCCAGGCTTTGGGCAAGCCATAGCGCTCAGCTACGGCAAGCACCACCAGGAACAGCAGCAGACAAGCGGTGTAGGCCGCAAAACGCCAGTGCAAACGCCGCTTGCGGGCCGAAAAACCGGAATAGTTAAAACCAGGCTCGGGCTCCTCACGGCGGTTCTTCGCCCATGCGAAATACACCACCACAAAGATAAAGACCAGTACCGAGCCTTGCGCCGCAAACCAGAACCCGATGGGCCATCCGGCCACCAGAACCTGGAGGTCGCGTGCAAAGAAGACGACTCCAAAAGAAGCAACAAACCACAACGCCAGCAGCCCTGCATGCAGAGACCACTGGCGCCGTGTAGCTGCCTCTATCATTTAACGGCGAGTTGCTGCCAGGTTGCGATGACGGAGTCGGGATTGAGCGAAATGGACGAAATCCCCTGCTCTTCCAGCCACTGTGCAAAGTCAGGATGGTCGCTGGGACCCTGGCCGCAGATACCGATGTATTTGCCCTGGCGCTTGCAGGCGGAAATAGCCATGCTGATCAGTGCCTTGACGGCAGGGTCCCGCTCGTCAAAGTCTGCCGCCAGCAACTCCAGACCGGAATCGCGGTCCAGCCCCAGCGTCAACTGCGTCAGGTCGTTGGAGCCGATGGAGAACCCGTCGAAATACTCCAGGAACTGGTCTGCCAGGATGGCGTTGCTGGGGATCTCGCACATCATCACCAGCTTGAGTTCGTTTTCCCCACGGCGCAGGCCGTGTTTCGCCAGCAGCTCCGTGACTTTCCTGGCCTGGCCCAGCGTACGGACGAAGGGAACCATGACCTGCACATTGTTCAGGCCCATGTCGTTGCGCACCCGCTTGAGCGCTTCGCACTCCATGGCAAAGGCCTCGCCGAACTCGGCTGACACATAACGTGCAGCTCCCCGGAAGCCCAGCATGGGGTTCTCTTCCTCGGGCTCGTAGCGGCTGCCACCAATGAGCTTGCGGTATTCGTTGCTCTTGAAGTCCGACAGGCGCACGATCACTGGCTTGGGCCAGAAAGCCGCTGCAATGGTGGCAACGCCTTCAGCAACCCGGTCTACATAGAACGCACGGGGTGACGCATGGCCGCGGGCTACCGACTCGACTGCCTTTTTCAGGTCGGCGTCGACGTTGGGGTAGTCCAGAATCGCCTTGGGATGCACACCAATGTTGTTGTTGATGATGAACTCCAGCCGGGCCAGGCCCACGCCCTGGTTGGGCAACTGGCAGAAGTCAAACGCCAGCTGGGGATTGCCCACGTTCATCATGATCTTGACGGGAATCTCGGGCATGGCACCGCGCTGCACTTCGGAGACTTCGGTCTCCAGCAGGCCGTCGTAAATAAAGCCGGTATCGCCTTCCGCGCAGCTCACCGTCACCAGCATGCCGTCCTTGAGCGCCTCTGTAGCGTGGCCACAGCCCACCACCGCCGGAATACCCAGTTCGCGCGCGATGATGGCCGCATGGCAGGTGCGTCCACCGCGGTTGGTCACGATGGCAGACGCCCGCTTCATGACCGGCTCCCAGTTGGGGTCGGTCATGTCAGTCACCAGAATATCACCGGCCTGCACCTTGTCCATCTCGCTGATGTTGTGCACGATGCGCACCGGTCCGGTACCGATCTTCTGACCGATCGCACGCCCTTCCACCAGCACCGTGCCTTTGCCCACCAGCTTGTAGCGGTGTTCGACCGAATTGCCGGCCTGGCTCTTGACCGTCTCGGGACGGGCCTGCAGGATGTACAGCTCGCCATCCACACCGTCTTTGCCCCACTCGATGTCCATGGGGCGTCCGTAATGCTCTTCGATCACCACGGCGTAGCGTGCCAGTTGTTCCACATCCGCGTCCGTCAGGGAGTAGCGGTTGCGCATTTCCGTGGGCACATCGGTGGTCTTGATCAGCTTGCCGCCGGCCGCGACTTTTTCCTCGGCACTGGTAAACACCATCTGGATCAGCTTGGAACCCAGGCTGCGGCGGATCAGCGCACGATTGCCTGCTTTGAGCATGGGCTTGTGCACATAGAACTCATCAGGGTTCACCGCGCCCTGCACCACCGTCTCACCCAGGCCATAGCTGGAGGTGATGAACACCACGTCCGAGAAGCCCGACTCGGTATCAATGGTGAACATGACACCGGATGCGCCAATATCCGAGCGCACCATACGCTGGATGCCGGCGCTCAGCGCCACGTGCTCGTGGGCAAAGCCCTTGTGCACCCGATAGCTGATGGCGCGGTCGTTGTACAGGGACGCAAAGACCTCGCGAATCTTGTGCAGGATATCGTCGATACCGTGCACGTTCAGGAAGGTTTCCTGTTGCCCTGCAAATGATGCATCAGGCAGGTCTTCGGCGGTAGCCGAGGAACGCACGGCAAAGGTCGCTTCAGGGTTACCCGCACTCAGCACCTCAAACGCTTCGCGGATGCCTTTTTCCAGTTCTGGAGGAAAAGGCTGGACTTCCACCATGGCACGGATTTCGGCACCCACCTGGGCCAGGGCGCGCACGTCTTCGGTGTCCAGACTGGCCAGTTTCGCGTTGATCTTGTCGGTAAGTCCGTCGAACTTGAGAAATTCGCGGAAGGCATGCGCCGTCGTGGCAAAGCCGGTAGGAACCTTCACCCCCGTAGGCAGGTGGGAGATCATTTCCCCCAAGCTGGCGTTTTTACCGCCGACCGTGTCCACATCGGTCATCCGCAGTTTTTCGAATGGCACAACCAGATCGGTTGGACTAAACAGTTGAGAAGACATTGCAATACTCCAGAGTTTAAAAACCGGCGCGCGCATCGCTCGAAATGCGCTAAATTACGAACATTGTAGGGGCGCCACCACGGCGGCGCATACTCCATTTCCCGTCCGCGCTTGCAGGACACTGACGACCCCAACGACTTCACCAGCATGCCCCAACGCACCGTATTTTTTGTGTCTGACGGCACCGGCATCACCGCCGAGACCTTTGGCAACGCCATCCTGGCCCAGTTTGAAGCGAAAACCCGCATGGTGCGCCTGCCCTTCGTGGACACCGTGGACAAGGCCCACCAGGTAGTCCGGCAGATCAACCACGCTGCCGAGCTGGACGGAAGCCGCCCCATTGTGTTTACCACCCTGGTCAACATGGAAGTGCTCGAAGTCATACAGGGGAGCTGCAACGGCATGCTGCTGGACATGTTTGGCATGTTCGTGCACCCCCTGGAACAGGAACTGCAGATCAAGTCCAACCACCGCATTGGCCGATTCAGTGACGCCAGCAAGAGTAAGGAATACCAGAACCGTATCGAGGCCATCAATTTTTCGCTGGCCCACGACGACGGCCAGTCCAATCGGGATCTGGAGCAGTCCGACGTCATCCTGGTGGGCGTCAGCCGCAGCGGCAAGACACCCACCTCGCTGTACCTGGCCATGCAGTACGGCCTGAAGGCGTCTAACTACCCCCTGATTCCTGAAGACTTTGACCGCCGCCAGTTGCCCCCCGCACTGGTGCCCCACAAGGCCAAGATTTTCGGTCTGACCATCCAGCCCGAGCGCCTCTCCGAAATCCGCAACGAACGGCGCCCCCATTCCAAATACGCATCGCTGGAAAACTGCCGCAATGAAGTGGCCGAGGCCGAAGCCATGATGCGCCGCACCGGCATCCGCTGGCTTTCCACCACGACCAAGTCCATCGAAGAAATCGCCACCACCATCCTGCAGGAAATTCACCCGGGACGGCTGGAGTACTGATTAGCTATTAATTTGATAGCTATCTACGCAGCATCCACGGGGGCCAGAGGCTAATTTCTTCATTTATTTCGTCGGCAGCGGCCCGGTCAACCGACCATGATCCAGTGGTTGTCCAGCGCCATGGCACCCGGCCACGCCAGAAAAACGGGCGCCATGCGCGGGTGCCAGCGCCCCACGCCGCGGGCCGAGCCCAGCAATACACCGGTCGACTCCTGCGACAACGCCCACGGCGCCAATGCGCCCACATCGCGCAACAGAGCCACGTTGACCATGGCTTCGGGTTCAGCAGGGCTCCACTTCAAGGCCGCATTCACGCGCAGACAGCTCAGCACAAATTCGCCATCGGGACCTGCCACGATGTCGCCTGCGTAGCCGCCGCCCGCCGGTGACAGGGAGGGCGTCCGCAATGTCTCGCCATCCCACACCGCCAACACAGGCGAGTTGCGGCGCTGGTTGACATCGTCATGCTCGTTTTGCAGGGCGATGCCCAGCAGTGCCGTTCCGGCCAGGCCCATGGCCGCACCCTGCGGCTGGCTCCAGGCCATGTGGCGAATACCCAGACGGGAATCCTTCAGCCGCCATTGCCCCAGGCGCTGGCCGGTTTTCGGGTCCAGCCGGACCAGCGAGGAATCCATCAAGTGCAGATCCCGCTTTTTGTCGCCCTCGGCGCGCAGCAGCCCGCCATTGGCCACCATCAAAGCACCCGAAGCATCCAGCAGCAGCTGGTGCGGCCCAATACCAAAAGTGGGCCATTGGGCCACCTTGCGCAGGCTCACGGGATCCCGCACGGACACCCAACCCTGGCCTGAATGGGGGTGGGTCTCGGCGGTGTACAGCCATTGCCCGTCCGCACTGGCGCACACATGGCCATCCAGCGTGCGGCCTTCGGCTTCACTGTCCATGCGCAGCCACTGGACGGCGCTGCCTTGCGCATCGCAGCGCACCATCCAGCTGCCCGGCCGGCTTGCCACCGCGACAAAACCACCATCCGCAACTCCCAGCAGTCCGTGCGCACGGCTCGGCACTGCCAGTGCCGCTTGGACTTGAACCTGCGCGGCATCCCAATCGGCGCGCAGCAGGCCAACAAAGTCTTTCGCTTCTGCGCCTTCCTGTGCTTGGCGCCATGCAGCGGCGAGGGTTATTCCGTTGAAGTTGTTAACGGTCTCGGGTGGCAAGCTGCGCTGCGCAAGAACCGTTTGCGAAAAACAGGCACCGGCCACCAGCGCGGCACTGGTCCGCAAAAAATCACGTTTAACCATGTTGATCCTGAAAACACCGTTACTCTGAAACCTGCGCAAGCCCACGCTCCAGCGAAGATGCGCTGGGGTTCTCGACAAACACGCAACGTTTGCCCGTACGCTTGCAAAAGTCCTTGACGCGCCAATAGGCGTTGTGGCTGATACAGCCGGTCTGGCAAATCACCAAATCGGCGGCGGCCAGGTTGGCGTCCAGCACGGAGGCGCTGTCTTCGATTCCCCCATCGTGGTGGGAAAACCGACCACCGACACGCTCCACCACATCACGGTAGTTGGAGATATTGCCACTGCGCCCCCCCACGCACAGCACCACTTTCTCGTGCAGATGCATCACCACAGGGTGTACGTCCTGAAGTGCCGCTGCTTCTGCCACAGGCCACTCCAGACCAGAGCGCTCGACCGCCGCCCGCTCTGCAGTGGCCAGCTTGCGACGCAGGTCGGCATTGTGTACCTCCAGTTCCTGCTGACGCTGGGTCAGCTGATCCACCCGCTTCTGCAGGCGCTGCCGGTCTTCCAGTTGGGGAATGGAGGCCTGCAGTGCTTCCAGGTCCTGGGCCAGGTAGGCGATGCGCGTGTCCTTGGCAATGGCCTCCGCACGCACCAGCACCAACTCGCCATTCAGACGGTCGATGTCGGTCGTCTTCTGGGCCATGACGCGGGTGATGCGCTCCTGCACCTTGCCCAGTTCGCGTCCCAGTACCGCGTTCTCTTCGGCCAGCGCGTTGAAGCGGGCAATTTCCAGGCGCACACCCGCCCCCGCCTGGTGCTGGAACATGTGCAGGTCCTGGCACATGGCCTCCTGCAACGGTCCGTCACACCGCGGATGCGACAGTGCCGCCCAGAAGGCGCCCGCTACATCGCCCGCCTTCACATACTTGATCCACAACTCCGCCACAGCCAATGCACTTTTGGCCGATCTGAATACCTGCACTTCACGCGCATACCGGGCCTCCAGTTCCGCCTGCATCAGCTCGGAGAGCTTGCAGCGGCGTGCACATTCCGAAACAGCACCCGCGTGCACCTCGTAGTCATTGGCCACTACGCCCCCGCCCAGCGCCTTGTTGACCAGGCGTCGCAATGCATCCATCGGCAGGCTGACGCCAATCAGGGGACAGTGGCACACATGTTCGAGTTCCCACAACCGCCGGCGCCGTGAGCCCGAACGGAGCGGTGCCACATGGTCGTGGTGGCAGTGGATCTCCGGGGTCGGCAATTTTCTGTGCGTGGCATGCTCTCCGGGCGCTATATTATTCATAGCTGCTTGCGCAGTACTCGTGCGGGCTAGAGGCATATTTGACTCCTAATAGGTTGATTCCACAGCATTCCCGGCAAGCGTTGACTGGGCGGCCAGACGCGTGCGCCATGCCAGCACCGGGCGCTTGCCGCTTCGACGCTGTGATTTGCCTTCGTGACCCTCGGGCTGCGGGGCGCAACAGGCGCACCATGTGCGGTAGCGGCCGTGTTTGCCAGCTGGAAGGGCTGACGGCTGGGCGTCGAGCAGAGCTTGCACGGCCGTACTCATTGCACGGCATCCGGGCTGCGATGCCAAAGGCTGCGCTCTGTGGCTGGCCCCTGGTTTTGCCAGCGCAGGCGCAGGTTCTGCAACATGGCTTTAAACGCAGGCGACAACACAGGGACATCGGCCAGCGCACTCAAATTGGAAACAATCTTGGCCGCCATCAGTTCGCGGTGCACACAGCAACTGGCCTGCACATGGCCCGTCATCAACGCCAGTGTGCCGGCCAGCAGGGCCTCGGCACTGGGCATGGTGTACTCCTCGTTGTGGTGTGACGCCGGGGTGCTATGCATGTTCTCTCCTTGGTTCTTTCTGGTACTGAACTTGAATGCGTACGCAGATCAGTATATGCGAATCATTCTCATTTGCAAAAACATTCTATTGGCAGGGATTTTTATTTGAGAGCGGCATCCACCCAGGCACTTCCTGGCGTGGGCGCCCTGGCCTGCGGTGGCAATCGCGTGGTGGCGGGCGCAGACCGTGCTGCCCATCTGTACGCCGCACCAGATGCATCACCGGCCATCCACGCACTGTCCACACCGTGGGACAACCACGCGGTGTTGCTTAAGGACGCAACGACCTGAATTGACCGGGCGTACGTGTCCGAAAGCACTCATTTATTGCAGGATTTTTTTGAATCACAATGCAAATGCGACTAAATCTCATTTAGAATACAAACATCGATGAATTGGGAGAACGTTCTTATGATCGTTTGCGTTTGCCACCGTGTTTCTGACCGTGAAATCACCCGCCACGCGCAAGAAGGCAAGAACTTTGATGACATCCAGTTTGAACTCGGCGTAGCCTCCCAATGCGGGCGCTGCGAAGAGTGCGCCAGAAATGTCATAGACCAGTGCCACGCCACCCAATGCGCAACCAGACCCGTATGGAGCCCGATCAACATGGGAATGTCCATGTAATTCATCGCCTTTTTTTTGCCCCTTGTTGGGAGTGATTCCCGTTTCCATTTTTTAATCGTTAGCAAGCCAAAGTCAGGAATCCGCAACCGCGGACCACTGCCATAGCCAGCCACGCCAATCCGCACACCCTGCGTTACTGCTATGACACACCTCCGATCCAAAGCGTCCGAATCATCCCGAACCACAGCCAGCCAATCTGGCAACCCGGCATTGCTACCCATTGGCGCCATGCTGCTCATGGGCTCATTCGGTGTGCACGCGCAAACCACCAACACAACCGACGTCAAGTCACTCACTCCCGTCACCATCGTTGAAAAAGCCGAAGAGTCCCAAGGCAAGGACAGTCTGCGCGCCACCACCACCACCATCGGCAAAGGCAAACAGGAGCTGCGCGACATTCCTCAGTCCATCACCGTGGTCACCGAGAAGCTGGTAGACGACCGCAATCTGGACACCCTGAAAGATGTGCTGCACAACACTGCGGGTGTCACCTTTCAGGCAGCCGAAGGTGGCGAAGAAGATATTCGATTGCGCGGCTTCTCTCTGGCAACCTCGGGCGATATTTTTATCGACGGCATGCGTGATGCGGCTTTCTACGAGCGTGACACCTTCAACAACGACCGTATAGAACTGCTGCGCGGCTCAGCTTCCATGCTGTTTGGCCGCGGGTCCACTGGCGGGGCCGTGAACCAGGTCAGCAAACAGCCACGCGCCATCGATGAAAGCGAACTCACGACCACGCTGGGCAGCTACAACTACCGCCGCGTAACTGGTGACTTCAACATCCGCACCGGCGAAGACGCGGGCTTGCGCATCACTGCCATGGCCACCAAAGCCGACAGCAATGGTGCTGGCAGCAGCATCGACAAAAGAGGCATGGCCGCCGCCTACCGCTTTGGCATCGGTACCACAGATGAGTTTTCCGTGGGGCTCTATACCTTGCGCAATGACAACGGAATGAACTACGGCATCCGCTGGATCAAACCGACATTTGCCTCCGCAACGTCCACCAGTACCATCAACGAAGCCATTGCGCCCAATACCTACTACGGCATGGCCAGCGACTACAACAAGGGAGGAGCGGACTACATCACCGCCAGCCATACCCATCGTTTCCAGAATGACTCCGAGCTGAAGACCACGGTGCGCAGGGGCGTCTTCACCCGCGACCAACGGGCCAGTGCGATCAACTACGGCACGGGCACCGGGATCAACAACTTCTCGGACGCCACCGTCATCACGCGGGGCAACAACAACAAAATTCAGGACCTGAACGCGACCTACGCCCAAAGCGACTTCAGCACCAAGTTCCAGGCTTTGGGTGTCAGACACGAGGTACTTGCGGGCGTGGACCTGGCTCTGGAAGGCAAGCGGGTGTACGCCGCATCGGCACTCACGCCCACCGCCAAACCGACCACCACGGTCGGTACGCCAAGTAATGGCGCCTGGGTCGATGAAGGCGCACGAAGATTGACCGTATCCAGTGAATTTGCCGCAGACAATCTGGGTTTGTATGCCCAGGACCTGGTACAGGTTGCCGAGCACTGGAAAGTCCTGGGCGGCTTGCGTTTTGACCGCATGCGCGGAAACTACACCACGTTGAACGCCGCCGGCATCACCACAGGTGCATACCAGCAGACCATTGGTGACTGGAGCCAACGCTTGGGGGTTTTGTACCAGCCGACGGCGCTGTCCTCGTACCACTTCTCGTGGGGCACTTCGTTCAATACTTCGGCGGACACCTACTCTTACAGCGCGAACAGCGCCAATACGCCGCCCGAGCAAAGCAGGAACATCGAATTGGGCGCCAAGCTCGACAGTGCAGACAAGATGTACAGCACCCGGTTTGCAATCTTCCAGTCCACCAAATACAACGAACGCAACACCGATCCGGATTCTGCGGCTACCCAGTTCCTGCTGTCTGGCCAGCGCCATACCACCGGACTTGAGGTGGACATCACCGGCCGCATCACGCCTAAATGGGAAGTCTTTGGCTCCTACATGTGGATGCCCGATGCCAACATTGATGTATCCAACGCTACCGGCAATGGTGCGCGCCAGGGTGAACGCCCGGGTCTCACCCCGATTCACAGTGGTACCGTGTGGACTACCTACCAGTTCACGCCCGAGTTGCGCTTGGGCACCGGCATCAATTTCCGTGGCGAACAGTCCCCCGCCACCAACCCTGGCTTTATGGCTCCGGCGTTTGCGACGCTGGACCTGATGGCAGAGTACGCCTTCAGCGAGCGTTATGTAATCAAGGGCAACGTTACAAATGCGCTAAACAAGCTATATGCCGATTCGCTGTACACCAACTTCTACATACCCGGTTCCGGGCGCAATGTGCAAGTCACACTGACTGCCAAGTTCTGAGCCACCATCAAACCTGATCTAACCTGCTAGCCACCGCCATGCTCCTGCACCTGCCCAACATCCTGACACCCGAGGAAGTCCTTCAGGCCCAAACCCTGCTGGCGGCCGCGCCTTGGGGTGATGGGCGCTTGGGCGCGGGTGAGCAGGCCAGGCAGGTGAAAAACAACGAGCAACTGAACCACAACTGCCACGCGGCGCAAACCATCCGCGCCATGGTGACGCAGGCGCTGGACCGCAGTCCCACCTTCTTTTCCGCTGCATTGCCAAAAAAGCTGTTCCCTCCCCGGCTCAACCGCTACGGGGGCGAGAGCAACTACTATGGCAACCACATCGACGGCTCCATACGCTATACGCCGGGCACAGGTGAACGGGTGCGCACCGATGTGTCGTGCACGGTGTTCCTCTCCAACCCCGAGGAGTACGACGGCGGAGAACTGTGCATTGCCGACACCTACGGCGAGCAGTCCGTCAAACTGCCGGCGGGTCACGCGGTGCTGTACCCCGGCACCAGCCTGCACCAGGTCAAGCCGGTCACCCGCGGCCACCGGCTGGCGTGCTTTTTCTGGGTCGAGAGCATGGTACGCAGCGATGGGCAGCGCCGCCTGCTGTACGAGCTGGACATGAATCTGCTGGGCCTGCGCCAGCGCCACGGCGACTCTGCGCAGACCACGGCCATGACGGGCGTGTACCACAACCTGCTGCGCATGTGGGCCGATACCTGAAGCCCCGCCGCACTTCTACACTATGGTTACTGCAACTGCCTCTCCGTCCCTACGCGCCATGCCTCGTCTGAACCGCAACTTCGCCATCGTCAGCAGCGTGCTGATACTGCACGTCCTGGTACTGTGGGCCATGCAGACCGGCCTGCTGCGCCGTATGGCGGAGGCCGTAGTCCCGGCCGAAATTCTGGTGGAAATCATGGCAGCGCCGACCGCAACGCCTGCTCCCGAACCTGCACCGCAACCCCAGCCCAAGGTACAGGCCAAAGCCCCGACGCCCCAACCGGTACAGCCCACGCCAACGCCTGCCGCCACACCACAGCCCAGCCCGGCACCGCTGGCGATTGCACCGTCCGCAGCCGCTCCGGCCGCCACCGCAGCTGCGCCTACCGCCATGGCGGCGGCCCCTGCAGCCGCGAGCACCGGCACTGCTGTCAGCGCACCACCCGCACCGGCCAGAGTGGAGCTGCCTTCCAGCAGCGCCGACTACCTGAACAACCCCAAGCCACCCTACCCTGCCTTGAGCAAGCGTCTGGGCGAGCAAGGCAGGGTCATCGTGCGTGTCTGGATTGGTACCGATGGCATCGCATCGCAAGCTTCCGTCAAGCAGTCCAGCGGCTTTGACCGGCTGGACCAGGCCGCAGTGGCCACTGTTTTGAAATGGCGTTATGTACCGGGCAAGCGCGGTGGCGTGCCGGAAGCCATGTGGTTTGACGTACCCGTGAACTGGGTATTGCAGTAA
>Ga0075156_10000484_pt1 | contig 20461 bp, 17 predicted proteins | sample JI81AbrownDNA_FD_70966 | JGI IMG/M metagenome (GOLD analysis project Ga0075156, IMG submission 70966) | Wastewater effluent complex algal communities from Wisconsin, to seasonally profile nutrient transformation and Carbon sequestration -... | ecosystem: Engineered > WWTP > Effluent > Algae...
TACATTTTTCTGCTCTCCTTTTTGGACGATGGACGATAGATCACGCAAGGTGATCGTATTTATTTCAACATACCTTTCAATACAAAATCGGAATACTCATCTGCGATCTGCTCAATGGTTTTGCCGCCGTCGGGGCTGTACCAGGTAAGCGTCCAGTTCATTACCCCCATCAACGCGCGCGCTGCAAGACCGGGGTCTTTCAGATCAAAGACTTTTGTTTGAATGCCTTCATTAATAACATCCCGCCATAATCCTTCAAACTTATCGCGTTGAGGGACATGACGGGCATGTGATTTTTTATCGAGCGAGCGATGTTCAAACAAAAGGACCGCAGTCAGATCCCCATTTTCGGCAAGCGCAGATAAATACGCGCGGATCATTTGCCTGAGTTTTTGGTCAGCGGGAATGGCTTGAGCGGCGACACCTGCGATATGGTCAGTCAACATGCCGAGGGCGCGGTCGAGAAGCGCGAGCAGAATCTCCTGCTTGGATGTGACGTGATGGTATAGACTGGCCTTTTGCAAATTGACCGCTTCTGCAATGGCAGACATGGAAGCGCCATGAAACCCCTTCTGGCGAAACACCTGTGCAGCGGCATCGAGAATATCGTCTCTGGTCATCGCATCTCCTTCCCTACCGAACGGTAGGTAGGGAAAGTTTACTACTTGCTCTTTGAAGAGTCAAGAGAATTAACGCCTTACACAGCATTGTTTTTCGACGGAATTAATTCACAAATAAAAAAACAGAATGAAATTCCGCACAAAATCATTTCAGGAGAAAATTTCAATAAATGACATGACCAGGAACAAACAAAAACATCAGCACAAATGATATAATTTTTGTAATTTAAGTGATGTGCGGGATTAGTTTTGGCGAGAGAAATAAAGTTCAAACATGAGGCTTCGTTAGATTAAGTATAAAAGTAAACAGCCCGGGTATAACTCAATAACTTTCTCGCCCTGCGAGATGTGGGAAGCTATAGATCACAAGCCCAAAATCGATTTATATTTTTGATATGAGATCATTCGGCCAATCATTTCCCATAAACCCTGCTTGGCCTTCCAAAAAATTGGCAGCTTGTCTGGTAATGTCGTTCAATGAAATTGACGCAATTCCAAAAACCAATCTGTGTAATATTTGCAAAAGTATGTGGAATGACACTTTCTGCTATCCAATTTGAAAATTCACTACCCTCTACTATTGTAAGCGCGTCACTGTCTCGCAGAGCGGGCCGCACAATCACCAGCTTGCAATAAAATCATTAATCAGGTCATACACCGCTATGAATGAACGTAGTAATATTATTGTAGTATAAGCAGTAAAGGAGTTCTTATTCAACCTTTGCTCACTAATAAATTTAATGAGGACAAAATGAATATTCCAGACATTCTTAGAGGTTTCACAAAACAAATTTTTTCTTTACGCAACTTAATAATTAGCATCTATTTTCCAATCTTCCTAATGTTTATAGTAATTGGGGTGGCAACAGAAATATCTCCGAATCTATCTATTCAAGATTTAACGCGGGATGTTGCAGCCTTAGGCAAAATTCCATTCTATTGGGGCTCTATATCCCAACTTGGGATACTTTTTTGGAGCGCTATTGTCACACTATGCTTTTCAACATACTTTACATTAAAAAGAATATCTCCACACCAAAAAGAGCCTCTTAATTTCCTTTTTTATTCCGGCTTGTTAACTGCTTACTTGATGCTTGACGACACCTACATGCTTCATGAAGATTTTTTCCCGGACTATGTGAAATTTATTCCTGAGAAATTAGCCATTCTACTTGTAGGGCTTGCAATGATTTTGTTCTTATACATTAATTATAAAGAAATTCTAAGAAACGAATATGGTCTCATGTTACTTGGGCTGTTTTTTTTCGGAACTTCTGTGGGATTAGACTTAATCCCAGAGCGCATTTTAGAATATCGATATTTTCTCGAAAAACTCGAATTATTGCTTGAAGACGGCGCCAAATTTACAGCCATTGTCACCTGGCTTGTTTTTTATGGGCGCTATTGTCATCAGCAAATCTTCACGCAGATACAAAAAGCTTCAAACCCATAACACAATGTTAAGGAGAAGATCAATTCTCAGACCATTAATTCATTAAACTCAACAGGAATTTTCAGCAAAACATGAAAACAAGGATTCGCATTGAACTTCTCATTTTGCTTTTTATGGCTGTTTTTACAGATGGATGCAACCAAGGAATATTCGAAGAAAACATCACATCAACACCAACGATTAAAGAAATAGCCTATCCCACCCCCAGAGTCTACCCATTTAATAATAGTGAAGATTTTATCCACCTTGCATGGTTCTACAAACCTCCAAAAGAAGAAAGCATTCTCTTGCTTGCACAAAATTTTGATTTTTTCATATTAACACACAAAGATGAAGAGACACGCGATGAACTGCGTTCGCTTGGTGTTAATAGCCCCATATTCCAATACCTCTTATTCACTCAAATCAGAAAGCCGGATAATTGTAATGATGGAAATTACGGCAACCAAATAGCTTATAAAAGCGGGGACTTTTGTCTCATGATGGATCAGCATCCAGATTGGTTTTTATTAGACGAGACAGGAAATCCGATCCATGACGATAAAACCTATTTCATGGATCCTGGCAACCCCGAATATCGTTCGTTTTGGCTCCAACGCGCACGAGAAATGCAAATGCAATACAAATGGGAAGGTCTGTTCATTGACAACGTAGATGCTAGTCTCTCAAAATTTGAACGCATGGGTACACTCCCGGGAAAATACCCCGATGACATTAGCTATCAAACTGAAATAGATGAATTCCTTATATATTTGCAAAAAAATAACGGCGCCCTAAACGGGAATCCAGTTCTGGGAAATATTATTTCCGTCAAGGATGATGAAACCTGGCTAAAATACATTAATAAACTTGATGGGGCAATGATTGAATCTTTTGCAGTTGATTGGTCTACTGGGTACAAGTCTGCTTCTGACTGGGAAAATCAAATGGACAAAATTGAAACAGTACTCAAACAAGGAAAAATTCTTGTCTTAGTATCCCAAGGCCCTGAAGGAAATACCAATCGTGAACAATTTGCATTTGCATCATACTTACTCGTATCAAATGGCAACGCCGCCTTTCGGTACACAAATAGCTCGAGCTATGGAGAAGTATGGTTGTACGAAGACCTACCAACTAATCTAGGAATACCTCTCGGTCCACGATACCGTAAAGAGAACGCCTGGAAGCGTGATTTTTCTAATGGATATGTACTTGTAGACCCAAAAGCGAATGTATCACAAATTGTAATTACAAAGTAAAAAATCAAATAAGGCTTTATGATGTTGCGCCCTACCTTACCAGGCTAGCTAGCAGGCAAGACGCAACATAAGATTAATAATGTTATCCTTGACGAGGCTCGTTTCGCGATGACTTTACTGCCAAGAATAGAACAACTACAATCAAGACAAACAGCAATGCGATTACATAGGGTATCCATGTTAATCGAGGAGCAGAAGTAGTGGTTTCCAAAACCACAGGGGTGCTTTCAATCACAACTGACTCACCAGTAGCTTCGGAACTAAGGCTACCAAGGCCAAAGCCAGTTCGCGTATCTGCAACCGTAACATTTGCACCGTTAATTAATGCAAAATTTCCTCTTAGCCGATTGCGGAGCAGCGTATCCACTAACGCTCCACCGGCTAACTTCACTCCATTTTCGCTGTTACCCACGACAGCCAAAACAGTATGGGCATTATCCCATGGCGCATCTAAAAGTTCCAGATACCCCAAATCCAAATCCGAGGAGAAGCGATAGAGAATCTGTTGATTCCGGATTACAGTGGAATTACCGCCAGCTTCAAATGGTCCAGGTAGAGAGCTATTCAACTCTGTAATAATTTGTAAATCTGAAGGCATGCCTACAATAATAAGATCGTTATTTTTCCGAACTTCATCAGGAATTTGACCATCAAAAGCCATTTCCAAGTCAATTATGGTTCCCTTAGCCAGAGAACCAAGATTTGAAGCGATCTGAGAAGCTACCGCCCAAGAAGCAGGGCTTTTACTCAAAATAAAAGCTGTGTCTGAAAGAGTTGGGATATTTATAAATGGATAAGGATACACACTTAAGTCAACCAAATCCAAATTTCCAATTGGCTCCGCCACAAGAGGGAGATGAAGCAGTGACTCAGGCATGACCGTTAGCCAAAGGTTTTTATCCACCGCAGAACACAAGCTTGGAGTAGCCAAATATGCCTGAATCCGAATTTGATTGATTCCTGGCACAACCACAGATTTAGGTATTCTAATTCGCTGCGTTACCGAAGCGGCCGTTTGGTCAGATAATCGCGCATCGCCTATTATGTGATTATTTAAAAGAACACTTATTCCGGAATTATTATAATCAGCCAAAGATGAATTATTGAAAGTCAAATCAAGATAAGAGTCTTCTCCAATAATTAAACCCGGTGAAATATAGAATTCCACTATTATCTCACCAAGTCCGACACCTGAAACAGTTATTAAGTCGTACCCCAAATCTGAAAATGTACGGTTAATTTGAGGAAGCAAGTCACTACTATTACCCAAACCTGAATCATTCGACGGGTTGACCTCAGCCACAACCGCAAGGGATGGGTCCTCCCCAGTTTGTAAAACCCCTGTGCTAAATGCCTTTGCGGCTTTTAATACCCCTTCATCTGAGTTGCCACTCAATACCAAAACAGAACGTCCAAAATTCCATGGTGACGTTGCAATTTGGATGATTCCATCTTCAGACTGAATTCCATCCAAGCCAAAAGACCCATTGACAAGTGATACTGGCAAAACTGCACTCTGCAGCAAGGGTAAAGCAGAAGATGTGCCAACAAAAACGACATTTGAATCAGCACGGATATCCTCTGTGAATTGACTTACCGTCAAAAGTGTCAATGATTGCAATCCATCCGTCATCCGTCCAAATCCAGCAGAAACAATCATTGCAGCCTGTAATTCTTGAGCAGATGGTAAATCCGGAACTACAAGAAACGCGTTCACAGGATGAATCGAATCTTTTTGGTATATTGGGCGTGGAAGTAAACTTAAATCTGCCACAGCTGATTGTTCGATGTATGGAAAGTTTAAATACGATGCCGATGAAACTGCAACAGTAGTCTGAGAAAAAGTAGAAGGATCACAATCCACTCTGGCATCAAGAGAAATCACCAAATCCTGACGTCCATCGCTTGACAGTGGCACAAGCGCATCGGGTGTAATAGGGATTTTATAAGTCAAATCAGTACCAGCAACAAGTGGAATAGTTGCAAGAAGTTTTTTATTAAGAGTAACAAGCATACTAGCGCCTATACTCTGGCCGGGCAGAACTGCGGATTCAGTATTTGTGACCAAATTTGATGTAAGGATTAGCTGTAAATACGATTCTGTTTCAAAAGCCCAATTGGACGGCAGGCCAAATCTTATTCTCATTGTAGAAAATGGGCCTTGCATTAAGGTATCAGTTTCGCCCAACTGAGCAAAAGTCAATTTTTCCTCTTCTTGCAAAGGCACTAATGAACTCGCCGCCAGTCCTGAAGAAAAAGTAAACCCTCCCAACAAACCCGCAAGCATCAAAGCAGATAGAAATAAATTTGTTAACTTGTTCATAAACTATTGTGCGTCTAGGGACGCAGCTCCTTTCCTAAAAAAATTGTCTCAATTTTTGAAAACATTCGATCTACAACATGATCCCAAGTAAAAAAAGATGTAACATAATCTCTTGCATTCTCTCCTAATCGAAGCCTAAGATTTTTATTTTCCAATAATAGTATCATTGCAGAAGCTAAAGCTTCGGCATCCTCAAGTGGGGTTAAAAAACCTGTTTCACCATCTTTAATTATCTCATTCATAACACCACCACGAACCCCGATAGATGGCACACCATATGCCGCCGCTTCTAGTAAAACATCACCCCAGGTTTCCTCACGCGAAGGAAGAACAAATATATCTGCTTCTGCATAAAGACGACGCACTTGTTCTCGATCCCATACATAAGGAACAATTTCAACATTTTCAAGCGGTAAATCACGTGGAACAGCATCCCGTGTTAACAATTTTAAATGAGCGCCTGGAACGCGCTTTTGCGCAATCGAAAATGCATGCAACAAAACCTCACCACCCTTTCGTTTAAATTCAGAACCAATAAAAAGAATTTCGGGAAATCCTGTATGTAACGATTTCACTCTTTCTGGAAAGACTTCCAAATTGACTCCTCCACCAGCAACACTAACTTTACCCGCGGGGATTCCGTAATTATTGACAATATCCAGCCGAACCAGCTCACTTCTCGTAAAAACATGAGCAGCATTATGAAAAGCCCGTCTTTCATACTCCAACCAAGTGGCAAGATTCCTTCCCTTTAATGGTGATCGAAAGCCATACGGATTCTCTGAAGACAGTCTTGCTGTCCAATCAGTAAATATTATATTGGGCAACGGCAAGCCACTCCGATAAGCATCAAAAAGAACGCCGATTTGAAGTGTCAAATCTACTTTTCCTTTATAACGTTCCTGAATGCGGGCAGCGTTAAGCGATCGCTGTTTAAAAGAATATATATTTTTATAATAGCGCTCCTTCCACATTCTCTTATTTGGGTGGAAATTTAACACACCTGACAGCAGACGACGATAACCTCCCAAGGAGACTTCATGCATTCCTAGCAACTCGAATTTCGCCCCGAGCGATTGAAAAAATAAGCCATACTTTGTCAAAGCAGCAGGGTCCCTTCCTAGACCACCTGCAAGGAATCCAAGAAGGCGTAACTGATCATGAGCATTGCAATCAGAATTTACATTAAGTGATTGATGTTTATAATTTTGCACAGTTTGTTCTTCGTCCCAAATAAGTATTTTAAACTAATCAATAGTCTCTCCACGGCGGCGGGCACGCCGCCAAAGAGAAGTCTGTTTACCTGTAAAATAGGATATTAAGCCACGTACTGCCGAAAAATTACTATTAACCAAAAATGTGGGAATGTACAGTAGTTTTGCAAACTGTCCACTTATCTTAATATTATTACCGACCCAAGCAACAAGATAAAAAACGAGCTGAACAGCAAAAAAATATATATTATAAGGCCAGGCAAGTTCAAGAATTTTATTTTGCGGCGACAAGGGTGTCCAAACTAGAGAAAAAGTATTCGAAAAAAAAGCCAATATCATCGCTAGTGGGACAAACGGGCGCATAAATTTGTGAGACACAATCTGCCATAATAGTAAAGGATTGCGCCATGGAAGTAGTTTAGCAGAAACAGCCATCGCCTGATAACGCCCTGCAACTATCCGAGAGCGCCGAATATCTTCGTCTTCTTCAGTCAGAGAACTATACTCAAACGAGCATGCTGCTGGTGCATACACCAAACGATAACCTTGTCGAAGGATATTTAAAGCAATAAAAAAATCGTCATTAATAACCCACGACGGCAATGATTGATAAAGACTTCTCCTTATAGCAAATATCTCACCAGGGGCACTAGCGCAGGAACTTAATCGTGTTTCCTGCATCTTTATGTAAGATTCGTAACGCCAATACATTCCATCTGCTTTACTCAGAGAGTCGCGGCTATCCAAAATATTCTTACTACCAGAAACTCCACCCACGTTCGCATCAAAGAAAGGCTTCACTAACTCTCGTAAAGCATCTTTATTATATAAGTTATTTGCATCTGAAAACAAGACAATTTCATTTCGAACTAAGGCCATTGCCGAATCAATCGCAGCCATTTTACCGCGTCTTTCAGGCTGATAACTAAGCTCAACACCACGTGCAGCATATGACCTTACAATTTCAGCAGTTTGATCGTCGGAACCATCTGCAGCCACTAATATCTGCAAGCTCTCCCTAGGAAAATCTAATGCAAGCGTATTCTCAAGCTTCGAGGCAATCGCATTTTGTTCATTATAAGCAGCAATTACCAAAGTTAATTTTGGAGTAAACGAAGGGTAAGGAGCAGGGTGTCGCTTAAAGTGAGCTAACACTGTTAATAAAAAAGGGTACCCAATATAAACGTAAAGAATAAACAAGACAGAAAACCAAAAAAGAAAGCTCAAAATCACCATACTTTATCTTATCCTTTTAGCAAGTTTGTTCCCGAGCCATAAAACCTCACCAATCTACTTTTCTTCAAATTGAAATCTATCAACAACGACCTGCTCTCCAATTACGAAAGTGAACGGAATATGCGCTTGAAATTCCGATAGGCATCATTGCCAATGATCGACATCAAGAACATATTTAGTTTACCCCACCCATCATCCCAAGGATAAATAATAAAAGCAACACTTGAATAGATAGCCTGAATCCAGCGAGAATCTCCGCATTCCCTCGCATCCAGCGCCAACTCGTGAACAAAGCGACTCCAGGATCGGAGTATTAATAATGGGCGCAGCCAAAATGAACCTCTTGTCTGAATAGCTTGTCTTGAGATATTCCAATAACTACACAAAGCCTTTCTCCGCTTCATTTTTGAGAGATTCTTTGGGTGTATAAGATACACAATTACTGGCTCAGGAAGAATCTCTACCTCATACCGAGAGACTATTCGAATCCATAATTCCCAGTCTTGCCCCCAACGGATATCAGCATCAAACACACCAACGTTTTCAAGCACTTCGCGGCGCACTAACACCATAGAAGGATTTCCAACTAAATTGTGAATTAAGATATCCCGCTTTAATTCTTCGCCACTCTTTGGAACCCGACCCATAATACGATAAGGAGCCTCACTTCCATCCGATCTCCACCTTAAACCACTTACCATGGAAATCTGTGGATGAAGTGCTAAATAATTCATTTGAATTTCATTTTTGTTTTCAAGCCAAGTATCATCTGCGTCAAGAAATGCAAGAAAAGCCCCACTAGTCTCTCGAATTCCCAAATTACGAGCGGCTCCAGGACCCTGATTTTCCTGATAAAAGTACTTCACTCCTTTATCGAAAAACTTTGCAACGACATCTGCCGTACCATCACTAGATCCATCATCCACAACCACAATCTCATCGACAGGAAGACTCTGTTTCAAAACGCTCAATATAGCATCCGCAATAAAGCCTTCACTGTTATATGCAGTAATAATTGCACTAACGCGCATAGAAGCATCCATATGAATTTTCACTTAATTTAAATAGAAGAAGGGCTGATTTTCATAAATGTTTTTTTTATAATTGACATGCCATTCTTGACAGTGTCTCGGGCAACAAACCATAAAGTTCCAACATAAACAAGTACGCCAACAACAACCTTAAAAAGAAAATCCCACAACCCAAGTAAAAAGGTGGAATTAATGATAAATAACGCTGTCGCCATTACCAAAACTGCAAACACAGAGGGAAAAACTGCTTTAACCAAATCCTGAATTTTGTAACTCATAAGATAGTTTGCCACTAACGTATCCAAAGTTATTGAAATTATACTTAAGGCGATTTGACCAGCAGCCACACCATTAATTCCCCAGCGAGTCGAATACCACAATATAAAAAACGCCAATGGGATTTTGATAACAGCTAAGCGATTTAAAACTTCTGGTCGACCTATCGCTTTATATAGCACACCGGGGACGTACCCAAGAGCCGCAATCCCAATAGCCAAAGAAATGAGCATTGTGGGAATAACAGCCGGAAGCCAAGTGTCAGATAAAAACAAGGGGATAAACACTTGAGAAGTCATAGCCAAACCAATTGCAATTGGCGCAACAAACAAGGAAAGGTATCGAAGGTAACCAAAATAAAAGGAGTGAAGTTTCTCTTTATCAGACTGAGCAACAGCTAATGTTGGTAACGAAACACTGCCAATAACATTGTTCAAGCTACGAATCAATAATTCTGGGATACGAAAAGACATTGTGTAATAGCCAAGCGCTGCAGGTCCAAGAATACGCCCAACTAATAGGTAATCAACATTATTTCGAAAAGCCCCAGCAATTTCAATCAAAACAATGTGAAATCCATATCTTGTAATTGCCCGAGTTGATTCGGGATCAAAACGCCAAGTCGGTTTCCATCCAGCCAAGTACCATGCGAGAACACTACCAGTAAAAACACCAGCTATCTGCCCCCAAACCAAACTCCATACACCTAATCCAAACATAGCACATACAATTGAAGTCAAGCCTTTCATAAAATTCCGGGTGACATCGGGTATTAATATTTTTCGAAACTCCAATTGTCTGCGAAGCAAGGCGTCCGGTACGAGTCCCAGGCCGCTAATAGGCAAACTCAGGCCTAAAACTCGAAGCACCGGCACAATTTCCGGGGTTTTGAAAAATACAGCTACAGAAGGAGCTAGTATCCAAGCCATACTAAAAGAAAATAACCCAAGAATAATATTTGCCATAAATGCTGCATTCGCTGCCTCTTCTAGTTTATCCCTACGAGCAATTAATGAATCATTTATTCCAGCCGAATTCAAAATATCTAAGTATTGAATAGCAATTAAGCAATAACCAATTACGCCAAACTGTTCCGGCAGCAGTAATCGAGCCAACACAATTGTAGTAACAAAGGTCAATCCCTTTCCACCTACAAAAGATAAATATGACCAAAAAATTCCTTTTACTGTCTTTTGCTTCAAATCTCGAGAGTTAGTCTCATTTACCATATTATAAATAAAGGCTATACCTTTTTCCTATTCAAATCTAACTTCATTTTGTCAGCAATTATGGGCAGCGCAAAAATAATTCCAATCAATAAATAGAACTGTCTCGGATACGCAGAATGAACAAAGAAAGCCGCAATCAAATAACCACCAATGCCAGCAGCCAGTCCTCCTGTAAGGTTAGCGTAATCATTAGCTAATTCATCGCGAAACACCTTCCAGGCGTTTAAAATCGACCGTATGGTAAGCCAAATAATCATAAAAAATGAAGAAAAACCAAGAATACCGGTTTCTGCTGCAACTTCTAAATACAAATTATGCAATGACCTGGCAGAAGCAGATGGGGCCAAACCAATCTCTTTTGAAAATTCCTGATAGCGGGAGGAAAAATTATTCATACCAACGCCAAGCAAAGGATATTGTCTTATCATTGACCACGCAGTAAGTACCTGACTCGCGCGACCTTGGATCGATCTATCTTCCCGAATATTAATTCCTCCACCATTTTGCCCAGGTAAAATACTATTCAAACTAAGAATTCGGTCAAAATAAGTAGCGGGAATAAAGAATGACAACCCAATCCCCAAACCTAATAAGAAAACCATGTCAATTGGGCGAGGAGGATTAAAATACGCTAGTATTAGCAACGAGATTGCCAAGCCCACAAATCCCCCTCTTGAAAAAGTAAAAATAACTGTTAATAATGTGACCACTGCCGCCCAACCAGCAAGTATCTTAAGTGCAAATTTGCGCTCATGCAACATTCTTTCTAATGCAATTGGAACGAGTACAAGCATTATTTGGGCATAAAAATTTGCATCACCTATAGGACCACCAAGGCGATAATTATTTGTATCGCCAACTATATTCTGAAAGTCTGTTTGAGCAAAACCACCGTAATTATTAGTGAAGGTTCCTGTCATATACTGATAAACGCTCAAGGTACCCATAAAAATACCAGCCGATAGAAGCGCCCAACTTACTCTCCGAAGTATTTGGGGGCGCTTAATCAAAACTACAACCACTAGTGTTACAAGCACATCTTTTATATAATTACTTAGTTTGTACAGAACTAAACCCGTGTTCTCAGCAGTAATTACCGATGCAAGTCCAACCAAACCATACAAGCCTAACAATATTGCCGGCATCTCCCAGCCAGTGGGTTTTTCTTTGAAAACCACCCACCTAATCAAAACTGTAAGCAACAACAAGGCAATAAAAGCCTGAGCAACCGAAGGAGCACCATGAAAATGAACGATAATATCAGAAATACGGGCATATGTAATAAAAACCAAAAATAGAAGGCCAAACTCAACAGAAACAATCGTAACAATAAAAGCAATAAGCCCCACCAGCCCAAACAAAATATAAGCTGGATTATTAAAATCCACTGTAAAAAAACCAGAGGCGGAACCAAGGGCTACAGCAAGAAAAGCGAAAGCAAGTGACATTCGCCAAGATGACTTATATTGCGTTATAGAAGGATTTAATTGCATGGCTTATTGTTTCGACGAGTTCTTCCCGAACTGTGCAGACAAAATACGACGATAATAGCCAACCCGCCAAGCCAAGTACTCAACCAATTCACCCCAGCCACCATTAAAAAATCGCCCTGAAGTAAGTACCATAAGTTCTTTATTTCCCGAATATACGATATGTGCGCCAATCGACTTCAAAACAGGTCCAACATGAATATCATAAGGAATGCGTCCTTGAAAAAATAAATCAAGCATTAAATTACGTTTGATCGCGTAATTGCTTCCACGACAAGTTGGAACTCCAAGGACAGCCCGTTTGAACCACCTGCTGGCATGATGGATAAACATTCTGACTTTAGTTGCCATGCCTACGGGCAAGTCCATATAATCCACATGCGTATAAGCCAAATCACACCCAGCCTCAAGTTGTGATATATACCAGCCCAACAAAGCATTTGCGTTGGGAATACGGCAATCAGCGTCAAAAAGCAAAAGAGACTCTGAACGAGCAAGTTCAACGCCTAAAATTCGCGAAGCAATTGCTACACCACCTTTATGCTCAACTTTAGGGACACTATAAACATTAAAGCCCATATCAACGAAATCACTGATTTCTTTTGGAGGATTATCAGGCGGATAATTATTGACAACTAAAATAAACTCTATTGGCCTTACGTCTTTATAAGCCAAGATATCAGAAGCCACTAATAGAATTCTCGAAAGATCCTTTTGTGCATTAACTGGAATCACTACAGAAGCACGTGGAGACATATCAGAATCGCCACAAAACCGGCGCAGATTTTCACGCAAATTTACATCAACTTCACTGGAAAGAACGAATTGGGTACTCATTGTTGATATCAGATTGGCTCTGTTGCCCTCAAGAGATGGGTTCCATTGCTGTTATTTTTGGCCATCTCAAGTGCCCATTGCAAGTTTTTTACCAGGGACTCGGAAGTATCTCCTACACGATACTCAGCAATACCAATCAAGGGATTCAAGTACAGATCTTCACCTGAGATATCGACTTTAATAGGTACAGATAATACTGTTCTGACTCGACCCATTGTATACATTGCTGCATCACCTCGCGTTTCAGAAAGCAAAACAGCAAAGTCCAATTCGCTCCAACGTCCCACCAAATCATTACCTCGTAATTGATTCTTCAGAATTTGATTTACATTCCGAAGTATAGTTTGAAGAGTCGTCTGGGGTAAATCATGAATAAAGTCACCAAGGCCTTCCAAATGAACCATACAAAGAGAAAAGTCGCTAACCGATCCAAAAGCAGCTTCTGATAGCTTTTGATCAAATGCTGCACGATTTAACGCAAGTGAAACTTCGTCTAATTCTCTTTGTTTCATAAAGTTCACGATCGGCGTTTGGAGCAAATCACGAACAAGGGCAAGCATAACACCAATTGCCAACCCAACGACCAATGCAACACCAGAATCTCGAATTGGCTGAGGTGATGTTGGTAAAGTTGGTGTCATTGCCGGGTCAAGCTGTGACAGATCATACACTTGATATAAGGTCTGAACATATTCAACTGCTCGCTGACCAATACTGTTAGCAAGCAAGGCGGCTATTTCTGGGTCAGGCCCTTCAACTATAAATTCAATAATGTTTGTATCCGGCAGGACAATAGCATTAAAAGAATAATCTTTTAGATCTGATTGATTAAACTGCAACAAATTGAAAGTCTCCCTTTGGATACGGGGACTGTTTAGTACTTCTGCATATGTTGTTATTATTGATCGTTTATCGAGCGTAGCAAGGCTGGTAAGCACGTTATTTCCACCAGAAACAAAAGCGGCACTTGGGGAAAGAATAAACCTTGTGGTCGCTCTATAAAGCGGTATTGTGAAATATGAAGTGACCAGCGCAGCCGTAACAGCAACAAGCGCTGTGGATAAAATTATCCACCATCCTCGTTGAAGCATTCGAAAATAAAGTTTTGTTTCCATTTTTTATAATTCCTACTATTTAGACTATACTTGGTATTTAAAAACGACATTAGAATATAACATAAAATTAGTTGGATTTTAAATCCCACTAATTTTATCAGTTTTTTTCATTCAGGCAGGCTTAGCAATCAGGCTGTTATAAACTTGGCCTAATCGATTTGCTATCTCTGGAAGCCCATGATTTCGTAGCACATACTCTCTTCCATTGTCAGCTAGCCTTGAAAGCAACAAAGGTTCTCCCAAAAGGGCTAATAATGCATCACGTAATGCTGAAGAGTCATCTGGTGGAACAAGCCACCCATTATAACCATGCTCAATAATATCTGGAACTCCCCCGACTCGTGTAGCAAGCACAGGAACTTTTGTGGCAAGTGCTTCAAGGATAGAAACAGGCAGTCCTTCCGCTACCGAAGGGAGAACAAATAGGTCAGCGACTTGTAGATAAGGCGTCACATCTTCAACACTTCCTTCAAAACGAACGCCGTCACCCGCACTACGACGCAAAAAAGGTTCCATTTCACCAGTCCCTAAAATCAACAAAACCGCATTAGGGAAAACTGCCCGAATTGATGGCCATTCACGAATTAAATATTCTACTCGTTTCTCAGGAACAAGTCGTCCTGCGTATATAACAACTGGGGAAGCTGATTGCAGGCCAAGCGTTTGACGAAGCGCCATACGTTGATCTCCTAAGATTGGGATGAAGCGCTCCACATCCACACCATTGGGAATATTAATACGCTTATCAGCAATCACGCCATTTAAACCCAACTCAGTGTCAATTTCACGACTAATAGTTACAAATTTGTCAACTCGACGACATACAAGGTTCATACGCTGCAAACCAAGAAAACGGTGACTAAGTATATACACATCTCCTAGAGTACCACCACGATGAGCCGTGGAAACAACCTTGCTATTCAAAAAGGAACCAGCTAGGATGGCCGTAGTTGAAGTGGAGAGGAGGTCATGTGCATGGAGCACGTCTGGGCGTAACCGCCATATCAAATTTAGCGCAGCTAATGTATAACTTGCAGCAGCAATTGGCTTTGAAAATGCTATTGGTAAACGATGAACCGGCACCCCATCAATCATCTCAAAGGGCTTTAGGCCGGCATACCGTCGTGTGATAACATGTACTTCAAAACCACTAGACTGAAGCCGTGGAGCGATATATGCCAGTTGTCTTTCTGCTCCGCCAACACGCGGATGATAAGCTTGAATCAACATGGCAATTTTTATTGGTGTGGTCATCATTTTCAATCTACTCCCTAAGAGGTTTTGCACACTTCAGCATAAAGCTTCATTATTTCATCAAACCAGACTTTTGAACTAAAGTTCTCTTCTATCCGTATCCTTCCCATCTCACCTAATTTACTTCGCAGAAATGGATCTTGAACTAGTTTTCCCAAAGCAGAGGCCAACTCATCTGGCTGTCCGGGTGGCACAATAACCCCTGCTTCACCAATAGCCCATGAAACATCCCCTACATTTGTAGCTACCACTGGCAATCCAGCATCCATTGCCTCTAAGATAACAAGCGGTAACCCTTCCCAGCGGGACGAGCTAACAAATATATCACTAGCAGACATTAAACGACGTACATCATCACGTAGACCCAACAGGCGAACTCTATCAGATATGCCTAATTCAACAATTTGATTATTGAGTTGGTCGTATAAAGCTCCTGCCCCGACGATAGTCAAAAAAACATTGGTTGCGCTACTGAGTAATACGGAAAAAGCTAACAATAAATCATGAAACGCTTTTGGCGGGGTCAATCGGCCAACTGCGATAACCAACAAACAATCAGTATCCTTTTCTTTCATAATTTCAGCGCGCAAAAGAGATCTCTCCACCACAGGTAGCAAGGGATAGGATATTACAGCATTTGGAATTACATCCAATAATTTGCCCGGCAAACGATGATGATACATTTGAGCAACTGCTGGCCCGACAACAATTACCTTACGAGAAACAAACTTCAATGCCCAAGTTTCCAGCTTCTCACGAACAGGATGGTAGTGTCGGGTCTCTGTTCGAATTGTATGAATAGTTGTCACTACTGGCACGCTGGCAAATATTCCCGTAATTGCGCCAATAATATTTGCGTATGTCAAGTGAGTATGAAGCACATCAGGCCGCTCGCGTCGCAGCAACTTTATAATCTTCCACAGCCTCCGCAAATTTAATGCATTCCGTGATGGGAAATAATATATATCTGCGCCAAGAGCTGTTAATTGCGCCGGATAGGGCGAGCCGTTGCTTTCAGCCAAACAAATTATCATCAGTCGAAGCCCACGAGAATGTGCTTCTTGAGCAAATGTAACCTGAAGCTTTTCCGCTCCACCCGGAGTAATTCTGTCAATGATTTGCGCAATATACAAAATAAAAACCTCCAGTTATTATTAAAACAACTTAATTGATTAAATTATTTCCAAGAAAAAGGGTCACTAACTTACTAACATTATCGTCGAGACAAAAATCTCTATTGACGAGTTCTCTGCCCGCAAGGGAACGCTTGCGCGCCTCTTCCGTATTTTCGTGAACAAATCGAATGGCATTTGCTAATGCATCAGGAGACTCAGGCGGAACCAACCAGCCAGTTATTCCTTCCTGCACCAATTCTGGAATCCCCGAAATAGAAGTCGCAATAACAGGAATTCCGCTTGCCATTGCCTCCATCAGTGCCACGGGAATGCCTTCCATTTTACCGGAAGGAGTAACAACACTAGGCTGCACATAACAATCTGCAGTTTCAAGTATTTTCGAAACTTCATCCTGAGTACGAGGTCCCAACAACTCGACAATTCCCTCAAGCTCATTTTCCACTATCAAATCAGAAAGCATTCTTTGCAAATGGCCACCTCCTACAATTCGGCATCGGAAATCCAAATTTAAATCCCGCAACAATGCACATGCTTTTATTAAGAAAACCTGCCCTTTATAGGGCTGCAAACTTCCGATACTAAGAATTTCAAAAACTTTATTATTGCTTAATATTTTTTCTTGAACCTTATAATAATTCGGATCTATACCACATCGAACAATATGCACTTTTCTTCTTACCCATTCTCCCAGGAATCGCACAAGATATTCGCGGTTGAACTCGGAAATTGCCGCAACAAAAGCTGCACCCCGCAATTTAGTGTCTAACATTGTTTTTTCAACAAATATATCGTGTGCATGGACGGTCACACTATATGGAATTCCCGACAGTTGATTAATTAACCAAGCAGCAAACGCAGGGTGGGTGGCATAATGGGCATGAATATGATCCACACCTTCTACTTGAAATTTATCAGCCATCCACACTGCTCGCGGAAAAAGAATCAACACACGTGCAAGGAATTTAATACTCTCCCTATTTTCCCACAGCACTCGACTCCACAAAGAAAAAAATAATCCGGGTTGAAAAAATGCTCTTCTTAAATTAGCAACAAATACCTCCCAAGACAGCCACGGGACTTTATTCACACGCTGAATCCAAGACCTGGCTTCTTGATGAACAAGGGCTTGATGCTGATATATGAGGGGATACAAAACAACTTCTACCCCCTCTTTCTCAACAGCGATCATTTCACGTAAGATAAAAGTCTCCGGCAAATGCGGAAAACGCGACATAATATATGCAACTTTTTTAGGCACAGTAAAACCTCGATTATCAGTTTAATTAGTTATAGATATCTGGGTATGAAATTATAATTAATAGGACTTACGCAAAACCCAAAGGCCTGCAGCAAATTAACACGAGTTTTTTTGAAAATTCGAGTAAATTTGAGAAATTCGTGGCGGAAATATTTTGAACTGGGTAAGTCCTAAATTAACATATCTTTTCTTAATTATAAGGTTTGACATGAAAAACGGCTTACTTTTAAGTTATATCAATCAAAACACTCACTAGTAAAACCTGCGTCAAACCTAACGGGCACCGCGTTGCTTGAAAACAGCTGCAACTGTCCGTACTAGGATATTAATATCAAGCCACATCCCGGCCCTGTCAATATATGCTATGTCAAGCCTTAAACGATCATCAAATTCTAATTCAGCCCTACCGATGATTTGCCATAATCCCGTCAAGCCTGGCATAACATCCAAGCGTTCTGTATGCCATAGTTTATATGTTTCTGAACCGAAAGATGTAGGACGCGGCCCAACGAGGCTCATTTCGCCTTTAAGAATATTGATCAGCTGGGGTATTTCATCAAGGCTTGTTTTTCGCAAAATCTTTCCTATCTTTGTAATACGAGGATCGTTGGTAATTTTAAAATCAGGCCACTGCAACTCATTCAAGTGGGCATATTTTTGCTTTAATTCCTCAGCATTTGGAACCATTGATCTAAATTTATACATACGGAAACGCTTACCACCTCTACCAGTGCGCATTTGAGTGAATATCGCAGGCGCTCCGGGAGACGTTATTCTAATAATAAGAGCTATCAATAATAACAATAAAAACCAAACAGGTGAGGTGACAACAACCATAGTTAAATCAAAGAGCCGCTTAGCAACCAAATAAGAACTTCCAGTCAAGAGTCTTTTCTTTGGGTCAAACGCCTTGAACCACTCATGCTGCATTAAATGGGTAGGATTTGCATTTGTCATAAATAATATACCCTTTGTGTTCTATCATTTTATAGAACTTTGCTCGACAAGACGTTTTCGAGCTACTTGCAACAAGTCATCGAACGTAATAGCTTCATCCGGGAAAGTAGCACTTCCCCATCCAACAATCGAATCAAGGCTCTCATCAACTGCCGCAACTATCCTTTCTGCGAGAATAGAAATCTTATTTGCATCTGTCTCGGGGCAAATTAAAACAAACACCCCCCCTTTGTCACGAAGGATAACATCTGTGTTTCTCGCAAGGTCACTTAATATTTGGCTGATCTTAGCAACAGCAAACCTTTCACGCATATCGTTTTCCAAAGTCGTATAAGCTTTGCGCTCTTCTTTATTTTTTTGTCCATATAACTGAAAAACCAAAACAGACAAAGGGTGATGATATCGGCGGCTACGAGTAATCTCAGCAGCAATTAAATCCAGAGATTCGTGAATCTCACGAGCGCGGTTTGGATAAGCGCTGGATGACAACCCATCCAGAATCCTGTCAAGTTGGCCTATTCGTTTTCCAACATCATAAGCAAGGCCGGCAGATATTGCAACCAACAAAAGTTGAATAATCTGGACTTGAATGGGTTTATTATCGCGAAAATACAGGAGCCATGTCATCAAATAAACAATTACCCAAAAAATTATGATGGCATAATAGGATATCTTAACGCCCTTACGAATAAGGCCTCCTGTAATCATTAGTTCAGAAAAGACAATTATCGCAACAAGGATAAAAAATTCCGGGCTAAAATCTATCACACTAGACTGAAAGGAATCAATATTTGCAATCCCCAAAACAATTGTTATATACAAAACTAGAATCGTAATCGATGATTTTAAATCGCTCATAAAAACACCACCTGCAAAAAAGACTTAAACATTTTGACCTAATTCAAAATTTTCAACAAAAAGGGACAACCCCGATAATATTTCAATTTTAGCATGAAAGAGACTGTTTCGCTCCAAATCCAAAAATTTCAAATCTGAAAACAGAAAATTCAACGCAAAGTTGCCAAGTTGGAATTGCTGCTCCTAATCATACTAAAAAACTAAGTTGCTAAAACAGACAAAAAGGGTGCTCCGGCAAGTAAGAATGTATACATAGCTCCGTCTAAGTGGGAAAATATACTCACAACTATATTTCTATTTAGGAGACCCTCTTGAACGACCTTTACAACATGAACCCATCGCAGATCGTAATGTACACAACTGAATACTGCCCTGATTGCCACCGGGCAAAAGCCTTCTTCGAGACCAATAACATTGAATATTTACGTGTTGGCCTCGAAGGCAATGAAGAGGCAACTGAATTTGTAATGAAAGTAAACAATGGGAACCGCAGCGTTCCAACGATCATTTTTCCCGACGGATCTGTCCTTACAGAACCCGGCTGGGGAGAATTGCGAGAGGCAACAGAGAATATCGCCCAATCAAAATGAGTATTAAATCACCTCCCTCCCTGCAATAGGCATATCCTTTGTCGGGCTAAAAAATAAATCGGACTTCTTCACTCACTTATTTCGCAGGTGTATAATAAGCGAATGAAGAAGTTTTTTTATTTTATTTTTTTTGCAACATTAATTACTTCGTGTGATATTTGGGGCGTTGCGCCTCAAGCCTTTCCTGTTTGGACCCCCATTCCTTCATTTACTCCCGGAATTATTACCCCAACCCCGTTCATCATTCCACCGCCTATTTTTGTAAACACTGAAACCCCCGCCTCAAACGTAACAGTGATCTCGCCTGTTACCCCTGAGAACACACACACACCATCACCCACAC
>Ga0075156_10000486_pt1 | contig 20414 bp, 14 predicted proteins | sample JI81AbrownDNA_FD_70966 | JGI IMG/M metagenome (GOLD analysis project Ga0075156, IMG submission 70966) | Wastewater effluent complex algal communities from Wisconsin, to seasonally profile nutrient transformation and Carbon sequestration -... | ecosystem: Engineered > WWTP > Effluent > Algae...
ATCTTCCCTAAAACTGTAAAGAGACTTATCATCGATCCCAATCCATATAAAAAAATCCAATGCAAAGGATCTGGATCATTGTACTGTACAACAGCAGATATAAAAAAAAGAAGTGCGAATAAGGAATAAAGTCCCTTGATCCATTTCGAGTTTATGACGTGCATGCTCATGAGATTCTCCCAATCATTTTCTGTGTCGGTTTGATTTACCCAGTTAAAAAGCTACTGGAATTTGATTCAACCAATTCAAATATGAGGAAAATGAGGCGAATCTTCAAGATTTCCGTTTATTGTTTTGTTTTGATTCATTCTAGTATTTTATCTCTGCACGCAGAGGAAGGCTTTGACTTGATCAATAGTTCAGATCTTCCGAATAACTTGTCTTCTTATTTTTGTGTATATGAAGATAACACTCTTCTACTAAATTTAAACGAAAGCTCTACAAGTATTCTCCGAAAGAATTTCCAAAAGAAAGTTTCTGATGGAATTGCTCTTAATTTTGGTTATACGAAATCTGCGCATTGGCTTCGAGTAAATCTCCTTAACAATTCTGATGTAGCGCTGGATAGGATGATAGAAATCCGAGCGAGTCGAATCTCTTACTTGGAATTCCATGAAGAAATGGAGGATGGTAAATTTAAATCGATATTTACAGGGAGTGCTCTCTCTTTTAATTCGCGAATGTATAAAAATAGATTTTTTGTTTTCCCATTAAAAATATTACCAAAATCGAATAAAACGATCTATTATCGATTTGAATCTTCTTCACCTATCATTATTCAGGCGATGCTATGGGCTCCACAATCCAACCTTAAATATGAAAGAAACGATTATTTTATGCAGGCTTGGTATTTTGGTATGGCAACTGCGATGATTCTTTTTAATCTTTTGCTTTTTTTATCACTGAAGGATGTCATATATTTGATTTATATCGGTTTTGTCGGAGCAATGGCACTCTCACTTGCAACAAGTAATGGTTTGGTAAAAGAATTCTTATGGCAGAATGCGAGTGAATACTATAATTTGTCTTCAACAATCGGGTTTTCTTTTACTTTTATTGCTGTTATATTTTTTATGCGCCGAATGATTTTTACTTGGAAAATTATTCCAAGAATCGATAGGTTATTGCTTTATGTAGCAGGTTTTCATCTAGCATTCATCGGAAGTAGTTTGTTTTTTTATTCAATGATTGCTAAATATGCTCCCATATTATTTATCCTAACGATGGTTTTCTTGATGGGAACTGGTTTGTATTGTGCGTTTCTTAAACAACGTCCTGCCTACTTTTTTGTTATTGCTTATCTGCTTTTGTTTTTAACGGCCGTTATAAATGGTCTAACAAGTCTTGGTATTTTGCCTGCGCCTTCGATTCGAGACAATGCACTACAATTCGGATCAGCAGGTGAAATGCTCTTGTTGGCCTTCGCACTAGCTGATAGATATAAAGTAATGCAGAGGGAAAAACAAAATGCTCAAAAAGATGTTCTTGTCTCTCAAAAGAAAACTTTGGACGCGGAGCAACGATTAGTTGAAACGTTAAAAACGACAGAAAAGATTTTGGAGCAGAAGGTTAAGGAGCGTACCCAAGAGTTAGATCATATGTTGAACATTTTTAAGCATGATTTATCCGTAGCTAAAAAGATCCAAGAGAATAGTTTGTTTGTTCATCCCTCTTTGCATGAAGAATTAAATATCGTAAAAACATATCTTCCGATGACAGAGGTAGGAGGCGATTTTTATGATATTTGCCAACCTAACCGTTTTAAATATCGCCTATTTCAAGCTGATGCAACAGGTCATGGAGTACAGGCTGCAATGATCACCATGGCGATCAAAGGTGTATACGATAATTTTAAAAAATTGGACTTAGACTCAGCTAAGATTATGGAAATGTTTAATAGCGAGTTTATAGATAAGTATTCATCACTTCAAAGTTTGATGACGGCTATTATACTTGATTTTGATGTGAATCGGAAGATTGTCCGTTATACCTCTGCAGGTCATCCGCCAGCAGTCTTATTGAATGAAACTGGAATTCAATTTTTAAAAACTCCAGGAAAAATTATTGGTGTGAATCGTATAACAAGTTACCGATCTTTCGAAACAGCATTTAAACCTGGAGATAGGATTTTCATATTTACGGACGGAGTATTTGAAGAGTTCAACATGAGGTTGGAAGAATTTGGAGAAGAGCGATTTTATTCAATTTTAGAAAAAAATAGGAACCGAACGATAAAAGATACTATCGATCTAGTCATTCAAGAACTATATGAATTTTTGGAAGGAGTAGAAAAACAAGATGATCTTACAATTCTCGGAGTTGAGTATAATATAAGGTAGGGAACCTTTTCGGTTTGATTCAATGTCCTTAAGGAATTTGTTTAAAAATAAAAATTCATATTAAAATCGATTCTTGAGTGACTCCCATCTAAGCGCCTTTCCATATTTGGTGATTGATCTGGTTTAATTTGTAAGTCAAATGTTTGTTTGGTGGGATGGGAGGATTTTTGATACATATTGGAATAGACTATATGAATGATCGATGTAATGTAAACAGCGCCGACAAATGATAAAGTTTGATTGACTGAGCTGGCTTTGTTTGAGACGTTTTCTCTAAGCTGATTCTCGTAAATCGTGTCAGAAAAGAAAGGTAAATTTACGCCATCTGGATCAAAGGTGCGAAGGAGTTGCATCGATTCCCGATGGTTTTTCAAATCTTCATACACGGAAACATACTCTTTATACTCATGTAGTGCATACAGAGTCGAAACACCGAAAATCGACCAATAACTCAAGGCAGTCAATGAATCTCCCATATAAGAATGACCCCAGCCTGGAAGTAACATTTGTCTCCATAAGACAGGCCACAATGTATTTCGAGAATGGCTTTTAGGTGAGTTGTTTGTTAGTCGGGAGTCGTTCTCTATGGAATCGGTTTCCTTTTCGAGTAGCGGAACTTCGATCGATTCAAAATTTGGATTAACCAAAACAACTTTATAATCCTTGTTGATATCCACCAAGTTCGCATCGACACTGACGACACTCGTCTTCCGATCTCGGCTTGTTGTCACTTCAGCTGGAATTTTTTTCCCATCTTGAATCACATAGGCACTGGTTCCTTCAAAAATATTTTCACCGGAGAATGTGAGTTTTCTTTTATTGCCGTCCGTTTCAAAGTCGGATGCCTGTTCTGTGACAACTGGCGGACGCAACGTTCTCACTTCAAGCTCATACCAATCCGACCATTTTGCGATTCGTTTAAGTTTATTATATATGCCAATACGATAAGTGTATTTTCCAACTGGCAATAACACTGTAACACTAGGTTCTGTGGTGTTTCTGAAAAAAGATTTGTTCGCTTCGGTACGGATTTCGACAGAATAACCAGAAGCAGCTTCAATTTTTTTCCAGTGAATCGAGTGCGGAGACTCGCCGTAGATAGACATCGATAAAACGGCGAATAAAAAAAATAGATGATATTTAAATTTCACTCTCAATTGCCCGTCACCGAAATTTGTCAAATAAAGACTGTCGTTAATGTCACTATAATCAAACGAAAAAGTTTTGGCAACTCTAGAGAGGTGAGATATCGTTCTCTAATATTTTTTTTAGGCAGAGAAATATCGCGTATTTTGAATCTACTTTTTTCTTAGCAATAGAAGTATGTCTTTCATGAGACAATTGCTGAAGGGCTTTATATTTGACATGGATGGTGTGATCGTAGATAACCACATCTTTCATTTCCAAGCATGGATGGAATTCGCTAAAAAATACAATTTTAATCTTGATGAGACAAAATATAGAAACGAATTCAATGGGAAAACAAACGCCGATTTATTTCGAATGATATTTGGAGACCTATCTGAAAAACAAATATTAGAATATTCCATTGAAAAAGAAAGCAACTATCAATCCTTATACAAATCGAAAATAAAGCCGCATGAAGGAGTAGTTTCCTTTTTAAATTATTTAGAGAATCGAGGTTTAAAAATTGCTTTAGGCACCTCGGCTCCAAAATCGAACGTTGATTTTACTTTGGATACTTTGGCCTTGCGTCAGTATTTTGAGGTAATTGTGGATGGCTCTGAAGTAAAACGAGGGAAGCCTAATAAGGAAGTTTATTCGAAGTGTTGCGATGCACTTGAATTGCCGCCAAATGAGTGTATAGTTTTTGAAGATTCCATAGCAGGTCTCCAATCGGGTAAAAGTGCGGGGTGCCAAGTCATCGGTGTGGCAACTTCTCATACGGAAGCAGAATTATTGTTTGAAACAAAGCGGATCATCAAAGATTTTACGAACCTAAGATTTCTTGAAGAGTTCCAATTATAGTCTCCCAAAACCGGACTCATCTGCTTTCTAAGCTTGATTTTGACTCTCTTTGGTAAATCGAATAATTTTTTTCAGGCAGAACAGCTATCTTTGCTATCCGAAAAGGAATGTTCGAAACCTTGGATTTCAAGTAATCCTTCCGAATATTTAACTCGATGTGATTTATATTTGCCTGTCTGTCCCGTGAAAGGAGAGAGCTGTAAAAATTGAATTTGGAATTGATGATCATTATCCCAGGTATAAACTCCCTGATACTCATCTCTTTGCATTGGCCCGCTACCTTCTAGGTTAATTTTTGAATAAAGAAAGGTCCCATCCTCTTTGAACTGAAATTGATCGATAGGTCCATAGGCTCCTGGGCTTGGCCCGTACCAGGTAATGCTTGTTAATATATTTCTTTTTGATTTTCCTGCTAGCTCCTGAAATCTGTAACCTTCTTTTATGGAATTGAAATCTTCATCATTAAGAAGTTTACTTTTATAAGAAGGCTTATTTTTAATTGCCTTTTTCAGTAACTTAAAGATAAGATCATCGCCAGGAATATCTTCGCATTGACTTAGAAGGATCGCATAAACACATGCTAAATTGTAATTTGCATAGGCATCGTTGGGTGATGATTTCAAAGTATCTGAAAAATACTCAATTGCCTTCGGGTAATCTTTCTTGTTGTAAGCTTCGATTCCCTTTTTATTCGAGTTTGGGACTGATTGCGAAAAAGTAACTGAAAAGAATAGTAAGTAACAGCCTATTATATATCTCAAAATCATATTCCCTTTCTCCTCGCGATTCAAGTTGTTAAAAAGATAAATGTCTAAAATTAAAGATTATTTTGGATTTAGAATTTCTCGCATCCAGGAGGCGAGGGCTAGTGCATTCTCGTTTTGAAGTTTCTCTAATTCCGTGATTACTAATTTTTGGCGGGTGACCGAATGATTTTGACTTAATTTGGCCTTCGCTTCTATTTTTTGTATATTCATCTCAAATCCAATGATTCCTTTTCTGAGACTGGCTAAATACTGTGATTCGACGATTTCAAGTTGATAATTACTCTGGGAAGATTCATACTTTTGGGTTAATCTAGCAAGCGATTCTATTAATAAATCTTCTTGTTCTAAGATTTGAAACTTCCCATAAACGTGCACCGATATATAATTCCAAGTTGGAACAGCATCTTTCGTCTCATACCAACTAGGCGAAATATAATGATGCGGGCCTTGGAATATTGCCATTCCTTCTCTTCCTGAAAGTTCCTTCCATTGGTCATTGTTGCGCGCCATATGGCCTATCAGTTTTGACTTGTCCTCTGTTACCAAAAGAGGTAAGTGCGTGGCTGTTAATCGATCGGAATTTGAGGATACGAGAGTAGCGAAACTATAAAGATCCAACCACTCGAAGATCAAATTAGAATCTGTGACTTCAAAAGATTTTGGTATAAACATAAGATACTTTATTTAGGTGCCACAACTAGTAGTTGTTGAACTAAGTTTATATTTGGTCCTAAGATAACAATAGATTTTATCAATTTCATTTTGAGTGAGGTTGGAATTATAATAAAGAACTTCGGCAATGTCTGCATCCAGATTCCCATTTGATAAATAGGCTGTCCCAGGAGAACCTGCACCTGAGTAATCAAAATTTCCACCTACGGCCGATATCGTTCCTTTGAGATCTCCATTCCAAATTTCATTTACGGTTGTGTTAAGGTTTTGGATAGTACCTAATGCGATAAAGGTGTTAGTTGGAAAAATGAGGGAAGATACTTGATTACAAGCGAGTGCATTTCTACAGACAAGGAATTCCGCGTTCGGATGGTTCAAAGCAAATTCTCTCCCATTTGATCCATGAAGATTCAGAAGAGTTGTTCCTGCGACGTTTGTCTGGATTACTTTATAGACAATAAAAAATGAATCGCTGTTGTTCACGTATAAATCTGTAGCACCAGAAGATATCACAAGATTTTGAACGGTCGCTTGACGAAATTGAACGGCAGGATATCCGTTGATCTGATTGGTTTTAAATGTTGGTCTGGCAGAAGAAGTAGATTGCGAAAAATTATTTCCGTTAGCACTGAGATCAGTCCAAGAAGGAACCGGATCGTTATCATTGAGTGCCAACGCATCTGCCTTTAGCCAAATTTTCAGAGATGAGCTGCCATAGGAACGAGGAGCGGTAAAAGTGACGGTGAAATCTCTGGTAGATCCATCCTCTCCTGTGACCGTATACACTAAGTTAGATGAATACGAGTTCGAAGAAGTGTCACTGATTTGAACAGTATTTCCGATTTTTACTGTGATGCCAGTCGTGGTAAACCTGGCTATGTAAGATCCTATGTTTGTCAAAGTATCGGAGGAAAGACTGATTGTCGAACCTGAGATGATTCCCGTGATACCGAGTGATGGAATTGAGTAAGAAGTGATCTCATTATTTGTTAGGACTCGAATTTGAATTATAGTGTTCGTTTCACCTAATAAATTCGTGGCTGTAATTTTATAAGTTTGATTTTCCTGAGCGGTCGTTGGGATACCGGAAATGGCGCAAGTTTCCTGAGAAAGAGTGAGACCAGCAGGTAAACTTGGACTTGAGGAACATTTTCGGATTTTTCCGTTGGCCATTGGAGTTTTAACACTGACTTGATTGGATACGAGAAAGGAAAAAGGACTTTCAGAATAAATTAAATTCGAAGGTGCATTTCCTTCCGCCAACGCGCAATAGGAGAGCTGGTCTGGGAAAAGATATTTCAGCAACAAAACATTGTTAACTGACTCCTTGGAAAGGAGATAGTCAAAAGCGAAATTTTTTTGAATCGAGTTCGATCCAGTATCACAATCATTTTTTTTATCGGGAGCACTACAGTGCGAGAAGAAGAGTATGGTTTGGAGAACCATTAAAAATTTGACGGAAGGCAGAATCGAGCATTTGAATAGATTCATTAAGTATAGGAAACGAATGTTTCCATTCCTTTCCTGAATCACCTGAGACCACTTACCTGTCAAATCTCATTTGTCTTAAGAATATTAAGAAATAGAATTGAATGGGTAAATTCCCTTCGGTAACAAATTTCTTTATTTAGTTTTAGAAAGCGTTACCTTAAATAATCCGCGAATTTCATTGGTTTTGTATCCGACCGCCGTATCTTCAGGATACAGCTCCAAGATTTTTCGAGTGACTTCTTTTTTGATGTCTTTCCCTTTTACCCCGTGACATTTTAAACAAGTGTCATTTGTTTCGATCGGGAAGTAGGCAGTGAAAGTTTTATCTGTTTCAAATGTTCGCGGCTGTAGTTTCGTTTTTTTCGCAAGATTCAATTTATATGTTTCGATGATCCCGACTTCGATTTCGGAGGCGGCGTTCAATTGATTTCTTGGTTTATCCGAGACGCGTTTGATTTCGGCTTGCAGTTCCGTTGACTTTTCTTTTGTAATTTTTTGTGCGTTTACATTGCAAAACTCCAATGCGCCAAGTTCTCCTTTTTGTAAAAGGGAAGACATTAACTTTGATCCGAGTGCTGATTTAGTTTGGTGTGCAGATTGCTGTGCAATTTCGAGTAAAGTCATATTCTCGGAAAGAATTTTTTGCAGAGTTTTTTTATCGGCAAGTAGACTTTGTTTTGTATTCCACCATTCCTGGGAATCTACTTCAGTGTGATAAAGATAGGAGAGGGCGTCCTCGAGCCTCTGCTCATGGAAGATCATCTTTGGCATATTGCCATATTTCACAACCCAATCTTTGTTTTGGGTAGTCTCAAATCCTGGCGACGATAAATACTTGTTAATTGCCGAAATGAACTCGGTCTTAGAAGATATTAAATTTCTGTAACGCAATCTGATTTCGCCCATAGCGGGTGCTAGTTTTTCTTTCTGTTCCATATTAGGAGAATGGCAACTAAAACAGTTCTGAGAAAGAAACGCGATCTGAATCTTTTCTTTTTTTTCTATTTCAGATTCTCTGCATGCAGAAAAAAGAAGAGAAATTAGAATCATAATAGAACTTGATTTAAGTAACGAATTCATAAAACCACCCATGACCTGAGTCTGGATTAGGTAAAATCTTATGCCAGTAACTTTTTTTAAAGTTTAAGGAAATGGATTTTTGAATCTTCTTCTCAGTTATTTCGGATCCATGGCATCACGCAAAGAAATCTCGAGTTCTTTCATTTTGCTGATATCGGAAAATGTGAGTACGAGGCCAATGATGCGATCATCAATGGTTCGGTAAGGAAGGATGCGAATATTAAACCACCTCCCATCATTGGATTGAATGCTTTTTTCAATAAAGACCAAAGAGCTAATGACTGATTTCGCATCTTCCTCGATCGATGGATAGATCAAAGTGTTCGCTATGTCCGTAAAAGGACGTCCTATGTCAGAAGGAATTAAATTAAAAATGGTACTTACTTGTTTGGTGAATCTTCTGATTTTTAAATCCATATCTAAAAACAAAGTAGCAATGTCGGTACTATCCAGTAGGTTTTTAAAATCATTGGTAATGGCAATGTAATCATCAACTTTCATCTGAAGTTCATTGTTTACCGATTGAAGTTCTTCATTTAAACTCTGTAACTCTTCTTTTGAAGAAGTTAACTCTTCATTTGTTGATTGCATTTCTTCATTGGCTGACTGTAATTCTTCGTTGGCTGATTTTAATTCTTCTTTAGAGGATTGCATCTCATCAATCGTCATCTGTAATTCTTCTCTCGTTCTCTGTAACTCAAGTACTAAGTCATTAGAGCTGACTTTTTCATGAGGATGCAAGTGTTTGGAACTCGATTTCGTAGTTGTCACGCGCACATCATCAAAAAGGATCAAAAACAAATCACGAATTGGTTCCGGATTTTCCAACTTTTGGATAATTACATCCACGAGATGTAAATTTGCGTTCGTCTCAATTTTTAAATTTTTAAGGCGAATGGGGTCATAGGTGTTTTTTGCCTGTCTGAATGCGATTGAGATCTCATGCCTGAGGCCAGTGCGCGCCATATTAAACAAGTTTAAGGAAGCCTTACCGGCAGCTGGTTCAAGGTATTTCCCAGTATGTCCAGTAATATAAAGGATATCCCCTAAGCCATTTGTAAGTACCGTCGGTGGAGCAAATTTCTGAAGGATCAATTGTTCCGTAATTGATTGAATGTTAGGTGCTGGTTTAGGGGATTTCAACAGAGGGGTTGTTTCCTTTTGGTGGTTTGAGAATGAAGTCGGAAAATCTAATAAGCTTGTCAGCTTAAAATTATTTTCTTTCATATAAATTCTGAGTTTTGAATCGATCGTGTTTAAAGTAGATTTTTGTTCTCCGATAGTTTCCGCCGAACCCAGAACTAGATATCCGTTTGTGATGAGGCAATAAGGAAATATTCGAATCATTTTTTTTTGGATACTGCTGTCTAAATAGATCATAATATTTCGACAGGAAATAAGATCTAATTTCGTGAAAGGTGGATCCTTGATAACATTGTGCGGAGCAAATATGACCATCTCGCGTAACGATTGTGATACTTTGTACCCACCATCCACCTTTGAAAAAAAACGAGATAATCTTGCGGGTGAAACGTCTTTTGTGATGTTATCCGAATAAAAACCAGACCGTGCCTTTTTGATGGCATCCTCATCAATATCCGTAGCAAATATTTGAAAATTTAAATTTTTAAATTCTGGGAATCTATCGATGCCTTCTAAAAAAAGCATTGCGAGACTATATGCTTCCTCTCCCGTTGAACATCCGATAATCCATGCTCGGATATGGTCTTTACTCTCGGATTTTGAAAGAATGTCTGGGATCACAAAATCGGAGAGTTTTTCCCAAACTTTCTGATCTCGAAAAAACTGCGTCACGCCGATGAGAAGTTCTTTGAATAGTAGTTCAAGTTCCGCAGGATTTTCCTGCACGAAGGAGAGGTATTCATTTATGCTTACAAGCTTAAGCATTGTTATGCGTCTTTCTATCCTTCGAAAAAGTGTATTCTTTTTGTAATTGGAAAAATCGTGACCAATCTTTTTATATAACAAGGTTTGAATTTGTTTTAATGCTCCCGTATCCTTCATTTTGTCATCTTGCGATGTGATTTTTTTGTTAATGATGGGAATGAGTTGTTCAGCAATCCTTTGTGGTGAGTCAATGAGATCTATTTCTTCGGAAGCGAGGGCCAGAATCGCATTTTTGGGCATGTCCTCGTATTTACATGTTTTGGGATCTTGAATAAAAGCCAGTCCATTGTTTTCCTTAATTGACAAAATACCTTGGCTTCCATCACTTCCCATACCCGATAAGATAATCCCGATACTTTCGCTGCCTTTGTCTTTAGATAAAGATTTTAAAAAGAAATCAAAAGGCAGTCTATGTCCACGGACCTCTTTAGGCACTGAGAGGAACAGGCGTTGGTCGCTGATCCACATACTTTTGTTTGATGGTAATACAAACACATGGTCTGGCAAAACAAGAAGCCCATCCGTGACAGCAGAGACCGGCAGTGGCGTAAATCGCTGTATCAGTTCTGGTAAGACTCCTTTTTGTGTCGGGTCTAAATGCAACATGACCACATAACCGAAACCAGTTTCTAAAGGCAGATATTTAAAAAAAAATTCGAGCGCTTCTAGACCACCTGCAGAGGCTCCGATTCCGATGATTGGAAAATTCACATTATTTCTGTATGAAAAAGTTTTAGATGGGATTGGTGTTGTTTTAAATCAGATATATTAAAAATAAGCAAAAAACAACGATCATTTTCGCTCACATTGATTTTTCGAAGATTAATATCTTTGAAATTGATATGTTCATTGTTCAATCGAAGGTCACAGGAAACGTTAAACGATCCTTGGAAAACTTGATTCAGAAAGGTGTCGAATGGGTTTTTGAACTCGGCTAAAAACGAGTGCATGTTTCGACCCGTGAGAAGAGAACGATCAATCTGAAAGATAGAGGCACAACTATTATTCAGATCTAAAATTTTCCCAGATGGATCCAAGGAAATATATCCTAAAGGAGATTCTTCAAAGATGATCGCAAATTTTTCTGGAGTCAATCTATCATTCTCTGAATGTAATTTTAACTCTTCGTTTTGTAATTCCAGTTCTATTTGGTGAACCACTAGTTCATAATTAGTCTTTCGAAGCTCGTAATCGGTAATGATTTGTTTGCTGATATCAGAGAAGATAGCTTTGATAATCTTAGTTTGGCCTTTTGTATCTGAAAGAATTTCTGAATTGAAGATCACGGGAAGAAGGCTATCATCTTTCTTTTTATAGAATAGTTCCAGATTCGTCTGTTTGATTTTAAGAATACAATCATTGATGTGTTCATCTCCGTCAGGAGAAGAGATCAGATCTGTAATTTTCATTTTTGAGATTACGTCTTCTCTTTCGTAACCTAACATTGAAAGAGCCGTTTCATTGATTCGAGTTACATATCCATCTGTGGAGATGGAATGATATCCACATGGCGCATTCTGGTATAAGTCTTCATAGAGGTCTTTTTGTATTTTTAGTTCCCGATTTGAATTAAAAAGTCGCAAAGCCATTTTGATCGCATTGTCCATGACAATTTGCGAGGAATTTTTCGGAACAAAGCCATAAGCAGTAGTGTTTTCTGTTTTTTCTAAGACCGATTGTTCCGTATGAGATGATAAAAATACGATTGGGATTTCACAAAGTTGATTGATTTTTTCTGCGGTCTCGATTCCATCGATTCCTTCTCCTAGGTCAATGTCCATCAGTATCAAATGGATCGGAATCTCGGATTTAGCGACCATCTCCACTGCTAATTCCCCACAATTTACATGCATCACGTTATAACCTGCCACATGCAATTCACGAATTTCTACGTTGGCAATTATGTACTGGTCTTCCACAATTAAAATGTTAAACAGAGGTTTGTCGATTAGATTCTTGTCCATGGAACTTTAGCTTTTCCTATTATTGACTACCTTCATTCTAAGTGAAATAGAATATATAGTAAAAAAGTTATTTCCTCCTTTTTTAGAGATGGAAAGAACTAACTTTAATTAAATGCCTTCTTTTCTTGTCCATTATGGGATCGTTTTCTCTCATTGTAAATCAGTTTTCGTCCGATTTTTTTTTACCGAAAATGAGATTTGAGCCTCTCAATTTGATTTCGCCTACGATCCGTGGCTGAATGATTCTCTGGACTGGCAAGAAGAAGGAAAAGATGTGAATCACGGCCAAAACTAAGGAATCGAGGTGGTGAATGTCCCAGGAGAAACAGTTTTTTTACTCAAGTTACTGAACCCAAAAACATTCTTCTTGATCGGATGAAAATAATGGAGTTACAATTTCATGAGACTCTGTAAAAGATACGCAGGCAGCACTGGCATGAACAATAATTTTGAAATATTCAATTACCACCTAACGAAACTGGAATCGATTCTCTCCATGGCCCAATCGGAAGAAAATCCAGCTCCTTTTCTTTACCAAAATGATGGTCGCACCCCTCTTTTTATGTTAGAAGGCCTCTCCAGATTATATGGAAACCTACATAACAAAAACAAATTCGAAAAATTAAAAAATCAGTTTAAAGTTTTGGAAGATGCCCTTGGAAGCATTGATTATTATGATGTTTATTCGAAATCCTATAAAAACAGGAAGGACGTTCCCGAATCGATTCAGAATTATATGGAACAACAAAGAGATTTGATGTTCCAAAATTTAAATCTCGAATTGAAACAAAGAGGTTGGATCAGCGATTCCTCCAACCGAATCAAAAAAATGAGGAAAGTTTTAAAGGAGATCGATTGGTTCTCACCCAAAAAAGAAATTACAGAAATTAAAAAAGTTTACCTATCCACCATTGTTTCGATCCAGAAGTTCATTGAGAAGACTGGAAATCCTTTTACACAAATGGAATTACAGGTCCACGAAGTTCGACGGGATCTACGTTGGTTGAGCATTTATCCTCATGCACTCAGAGGTAAAATTCAATATGGAAACGAAGAAGGATCTACGTCCCAAGTGGCTCCGTACGCAACAGAAGAAATACGAAACTCGAAGTACAATCTATTTCCCAACCAAACAAACGAAGAGTGGGTTTTGCTTCTCGAAAAAAACTATTTTTTTGCACTCAGCTGGCTCATCGCCGAGATCGGAAAACTAAAAGACGAAGGATTAGAATATTATGCTTTGCTGGAAGCATTCATTCAAACGGAGAATCTCACGGAACCCGATGCCATTTTGAAAACCTTAAAAATTTTAAACTGGAACGACTCTAAGTTTAACTCTCTTTTGGCATCAGCGTCGGAGATCACGAATCATTTTATCCAAAATGGATTCTTGGACAAATTGGTTTTTGGTGTGTCTCGCACGAAGAGACACAAACGCTAAATCGCGGTGGGAAGTACGGACGAGAATTGGTGTGATTCCTAAGTTCTTGCCCGACGTTCTACCAAAGGGTTAAAATTGTTAGAAAATCTGCAAGAAATGCTGAAATTCTAAAATTTAAATGATTGGCGACACCTGCCCATCGACGATACTGTGACTCACTTGGAATACTACTATTCGTCTCCAAAAGTTTGGAATGCAATTAGTTAGAGGAATCAATGACCGTTCAAACTGAATTTAAACCATCAAGGTGGACTATCCGCCTTAAACTCATCAGTATCATCTCGTTTATCATCGTTTCAGGTCTGGCGACGATGATTTTTCTTGCTTCTCGGTATTTTAAAGATGATTCAGAAAAACGTATTCAGGAAAACAACTTACAACTTGCCGATGTCATCGGACAAAAGGTAGAGGACGAATTTTATTCCATCGCCTATAAAATAAATAATATGGCGATCATTTTGGATCAGTCCTTAAGTAAGCCACAAACTTCGTTGTTTGTAGATTTGTTTTTCAAGAACAATGCCTCTTTTATTTATATGGCCATTGCCGATGCCAAAGGTACAACCCTCTCGATCAAAAATAAAATCATAAACGATAAGTTCCTGTTGGAAAATAATCTTTCCTTAGATACAATCCAACAAATGAACAGTGCCTATAGCGAAGATTTTATGCGAAGTGCATCTGGTGCGACTGTTGTTTTGAATGTGAGTTCGAGTTGTCTGAGTCCATGTTTGGGTATCAGCATTCCGTATGGGACACCCGAACAAAAAAAATTAATTTTGCTTTATATGGATGCGGCGGAGTTTTTAAAAGCATTCCAAACAACGGGGATTACCTCAACTTATCTCATCAACGAAAGGGCTGACTTGTTAGCACATAGTGATCGGGATACGGTTCTTGCTTCTAAGAATTTAATTGATGTTCCTATCGTTAAGAGTCTTGTTGAGAGTAAAGTTGACAACGGTCAGAAACGATATGAAATGGACGGCTTCTTTCATTTGGGTTCTTATAAGAAGATGGGTTTGGCAGGACTTGGTATCGTTTCCACTGTCAAAGAAGACGACGCTTTTGTTGAAGTCTATAACATTCAAAGACGTAACATCATTATCCTGCTCATCATTCTAAATATTTCAGTCATCATCGTTTTCTTTTTCTCAAAAACCATTTCTACACCAATCATTCGTTTGGTTTCCGCAACAAAACAAATTGAGGGTGGAGATTTTCATGTTAAAATACGACCTACAACTTCAGATGAAGTCGGTGTTCTAACAAACTCCTTCTTAGGCATGGCGAACGGTCTTGAGGAACGGGAAAAGGTAAAAAGTATTTTAGGTTCCATGATTGATCCCGTGGTGGTCCAAGAAGCGATGATCGATATGGCGGCTCTCAAGCGCGGCAGTGAAAAACCAATCACTGCTTTTTTTTCGGACGTGGCAGGATTTTCAACAATCAGCGAACAGCTAAAATCGGAAGACTTGGCCGCACTCCTAAACGAATACCTTTCCGCTATGACGATCATCTTAAAAGAATACGATGGAGTTTTAGATAAATACATCGGGGATGCGATCGTGGGAATTTTTAATGCACCGGTCGACGTAAATGAACATCCGTTAAAGGCTGCGCGCGCCTCGATTAAGATGGTGCGAAAATTAGCAGACCTACGCGCTTATTGGACAGCTAACCAACTCTATTCCAAAGAAGCACGGGAAATGGATGCTCGAATTGGTCTGAATACTGGACCCGCCAAAGTAGGTTTCATGGGCACAGATGCATTGGCATCGTACACGATGATGGGTGATACCGTCAACTTGGCGGCAAGACTAGAAGCCGCGGGAAAAGACTACGGTGTGAATATTTTGATCAGTGAATCCACAAAATCAAAAGTAGATCATGAGCTATTTACACGCAAAATGGACTTAGTTCGAGTGAAAGGAAAAAATGAACCTGTCGTTCTATTCGAATTGATCGATTCCCATTCGGAGATCGATCCAGTTTTAAAAGAAAGCGCACAAGCTTACGAACGTGGTTTTGAACTGTATTTGAAGAAAAATTTTACAACCGCCATCTCCACACTCAAAGAGGCAAATCAGATCAAAAGTGCTAAATTTGGCAAGGACAAAGCCGCACTCATGCTCATCGAAAGATGTGAAGAATACAAAGCCTCCCCACCTGATGCGGATTGGGATGGTGTATTTACTAGAACACATAAGTAAACACATATGAACTATAGTTTTGGTGAAAGAATTTGGATTGGTATTCAGCTACTTACTCTGGCGTTTCTCTCAGGTTTTTTCTATTATGATGTGAACAAACGCATTGATGTAGAAGGCGAAAAAGTAATTGGAACGATTACCTTCAAACAGCGAACCGTACAAAGAAAATATGCCAGTCATGTCGTTTGGGAAGACCTGGAACAAAACTTTCCTCTGAGAAACAAGGATTCCATTCGCACGGCTACCGAAGCAGATGCAGAAATTACTCTCAATGATGGAACAAAAATTAACTTGAGTGAAAACAGCATGATCTTACTCAACTTGGATGAAGAGAAAACAAGTATTGATTTTGCTTATGGTTCCGTGTCCGCAAAAAATGAGGGAGGGACAGGTGCCACTTCTCTCAGCATCAAATCCGGAGATAGTTCGGTATCCATCGGGAATGGAGACGTAAAACTATCTAAAAGTGAAAACAAAGATCTGAATGTTACTGTAGAGAAAGGGATCGCAGAAATTTTCTCCTTTGGTAAGGATGGCCAAAAAATAGGTGCGGATGAAAAAGCCCTCGTTGGTGCAAATGCGGAAAAAGTTGAAATCAAAAAAGTTGATCTAAAACTAGTCTTACCGCCAGATAATGCACGTTATTTTTCTACTGACCAAAACTATGCCGTAACCTTCGAATTTTCAAAGGACAACTCTGTCAAAACTGTTAATTTCGAAATTTCAAATGCTAGTGATTTTAAAAAGTTAGTCGTTTCCAAAAAGATTCCAGATAAACAAGTGACTTTGTCTTTGAAGGAAGGGGTTTATTATTGGCGCTTGGTTTCAGGTAAAGATGTGAGTCAGTCCAGAAGATTCAGTGTTTTACAAAACCGTGCAGTAAGACAGATTGCACCAACGAATGGATATAAAATTTCGACTGGTTCCGACACATCTTATGTGAGTTTCTCTTGGAATAAAAGTGATTTAGCAAACAATTATAAACTCGACGTTTCCACGGTACCTGATTTTTCATCGAACGTACAATCTTCGGTCTCTACTTCTAACTTTATCTCTTTGCCATTCGCGAAAGGGAAATATTTCTGGAGGGTTGGTGCCAATCTTCCATCGAGCGAAGGTAAATTTGCCTACATCTTTTCCTCGAATCAAACTTTTGAAATTACGGATCCAGAGAAGGGGAAACCACCAACGCTCTTTAATCCTGCCAGCAGATCGGTTACTTATTCGATCATCAGCGAAAAGAAGGGAGTGTTATTTAATTGGTCTAAAGATGCTAACATAGAGTCTTATGAATTTCAGTTGGCGGCTTCTCCCAAATTTGATCCTGTGGCAATCAAACGTACCACAAGTTCTAACTATTTAGAACTCAAGGAAAAGTTAAGCGCTGGCACCTATTATTGGAGAGTTAACGGTAAATCGAAGGATGGAGTAGTTTCAGATTTCTCAAACATCTCTTCATTTGAAGAAAAAGATATCAATTCATTGCGTCCTTTTTCACCTGAGTCTGGTTTGTCGATGAGTGCCCCAGATGTTTCCACGAAGGGGATTGCGTTTGCTTGGGAAAAATTACCAATCGTTGGAAACTACGTGCTCCTGATTGCCGAAGATAATAACTTTCAAAAAATTAAAAAAAATATTTCGGTCAGTGGCAATCGTTATCTTTTGAAAGAGTTAGAAGCTGGGAATTATTTTTGGAAAGTTTCTCTTACATCAGAAACTGGCGAGGCATATCTTGCATCGAGTGTTTCCAATTTCTCTGTTCGGTATTTACCCGAAACTCCAAAAATTCTCTCTCCGAAGGTGAATACAAAATTCCCATTTGTCTCACCAAACTTTAAATTCCAATGGACCAAAGGAAACACACCGAACTACGAATGGAAATTGTTCATCAAAGAAGAGAATAAATTACGCGAAGTTCTTTCAAAAACTCTCAGTACCAATGAAGTTGTGATTGAAAAGTCAGAAATTCCACTTTCTGGATTTTACGAATGGACTGTCTCGGGTGTCAGTGACACGGGTACAAAAAGTACCGAAGTCACCTCTAGATTTCTTGTCCTCCCAGAAGTGATTGAAAAGGCCATTGAGGAACCAACGACCGCCGAAATTCCAGCTAAGTCGGTTGTTCTGGTCTATCCACTCGACGGTCAGACCATAAATATCTCTCCGATCAATGAAATTTCTTTCAAATGGACTCCTCTGCCTGGCATCAAAAAATACAAGTTTTCGATTCAGGATGGCAAAAAGGAAATCTATTCAACCACAACGCCAAAGTCAGAACTAAGATTTTCAAAATTAGACCTGCTCGATCGAAAACAATTTCGATGGAGTGTGACGCCTTTGGACGATAAGAATTCAGGAAGTGAATCTTCTGGTCTGTTCAAGGTAGATTTGGATGCCATTAAAGAAGAAATCGAAATTATTTCCCCGGACATCCAGTATGATGAATAGGTTTTATCGGGCTTTCACATTTTGTCTATTACTTCTGTCAGTTCATTTAAATGCAGATGCGTATCATACCATTCGATGGAAAGGAATTTCGTCTGCGCTTGGTTATTCGGTTGAAATCCGTGATGAATCAGGAAAAGTAACATCCCAAACGACAAAAAAGGCGAGTGTCACTTTAAAAATGGCGAGAGGGAAGTATGCTTACCGCATTGCTGTCCTTAACAAGCTGAATGTTGTCGAAAAGTGGTCTGACTGGAATGAACTCGAAGTGAAAGCAGTCGCAAAACCCATTGTAGACTCAGAAAGTTCGACCGTGCAAACGGAAGGCAACAAAGAGAAGATCACATTTAGTGGGGAAAATATTTATGAGAATACTAAGGCTTTCATCATTCAGAATGGAAAAAGGTATCCAGCGAAAATTGAAACAAGTCGCGATGGCAAAACAAGTGTTGTCACTGTTGATAAAAAATTTATAGACCCGAACAAAGATCACAGTGTAGTACTTGAAAATCCAAAATTTGATCCGATCCAAGTTTCCATTCCTGGAGAATTGGCAAGCCATCCTCCAGATCACGTCCAACTGAAAAACTCAGAAGGGAAAGAAGATGGAAACTCCGATTTTCATCCAGAAACCAATGCGAATTTTTGGTCTATGTTTTGGAGGCAAGCGGTACTCCCAGGATGGGGACATGCTTATGTAAATCATAACAAGACAGCTTACGCATATTATGCGCTTCTTGGAGCTGCCAGTGTCAATGCGGCAGCTCAATATACTCACTACCAATCTGAAGTCGGAAGTTTTCGAACGGCCAAAGACTATTCGGAAGGCATTCGCGCTGTTACCGATCCACTGGGTCTCGTTGTACCTTTCTATTTAGATACGCTGGAAACGAAAGTGGACGAACAAAAAAATCGCCTGAACAATTCGGTTGCTGCCATTGGTGGAATTTATGCGACAGCTCTGGTTCATATCATTTATACAGGCACGAAAAATTCTATGGGAACCAGAAAACATAGCTTTTTTGATATGTTATGGAGACAGGCAGTTCTTCCCGGCTGGGGTCATTATATCGTGGGAGACCATGTTACGGCTTACGGTTATTTTGGGCTTCTGGGAGCTTCCGTGTTGAATCTGGGTTACCAAAACTATGTTTATCGTTCGATGTTAAGTGACTACAAAACTATGGAAGACAATTCGGAAGCAGCGCGAGCCATCGAACCTGGCAACTTATTAATTTCCACTTTGCTCGATACGAAGGCCGATAAAGTCTCTGATCAAGCCAATAGAGTAAATAATTCCTTAGGAGCAGTTGGCGCGATTTATCTTACGTCGATCTTGCATATAATGGTAACAGCTCACTTGCGAAAGTATGACGACTCGGCTACCAATCGCATCACGTTTGGTGTTGGTCCAGATCTACCTCTTGGGATGTACAGAACTGTCGATCCGAGCCACTTGCGAGCCGATTTTAGATATACCTTCTATTATTAGTTATTTTTATACCGAATGAGTGCAAGAGTGAGATCATCTTGTACCATTTCAATACCACCAGAATAGTCAAGTATCACATCAAACACTAAATCACGAATTTCTGTCAGAGGTTTCTCTCGGTTGTCAGTAATAAGTTGTAATAGTTGTTCTTCGCCATACATCTCCACTTCATTGGGACGAGAAGCTTCCGTTAAACCATCGGTTAATAGTACGATCATGTCACCGGGAATGAGTTGGATGGACTCGTCTTTAGCATTGGTTGGAAAGTAAGCAGTAATGGCTCGGCCTGATGAATTCATCGTAACGAGCTCGCTTGTGGCACGAATGATATAAAGCGGAAAGTGACCGGCACGAGCAAATTTTAACTTCCCTGTATTGGTATCAATGTGGATAAAACTAGCAGTCACAAAGTGGTCTTTTAAATTAGGTGTGATTTGGTTTCGAACATGTTCGATGCTTTGGGTAAGAAAGAGAGGGCTTCTGACCCAGTAGTTGACCTGCCCCCGTTTGCTGGACCAATATTTAAGTTAGTAACTTCCTCATTCGTTAATTACCATACTTGGCTTTGAACTCTAACGGAGTCAAATAATTTAAAGATGAATGAAGACGTTCT
>Ga0075156_10000490_pt1 | contig 20342 bp, 21 predicted proteins | sample JI81AbrownDNA_FD_70966 | JGI IMG/M metagenome (GOLD analysis project Ga0075156, IMG submission 70966) | Wastewater effluent complex algal communities from Wisconsin, to seasonally profile nutrient transformation and Carbon sequestration -... | ecosystem: Engineered > WWTP > Effluent > Algae...
AAGCCGACGGTGGTGGCTCCCGCTTCGGTGAAGGCGGGGTTGCCTGCCTGCAAATAGACAGGAATGTATGTATTATACAACTGCCAGATAACTTCCATCACGGCGGGCAGGGTCGCGGCGATGATGATGTTGCGCCAACTCAACTTGATGTGGGACATGGCTCTCTCTCCTTTGTTTTTGTACGATTGTTCAGTTTTTTGTTCAATCGTTAAAACAGGATACAGGAAAAAAAGTTACGAGTCAAGAGGCAGTTTTCAAATTTTGCCATTTAGAATAAATTACATTGCTTTTAAAAAAGGTGTAGTATCTACACGCAAAGACAGAGACGATATTGACATTACTCGCAAGTCACCTATTTTCATCAATTTAATGCGTCACGCCAACTCCCGGCGGCTAGATATAACCCGCAGAATTCGATGACGGCGAATATTATCAAGCCCAGCCATAGCATAGGAGCGTTCCAATTTACTTCATTTGAAAAGCGCACCAACTGCATAAGAAGAACAGGGAACGCAAGAATTAACATGGGCGCAGCTAATTTTGAGCGCGTCTTATTATTTTCGCGGGATACGGAAAGCATTAAAGTGCCAACAGCTATCAACCAGCCGCAAAGCGAGCGTGCGGTTAAAGGCGTTAATTTCCACGGGAAACCCGGAATAAGCAAGTTGGGAAAGATGAAAACAAGAATTGATAAGATAGTAAGCAAACCGCCGCAAAAGATAAACAACTGATTTATTCTTGATGGAAGCGAATCGTCTACAGTCTTTGAATTTGAAACAGACTTCCGTTCATGCCAAACGTATGCGCCTAAAAAGATGGGGGGCGGCAAAAGATAACTTGCAAACCAAACATAGAAGGGAATGGTTCCAATCGAAAACTTATCCCAATGTATAAAGGTTGCCGTGAGTTGAACGGTGCAAAAAAGAGCCGCCGGCAAAATCATGACTCGAATCATCTCCCAGCGTTTGGCAAAAAGGGGAAACAAAAAAAGCGGAGCTGAAGTGATATAGAAAGCACCAAGTACAGCCGCCATCACAACCGGCTGTATCGGCCAGGCGAAGTTGGTCTCTGTATCAGCAGGTGAAAGACCAACAGCCAATACGGCACCTACACCGAATAACACTTCAATTACCAGCCAAATTCGTAAAGGCTGAGCAATACGCAATCCATTTGAGTTTGTTAAATTCATATTGAAAAAGCCTTTCTCATGTATAAGTAAAAATAAATTACAGCAGTGATAATCCCCAGGCCGCCCAGCAAAAAGTGAAATGGATGATCAAAGGGTTGTAATCTAAAAACTGTTGGATGCATGGTTGCCATGCCAAAAAGAGCCAGGCCTGTGTAAAACAGTCCAAACCCTGCTGCAAACCAAAATGAGCCCCGCTCGCCGCCCCACCGCAAAATGGCAAGCGCTATCAAGCCTGTCAAAATATGCAAAATCGAATGCGCTGGAACCATTTGTGTCACTGCCAGTAATTGCGGAAAAGCACGATCCAGAGACGGATATAAACGAAACGCAAGAGTGGACGTGCCTTGCAGAAGTAAAAAGATCCCGGAAATTGCTGTATAGAGACGAGCCAGATGCTTCATCGTATTAACCTGCTATCACGCACAGAATAAAAGCTTAAGATACCAAGCGTCACAGTTGCCAGCAAAAAACTTCCGAACCAAACCCAGACAGCCATATTCGTTATAGAAAAAAGTTCGCGATGTATCAGAGAGGCAAGGAAAACTCCAAAAGTAAAGACAAAGATACCGATCACAGCCACCCGCGCCTCCATCCACATTTGTTGACGGCTCAGCATTAAACTGCCTAATCCATAAGACAGAAATGGAGCTGAATACATTTGAGCGAGCAACACAGTAATTTTCCAGGGCCAGACATTTACCATGAACTGCGGCGCAATCAAAAGGAAGGCGGCCAATGAGGTCATCACCACACCCTGCACCAAAAAATAACCTTTTACCCAGGCCGGTAAAGCGGGTCCGCTTGCTTTTTCCTGGAGCGTGCGATACTTCAATATCAATTGCAATCCGATCAGCGGATAGATCAAATACGCCCCAAACCAAAACCAAACTGGCGGATGGGTATAATCAAATTCGCCCAAATAGAAAAGTGAGACGATGAATAACATTCCTGTCCAAATAACGATCATGCGGATCGTTATCCGGACCTCAGCATGAAAGCGCGAAAGAATCGCTCCGATCATAAAAGCAACACCTGAAAGATACATGGCGCCTAAAAAACGAGCATGCAAGGGCGGAACAAGCCAGGGGATCGCCTGATCAACCCGGCTGGGAATAAAATATCCCCAACTTCCCACCCATAAAGCAAGCAGTCCGACAGCTGCAAAATATATTTTTTGACCACGGGTTATAGGTGCCATAGGGCCAATTCCTTAAAGCATTTATCTTTTCTATGAGAGATGAGCAAAAAAAAATCAAACTGAATAAGCTGCGTTTTATATAAAGCCGCCAGAGTTCTTGTTGTGTGAGTTTTAAAGTTTTTTTAAAATTGCAAGTAAGTTAGGCCAACTGGTTCCTTTTTCTACAAATGCATCACAGCCAGCCAATGCACCACGTTGTTTTGAAATGACATCACTATGAATGGAAAGCAATACCACCTGCGGTGGATCTGGCATTTTTTTTAGTTGTTGAGTTACAAAAAAACCGTCCATATCGGGCAATTCGATGTCAAGAATTACTACATCGGGTTTTAGCTTTAGAGCGAGACGAATTGCATCTAACCCATTGGCAGCTTCACCAGCAACTGTCAGATTGGATTCGTCTCGTAGTAGCCAACCCAAGCTCTCCCGTACGGCTTGAGAATCGTCCACAATCAGGATGCGGCAAGCGCCTCGTGAGATGTGCATTTATATGATCCTCTGTGACAGCGTTAAGCTGTGCCAACATTCAAACACAAGTCTTGGTTGCTTATGTCGTTGGCGATCTACGGCAACAGTAAAGCGCTGAGCAGGAGATGGAACTAAAGAATCTCCTGCTCAGTATGAAAATTAAGCAAAGCTGATTATGGTTGTCCGCTCCCAATATGTAATGCGCCAATCACAACCTGGGCAGCCGTGGCGGCGGGGTCGCCTTCGGTCCAAGCCATAAAGAGCGTGTCATTGGAAGCCACGGCAGCCAGACCAAAATCTGATAGAACTGCGTCAAAGTTAAATCCGCCTGAAGGGGTGTCCAATGCCCAAGTACCCGTTTGTGGATCAGAAGCGAGATGCCGAACTTGAACTTTGAATGTTCCAGTTCCATCATCTTCCAGCCAGGCTACATACGGTACATTTCCGACGAAGACAATGATCGGTGTGCGGGCATCGTGATTTGGATCTGCGTTCAAGCTGGCACCAACTTGAAGGAAACTATTACGCGTGCTTGTATCAAGCCGGGAAACGAATATCTGCCATTTTCCATTCTGACCGATTTCCGGCCATGCGATCCAAGGGACAGTTGATTCTCCGGGAAGTAAACTACCAGCCGCCATGGAAGCATCTTTTGCATCTTTCAACGGGTTAATGTTCAACGCGCAGGCTGTCTCATCAGGCTGGCAGGATGGAACTGTGACCCAATTAAAGCCACCGGGGGCATTCACATCCGCTACACCGCGTGCTGTAAATATTCGGCTGGGGCGATCGTGATCAGCCTCATGCCAGGTCACCCAGGGAACTGAATTGGCAGTCTCGGCAAAAACTGCTGTGGGATGCAAAGAATTGCGGAAACGGTCCACGCTTAAAGTTTGTAACCCATCAGCCACCACCTTGCCTACGGTTTCCCATTTGAATCCGCCAATGATCGCGGCATCGCCGCTATCATCCTTCACACCTTTTGAGACAAATATCTGGGTGAATTTTGAATTAGGCGCAAGTTCCTCCCATGCAACCCAGGGAGTAGGTGGTGTGCCCGGATCGCTTGAACCGGAGAAAATAAATGGATGGGAAGCCGGTTGACCGGTTTGTAAATTTAAGCTGGCTTCGCCGCCGCCTCGATCCTGCCCGGCCTGCTGCCACAAGCCAGTATCTGAATTGAAGCGGCTGGCAAATATCTGAGGGACATTGTTGAACCCCGGGCTGGGTTCGGCCCAGGCAACCCAGGGGACAGAGCGATTCTCGCCTGCAATGGTGATGGATGGAAAATCGCCGACTGCATTGAGATGAATATTCAATGAAGAGCCGCGTGCTTCAAACGCTTCCCCAACCAGCTCGCTTACGAATACCTGGCGCACATTGCCAGATGAGTTCTCAGCCCAGGTAGCCCATAATCCATTGGGGCCAATCACTAAAGATGTATTTTGCGCGGCCTGACTTACGTCTCGATTGATAACTCCGATCACATTAAAACCCGTCAACTGGGTCTCGACCACAGCTGCCTCTGTTGCGACTGCGACAGGTTCAACAATGGGCGCAGCGGTTGGTGTGGCTTTGGCGCAGGAAGCCAGAATCAACCAGGTTGTAATTAAGATTATGCGGGAAGTACGAGGGGATGGTTTTGAAATATTGCTCATTACTTGCTCTCCTAATTTTTACATTACGATAAATCATTATCAGTATTTCACGAAAGACCCTAAAGATTTCCTGCATACTCAAAAGATAGACTTACGAGAAAATCTTTAGGGTCTACTTCACTACGGGCTGACCGGCGTAGTAGATGCATCAATTGAAATAAGGAATTGAATGAGCGCTGCGCGGGTGGCTGGATCATCCAGCATTCCGGTGACACCGCCTGCATCTCGATGAGACTGATTTTCCAGCACACAATCCAAAGTCTGACATGCTCCGTTGTGTAAATATGGAGCGAAGGCGTAAATACTAAGTAGGGAGGGCGGATTGAATCCAAGATTTCCCAGTGCCTGTTGATTATTGGCTGTCTTCTCCAGTAGATTTGCTGGATCAAATGTGTTTATCTGACTAAGAAAACGAGCCAGTTGACCGAGTGGCGGTTCGGGCGCTACGCCAGGGGTGACCGTCTCTTGAAATGGAGATGAGCGTGGAAAATCTACCTGGTTAGTGGCCCACTTGGAGCCGCCATGACAAGCCTGACAATTTGCCTGGGCAAAAAGTTGGCTGCCTTGTGTAATTTGCAAACCAAGTTCACTATTTGGATCAACACCGTTATATGGTGAAACAGGGGAAGGAATACGGGATTGCGTCCATGCGACGATGGCATCCCATGCAGGAATCCCATTCACGTGCAGTTGTACACGACCCGCATTGGATGGGTCAAAGGCCTTAACATTCGGGTCTTGATCGGTTGTGCCAGCCAAGACGATCAAGCCTTGTCCTCCGGATACTCCACGAATATTTAATTCAAAATCTTCAACTTCATCGAACACTGCGGAATAATTAAGTATGCGTTGATCACCTGTTTGATTGGTGAGACTAAATGTGCCATTGAGCGGTACTGTCTTTCGTGGGCCGGACGCAAAGGCCCAGACAACACCATCCGTCAGACCATCCGGGTGACAACTGGCGCAAGCCTGCCAACCTTCATTCGACAATCGCTCAGAAACGCCTTCGTCGAATTCGCCGCGTGAGGAATTAAACAGCTCATTGCCCAGTAGGAATTTGGCTCCTTCGGAACCCGCAGCGGGTAAATCTGCTGACGAGACCCGGGCAAGCTCCAGTTCGGGAGAAGCGGTTAAGTCGATTACTGAAACATCTTTTGAGATGTAATTCATCACATACGCGCGCGTATCTGCATTGTTGATGACGATGCCGCGCGGGTTTTTGCCGACATTTATCAGAGCGACTCGGGTCGTATCCCCATCGGCTGGATTCGTAACCACGGTGGGAATGCCGTTATCATCGACTGTAATCTTAACCAACACATCACTAGCCGCTGATACAACATAGCCGTCATTTGATGTATGTTTAAATGCGATAGCCCAGGGATTTGCAAGGAAAAGTTTGGGCGTGAAGGTTTGCGCTTTGACAGCTGCGTGCAGGTTTATCGTCGCGCCGGACAATTCAGATTTGGCGGCAACATCAAAAACCGATAAAAAGGCTTGCGTATCAACATTAAATTTAACGGGACCTTCCGGCGAGGCCGCAACATTCGGTAGATAACCGCGTCCATTTTTAAGTACGATAGCCTGGAGTTGATTGGGGTAGGCAAAGGTTGCATCTTTGTCGGTGCCGCCAAATTTTGTTCGGTCTGCGGCAAAACCTGTATCATGAGCCGCCAATGTAATCACTCCCTGAATTTGAGCATCGTCAGTGGTGGAGAGTACAAAAACTTTTCCCTCACTACCTTGATCGAGATTAACGCCGCCCGAAGCTGTTGGTTGAGATATGAACTGTGTAACATAGACAAATTGCTGACCCGTTCCGCCGTTATTGTTGGTAATAGCGACACCGCGCGGCTGAATACCGGGAATTTTTATAGTAGCAACTACTGTATTGCTGGCTGTATCAATCACAGAGACAGTATTCGATGCAGAATTTGCGACATAAGCACGGCTCGCATCCGGGGTAAGGGCAATGCCGTATGGCTCCACCCCTACTGGAATATCCTGCGTCTTTTGATTCGTTGCCAGGTCAATGACCGATACTGTGGCGCTGGCTTGATTGGTAACATAAGCTCGGCGCTTATCTGGCGTGATAGCCACAGTACGCGGCTCATCTCCTACGGGAATTTCTGCAACTTTGGTATTTGCATCACCTGCCACATTGATAATTGAGATGCTGTCATTTAAATTATTGACAACGACAATAAGCGCATCATCATCGCTGATGGCAATTGGACTGGAAGAGCTGGAATTTTTTGCGAGCTGCCCGCTGGCTACTGCCGGAGCCTGTGTTGCTGCTGCATCGGGCGGGGTTGTGTTCCCGCCGCCACATGCGGCTACAAGCAGCATGATCCCGAGTGTGATAATAAAACCAATAAGACGAGTTCTTTTCATAGTTTCTCCTTTGAATAAATTAATCATTGATTATTTAACGGCTTGTGGCTCTCCGAAAATGAAGTTATCCATTACAGCAACGTCAGTGCCATCCGTTCCGTCATCTGGTCCCAATGCGCCGGTCCCATAGCGGACTTCGACGCGGACGACCACCGCTTTCGGGAAGGCGATTCCAAGAAATGAGATTCCATTATCAGATAGTGGGGTTTCGTATGAACCAAGCGAGTTGCCGTCCTTGTCAAAAAATTCGAAAGCGGTGTGATTTGTGTCGACATCTGTGTAGACTGCGCCAAAACCACGAACCGCGGCGGGAGTATTTGTGCCTGGTACAAAGAATGTGATGTTCACAATATTGCTCCCAATGGGTGAGAAGAGACGTTCGTCACTAAACGTTTTGAAGACATCGGCATATTGAGGATTGATATTTCCAAAACGTGGCAGCGCGCCGTATGGGTTGTCACTGTCTGCGCTGACCATTAGCCCATCTCCCGGTGTGTTGAGGACAATCCCTCGCGCACGTGGAGCATCAGGGGCGTTGAAAAAATTGGAGATATAAAAATTGGGCGCGGCAAGGTCATCTGGTAAACTGTCCCAATTAATTTCCCTGTAACCGTTTATCCCTTTTGCGCCAGGGTCACCGCCATTGTTGACTGCACCAAGTAATTGACGATATTCTTCTACAGCGTTGGTAATATCACCTGATGCTGTGATTATGGTGGGCGCGCCGGGGGTTCCACCGCAAGCGGAGAGAAGAAAGGCGGATAAAACAAATAACAAAGAAAGAATAATTATTTTTTTCAAGTTGTTTCTCCTTTTTGCTTATATGAATTGGAACGCTGGAAAGCATTCCCAATGCCTTTGCTTTAAAAAGCGCATACTCTGGCTGCGTGAACTTCAAAACTTTACATTCCTTTGAATAATAAGGAAAAAGACCTCCCGACCTAACTCCCATACGGAAGGTATTAAAAAGAAATTGGTTAGCCAGTTGGGCTAACCAAAGTTAGGAGAAGGAACATACAAAAGTAATTTTTAGATTTGATTGTGTTTAACTGCATATAGCGCAGCTTGGGTTCGGTCAGCAACCCCTAGTTTGTCAAATATTGTACTGACATACCCCTTAACAGTTCCTTCAGTTAAGGATAATACCAATGCAATCTCTTTATTACTGCGTCCATCTGCGATTAATCGTAAAATATCGGCTTCACGTTTTGTTAGGCTGGCATGGAGTGGGGGTGTTTTGCTTTCAGTGATTTGACGCATTAGATGCTGCTGTGCCTCAGGATGAAGAGATGCACGGCCTGCCGCTGTATCTCGCAAGGCACGCAGAAGATCAGCTTTGAGTACATCTTTAAGCAAATAGCCGATGGCGCCCGCATGGATGGCATCTCGTACACGTTGATCTTCTGCAAATGTGGTCAGGATCAGAACGCGCGCGGTCGGATCAGCATTTAATATGCGCTGTGTCGCCTCTATTCCATCCACATCCGGCATTACCAAGTCCATTAGGATTACATCCGGATGCAATTGCACAGCAAGTGTCAGTGCAGTGAGCCCGTCGCCGGCTATTCCCACCACATCAAACTCTACTTCTTCTGCCAGTAAAATTTGCAACCCTTCACGAACGATCTCATGGTCGTCCACGATCATGACTCGAATGGGATTCATATTCCGGCATCCTCAAAAGGTATGGTCACCTCAACCGTTGTCCCTTTTCCTGGCGCGGAAATAATATGTATCTGTCCGCCAAGCTTTTCAGTGCGTTCGCGCATAGTATTCATTCCAAATCCTCCATCTTCAGATTTACCTTTAAGGTTATCGGTTCCAGGCATAAACCCTATGCCATCATCTTTAATTGAAAAACATAGCTTATTAAGTTTACTTCCATCAAGATGAATTACAACTTGATGAGCACGCGCATGTTTAATGGCGTTATTAAGAGCCTCCTGTGTGATGCGATAAACTCCCTCTTCAATCGCCGGCTTAAGCCGAAAGCCTTCTGTTGATTCTGAATGGATGTATATTGTCGGTGGATAATTTTGGGATTCAATATGAACATGAATATTCTCACTGGAAAAATCTTCTGCCAATAAATGCAATGCACCCAGTAAACCATGCCGATTTATCCGCTCCAATCCAGTTAACGGAGATATGCTGTCGATCTTTTTATCTTCCCCAACATTCAACTCAAAGAGCAGGGAACGCATCTCACGTAGTGCTGTCTGACTTAGTTCAAGCAAACGGTCGACGCGAAGCTGCCCTTCAAGCGGATCACGTTTCCAGGCTGGAGAAATCGATTGAGCAATAAGCGTAGTGCTGAAGATCAATTGGGTAACCGAGTCATGCAATTCGCGAGCCAGCCGTTGACGCTCCTGCAATACAGCCAGCTGCTGAACGCGCTCATATAGTAACCCTTGCTGCATACGGCTATCAATAGCAGTGGCCAATTGAGCTGCTGTGGCTTGATAAGGCCACAAACTAACCTCAGTCCAATTGTGAATACCCGGGTAACTAAGCACTACCACTCCAATACGCCGTCCACGTACCATTAATGGGCACATCGCAAGCGCCGGACGCCCCGACTCTTCCTGCATTTCACGTAAATGCGTGGTGACACGGGAATCTGTACGCACATCGCTAATGGTCACAGTCTGGCCTGCATCCAGCAGAGCGTCAAGATCATCGTGTGAATATGGAATCCGTTCTTCCAACTGCTGGGAGCCTTCCTCTGGATTCCAGCGGCCGCGAATGATTACGGCGACCCGTTGATCTTGCGCATCAAACTCATAGAGACAAACATTACAGATATAACGTCCATGCTCAGCGACTTGATCAAGATATGCTGAGATCACCTCGTCTACATTGCCAGCCAAGCTGATACGCTGACTTGTGGCATAGAGTAAACGAAGTTCACCCAGCGCTTGTTCGCTAGTCTCGAATAGATTTGCGTTATGAATGGCGATCGCCGCATACTTGCCAAAAAATTCCAGAGTCTCCGCATCCCACTCATTGAAATGATGTGATACTGCCGCACCAATGCCAAAGAAACCGATCATTTTTTCCCCCCAGCGGATAGGCACACCAAGGACGGAATGCTCTGCAAGTTCTGGCAGTGTTGGATAATCAAGATCACCATACCGATCCAGCCGAATCGTCCTGTCTTCTTTCAACACACAACCCGCCAAACCAACACCAGAGGCCATTTCGGCCCCCAGTTCCCCATCAGGCATATTGTAGGTTGCCACTGTACGAATCACCGGCCCGTCTGCCAAATCAATAACCAAACCAATCGTCCCATGCGTCGCCCGCGTAAGAACGATGGCGCCATCAAGTATCTTTGATAGTAAGGGTTCCAGCGTTGAACCACTGCTGATTGATACGATAACGCGTTGCAAGATATCCACCTGACGGGTGGCATCAGCAAAATCTGGTTTTGAAAATGGGGAAGAGGGAAAAGTTTGATCCAATTTTTTAGGTTATCAATAAATAAACGTTATCGGTAATAAGGATTGTTATGGTTTTTATCCGCAGATTGCTTAGATTTTTACAGATTTCTCTCTTGAAATTCTCTAAGCTATGCGATCTGCGAAATCTACAGATTATTTCCGATAAAGTCCAATAAATATTTACATTTTCCCAAATTATAAGCGAAATATTTTAAGAACGATCAACTTGGAGTCGGTTTTAGAAAAATCCATAAGAGTGGTTGAAAAAAAATACCATCATTCATAAGTGTCCGAATACGATACAACTTTACAACTTGATGATTGACAGGTGCTATTCACCCTTGTTTATAAAAGCTTTAATGCAAAGGATATAGGTTAGTTCAGATACGTTGTGCGGGAATAAAACTACGATGCAATCGACCAAAAATTGCCTTTGATGTAACTTGCCCTCTTGTTGGCTTTGATCTTGTCAGATCATACTGATCATGGATCTGCTGTCCAATTCCCTGATGTGGGCGTTCCTGATTGAAGTATTTCGCATATTCCTTGTCCACTCGTAGTAAATCCTTTCCATCGTGGATCAGAACATGATCCATGATGGATTCTCTGCGCAGGCTGTCCACAAATCTTTTGCAAATTCCATTGGCTTGCGGCGTTCGATACGGCGTCTTCAACTCTTTGATACCTGAGATCCATCCATCCATCGATTGGGCATTCAGCCACTCCCGTATAGGGATTTTTTTTCATATTTTATGCCAAACCTCCGAGGTCCGCTGTGCGAGACCTCGGAGGTTTGTTTTATCTTAATAATTTACGCTCAAATCCATGCCATCATAAAGCGCTGCAACCTGTTCGCCGTAGCCATTGAAAGGCAGAGTGGGTACACGGCTGAGTTCGCCGATACGACGTTCGGAAACCTGTGACCAGCGTGGATGATCCACATCGGGATTTACATTTGAATAAAAGCCATATTCATTCGGGGCAATTGCATTCCATAATGTGGCAGGCTGCTCGGCAATCAGCTCGATCTTCACAATGGATTTGATAGACTTGAAACCATATTTCCACGGCACCACCAAACGGATCGGTGCGCCATTTTGCGGCACATTGGGTTCGCCGTACAAGCCTGTGGCGAGGAATGTTAGATCGTTCATGGCTTCATCCAGACGCAATCCTTCTTGATAAGGCCAAGAATAGAATGAGCTTTTTTGCCCAGGCATTTCATCAGGACGATATACGGTTTCAAAACGTACATACTTTGCATCCGAGGTTGGTTCAACCATGTTGAGCAAACTCGCCAGCGTGAATCCTTCCCACGGGATGACCATGCTCCATGCTTCGACACAGCGCAGACGGTAGATGCGTTCCTCCTGCTGGAAGGTCTTCAACAGATCTTCGATGCCAAAGGTCTGGGGCTTGTTGACCAGTCCGCCGACTTCAATTGTCCACGGGGTTGTTTTGAAATCTTTTGCAAGCCCCGCCACCCTTTGTTTGTCTGTTGTGAACTCGTAATAGTTGTTGTAGTTGGTGATATCGTCATAGGCATTGACTGGATTTCCCAACTCGTCGGTCGCCGTGGACTTTGGAATTGGCGCGGCGTTCTCATGCATTTCTGTCACGGACGGCGCGCAGGCAGCTAAACGCGCCGCGCTCGTCGCAACCGTTGCGGCTTTCATAAAATCACGCCGCGAGAGATACACCTGCTTGGGTGTGATCTCGGACGAACGAATGGGAACGGATTTGTACAAATTGGTCATAGCTAAAATCTCCTAAGAATGACGTGGTATTAATATTCCTCAGCGAGCAAACTTTGAATTGCTGATTCGGTTTCTTTGTAATTTCCTTCGCCGATGTGGACATAGCGAAGATGTCCATTTTTATCGATCAGGTATAGGGTGGGCCAGTAACGATTTTTATAGGCTTTCCAGGTGGCACCGTCGTTATCCTGTGCAACCGCATACTTGATTCCATTTTCGGTAACGGCGGCTTGCAGGTTGGTGAGGTTTTCTTCAAAGGAAAATTCGGGGTAATGGTTGCCGATGATGACAAGTCCCTGAGTGCGGTATTTTTCGTCCCATTCCTTCAACGAAGGAATCACATGTTGGCAATTAATTCAGCCAAAGGTCCACATGTCGATGGCGATGACTTTGCCGCGCAAGTCTGCGAGGCGCAGGGGAGCGTCCACATTCAGCCAAGTCTCATTTGTCAGTTCGGGAGCAGGTCCCAGGTCAGGTAATGAGGCGCGAGATTCTGGTTCGGTCAAAGTTGCGGTTTCTGTTGTGACTGCCGCGCAGGCGGTCAATCCAAATATCAATCCAAGTAACCATAATCGTTTCATAATGCATTCTCCTTGATGCCCCCATTCTAGGAAAATTTTCTTACGAAAAGGTTACGCGAGGTTAAGAGTTTTATTAAGGCAGGCTGAACATAAATTGACTACCACGCCCCACTTCACTCAGAACTTTAATTTCGCCGCCATGTGCCTGGACAATTCCGCGTGAGATGGCAAGCCCCAATCCTGCGCCGCCCGTGGAGCGACTGCGTGATTTTTCTCCACGATAAAAACTTTCGAATAAGTGTGGAAGGTCTTCGGTGCGGATTCCCTCCCCCGAATCGGACACGCTCACTTCCACGCCTGAGCCTGTTCGCTGCGCGCGGACTTCCACCGTCCCTCCAGTGGGCGTGTGTCGCAGGGCATTCCCAATGAGATTATTCAGCACGCGCCCGATGCGCTGTGTATCCATCGTAACAGGATCAACATTCGGGTCGGCACTGCCTTCGAGTTTCACTCCCTGACGCAAGGCCAGAGCAGAGAAGGATTCAAGAGTGTCGGAGATCAGGTCAGAAAGGGAAGACTCGGCGCGGTCAAGGTGAATCCCGCCAGCATCCAATTGCGCCATTTGAAAAAGGTCGTCAATCAAAATCGAAAGCGAACGCACATCGCGCTGCGCCGTGCCCAAATAGCGTTTTACCGTTTGAGGGTCATCCACCACATCGTTTTCCAGCGCTTCGAGGATTGCGCGCATCGATGCCAGCGGAGTTTGCAAGTCATGCCCAACCCATGCGATCAAGTCTGCGCGCAGGCGTTCGAGTTCGCGTTGTCTATTATCTGCCGCTTCGAGCTGTTCAGCCATCTGGTTGAAGGTGCGAGCAAGTGCAGCAACTTCATCGCGTCCATTTACAGGCACGCGTGTTTGCAAGCTTCCTTCGGAAAGTTTTTCGGCTGCTTCCTTAAGGATATATATTCGATTTGTAATCGTGCTGGAAAGAAAATATCCCAGCACGATTGCCATGCCGCTGGCAAAAACCAGAAGAACAATGGCAAGTAAAAGGTCATGCTGACTGGCAAACATCATCTGTGCCGAAAACCAAACGTTGAAAAAAGTGAGCAGACTCGAAAGCGCATACCCGCCCAGCAATGACCAGCGCAGCGTCGGCGAAAGATTGAGCCAGCCGAGTTTGTATGCGCCATAGCCCACCAACGCCGAGACCAGCGCCGTGATACCCAAGAACATCGCCATCAGCCGCAGGTCGTTCAGCGGTGGAGCCATTAAAAGATAAAACACGCCGAGCGACAGCGCAACAATCAAGAGGATGCCAAAAAGAAAACGTACGGTTAAAGATTTCATGGTTCAAATTTATATCCAACACCCCAAACGGTTAATAAATGCTCGGGCTTCGACGAATCACTTTCTATTTTTTCGCGCAGGCGGCGCACATGCACCGTCACCGTGCCAGGGTCGATATACTCCGCTCCACCCCAGACCCGCTCCAACAACTGGTCACGTGTGAAGACCTGTTTCGGGTGACGTGCCAGCAGGTAGAGCATGTCAAACTCTTTTGCGGTCAACTCGACTTCGGACTCTTTGACGTTTACGACTCGCGTACGCGGATCGATCTGGATGGAATCAAATGCCAAAGCTCGTTCAGACTCCGCTCCAGGCTGATCCCGTCCAACACGCCTCAACACCGCCCGAACACGACTCACCAACTCCTGCGGACTGAACGGTTTGACCACATAATCGTCTGCGCCTATTTCAAGCCCTGCAATGCGATCCACTTCCTCGCGCCGCGCAGTAACCATGATGATCGGCACACCTGAACGATCCCGCAGCCAGCGTGTCAATGAGAGTCCATCCACTTCGGGCAGCATGATATCCATGATGACAAAATCAGGGATACGCTTTTCTAGGATGGACATTGCCAGCCTGCCATCACTGGCAACCTGAACTTGAAAGCCTGCACGCTTTAGGTACAGGCTGACCACTTCCGCAAGGCTGGGTTCATCTTCGACAACGAGAATAAGTTTTTCGTTCATGCTTTGAATGATACTTTATTACCACAGGGAAGATATTAATAAATTCTTACGGATTTACGCGCGAAGTTTATCCTTTTGTAATAGTCTGGCAGGTTTTTCGTAATAACCACTGATTATCCTTGCGCCACATTCAATTGGACAAAAAAGGAGAAACATGAAGACAAAACAAATTCTTTCCAGTGTAATTTTGATGGTGGCATTCTTGATCACAGCCTGCGGAGGAAGTGCCGCGCCTACTGCGGAAGCGATGATGGATAAGTCAACGCCGACCACCGATGCCATGATGGACAAGGCAACCCCAACCGCAGATGCGATGATGAGCAAGGAAACACCCTCCGCCGATGCAATGATGGAAGCCCCAGCCTGGTATTCTGCGGTGCTGACCAATGTAAGCACTGGACAGACTTTCACGATCAACGATTTCAAGGGCAAGGTGGTCCTTGTAGAGACGATGGCAATGTGGTGCCCCTCTTGTAAGAAACAGCAGGCGCAGGTCAAGGCTTTGCATGAACTGCTTGGCATGAACGACGATTTTGTCAGTATTGGCTTGGATATCGACCTGAATGAAAATGCCGCCGACCTCAAAGGATACGTGGAGGGAAACGGCTTCGACTGGCTGTATGCAGTTACAACTGCGGACATCGCGCAGGATATTTCAAAACAGTATGGCGACCAGTTCCTCAATCCGCCATCCACGCCAATTGTGATCATTGACCGCCACGGCGAGGCACATCCGCTGCCCTTTGGCATAAAGAGCGCGGATGAACTTTTACAATTCGTTCAGCCTTTCCTCGATGGGTCGATGTAATTACTCCGTCATGAGCACGTGAATCCCTGAGCAAAGCGACATTTGCGCCGCGCGCAAGTGTCGCTTTGCTCAGCATAACATATACCAAAGGGAACTTTTTATGGAAATCACCCTCACCTCTTTATCCATTGGCTTGCTTGCCACCACCAGTCCCTGCGTACTGCCTTTGTATCCTGGCTTTCTCGCCTATCTCAGCGGCGGACAGGAAGGCTTGCAGGGAAAAGCTGGACGTTATTTCCTCGGCTTCTTTGTGCTGGCAGGTGTGCTGACCATGATGCTCGCGCTCGGTGGAATCATTGCCTTGCTCTCCATTTCGGTTGGCAGAGCTCTTTCATTTATTATTCCCATAGCGGATGCGATCATCATTGTCTTTGGAATCATGTTGTTGTTCAATGTTAACCCGTTCAAGAAACTGCCGCAGATCCAGGTTCCATTTTTATCTCATCCGTTTGCAAATGCTTTTTTATATGGACTTTTGTACGGTCCGATTGCACTGCCCTGCTCTGGTCCGCTGGTAGTGAGCATCTTCGCGCTATCACTGACCGTTGTGGACGCGCTCCGAAAGTTGAACGTATTCTTCTGGTTCGGGATGGGATTTGGTATGCCGCTTCTGGCGCTGTCGTTTCTTTCAGGCGCTGCGCAGCGCTGGATTACACGCCAATTCGCCATGCGTGCGCAGTTGATCAACTTCATCAGCGGGGTACTGCTGGTCGGCGTGGGAATTTATGACATCATACTCAACTGGGAATTAATCGGGGCGTTTCTTGTTTGATAAAGTTTGTTGATAGCGAGATGCAATAATGGATCTGAAACCTATGTTGGCATCTATAGGTTCTTAATATTTGGGAGTTTTATTATTACCAATCTAATAATGATATCGCCCCTGTGCTGGCTACCTAGCTCGGTGCTAGGTTTTTGAAATTTTTGACGTGAACTTCATCAGCCTCTTTTTCTTCCCAGTTCCCTGAGGCGCTCCCAAAGATTGTATTCAATAAACAGTACGAAGACCCCATTCATTGGCAGCACCATAATGGTATCTTCAACTCTTGGACATATTTACCGTTACCGAAACAGCCAGCAAAAATCTGGATGCTCTATTAATGCTGATTTAACACTACCCATACTGCGCGCATGGGAAACGTGCATTTATTTACCAAACGATGGGGAGTTGCAGACTCAAAAATAATGCTGTCACCAGCTTTGAGCGTGTATGATTCAAACCCCAATTCAACGATCAGTTCTCCTTCAAGGATGAACCCGAACTCGCGCCCGCCATGATGCGACATGTTTGCACCAGAAGATGCTCCCGGCTCATAGGTGATCTCCAGGAATTCGGCATCTTTTTCAGCAAAGGCAGTCAATCGGGACCAATTTACTCCGCCATTCAATTTAATGGTGGGGCGCCCGCTGGCGTGGATAATAGGGGAGGATGAATTAGGAATGGTAATTTCTGTAACAGTAGGTGGGACTCCGTTCAGGCTGGCAGAACGCATTTCGCTGGCTGTCAGGTCTTCGGTAGGGAGAGCCGTAGCTTCCTCATCATGAGCTTGATTTTTTTGATCGGGGAAAAAGTAATCCACAGTTACACCAAGTGCGGTGGCAATATCATATAACGAACGCACCGAAGGGAAGACCTTGCCTGTCTCAATCTGGCTGAGCATACTGGCGCTGATAGCTGCCTTACCAGCTAAATCACGCAGGCTCATTTTTTGAGCCTGCCGCACTTCTCTAAGTTTTTCCCCGATTGCACGGGCGTGATCTGGATTTGTGTCGGCCATCTGGCTCCTACTCATTAGTAGCGAATCTTCTGAATTTCAAGGATTATATTCACTTTCTGCGTACATTACAAGGTTTTGTTCACTATATATTAAAAAAAGAATAAAACTGTTCAGTATATATTGACAAAAATCGGTATTTCAATATAATTCGTTCAGTAGGCTTAAATTCTTAAAGGTAGATTGCTCGGGAGCGTCATGGCAAACCTTGGTTTTATTGGTTTAGGATTGATGGGTAGTCGAATTACGAAACGCCTGATTGATGCTGGTCATCAAGTTTCGGGTTATAACCGAACTCGCTCCAAAGCCGAGACCTTAATTCAAGCTGGCATGGTCTGGAAGGACTCGCCCAAAGAAGTTGTGCAAGCCGCCGACATTACCTTCAGCATGGTAATGGATACGGCGGCTTTGTCGTCCATCACTGATGGACCGGATGGAATTTTGGCTGGACTTTCTGCGGGAAAAATTTTCGTGGATATGAGCACAGTCAGCCCGAAGAGCATTCGCCTCCTTTCTACCCGTGTAGCTGCTACCGGTGCTGACATGTTGGAGGCGCCTGTATCAGGGAGTATTCCTGCCGCAGAGTCAGGTAATTTGATTGTCTACGTTGGGGGAAAAGCGGAAACGCTTGAAAAAGTTCGTCCCGTTTTTGAGCAGATGAGCCAGAAGATCATTCATGTTGGGGAAAATGGTCAGGCGATTGCGATGAAGATCGCCATCAACCTTAACCTTCCCATTCAACTTGTTTCTCTTTTTGAAGGTGTTTTGCTTGCAGAGCGCAATGGTGTATCTCGTGCAGATGCGCTTGATGCATTGCTCAATAGCGTTGCTGCTTCCACTGCAATGAAGTATCGCGCACCATTCATGTTGAAGATGCCGGATGAAGTCTGGTTCAGCGCGGCGATGATGAAAAAAGACATTCAACTCGCATTAGAACTGGGCGAGGAAACAGGCGTCACATTGAAAACCGCTCAATTGGTAAATGAATTGCTCGATCAGGCAATTGCTCTTGGCTGGGGAGATCAGGACTTTGCTGTGCTGTATCGGGTGGTGGAACAGTTATCGGCTGGGAGAGATTCGTAAATGTCCCCGACAAAGAAAAAATCAAAAGAGGAAGTGTCCATGTCGAATATAGATCGTGAGCAATTATTGCACATGTACGAGCAGATGTACCGCATCCGCGCCTTTGAAGATCAGGTCAATGATCTTTATACCAGCGCAAAGATGCCTGGCTTGGCACATTTATATAACGGCGAAGAAGCCATTGCGGTGGGAGTCTGCGAAGCATTGACTCGTGAAGATTACATTACCAGCACGCATCGTGGACATGGTCACTGCCTTGCCAAAGGCGCCACGGCTGACAAGATGTTTGCAGAACTGCTTGGCAGGGATGCAGGATATTGTCATGGCAAGGGCGGCTCGATGCATATTGCCGATCAGGATACTGGCAATCTTGGTGCGAATGCCATCGTTGGCGGAAGCTCAGCGATTGCGACAGGCGCGGCATTTGCCAGCAAGCGGCTTGGCAACGGACGGGTGACCGCCTGCTTTTTCGGGGAAGGCGCGCTAGGTCAAGGACTGATCTATGAGTCTATGAACATGGCGCAGTTGTGGAAATTACCAGTGATCTATGTTTGCGAAAATAATTTATATAACGAATATACCCATCACTCCGAATCAACGGCGGGAAGTATGAAGGCACGCGCTGAAGCCTTCGGAATCTTTTCCGTTGAGGTGGATGGGCAGAACGTACGTGAAGTAAATGAAACCGCGCAAAAACTTGTGGAGCGGGCGCGCAAAGGCGAAGGTCCTGCGTTTATGTTGTGCAGCACCTATCGTTATCATGGTCACCATGTGGGTGATATTGCCCGTGAATATTACCGACCCAAGGCAGAAGAATTGGAATGGAAGAACAAGCGTGATCCGCTCAAAGTTCTTTCCAATTGGTTGACCGAAAATCAAATGGCAGATACAGGCATCTTTGAACAAATCGAATCAAGTGTCGATAAAGAAATGGAAGCGGCAGTCAATTTTGCGTTGAACGCTCCATTCCCCGCTCCTGAAGAGGTGAGCAACCATGTCTATGCCTGAGCGCGAACTTACCTACGGCGAAGCCATCAAAGAAGCGATTGCAGAAGAACTGCGCCGCGACCCAACCGTGTTCATTCTCGGCGAGGATATTGCCGAAGCAGGTACGACCTTCAAAGTGTTGACTGGTTTGGTCGAAGAATTTGGTCCCGAGCGAGTTTTGGATACACCCATCTCTGAGCCTGGTTTTACGGGTCTTGCGGTTGGCGCGGCAATGACAGGCATGCGCCCGATCGTCGATCTGATGTTCGGTGATTTCAGCGGACTCATCATGGATCAGGTTGCGAATCAAGCTGCCAAGATTCATTATATGTCTGGCGGCAAACTCAAGGTGCCCATGGTCTTGCGAACGACCATGGGTGCAGGGCGCCGTTCTGCCGCACAGCATTCGCAATCTTTGCATGTTTGGTACAGCCATATTCCGGGGCTCAAAGTGGTTGTGCCTGCCACGCCTTATGACGCCAAAGGATTAATGAAGAGCGCCATCCGCGATAATAATCCGGTTGTCATCCTTGAAGACAAGATGATGTATAAAACCACCAAAGGCATGGTGCCCGCTGAGGAGTACACGATTCCGCTCGGCGTCGCAGATGTGAAGCGCGTCGGGTCAGATATCACTCTTGTCGCCACCAGCAGCATGGTGTACGTTGCACTCGATGCTGCAAAAATGCTTTCAGAGATTGGCATCCATGCTGAAGTTGTTGACCCGCGCACATTGGTTCCACTTGATAAGAAGACCATCGTCGAATCGGTGAAGAAGACCAGCCGTGCCATTGTTATTGACGAAGGTTACGAACAATATGGCGTTACAGCAGAACTAGCATCCATCATCGCGGATGAAGCCTTTTACTATCTTGATGCTCCTGTCAAGCGCATCGGCGCGATGAACGTTCCTATTCCCTTTTCACCCGCTCTTGAAGATTTGACCATCCCGAATGCCAATGGCGTATTCGAAATGGCGAAATCTCTGTGTAACAGATCGTAAAACAACAAAACTCGG
>Ga0075156_10000491_pt1 | contig 20321 bp, 34 predicted proteins | sample JI81AbrownDNA_FD_70966 | JGI IMG/M metagenome (GOLD analysis project Ga0075156, IMG submission 70966) | Wastewater effluent complex algal communities from Wisconsin, to seasonally profile nutrient transformation and Carbon sequestration -... | ecosystem: Engineered > WWTP > Effluent > Algae...
GCTGGTGATGGACTTCCAAACCATCGGGTTAACAATGGCGCGACGGTCGTCGGTTACACCATTTCGCACACGGACGGTGATCGGGGTTGGTTGATGTCTGATCCCATTCTCTTGCGCGATGTGCTCTTAATGAACCAGCGCGTCATGTCTGCTATCAATCCTGTGGGTCGTGTAATTCAATCTCTCCCCTTCCCTCCACCCACGAAAGAGGAGGAGGAAGGGCGGTCGTTTATGGCGGATTTTATCCAGCACATCGACAACACCGAAGCGGCCCGAGCAAAGGTATGAGCTGGCGCAAGATCGTTGTGGATGGGGAGATGTGGAGGTGGAGGGCGACCGGGAGCATTGTGGTCGCACGTCGTGAGGGTCGAGGTACGCAGACCCATAAAATCAGCATCGACGACATCACCGAGACGCACATCGACCAGATTGAGCGGATGGAGTATAAAAACCCAGGTTCGTGGTTTGTTGGACCCGGCCATGTGGCCCGCTGGATAAAAGGTATCGTCAATGGACTCCCTCCCCCCCGCTTCGACTACCAAGCGAAGCAAAAAAGAGAAGGCGCCGCCCCCATCCCGCTACATCCCTCCCCGTGAGGTGATTGGCGACCCCGTGTTGTATGTGCGCCGCCCTCCGCCTCCCCCGATGGACGTGACCCAAGACGAAGGGTGCGAGATGGAGGATGTCGTTGCCGCTTGACGACCCCACGTTCGCCTCGTGGTGGGAGGATGATGACGTCGCCGACGAAGACCTCCTCCCAGAGCCCCCGCGCCCGAAGACGCGGGGGGATTGTGTTAGGACGCCCGAGAACCCCGGCGCGATCCGGCCTTGTCCGTGGGTGAGCTGCAAGTATCACCTCCAGCTCTCCGTTGACCCAGACGGGCGTTTGTATTTGGGGATGGACCCCGATGATTGGACCGCAGAGACGCCGACGTGCGCGCTCGACGTCGCGGACCAGGGCGGGGGATCGCTGGGGGACGTTGGCGATGCGCTGGACCTCACGCGGGAGCGCGTCCGGCAGATCGAAGCCGAAGCTCTGTTGTGGATTCGGGGAGCGCTCACCGAGCACGCCGCCGAGCGTCCCATCTCAAAGGCGGAGGCCCGAGAGCGCAAGCGCCGGGTGCAGGCCGAGCGCAAAATAATCGAGCGGGAGGAGATCGACTTTTGGAACAAGAGCCTGATTCGCCAGGGGGGATCGCTCATCACCGCACTGCGCGGCCATTTCTTCCGTGATCCAGCCGCCGCCAACGCCTTCAACAAAACCCACCTAGCGGCACTGGACAGGATTCGGGCCGCGCTCGTGGCCAAGCGGATCACCACCACAGATTTGGCGCGGATCTTCTATCGTCACCGCGTCGGGGTGCGAAGTGACATCGCGTTGCAACTCCATCGCACGCTGGCGGGCCGCAGCGTCATGTCCCGGTGCGTCAGCTTGCTTGCGACCAGTGCAGGCTTGAGCCTGGAAGATTTGGGGGCAGGCAACGATATTTGGGTCGGCGCCATGATCGAAATGGGGCGCCAGTGTGAACCCCGGTTCACAGAGATTGCGCAAGTGATCGCCCGCGAGGGCATCGGCTTTTATGGCAAGGTTACGGGAGGAGGCGAGGGCGATGAATGAGATTTACGCGATAATTGGCCACATCCACCACAGGGACGCTGTCAAAAACGCTGAGGCCAAGATCGGGCGGGAGTTCACGTCGAGTTATCGCTTGGACCACCTCGCCCTATTCGCCGACGACATGCGGGCCGTGATCCTCCATCACGCCGAGCGCCTCGCCAAAATCCCCCCCGATTCGCGCGCGCTGCTCATCTACACCCAGCACCCGTTCATGCTTGAAGCGTGCGTGGATTATGCAGGGTGGGAGGACAATGAGGCTGCGATCAAGGCCGCCGTCGAGGCCTGCGCGGATCATGTGTTGAGGATCAACCCAGACGGCTCAGTCGAGTCGTTGGGGGAGACCAAGGCGTGGTCGCAGTTTCAAAGCACGGCCCCGCGTGGGTACATGCACATGCACGAGTGCCTAATCGTCTGCGGGTTTTGGCCGACAAGGGCGGACGGGGGGAGTAGTCGCGTCATCACGGCGCAGACAAACGTGTTGGGAGGCAAGGATGGAAGCCAATGAACTTGAGCGCCTTATTCAGCTTATCGGGATGGGCGATGCAGGGGCGGTAACGCCTCTGATGCGTGTCTTGCGCCGGGGGGATGCGGAGCTGCGGGAGCGCGTCACCAGACAGCTTGGGGGCGTTGGGGAGGGGGGCGCGTGGTTTCTGCGTGAATTGGTGCTGGCGCAGCACAAGACCAACTTCGAGGGCGTCCGTTATTATCGGCGCGACGCGACCGGGGCGCTCATTTTGCTCAATTCCACGGGGATGATTGGCCCTTGGCTTCTGGAGTCTCCGCCGTACTTGCTGGAGATTGAGGGGGGGCTGCTTGCGCCCGCAATTTGGGACGGGGCGAGGGAGCGGGCATTTTGCGCTGCTTGCGCCGATAGGGCGTCCCGGCTGTTGCAGGGGGGATACCAGAACGCGTCCCAGTCACCCTGGGAGACGTGGCGGCAGACCGCCCAGGCACGCATTAACGAAACGGTCGAAGGCGCCCGCATTGGATTGCCTGCGTGGCCCGTGGCGCAAGCTGGGCAGCGTGCGGCGGGGGCGGCTGCGGTGCTACTCCGCATGGCTGGCGCCGTGAATAATGCAGGCCAAGAGGGAGGTGGGCAGGTGGATGGGGCCAGCCTGGAGCGTCACGAACAATCTGTGATGTTGCTGCGATGGATGCTTGACTCTACGTTGGCCATCCAAGGACAATATCACCCATCCGCCGAGGCTGTGCGCATGTTTAGAGAGCGCCAGCAAAATGGAGATTTTGGTTTTAACCCGTAATTGGAGAGAGTTACGATGAATAACCCCCGCTTTATCACTTACGCCAACATCCACCTCGGATTTTTGGGCAGTTGGCACAACATCACCGAGGATGACCGAGGCATCAAAGACTTGCTCCCCCCCGAGAGCCTTGCATACGTCGTGTGCGAGGTTCCTGTGTCCTCCCGCGAGATCAAGGTGGTTGACCAAATCTTCGCGCTGGCGCTCGTAAAGGAGGGTCCAGAGGGGCCGATGCACGCCAGCGACAACCACCACGTCGCGCTCATCCAAGTGCGCAGACATGGCGTTGACCAGTTTGTGTGTGTGGGCAGCGCACAGGGAGAGGGTGCGCGTGCATCGTTCCTTTCTCTCGTGACCCAAGCGGGGGAGTTCATGCGGTTCCGGCATGTCTCCGCAGGCCTTCTCCGGCGCGTGGCTGAGGTGTTCCCGTCGCAGGATTTTGAGGGGTCACTGCTTTCTCCGCAGCTTGTGCGCGCGCACAATAATTGGTTTGACTTGGTCGTGACCGAAATACACGAAGTTGCAACGTATGGAAAGGCACAACAAGGGCCAGTTTATACGGTGCGCCTCGAAGTCACCCGCACCAACATCTATGGCGGCGAAACGCTCTGCCGCGACGGCGATCCATCGAAGCCGCTGGTGTCGAGGTTTGAACTGGAGGCGACGGGTCGTGATCTTGCCGAATGCCGGGACCAGCTCATCGAAAAGTTGTCGAAGCTACGGCTCCACGGGATCACCAGCGAACTTCTAAAGGACCACAATAAAGGCTCGAAGGCGCAGGCCGCCCCAGGCAAGTGACCCAATCATGCGTACCCCCCATCGAAAAGAGCGCCCCAAACGCCCCCATCGACGGTCCCTGACCAAGCAACCCAGCCCCTACCAACAGTGGCGGGCTGGGGCTTGGTGCGTGACCCGCCACAGCCGAAAGAGCCGCCGCTTCCACCGCCGCCCGGTCTATATGGACGGGCTCAAGTGTTATGATGGCGGCCCCGTGTGGGTACTGGACTATCTGAGCCAGTTCATCATGGGGCAAAGCTAGGGCTGTGTTGGAGGGTTTGTTTATGCTGATGGATAGCCTTGAAAACGTCGTGTGGGGGACCGTTCCCCATGAGGCCGCGCTGGTCGGATCTCCTCTGTTCGAGACGACCCTGCGCGAGCAGCTCGCGGTGAAGATCCAGCGCGCCCTCGATGCTGGCAACGTCGAGGCCGCCGACTTTCTGGCCGAGGTGCGAGGCGAGCACATGGCGGCCCGAGTGCGGATGCTGGTCGCGTGGGCTGGTTTGGCGGTCGCCGTGGTTCTCACCGTCCGGCGCCCGACCGCTGACCGCAAGATCGCGCTGGGCATCCTGTGCGTGGTTACTTTTTGGATGGGGGTCAGCTACGCTCGCCGAACCAAGCGCGCCGCGATGATCGCCGCCGACCCTGGCGCCTTGATCGAATTGGAGTCGAGGCTTGGGATGACGTCTTAAAGGAGGGCTTGTGGTCTACGCTTTTGTTGTGCTTTTGGTTGTCTTGGGGTTCGTTTGGGTAGCCATCGCACTTGATCGCCAGCAACGGCTGGAGAAGGCCGCGATTGATGCTGAGGTGCAGCGTTATCGCATGGCGCGGTTGCCCGAAGTACCTCGGCGGCTGCATGGGGGCAGCATCATGGTCTCGCTGAGGAGCCCTCGCCGTGGGGGAGGACGTGGGGGGATTGACGGCGTGGATGCTTATATCATCGGCGATGCGCTGGGTGATATTTTCGGCGGTGGAGGAGGAGATTGTGGGGGGAGCGATGGAGGTGGCGGGGGTGACGGTGGGTGTGATTGATTAGTCGCTCTATTTTACAGATCAAGCGGAGAGAAATATGCAGTGGGGTTTTCGTCGAATCGAAGATGGTCAGTTGGTATTGATTGTAAAAACCGTCGAGAACGTGGCCACGTCAAGAGAGGAGTTCTACCGCGAACTCATTAAGGCGAAATGCCCCCACGGCTTCCTCATGGACCCAAGCATGTCGAACCTTGTTGATGAGGGTCGCATATTGGGGTTGATTGGAACGCCCCAGGTGTGGTGCCGTGCGGCGCCGCGCGAAACGCCGTTCGAGGAGGCCGTTGCAGCCTGGATCTCTCGCCTGCACAGCGATTATGGGTGGAGGTCGATGTGTGGCGCGATTGAGGAGTCGCTGCTTTACGTTTGCGTTATCCAGCCGGACGGTTGCCCAAAGCCCTTCGACAAGTTGGACATCTTCCCCATCAATCAGTGAGATTTTCGATGAATGTGGTGAACAGCCTAACCTTCTCCGCCGACACGCCTCAGCGCGCCCTGGTCATCGAAGTCGAGACCATGTTCAACAAAAACGGTGATCCACCAGAGTTAAAATGGAAGTATGACGGGGAGGCTGCGCAAAAAAACAGCGTGACGCTGTATCGAAAGGCTCGGTTGCTACGGGGGTTGGAGGTGATGGTGGGGGTGTTTCACTACGTTGCGCCGCTGGCCCCCAGCGGTCGCAAAAAGCGGATTGCCCCCCATTACCGAGTGTCCATCGACTACGTCCCCCAGAATGAGTCCCGCTTTGCGATCTATCACAACAATGCGATTGGCCCGACGCTGGCCGGGGCCATGCTGGCCTTTGTGGATGGCAGGGTTGAGGTGGGGGTGGGGATTGACGGTAAGGCCGGAGGGGATGTGGTGGGGCCGTTGCCGGAGCGCATTCTAAAGCGCTCCCAGGCGTTCTTTTCGAGGGCGCTTGCGATGCACTTCTCGACCATCGCAAACGCAATCGAAAACGGTCCCCACGCCCTTCACAGCAGCGACTGAGGCCAGTACCGCTCCATCTCCGCGCGCAGTCTCTGGCAAAACTCCACCATCACCCCAGGCCATGTGCAGCGCTCGTAGAGGTTGAGCCATGCCTCCTTGACCGTGGCGCCGCGTCCGGCCATGCGCTCGGTATAAAGGATCTCGGGGGGGCGGTAGCCGAAGCTCATCACGACAACTTGGCCGTCTTCGCGGATCACATAGAGTTCGGGGCTGTCGTCGGAGTAGGCGATGTAGTGCAGCTCGGAGGTGTTGGAGCGTTGGCAATCCATCTCACACCACCCGCCGCCGCCGCCCTTGTCCTCACCAGGGGGAGGCGGTAGGAGGAGGCGGGCCTCCTCAAGATCGTTTTCGGTGACGTCTGTTTTCATTCTGGTCTCCTATTGGTGGGCATCGGGGAACCCGAGTTGACCTGGGGGTGGGAAGGTGAGGTTGGCGTTTTGTTCAGAGGCTTCCGTGCGCTTTGCGTGGCTGCGAAACAAGTCCCGGTAGAAGCGCGCCCCCGCCAAGGAGTTTTCGCAATCGGCCAACGCTCTGTGTGCGGGGGTTGGCTTTGGTGGGGGAACTGCCCAGAACGTCGCCGCCGCGTGGAAGCTGCTGATGTCGAGCACCCTGTAGACGAAGAAGTCGTGCAGCCTGGGCATGTGCTCGCGCAGCCATCGCACGTCGAAGCCGATAGAGTTCCCGGCGATCATCGTTTGCTTGGGCTTGCACCCGGTTTTCGCCATTAACGTCATCGCATAATCTTCTGCGTCTGCCGTTCCATAAAGTGATCCATTGGACTCAGCCAGAAGTCCAGAAGCTGCGTGCATTTTTTCGGCTGTGGGGTCAAAATAGTATTGCCCCACGGCGGTTGATTCGATAACCGTCGAATCCCGGCCAAGTTCGTTGAGGTCGAGGTCGCACACGATTATCCCGCTCTCCAAAATGCACCCTTTTCTCTCATCAAACCCCGTTGTTTCGAGGTCTAAGAACACAATGCGATCAATGTCCACTTTTTAGTCCTCCCGCTTTTCTGTTGATTCAAGGCGCAAAAATAACGTGCTCTCGTCTTCCTCGTCTTCGTCTAGCAAGTCTTTCTCGCTGAAAAGGCTGCTCAGACGCCAGTCTTTGGCCACATCGTAGCCTGATGCGATCTGTTCGTATCGGGCCATGACCCCCCGCAAGAGGCCTTCACGGTCCTCGTCGCCTTTGTTTTCGAGGATCGTAGACACCAAAACGACGTCACCTTCCTCGTCAGATCCGAAGCCAGACGAAACGTGGTGGAGGGTGTCGGCCCCCGAAAACCCTCGAATGATGCCCACACAAATGGTGGTTTCGCTGGCGTCGCTGCAATCGTTCATGTCGGAAGGCAGGTCTTCGTGTCGGCGAGTGCTTTTCTTCTGTTGCTGCTTTGCATTTCTGGTGACAACGCAGAGGCGAAGGTCGTCTGGGCTGAAATCTATAGCCCCTGGCCGTGAGATGTTGGCGGTGGGCTGCATGTCGCAGAGGACGTGGTTGAGGCTCCAGAGGACGTTGGCATAGGTCCAGTGACTTGCATTCAGCGCGTCGCAGCGGCCTTGCGCGTGTGCGATCTTCTTGGCGGTCTGCGCCAGTGCCGCCTTGGCTGGGAGAGCGAGGTAGGCCTTGCTTTTGAGGTCCGTTGGCCTTGTGTCGTAGGGGAACTCGAAAGCTGCGACCGCGCGGCAGGTGCCATCGGCGATGTCCTCCTCGTGGGTGTCCGCGCGGATAATAAGCAGGGTAGCGGTGTGTCTGAGTACGTCGGTCTTGTGCTCTGCCCGCATTTTGCCGCCCCCCTTAAAGCGGTGTGATGGGTAGAGGATCTTGAGAGGCCAGTCTGGGATGGTGGTTTTGAGTTCTTCGGCCATCGCCTCGTTCAGAAGCGCCGCCACGCGTGGCCCCATCGGGTGGCCGCCTTCTGGGATTTCAAGCCATCTTTGCTTGTCGGGGTTTGGGGGTGTGGGTTTGCTCTGTCGGCTCATCTTGGGGTTCCTCTGTTGGTGTGGGTGGTGGCTGCTCACATTCGCCGTGGCAGCAGTGGGAGAGGTAGCCGCACACGTCGCAGCGGTCGTGTGCGTGCTCTGGCCGCATAGGGTGGCCACATCGAAGGCAGGGGGAGGGCTGCTGCATCAGCGGGCTTCGACGTAGGTGAAGGTGTCTTCAAGGCGCGCGGCCTTCTCGCGGAGGAGGGCAGCGTTCTCGTGGAGGGATTCGAGCAAGAGTTGTCTGAGGATCTCGTAGCGTCGGAGCCCCGTGAAGCGGTCGCACATCTTTGTTCGCATTCTGACGCGGTCTCTCTCCTCATGGCTCAACTTTTCGTCGAGTCGAGAGGCCTGCAACATCACGAACCAATCGTCCGGCTCCAACGTCAAAAAACCGCCGTTGATAGCGTCTTTGACTTTTTTCTCAGCGAACCTTTGGCTTAGTTCCTCCTGGCTTATGGGCTCACCTGTGTCGTCATCCGTCGCAGCTTCTGTTTGGACCCACAACCGAACCTTAATGTTGAGCTTCTTGTCGATGAAGTCGAACCGGGGCATGTCGAAAGGGGGAGCCGAAATCATCGCGTCGGGTAGGATTTTTGCCACCATCACTGCGACGGGGATGTAGCGCGCGAGGGTCTTTAGCCTATCTTCCCAAGTGCAGCGCGCAATCTCGTACCTCAACCCTTTGGGGTGGATGACGTTGATGAGGCCATTGGGTAGCAGCACCGCTCTGAAATTGTCAGCGGCTGGGAGTCCAAGCACGGTGATCTTGGCAAAGTCTTCGTCGAGCTGTTCCTGTGTGATGACGGTTGCGTCGTCGCTATTCTGGAGGCGGTTGCCTAATTTCAGTATGAAAGCGTCAAAGGTAGTCTTGAGGGACATCGTTCTCTCCTAGAGTGAAGCCCCTTGCGGGGCCGTTTTTGTTATTGAAGGCCCGTGATTTGGTGCCAGCCGACTTCGATGCTCGCGTGGAGCTTTTTGATGTGAGTCGTGTTGATCGCGTAGGATTCGCGGATAAGTGTTTTGATGAATTGTTCCCGTTGTGCGCGGGTGTGGTCTGCGTTGATCTTGGTGGATGCAACGAGGTTGGAGCCGAGTTGGATGAAGTCGCGGTCCTCATCGTAAAAGAATGGTGTGGCGCAGGCACCGACTAGCATGTCGCCTTTGTTTAGGGTGCAGTCATGTTGGAGTACGCGGTCGAAGTATTTTACCCCGTCGTGGGGAGCGATTGAGTTAACTAGGTAAATCTTTAGGCCTGTGGACTCGTCTGTGAGGATGGTCTTTTGAATGTGGTTCTCTTTACTTTCAATGGAGAAGATTGCATTAGGAAACAGTTGGAGAGCGATATTGATGTGAGGGATGGCTCCCCGCGCAATCGTGAGGATTTTCTCCCAGTTGTTGGCTTTATTGTCTGCCAAGATAATTTCCGAACCCTTGATCCTGGGGTGAGTCAACATGATTCTGTCGTGGAGGGCTTTGCACCCGTCCGCACCGCAATAGCGGCTTGTTGCAACAAACTTAAACTCCCCCAACGCGGGCTCTCCGTTCAAGGTGATCGAATCAACGTCCGCGTTCATGCGCTCTTGCGTGACGGGGTGTGATCCTTCGCCGAAGGCGTCGAGGAGCATTCCGAGAATACTTGTCATGTGCTTATCCTGTTGTTGTGCGCCGTGGTGGCGCGGTGATGCGCGGTCGCGCGCGTATGATTGAACGAAAAAAGTGCCTGGAGTGCCAAGCGGACCTGCAAACCCACTGGATGTTGCACCCTCGGGTGGAGTATGGCCCAGGCCGAAAACTCACGCCAGTAAGGAGATCGACGGCGACCGCGATGCAGACGCCGATGATCCATCCAATGGCCATCCAGTGAGTGCTGTTAGGTCGGGGGTGCATCTTCTGTCTTGAAGTTTTCAGCTAACCAATTCCAACACCTTTGCCCAGCGTAGCCGTTGATGCAGGTATGGTCTTTCAATTCGATCACAAAGGCTTTTCCACCGAAGCGCTCAACTTGTTTGCTGACAAAGTCCACCCATTCCTGATGGGGCTTGTCGGACACCACAAATAAACTATTGGAGAGAGCGACGGTCCATTTTGTAGCCAAGTCTTTGATGGCGTATTCAACCATCTTAAAGAATTGGTGGTGCGGTATATCAAGCATAATGAGGTATTTATACACTCTCGACCTCCACGACCTTCCCAGCCCCAATCCAGACCTTGCGCCCATCGGGGAGGCGCAGAAACATCTCGGGGGTTATATCGCCCACGCTAAAGGTGCCGCGCGCGATAATAAAAGTGCTGTAAATGTCACCCGATTGAATGACCACGCGGCTCATGCCATCACCGAGCGTAGGGCGTTGATGTAGCGCTCGGATGTGCCGTGGCCGAGCGTTTCGTCGAGGTTTTTCCCTCTGACGTAGACCTCCCACCGCGAGAGCAACAGGGCGGAGGTGGAACGTCTGGACAAGGGGTCGCGGGTGGATGGGGTTTGGGCTTTGGGGAAACTCTTGTGGGAGAATACGAGATTATCGCAGATAATAAACCGAAAAATAGGGCTGGTCAGACAGTTGAAGTCGCTTATGGAGACGTCAATCATCAGGTTGTATTCCATGAGGACCGCGACACCGTCCGCCGAGAGCGCTTTGATCGACGTCAACAAGGCCTGGGGATAAATCCCCTCGGGAACAAAGCGCCAGACCCAGTCCTCCGGCTTTTTGCCAGGGAAGGCCACCGCCGCGATCTCCCGCGCCATGATTTCTTCGCGGCTGCGGTTGAAACCCAGGGTGTGGAGGTGTTGGCAGAGTGCCGCGAGGGTTTCTTGGCTTGGACACGCTAGTGAAGACTGGAGGAGTTCGACGAGTTTGGGATCGTGTGGGGGAGAGGCTTCTGTGGTCATGCAGTGGGGACTCCTAAAATATAACGACTCTGGTTTCTTTGCCTTTCTTGTCGCGCAGGATCGTTTGGCCGCCTGCCTTCTCATTCTCCGCGATGGCCTGCAAGAGAGCCAGGGCGCGGCGGATAACGTCGGTTAGGGAGCTGGCCGTCAGGAAGACGCGCAAGGCGTCGAGGCGCGCGCGTGCGACGTCGCTCAGGTCGAGGTTGAGTCTGGTGGTTTTGGCGGCTGATGCGGTCGATGGTGGGGGTAGTGAGGATAGGGATAGGCTCGCCCCCTCGCTTGGCTCGTTTTCAACGGGGTTTGTCGTCACAGGGTCAGTCGTTTTTTTGGTCACTGGTAATTTCCTTGCGTTTCGTTTTGGTTGCCAAAATGTCTGTTTCAATCGTTTTGGCCGCTGCCCGCGCATCCTTGGCCCATTGGCGCAGGTAGGAGACCCGTGCTTCGGCTTCGGAGTCGTAGGCCGCCGCTTCCTCCCTCAGCAGGGAGATGGTGTGCTTGCGAAGGGCCGCGAGGGCTGTTTTTTGCGTTGCGCCTCTGCCGCTAGCGTTTAGGTATGCGGCGCTTGGCCATTCGCTCCAGCGGGCTTCCCAGACCTTTCTCCCGCCGACGCTGGCGTGTGCGTACTTGGGGGTGGGGGTCTTGGCATTCGGCGGTGTGCGCGGCTGGGGGGCTTGCGGGGGTTGTTGTGGTGTGTCCAAGGGAAGGCCTCACATGAAGCAAAGGGCGTAGGTTACGACACAAATAACCGCGATAATGATGGCGTAACATATACAAATGCCAATGACGTAGTGGCGGTATTCAGACTGCATATAACTCCACAGGTTGCCGCGTGGGGATTTGTCGGGCGATTCCATCACTTGCCTCCCGCGCAAACAAAGGCCTTCGCGTCGAGCGCAACGCAGTTATCGCAACCCTCAAAACCGAACAGTGCGGTGGACTCGGGCTGGGTGGGGGTGCCAAGCACAATGTGGGTGAAGCCCGCCTCGGCTGCTTTGTTTTTGAGGTCAGCCTGGGCGTTCTCGACGTTGGTGGAGTACGAAACGAAGTTATCGCCGTAGTTGGTGGCAATCAGCCCCTTGTATTCGCAGCCCTGGGGGACGGCTGAGGCGTCGGAGAGGACGGCGACGGAGGCCGCGCGGGGATCGACGGCGACATAGGGCAGACTGCACCCGCCCAGAGCGGCGACGATGGGTAAGAAAAAAAGAAAAGAGAGGAGTGATTCAAAGAAAAAAGCCAAGGTCGTTCGGAACATGCCTAATCTCCCGTGTATGATGCTGGAGGCAAACACCTGGGGGCTAAGTCTGTATTAGACTGTGCTCCAAGGTGTATTCGATGGTGGTTTTTTATGTCCAAAAGTCAAGTCGTAGTTGTGTCGAATTGCTCCGCGACCAAGACCCAAGCGCCTATTTTGCACAAGGATGCGTTTGCTGATGCGTGGATTGACAGCGACGGTCGCGCACAGGCGGGGAGGCAGTTCATCAATGCCCCAAGGGTTGCAGCGAAAGACCTCTACGCGGGCCGCGAGCACCTCATCATCAAACAGGCCATCGGCGCGGCGCGCGCCAAGGGCGTGTCCGTGGCTTGGTACATCGTGAGCGCTGGTTATGGGGTGGTGAAGGAGACCGACCAGCTCCTGCCCTACGACCAGAGCTTCGTGAACATGCCCCAGGCCACCAAGCGCGACGTCGCCGCCCGCCTCAGCATCAGCGCCCACCTGTTGGTGGTGTTGGAGGCCGCGCCGCATTGTGCGCCGGGGGCCGAGTGCAGCCACGACCACGCCCTGGTGGCGCTCGCCGCCGATTACCTCGAAGCTGCCCAGCTACGCGAGCGGGCGGGTGATGGGAAGCTGTCGCGCGTCCACCTCTACGGGCCGGAGTCCTATCGGGGGGATTGGGAGAAGCGGACCCAGCTCGGTCACTTCGAGCCCGCGACAACGGAGGCCGCTTCGAGGGAGGGGGCTGGGCTCGTGTGGCTGCGCGGCGCGATGCTTTCAAAGCGGCTGGGGAGCCTTTGACGCGTGGTTCTCTTGACGCGCCGTCGCCAAGATATGAAACTGTCGTTTCTCCCGCTGAGACTGGCTTGCATACGCCTAGTCTATGCGGTGCCAGTGATGTTTTGACAGAACGTCACTGTGCTCTCCCAGCGTGCTGTGTATCCCTGCTCGCTGGGCTAAGATTGCCCCCCCCAGAAATCGGGACGCGGTGTTCCTTTCTTTGCATTTCCAGGCACCGTTTCTTGTGTGGTACTGGGGTGGGGCGTCGTGGTCAGACTTGCATATTGGGAATGCTAGGCGGTCTCATAAGCCGTCGCCCGCAAGGGCTTGGCGGTTCAATTCCGCCTCTGACTATTATTTTGCTGCTTTACTTGACCGAACCGCGCTGGTGCGGACAATATCTCGTATCGACGTGCTGGGGTGTACGGTGGTTCCGTACCGATGCACGTCAAAGCCCCTTATACTGTGGCTAACCACCACAGAAACAGGGGTGAGTCGTAGATGCTCAATGGTCGAGCGGGCGCCTTCAAAACGCTGCAAAGCGGGTTCGATTCCCGTCTGCGACATGGTCGTTTGGTGTGTGATTCCTCGATCTTTCGCCAGTCCAGTTGTTATCCACCATTCGGCCACCAAGTTCTTTCTGTCACACTGGTTCAACATGGGGGTAGCCCAACCACAAGGGCAATCAAAGGGCTGTTTGGGTATGCCCGCCCCCCTTGTAAGTGAGGTCCGATATGGTTCTCTGAATCCGCGATCATCCGACGTTCGTAGTGGTTTTATTTCACTTTCCATCTTTATCGGCTATCACCACCGAAACCCTGAAATAAAAGAGCAACCTGCTATGAACGTCGGATCTAACCTCAGCTTGAACATCACCGCGATTGATTCCACCGCCGCCCAAATACCGACCAAAGCCCCTATCACCGTCGAGGAGATGACCCGTCGATTGATTTGTGCCAGCTTGCGCCGTGCTTGCGGCGCCGCCGAGAGCGAAGCCCGTGCGCTGCGCCTCGAAGCACAGAAGACGTCCGGCGCCGAACGCCACGCGCTCAACTTGGCGCGTGTTGGCGGTCGGGGAGAGCGCCGCCATCTTCACTTGGCTTCGATGTGGGCGCGCGGGCGCTCTTATGCGTCCCTCGAATCCCAGCCCAACGACCTGTCTTACGACGTCGCCGCGACGGTTCGTGGGAACTATCTTTGGGATCTCGTGATCGCAGCCTATAAGCGTGTGTGCGAGGAACAGGTTTCGCGCGCTGCCCGCAACCTGCCCAACATCACCCCCACACACCCCATGCAGGCCTTCGCTGGCCGCCCGCTGCCCTTCGGCGGCTGGCTCGATCCCAAGGCTGCATCCAAGTAGAGGCCCGCGCAGGCGCTGGTAACGTCTGCGCAGTTCGCTCACCCCACCGCTTGGTCGGCGGTGGGGTGGCTGCCTTTTCTTGACGCCTCACTTCGACCCGTCCATGTTCGCTGTAGGGCAGTAAAGGTTGTTCGGCTGTGTGGTCTGTGGCGCTAAACCGACGATGCCCTGGATACATTTTGGGTGGAGAGATGACCTCAACCCCACCGGGGGGAAGAATCCTGGGTGAGTCCGTTCCACAGCGCACCCAGCGGTCCCCCCATTTAATCGGCCTGCGGTGCAGCAGCAGCATCCCTCACCCGCGCCAAATGCTCGGCGAAGGCGCTGGTTATTTGGTCGATGGTGAGGGGGCGCCGTTTCGCAAAGTCTCTGTAGCCGAGCGAAAAGTCTCTGCGGGGCTGGTTGTTGTATTTAGCCCAAATGGGGGCCATGACCTCTTGCTTGAAGGCCTCGACGAAGGCGTCCACGTCGCCGAGCTGCCGCTCAATGACCTGCGCGCCGCCTTCGCGGACGTGGATGCTTGCGACGTGTCGCCCTGGCCCGCTCTCTTTGTCTGGGGCCGTGTAGGCGAGTTCGTTGCAGTCGAAGATGTGAGCGACGAAGTCGAGGGTGGGGAAGATCGACGCAAGGCACGCTGCATCCCCCAGGATGCCCCTGGCCGTTGACCATTTCTCGGGGAGCGCCCAAATCCCCCCCAGTTCGCCGTCCGGCATCACCCACCCTTGCGGCGGGTCGCCCGTGTTGTTCTCCTCCAAAACGAACGTAGCAAACGCTCCACTCCACAGCGGCCAGTGCGACGAACATTGGCCTTCGGTGTAGAGCTGGGCGAGTCGTGCGGGCTCCCAGTTCCACAGCCAAACCTTCGCCCGCCCCCCGTAATCTCCGATCCTGTCCAGGCCGCAGGCCTCGAAGATGGCCTTGACCAACGGGTCGCAAGTCATATCGGGGCAGGCTGACCCGTGCCAGAACTGGGTCCAGAATCGGTCGCAGCGCCGGATCACTTCGAGCGCAAGTTTTGGCACGATGCTTTTGGTTTTGGCTTGGCGGGGGTCTACGATCATCCAGGCTTGTCGGGTGAAGATGTTTTCCATGTGTCCTCTTAGCGTCTGCGGGGCGGTTGTCGTGGGGGTTTTGGTTGCTTGGGTGGGTTCGGGGTGAATTGTGTGGCTCGGTGTGGCCCAAAGTCGTGTGTGTCTGTGGGTGGGGGGATGGGGAGCATGGGTTGGACGGAGCCTTCAAGAAGGTGATGTCTCATGCGGGCTGCGATGAAGTCGCGGGCGTCTTCGCCGTACTCCTCAAACACGCGGCGCATCATCCCTACCTGCATATTCTCAATCTCCGCCTCGGCAGATTGCTTGAGCATGTCAACCGTTTTTAAGAATATCTTGTCCCGAGCGATGAGCCTGGGGGCTGCCATTTCGACCATTGTTTTTGCCACGAAGTCAGCGAGTCGCCCAGCGATTCCCTCGCGTGTGGTTGACTCGTCCAGCCTGTTGGCCGCCTCGCCTTCCTCGGGTTCGTATTGGTCATCTTCTTCGTCTTCCTCGTCTGATGCGTCGGCTTCGTTCCGCCTCAAGTACCCTTCAACCCATATTTTGTAGGCTTCCGCCGCGACAACGGGAAAAAAGGTTTCGTTGAAGGCGTTTGCCTGAGCCTGTTCCGCGACCCGTTCCTCGTAACCGCGTAAGATCCGTGCGAAGGATTCGACCTGTTGACGGGAGACGGCTGGGCAATAAAAGGCCACTTCGCAAATCATCATAATGGCCTTTGCCTGACTCCAGTCGAGGTAGACGCGCTCTCCGGCGATAAACAACAGCCTGTAGGGGCCGTATAGCGTGCGTGTTCTGGGCTTGTGCTTGCCTGGGACTTGATAGAGGCAGTGCGAGGGTGGCATCCCCTTCTTGGTGATTTTTGGGACGTTCGGCCAGAACGGGACTTCGACGTAAAACGCGTCGCCGATGGTGTATTGGGTGGTGCCGCGCCGCTGGGTGGGGTCCAAGAGCCAGTTGCCTTCTGCTTTGCCCCTGTAGATGAGGTTTCGGGCTGCGTCGATAGAGATTCCCATGCGCACGGCGAGCCGCATGTAGCGTTCGTGGGCGGTGGGGTCGGTGTCGATGAGGCGGTCCAATCGTTGGAAGTTATCGAAGTCGGTCAATGCGGTCTCTCCTAAAAAATGAATGATGCAGCCGGATCGTCGATGTGATGCCAGTTGCTGGTGTCCATGCCGACGTGGGGGCATGGCGTGTTGAGGGGGGTAAAAAAGGGTGCAAAGGCCTTTCGTAACCGCCGCTCCCGCTTACCATGCCTTGGTGAGCAGGCCCAGGCGAGGAGCGGGGGGTTGCAGATCCTGATGCCCGCGAAGTCCTCGACCTCGCGGCCTTCTGCACAGGTGATTGCGACGCACTCCGCGCCGACGAAGATCGCCCCCCACGCGGTCGCCCGCCTGGACTGGTCCTCGCCCCACGGCTGGACGCGAAGCCATCGCTGGGAGGCGTGCTCGGCGAGCTGGTAGGGGGAGACGCGGGGGGTGAAGTTGTTGAGGAGATCGAAGACGCCGAACGGCGTGCAGCGGGCGTAAAACTCCCCAAACCTCCACCCAGGGAGTTTTACGATGCTGTGGGTGGGGTTTTGGGGATCGTAGGGGTAGTTGGCCTCGACGGCGGAGCCTGGATAGCGGCGCAGGAGCGAGAGCGGGGAGTAAACCGTGCGCTCGGCGGCGACGGTGCGGTAGCGGGTGGGGTCGTCGTGGAGGGTCAGCTCGGTTCGCATGGCACCTCACAGCGTGCCGCCCATTCAACGCAGTGGTGGGGGACGTAGGGGTGGTGGTTGCATGGCCACTGTTTTCTAAAGTTTGCAAGCCTCTCGTGTGGTGTTTTGCCTGCAAAAAGTAGCGGCTGGTCTGGGAGCACAGCATCAAAAAAGCGGGAGTCGTGCGAGTGGAACGCGTCGAACATCGCCCGCCGCAGAGCCACCCAGCGGCGCTGCCTTCGCTTATTGCTAAACTTGTGGTGCAGGTCGTGGAGGGCGTAGCAGCGGTAGCGGGTGTGCTCGATCTCGAACATCCGCCCGCGTTCGGCGCGGCCCGTTAGGTTGACCTCGGCCTGGAGTTCGGTGGGGTCATCGCCCAAATAGAAGGCCACGCTCACGGTCCACTGGTGAGGCCACGGCCAGAACGCTTCGTGGGCGTAGGCGTAGTGGTGGGGGTGTCCGCGTCGCTGGGGCTGGGTGTGGGAGTAGACGGCGGCCCGCGCGCCGAAGGCCTCGACGACGTCGCGCAGGCGCCTCCGAACGCCCTCGATGTGGTCGCCAAAATCGACGCCAGGGTCAACAGGTTTGGGGTCGATGCAGTCGGGCATTTTTACCACCTGGGGCTGTGGTTCAGCGTCAGCGACGAAGGCCCAGCCCGCTTTGCTCCACATGAAGCGCCCAGGTGGGGCATCGGGCGGAGGCGGGATGTAATCGGGGGTGGGGGGGAGGATTTTGTTGTCGCACGCCTCCTCTGGGCGGCTGGAGCGCCCAGTGAGGAAGCACCGCCAAGCGCTGCGGGTGAGCGTTGGGCGGGGGATGCGAGGCGGTGCAAACTCGGGTCGCCTTTCATTGTTTGCGACCCGAGAGCGTTGCGAACGCGGATTCCATCACCGCAAGGTCAGCCATCAGCGAATCGAAGGCCTCTTTGGGGGAGTAATACTCTTGGTCCTCGTCGCCGAAGTGCAGATCCTCGGGGACCACGCTGTCTTTCTCTTTCCATGCGAGCCAAGCGCCCCAGGTGGAGGTTGTAGAGAAGACGCTCTTTTTGTCTTGCATCACGAGACAGAGGGTGCGGTCGCTCTCTTTGTCTTTGTGGAGCTTCACGATGGCGTAGTCATCTTCGACGGCCTTCCAGGGGAGGTGAGGGACGCCAGCGGTCACGGTCTTGAGGAGATGGGTCTTGGCTTTGCTCATGGGTGCCTCTTGCTTGCTGGGGGTGTGTGTGCGGCATGGCGCCGCACAAAGTAGATTTTAGCCCATCGGCCCCATTTGTCGCCCCGCGATGAGATGGAGGTGGAGGTGGAACACGGTCTGCCCGCCGCTCGCGTTTGTGTTGAAGACGACGCGGTAGCCGTCCGCCGCGTATCCGGCGTCCTCAGCGATCTTGGCCGCGAGCAACACCATCCGGCCAATCGTTCCTGTATCGCTCGCCTGCACCTCGTCTAACCCTTTGCAGCGGCGCTTGGGGAAGATGATGATGTGGAGCGGAGCGATGGGGTTGATGTCTTTGATGGCAAGCATCTCTCCGTCTTCGTAGACCCGCTCGGCGGGGATTTCATGGTCGATGATGCGTTCAAAAACGGTCGGGTTGATGATGAGATTAGCCATTGTTGTTCCTTTGCAGCTTTGCCGCTTGCCTAAACAGTTTTGCGGGGTTTACGCCGAGGTCTTCGGCGACCTTCGAGATTTTGTCCATCGTTTCGAGGTTTTTGATGTCGTTTGCCTTGGCCCTGGCGCGCTTGAAAAGCGCTTCTGGCTTGATTTTGATGGCCTCCGCGATTTGGGCGAGTTGCCAAACGGTGATGGGTTGCAATCCGCACTCGATGCGCGCGATTGTTGATTGCTTTCGTGAGATCGCAGCCGCGACTTGACGTTGCAGGATGCCTTTGCTCTCGCGTTCTCGCGCCAGTTCGATGCCTAGCGCGAGGGCAAAGATGTTTTCTTCATTCATCGTTCAGCCCCCGCATAGCCTTCTTCATCGCAGGCTTGTTCTTTTTGTTGCTGCTCTTGCGCTGTCACCATCGTATTCTTTAGGAAGGCGCACAACTCGTTAATGTCTGCATCGCTTTCTAGTGACCATTCAAACGCATTGACGACCAAATAGGCGCCGCCGCCGCCGTCTGAGATTTTGATGGATAGCCGCTCGTCTTCGTGGAGTGGACCGCAGCAGTGCATCTCTCGTATCCACTTCGATTCTTGAAATATCATTGGTCTTTTGGTTGTCACAGTTCAAACCCTCCATTCGGAGCGAGTTTGCAGGCCACTTCGCTCATCTCCAGCGCCCACGCTTGGATCTCTTGAAACTTCTCAAACAGCTCAACTTCATTGTGGGGGGCGTTCAACCGCTCGCCCAACTTGTCGCTGGCCACCAGCGCCCAGGCTGAGGCATGGCAAGCGTAGTGAAACTTTATCCATTTAATTTCTACTGAGGGGGCATTGATCTCCGCCAACTTCGCTTGTCCATCGCCTGCCGCGTGGGCGTATTTCAAGAGTTCGCGCCAGTCACGAGGAAGGTGGGTGGACATTTTAATCAGCCCATATTCGCGGACAACGCGCCAATGGAAGCGGGGAGCCCCTACAATCTCAATGCAGCTCACCAGCGGGAGAGTCTGGGGGAGGGTTTCGCGCAAGGCCTCGACCGCGTGCCGCGTCACATCCCGTGCGGCTGTCCCATCGCGGTCATCTGGGCGGTACGCTTTCTTGATGCTTTCGAGGATGAGTTGCTCGGTGATGAATGCTTCGATGCCTGGGTATTCTTTGAAGCGCTCCTTAATATCTTGCCTGATGTGTTCAATAAACCCTTTGTAAAAGGTTTCGGACAGGTACTTTCTCGTGACGACGCTGTAGACATTGATTGATCCATTATTCATCAATTCTGTAACGGTTTCGGTTTTTTGTTCATCTGCCATTGTCTTGCCTCCTCTGGTGTGTGGACAGTGTGTCCACGGCGATCCGCGCAACGTCGAATGTGCATGTGATCTCGTCGGATTGTGGGTTAAACGCTTGTGCAACGCATTCAAGGATAAATTGGTCTGTGATGAGGTCATCAATGACGTCATTCATGCCAGGGATATTTTGTAGTTTGCGCTTGATTTCGGTTCTTACCCTCTCGATGAGCTGCTTTCCATCCTGACGTGACTCCACCACGCGCTTTGTGATTTGGTAGATGTGGAGCCTTCCATCAACCAATTCCGCGCCAACTTGGGGTCGTTCCTCTGCCATTGTCTTCTCCTTAAATCTTTTCATCCATGAGTTTTTGGAGAGCTTCGCGGTTCTCAACGGCGGGCTTGAGCATGTTGTTGACGATCTCGCGCAGGCCGTCGTTTTGCGCCCGCAGCTTTGTGATGGTGACGCGCGCGGCCTCCAGCTCGGCCTTGGTTTGTGCGATCATTTGGGGGTTGTCGAGGATGGCTCGAATGGCGTCGAGCTGGACGGCCATGAGGCTTTGGGGTTGGAGGGTGGGAGGTAGGGGGTTGTCTTTGGTGATGACGCGTTGGGCAGCTTCTGCGTTCTGTTGAGCCCGCGCTCCAGGGGGAGGACTTTCGGGGGGAGGGACAAACCCCAGCATTGGGGGTGGTGGGTGGGGAGTTCGCCCGCCTACCATGATGAGGCTGATCTCGGGCTGCGCATGAAGCGGGGTAGGAGAAAGGGGAGCTGCGGGAGCGGGGGTCTTGG
>Ga0075156_10000492_pt1 | contig 20288 bp, 28 predicted proteins | sample JI81AbrownDNA_FD_70966 | JGI IMG/M metagenome (GOLD analysis project Ga0075156, IMG submission 70966) | Wastewater effluent complex algal communities from Wisconsin, to seasonally profile nutrient transformation and Carbon sequestration -... | ecosystem: Engineered > WWTP > Effluent > Algae...
GAACCCGCCCTGCGTCAGCAGGCGCGCGCCGCTTCCGAGGTCGAGCGTCGTCATCGGCGGCGCGTCGGTTGCGGGCGGCAAGGGCTCGACGGGAGGCGGCGGGGGCGGCTCCACCGGCGGCGGCACAGGGTCTGCCAGCGACGCGCGCAGCACGCGGTGCGCTTCCGTCAGTGCGACGACGCACGCGTCGGCTGCGGCCAGGGCGGACTGCTGCTGCGGGGTCATGTCAGTCTGTGTCCGGGTGCTCGCAATGCACGGGGTCAGTCCTCGCTGACCACGGTGCCGGCCGTCAACTTCGGCGTGACGCCGCTGCCGCAGACGATCGTCGGGCTGATCGAGCCCTTGTAGAGCAGCACACCGGCGCCGCTCGACGCGATGCCAAGGCCCCAGTGCGTGGCCGTGCCGCTGCCGCCGCTGCCGGCCGGGAACGTCACATCGGTGTCGACCGCTACCCCGTTGCCGCTGACGGTCCAGCCGGACGAGCTGCGAGCCACGGCGACGCGGGCATAGCTGGTGTACGCGATCTCGCTGGTCGTCTGGTCTCCGGCCTCGCCCGGGTCTGCGGTGTGCAGCGAGAAGTACAGGCTGCCGGCCGTCGCCGACGCGCGCAGGCCGCCGGCGTCGCCGAGGTTTGCGATGGCGGTGTTCTCGAACAGAAGGCCCAGGAGGGCCGTCTCGAATGCGTTGCTCTTGCTCATGGGTCAGGCTCCAACAGGTTGCGTGGGTGGCGTCGTCGGTCGCGGCTCGTTCTCCCGCTCGTCGATCGCCTGGTTGATCTCGTCGACGCGCGTCTGCTCCAGCCCGCCGAACTGGACGGCCACGATGCGGCGCTGCTGCTCAGCGATGACCGCCGCCGGCATGCCTGCCGCCTGCATCTCGGCCAGGATGCGCAGCTCTTGCTCAATGTCGGCGAGGTTGTAGTCGCGCGTCCACTGCACGGAAGGCGCTCCCTGCATGCTCAGCCAGCGCCGGGACAGATCCCAGGCGCGGCGCTCCAGGTCCTCCATGCGACCGGCGAACCCGGCCAGCTCGGCATTGATGGCGGCGAACCGCATGCGCATGGCGAGGCCGGACTCCCGCTCGTTCACGGTCCCGACGTCGAGGCCGACCTCCGCGATCAACTGGTGCAGCCCCTTGATGCGGTCCAGGTACACGCGCGCTGGCCCGTCTGGCGGAGCGATGAACGCCGGAGTCGACCCGGTGTGCACCATCAGGTTCGCCGTGCCGATCGTCTCGCCCACGACCTTCGCCGCGCCGAGCTTTTCGGTGTCCGTGGCGGCATCGGGGACCTGCATCGTCAACAGGCTGAAGGTCTGCGCTCGCAGGATCTCGTCGAGTTCGCTCTCGGCGTTGAAAAGCCTGCGCGCGATGTCCGCGATGGACGCAAACGGCCCGAACGACGGGAAGTCTCCGGCCTCGGTGAAGATCAGGACCGGGCACTCCTTCAGCGGGTGCACACCCTGGTCGAGGACCTTCTTCTTGTCGTCGACCGCGCTCCACGCCTCGCGGTCGAACCGCCACGCGCAAGGGACGCGCGACTTGTCCGGCATGTCGAATGTGCCGCCGTACTCGACGAAGTCGAACTTGCCGTCGTCGCCGATCGCGTAGTCGGTGACCGACTCGGGCGCGATCGAGATCCACACCGGCACGCGGCGCTCGGCGATCTGCTGCGCGCGGTTCTCTCCCGGGCTGGCCGGCATGTCGACCTGCAGCAGCATCGTCCCGCGCGCCTTCGCGTCGACCATGAACTGCGACCAGAAGACGTCGATCGCGCTGCCCTTGCCATCGACGTTGTCGGCGATCAGCTTGTACAGGTCGCCCGGCAGTTCCCGGCCTGGCGGCTTCGCGCCCAGATAGCCGACGAAGCGGGCACAGGCCCGCATGAGCGGCGAGGCATAGAACGCCACGTCGTTGCGCCGCGCAAACTTGAGCGCCGACTCGCGCGGGTAGCGCACAAGCGCCGACTCGCCGGAAAGCTGGACGTCCGTCCCGACGCCGACCGCCTCCACTTTCGGCCGGAATGGGCCGTCTCCCCGCAGCGCGTGGGCGACGAATCGAAAGCGGCTCGCGCTGGCGTTGGGCATGGGCTGGTGCAGGTGGCGGACGCGGCGAGTGTCCCGGTCCGTCGTTGCCAAAGCGGCAACAGGCCCGCACTAGGCTCCCCGCCGACCTAACTCCAGGCGCGAGGCCCATGGACATCAGCAAGCTCAAGGACAAGATCGGAGACGAGGCGTTTGCCGATCTTTCCTCTTTCGTTCAGGGACTGAACGAGAAGATCGAGAAGAACACTGCTGACGACACGAGACATCGAGCGAAGTTCAAAGAGGTGGCAGACGACCGCGACAAGCTGCGCAAGCGGCTGGAATCGGTCAACGACCACTTCGGGCTCGACGACGACGCCGATCTGGCGGCGCTGCCAAGCGGCAAGGGTGCCGCAGAGGCTGCGAAACAGTTCGAGGCCAAGCTCCGGCGCACCGAGCGCGAGCGCGACGACGCCATCAAGGCGCGCGACGAGGTTTCCGGCAAACACCGCTCCAGCCTGCAGAAGGCCGCGGTGGCAGAGGCTCTCGGCGGGCACGAGTTCGTGGCCCGCGACGTCGTCGAGACCTACATCGGGCAGCGCCTGGTGTGGGAAGGCGAAGACCTGATGTTCAAGACCGACGCGGGCTCGCTCGTTTCGGTCAAGGACGGAGTCGCCGGGGTGGCGAAAGCCCGCCCCGAGCTGCTCAAGCCCAGCGGCACGGGAGGTGCCGGGGTCCGACAAGGCAACGCTGGAGGCGGTGCCAAGACCATGCCCGAGGCCGAATTCAACGCGAAGCCCCCACAGGAGCAGTCGCGGCTGATGGCGGACGGCTACACGCTCACCTGACCTTTCAAGGACCGACACCACCATGGCCAACGTACTGACCGCCCTCGCCCCGACGCTGTTCAGCGCCGCCAATGAAGTTGCCGCGGAGCCATTCGGCGCCGTCGACAGCATCAACACCAATTTCTCGGACCGCGGCGTCGCCATCGGCGACACCGTGACCGTGCCGGTGGCGCCCGTCGCTGCTGCGTCGGACTACACGCCCGCGATGACGACCACGGCTGGCACCGACGCCACCGCGTCGTCGGTCGCCGTGCAGATCACCGCGAACAAGCACGTGTCGTGGAACCTGACCGGCGAGCAGATCCGCAGCCTGGAGAACGGCGGGAACTATCAGGAATGGGTCCGGCAGCTGATCGGGCAAGGCATGCGCACGCTGCGCAACCTGGCTGAGGCCGACGCCTGCGCTGCAATCTACAAGGGCGGCTCGCGCGCCGTCGGCACGGCCGGCACCACGCCTTTCGCGTCGACGCTCGACATCCTGGTCGACGCCCGCAAGGTACTGCGCGACAACGGCGCCCCGATGGCCGACATGCAGTTCGTCATGGACACCGCGGCCGGCGCGAAGGCGCTGAAGCTCGGCGTCCTGCAGAACGCCTACCAGGCAGGCAACGAGACCGAGCGCCGCCAGGGCGTGTTCCTGCGCCAGTTCGGTTTCATGATCAAGGAGTCGGCCGGCGTCGTCAGCCACACCAAGGGCGCGGGCACCGGCTATGACTTCGTCACCGCGGGCGAGGCCATCGGCCAGACCACGCTGTCGGTCGAAGGCGGCACGGTGAACAGCACCGGCATCAAGGCCGGCGACGTCATCACGCATGCCGGCGACTCGGTGAACGCCTACGTGGTCAACACCGGCCTGACCGCCACCTCCGGCGACATCGTGATCGGCAACCCGGGCCTGAAGATCGCTGGCGTGGATGCCAACGAGATCACGATCGGCAACAGCTACACCGCCAACATGGCATTTGAGCGGAACGCCATCGTCGGCGTCATCCGCCCGCCGCTGATCCCGCCGAACGCGAACATCCAGCAGCGCACCATCAGCGACGGTCGCGGCATGACCTACCTGCTCGTCCAGGTGGCCGGCGACGGCATGCTGACGTGGCGCCTGCACCTGGCCTGGGGCTTCAAGGTCGTGCAGTCTGAGTTCGTCTGCATCGTGATGGGCTGATCGCCTTGAACGCTGAGCGCGTCAAGGTGAAGCGCGACGGCCCGCGTGGCTGGCACTGGATCGCTGCGTCGAGCTTCGATCCGGGCCGCCACGAGCTTGTCGACGCGGCACCTGTGTCGGCCACACCGGCCGCGCCACCGCCCGCACAGGCCGCGCCAGCCCCCAAAGGCCGGCGCGTGCCCAAGACCCTACCCTGATCAAGGAGCGCCCACATGGCGACCGCTGAAAACGCAAAGCTGCAGTACGAGGCCGGCCAGACCTCGACCGCCATGTCGGTCCTCACCGACGGTGGCGACCAGACCACGTTCGAGAGTTCCGCGACGCTGTGGTCAGGCCGCAGCGGTTACGCCCCGGTCGTGCGCCCGAACGGCGTCCTCACCGGCTTCGGCGTCACGGTGCACACCGACAACGACAAGGTGTCGATCGCCGCCGGCACGCTGAACCTGGCCGGCGTCGTGACCTCCGTCGCCGCCGGCACGCTCAGCACCTCGCGCGGCGTGTCCAGCGACACGCACATGATCACGTCGCTGACCATCAACAGCAGCGGCGCGCTGGCGGCCATTGCCGGCACCGACAGCACCGCCTTCAGCGAGACGCGCGGCGCAGCCGGCGGCCCGCCTTACATCCCGGTCGGCAGCGTCGAGATCGGCCAGACTCGCACTACGAGCGTGACCGCTGCGCCGCTGGTAGCCGCCGAGGTCTTCACCGTCGTTGGCACGCACCGCGAGCGCGCCGACTATCCGCTGTTCACCACGAACTACGGCCCGACCATCGTCGACGGCGTGGAGACGGTGGCGGGCGGTAGCGTGACGTTCCTGGCCGCGCTGCCCGAGATCCACACCGGCGACCTGCCGAAGAAGGTCTATGCGTCATTCGCGTCGCCGATCTTCTCCGACGTGGCGCTGGCCTCCGACTTCGTGCCGCCCGAGACCTCGCACAGCGTCAGCTCGACGCAGGTCTACGGCACCACGCTGGGCAGCACCTCCAGTTCGCTCGGCCAGGGCAGTTTCACGGCCTACCTGCAGGACGGCGTGAGCGACGCCCTCGTGACGCTGAAGAACGCGACGCTGTGGTTCAAGTTCTACCCCGACCGCTACGCCACGCCCTACCTGCTCGCGCAGGGCAAGCTCGGTATCTCGCGCACCTTCCCCGCCGGCGACACGCTGCAGGCGGCGTGCACGATCAGCGCATCGGCGGCGTCTGTCGAGGTGATCTGATGCCGTTCGACGCGGATCGGTTCGAGCGCGCGAAGTTCGCCCCGCGGACGCGCGTGCTCGACGTCGAATCGCTGGCCTCGTTCTTCGGAGAAGGCGAGGCGCCCACGTGGACGGTGCGCAGCCTCACCTCGAACGAACTCCACGCGGCCATGGAAGCCAGCGTCCGGCAGCGCGGCATCGAGGCGGTGGTTCAGGCCATCTCCAAGGGCGGCGACCAGTCGCAGGCCGTGCGCGAAGCCCTCGGGCTCTCGACCAAGACGCCGGGCGAGATCGCGAAACGGCTGGAGATGCTGGTCATGGGCAGCGTCTGCCCGGTCATCGCCCTGCCGCTCGCCGTCAAGCTCGCCGAGGCCTTCCCGATCGAGTTCCTGACCCTGACCAATGCGATCAGCGAACTGACCGGCCAGGGCGCAGACGTCGTAAAGCCCGCAGCCGCCTCGCAGCCGACGACACACTGATGCTCAGCATGCAGGTGCTCGACATGCGCGGCGGCTACCTCTACCAGCACCGGCCGGACATCATCCCGCAGGGCTTCCTCAGCGACGAAGAACTCGCGCTGTGGGTGGCCTTCAACCAGATCAAGGCCGAGCGCGCAGCAGCGGCCAAGTGAGGGCGCCACGTGGCCGACCTGAAGAAGACCATCGAGATCCTGTTCGAGGGCAACGACCAGTCGTCGAGGAAGGCGGCCGACGTCCTCGCCCAGATCAAGGCGATGGAGACGCAGGCGAAGGCCACCACCGGCGGCACTGACGACCTGGAGAAGTCGCTCGACAAGGTCGGCAAGACCGGCGCCGGCATCGGCGCAGTAAACGCCGCGCTGGTCACCCTGGCCGGCTCGCTCGCCTTCAAGGCATTCATCGACGCGAACGTCGCCGTCGAGAAGTTCGAGAACGGCCTGCGCGCGGTGCAGGGGACATCGGTCGACGTGGGCGGCCAGCTGACCTACGTGCGCGACATGGCGAACCGGCTGGGCCTCGATGTCCAGACGACCGCGAACTCCTTCGTGCAGTTGACGGCCGCCACGCAGGGCACCGCGCTCCAGGGCCGCGGCACGCGCGACATCTTCGAAGCCATCTCGCAGGCCATGGGCAGCCTCGGCAAGTCCAGCGCCGAGACCGAGGGCGCCTTCCTGGCGATCACGCAGATCGTCAGCAAGGGCAAGGTGACGATGGAGGAGCTGCGCGGCCAGCTCGGCGAGCGGCTGCCAGGCGCGATGCAGATCGCGGCGCGCGCAATGGGCACGACGACGGCGGAGTTCGAGGCGCTGGTCAAGAAGGGGATCAACGCCGAGGAGTTCCTGCCGCGGTTTGCCGCCGAACTGAATCGCACCTTCGCGGGCGCCTCCTTCGACGGCTACCAGGCGAACCTCAACCGGCTGCGGAACTCGATCGACGAGCTACTCGTCCAGGCCGGCAAGGCGGGACTGTTCGACGCGCTGACTGGCGGCGTCAAGATCGTGACGGAGGCCGTCCAGCAGGCCGGCGTCGAAACCAAGTTCTGGGGGCTGGCATGGGATGCGACCGCCAGGCTGTTCCGCAACGGCGACCTCGACGAGTTCGGCCGCGGCATCACCTACGCCGAGAACGAGGCGCAGAAGCTCAGCGTCACGATTGACAACGGGCTGAACCAGTCCGTCGCCGAGTCGACGCGGCTGCTGCGCCAGCAGGCCGAGGCGCTGAAGTCGGCGTTCGGCAGCGACCAGTCCGACGCCGAGACGGCCCGCCTGACGCGCCTGAACCAGGGCCTCGTCGACTCCGCGAAGGCCGGCGTCGAACTCGACGCGCTGCTGAAGCGCCTGGGCGTCGACCCGAAGAAGACCACCGAGGCCGTCGAGAAGCTCGCCGACGACCTGGAGGCACTGGCGGCGAGCCCGCAGAGCAACGGCACGCTGTTCGCCCAGGCCTTCGAGAGCGCCCTCAAGCGCGCCACGTCCACCGAGGCCGTGCGCGTGCTCGGCGAGCGCCTCGCGACCCTGTTCAACGACGGCAAGATCAGCGCCGACGCCTACAAGGAAGGCCTGGCCGACTTGGAGCGCGCGTTCGGCAAGGTTGACGACTCGTCGAAGAAGTCGAAGGAAGTCGCCGACGAGCAGGCAAAGGCCATCGCCAAGCAGGCGGCCGAGACGAAGAAGGCCGAGGAGAACGCGCAGAAGTTCGCCCTGGAGATGGAGAAGCTCGCCTCGAACGAGCGGATCAAGAACATCGAGGCGACCGTCCGGCTCAACGTCGCCGACGTCGAGGCGCAGACCAAGCGCATCGAGGCGGCGTTCGAGTCGATCAACACGACGGTCAACAGCACCGGCGACCTGCTCGGCGACCTGTTCGGGCTGCTCAAGGACTACGACACCCTGTCGTTCCGCGCGACCGACGTCATCCAGAAGCAGATCGATCTGGAGAACTCCCGCCGGCAGCAGGCGCTCGACATGCAGAAGCGCCTGACCGAAGCGCAGATCGCGCAGATCAGGGCGCAGACGCGGGCGCTGGAGAAGGGCGACTCGATCATCAAGATCGACGGCGCCGGGCTGCAGCCGCACCTCGAAGCGTTCATGTGGGAGATCCTCCGAACGATCCAGATCCGCGTCAATCAGGACGGCCTGGGCATGCTGCTGGGGCAATGACATGCTGCACTTTGTAAGCGCCGCCACCTACGACCCCGAGGGCGTCGTCGCGATCAACGCCGTCGACGACCAGACGGCGGGGGAGATCCGCCGGCGCGTGACCCGCATCGCCACGCTCGATGGCTCCGCGGCCATCAACGACTTCGGCTTCAGCGACGCCGACCGGACGATCGACCTGCGCTGGTCGTCGACCGACAAAGCCACCGACGCCTCGGTCGCGTACCTGATGCGCTACCACAGCCAGGTGCACGTCGCCACGCGCGACGGCGTCTTCCTGGCCGCGCCCGAGACCTACACGCCCGGCGCGGCCGAGTCTCAACTGCGCCTGCTCGTGATCGAGAAGGCTTCGGAGTAACGCATGACAGTCCCGACCGTTGCCACCTACAGCGCCGCAGCGAAGATCGCGGCGCACACCGAGTTCCTCGCGCTGATCGACGCAGGCAGCGGCGCCGGCTCGATCAAGATCCGCGACGCTTCCGACGTCCTGCTGGCGCAGTGCCCCCTGGACGACCCGGCCGGCACGGTCAACGGCACGACGGGCCAGTTCACCTTTGCGTTTGACGGCCGCGACGAGTCCGCGAACGCCAGCGGCACGGCCGCCTATGCCGAGGTGTGCGACTCCGACGGAACCGTGCACCTGGCGCTGCCAACGCAGGCCGGGTCAAGCGCCGTCAGCGGCTACCTCGTGCTGAACACGCTGACCATCGTCAGCGGCCTGCCGGTTGAGATCCTGACCGCCACGCTCGGCTGATTGCTGGGGCGCCGCCATGGCCGACCCGTATTACAACGACATCTTTGCGCTGCTGCACTGCAACGGCGCGAACGACTCGGACGAGTTCACCGACAGCGGGCCGACCGGCATCCTCGGCATTGCCTCTTTCAGCGGCACGCCGCTGATCAAGACGGCACAGTCGCGTTTCGGCGGTGCGTCGCTCGGGCTCACGGGCGCCGACACGCTGGCCATCGACGCCATGACGTCGTCGATCACGGCGCTTGCCATCCAGACGGGCGACTTCACGCTGGAGTTTCATGTCCGGCTGACCACGATCGACGGCGACCACATCCTGCTCGTGGATGGCGTCGGCACGACGTACTCGGCGAAGCTCTGGATCGAGAACTCGACCGACAAGCTGCGCTTCACGTGCCGCGACAGTGGCGGGTCCATCATCATCGACCTGTCGAGCACCGCCACGCTGTCGACCGGGGTCTGGTATCACGTCGCCGGGGTGCGCGATGGGAGCACGTTCCGGCTGTTCCTGGACGGCACGCAGGAGGCCACCGACACCGACGCGTCAGCGCTCTATGACACTTCCGGCCTCGGCTACGTCCAGATCGGCGGGGACAGTGTCGGCGATGGGCTGAAGGGCTACCTCGACGACATCCGCATCACCGAGGGCGTCGCGCGCTACACGTCCGGGTTCACAGCCCCATCGGCGCCATTCGACGACGAGTACGGCCCGGCAGACCCGGGCGGCCTGACAGATCCCGGCCCGCTTGGCGCCCCGTCCATGTTCGCCGGCCACGGCACCGTCGGCCGCATTGCGGTGCGCGGCGTTCTCGGCACAGAGTCATTCTTCGGCGCCGCCCCGGTGCTTGGTTATGCCGCCGACTTCGGCCTGCCGCGCCCGCCGGACGTTGTCGGGCTGCACGACTTCACCCCTGCGCTGGCCGGCATCCTGTCCTCGTACGTGATGGACCTGACCACGCCAGACGGTGTCATCCGGGTGCCGATCAGCAGCTGGCAGGCCACGCTGCAGACCGACGCTAGGAACTACACGCAGTGCGTCGTGCCGGCGTGCCTGCCGCTGGTCGACGCGTTGAACGATGCCACCGAATTCAAGATCAGCAGGCGCGCAGTGCTTCCCAGTGGCCAGGTGCTGGAGTACGAGATGGCGACGGCGCCTGTCGAGGCCCTGCAGTTCTACCGCGGGCCTGACCGCTACACATGCACCGTCAGCGGCTACAGCGACGCCTTCACGGCCGACGCGGACCCGCCGGCGACGTTCGATCGCACCGTGACAGGCGTGCGGTCGACCTCGTCCAGCAGCGGCACATCGCGAGCCCGCTGCGACATCGACTGGCTGCTGCGCCCAGGGCATCGCGCGTTCGTCTCAGGCAGCGAGATGCTCGTGGGCTGGGTGAACTACTACGTCAACACCAGCGACGCGTTCATGGACATCGGCGAGAGCAGCGCCGGCGGCTGAGCCATGGGATACGCGACCATCGTCAGCGGCGGCACGGATGGCCGCTACGTCATCCAGGTCGACACGGGCGAGTCGCTGCGGCTAGCGATCCTCGCTGCGATCACCGAGGTGATCAACAGGCAGGAGATCCGCGTCTCCCAGGCGCAGGTCAAGGTCGACGAGGCGGACGCCGCAGAGGCGGCGCTCGTGGCGCAGTTCAACGCACTCGTGTCGACGATGGATGGCCCGCTGTTCGGCCCGCAGCAGGGCGCCAATATGTCGGCGCTGGCCGGCGTTCGCAAACTGATCCTGCTGACGCGCGTGCGCGCCTACCCGCTGCGCCTGGCGCTCGACGTCGCGAAGTTCGACCTGGCGCAGTCGCGCAAGCTGGCGGCGTCGATGAACACCGTGCAGACGCTGACCACGAAGAACGCATGGTGTACAGACTTCACGGAGGACGCAGAGCCGGGCGACATCGTGGCGACCATCGACATCCCGGGCGACACGAACCTGCAGCTGATCGCACCGAGCGCAAGGGCCTGGAGCGCGGCAGACGGGCAGATCATCGAGCGCGCGCTCCTCAGCCCCGCGCAGGCCTACCTCACGGCGTCAATCTTCCCCGGCTGGCAGAAGTTCAAGCCGACCTATCGCTGGGGCACGATCACGGCGCTGTCCACCGAGGACGACACGGCGACGGTGGCACTGTTCGCGCAGACCTCGAGCGCGCAGCGGCTGGGCGTCAACCAGTCGAGCACGCTGGAGAACGTGCCCATCGAGTACATGACCTGCAACGCCCAGGCGTTCGAGGTCGACGACCGCGTCGTCGTGCAGTTCGTCGGCCAGGACTGGGACAACCCGCGCATCATCGGCTTCCTCGACAACCCGCGGTCGTGCGACCTGGAGTGCTTCCACCTGGTGGTGGATCAATACTGCTTCCAGGTCCGGTCGGTCTCGCTCATGTCCGCGCTGTTTGGCGGCGGCGTGACGTTCGAGGCGAAGCTCAACGGCGGCGCCTGGGAAACGATGACCGTGTCGGGCGCGACGCAGACCTCGTCCTACCTGCAGTACGAGCTGCGGTTTGACAACTATTTCGGCCCGACCGACGGCACCATCTTTGTGTCGGCAAACCGATACGGCATCGAGCTTCCGGCCGTGCTCGGCGGCGCCCCGCCGTTCATCTCTGTGCTCGTTTCGCCAAGCGGCCCCTATCCGCCGGCGCGCGATTTCGAAGACGTGAACATCGCCGAGGTGCGCATAAAGATCGTCGGCGTCGTGGTCTTCAACGCAGCGGTGCGTGACATGGGCTGGGTCGGCGAGGGCATCACCACCGGCTACGCCAAGAGCCGAAACGGCATCCGCCTGCAGTCGTTCCCCAACAGTGTCGGCACGCAGGTGCTGCCGCTTGAGTACACACTGACGGGCGGCACATGAACAGGAGCACACCATGGGCGTGACGATCAGGATCGGCGACATCCAGCGCACGATGGACAACGTGAAGTCGCTGGACGGCCGCACCGTGCAGCTGCTGGCGCAGTTCGCCTTCGACGAGTCGCAGCGCGGCGCCGGCCGGCACAGCAAGACCGGCGCGCTGTTCCAGTCGCTCTACAACCGCAACACCGGCAACGGCCGGGCCGTCGGGCACGACACCGGGCGCGCACCGCATGCCGAGTTCGTGCTCCTCGGGGCTCGGCCACACGACATCCGGCCGAAGAACAAGAAGGCCCTGCGCTGGGCGTCCGGCGGCAAGTTCTTCTTCTCCAAGCTCGTGCACCACCCCGGCAACCGCGCCGACCCCTACCTTTTCCAGGCCGGCGACGCGGCCCTGCGGAACTTCTCCGCGTTCGTCGACAAGGCATTCAAGGAGATCACCTGATGGCCCAGCCCGTATACCGCTACCTCGACGCCTACCTGTCCGCCTTCTGCGTCGACGAGCGCGAGAACCGCGCCATTGCCGAAGTCGCGCGCCTGGCCGCCGCCGCCGACGTCACGCTCTCCGACGACTGGACAGAGCAGCTCGTCGTCTGCCACTGCTACGTGCTGGCCGCCATGGAGAACCAGGCCGCCCCGGACGACCTGTTCGCGTCGAAGCTCAAGGCCTACAGGACGCGCTTCGACTCCCTGCTCCCGCAGGCCATCGCAGCGGCGCGCACCGAGGACGGCACCGTCTCCAGCGTCAGCATCTTCTCGATTCCGCTGGAGCGTGCGTGATGGTCGACGCCGAACTGCTGGCCGACATCCCAGCCGAACTGCTGGCGGCGCGCGACGCGCTGGCCGCGCTCGACCTGGTCGCGTCGTGCGCCATCGGGCTGGAGGCCGGCATCAGCCCGAGCGACTACCCGCTCGTCCGACTGGTGCCGGCGCGCTTCACCCCCGGGCGGCCGTTCGGCAACCGCACGTGCGAGCTGCTGGTGTACTTCGGCGCCAAGATCACGAACAGCGAAGGGCTGGAGGAGGTCTACCGCGGCCTGTTCGAGCTGGAGAAGGCCATCCTGGACACGCTCCGGCCGCTGGGCGCGCGCTACGTCGAGACGGTGACCGACGAGGACCGGCTCGACACCTACAAGCTGATGTTCATCCGCTGCGAGATCGCGGTCGCGAACACGACGCCGGCTTGATCAGTCGTACCGCTGATAGATGCCGCAGTTCGCGCACAAGTGCCCGTCCGGGGTCAGGTAGAACAACTGATTCCCGCAGTTGCACTCGCGCACCATCTGATCAGTCGCGGGGTAGAACTCGAACTTCCAGTGCCCGGTGAATCGCTCGCACGCGGGGCACTGGAACGCCTCCGTACCGGTTGGGGCCACCGCCTGCCATGTGTGGCCGCACGACAGGCAGAAGGCCTCTCCCTGCCCGTGCTGCTGCGCAAAGAGGCTGACGACTTCTCCCATCACCCGGCCACCACCTGCCCGGCCGTCTTCAGCCAGTAAAGCGAGTCCCGGCCGGCGTTCTGGATCTCCTCCGGCGTCCGCCGGCCGCTCATCACCTGGTCGAGCTTGTCCTTGCTGCCGACGACGCGGTCGGCCATCGGCGAGCCCAGGCGGCGCAGGAAGTAGCGGTCGCCGTCCGCGTCGCGCTCCTTCGCCGTGCGTCCGGTCAAGTCCAGCCTGGCCGACATGACGCACATGCAGAACGGGTGAAACGGCGGCACCGGCGCCTGCGCTTTCGGGTAGATCCCGGCGCCCAGCCCGTACAGGTCGCGGCCCACCAGCAGGGCGCAGATACACGGCAGGTGCCGCCCAGGCGCGCGGCGGATCTGCACGAACTCGACCTCGACGTCCTGCATCAGCAGTAGCGCCTCGCGCTCAGCGTAGGCCCGGTGCAGCTCGGTGCGCGCAATCCGGCTGGCGAAGTACCGCATGCGCTCGAAGAACGCCACCTCCAGCTTCTTGCGCAGCACCTTCCGCCCGGCGCCCGTTTCGAGCAGGTCGATCTCGTCGAGAAGTTCGGTGTACGCCGCCCGCAGCGCGCCGGTCGAGAGGCCCGACGCCTGGATGCGCGCGAAGGCCCGCTGCAGGTCGCCTTGGAGGTCCGCCTCGGCGAGCAGCGCCTCGCGCAGGTACTTCGGCAGCCTGGAATTGCCCGGCGCCAGCACGAGCGGCTCGGCGTCCGGCGCGCGGAAGGCGTAGCCCTCGAACAGTTCCAGAGCCAGCCGGCGCGCGTCCTGGAACCCTGAGGCCTGGCGCTGCACGATGCCGCGCACCACCTCGGCCGTCGCGCTGGCCTCGGCGTAGAGCTTCGTCGACAGCGCGATCCGGCCGACGACGATCGGCACGTCGGACGCTTCGCCCACAGCGTCGCCGAGGATCTTGAACAGCGCGTCTTGCATGGCCTCAGCCATCGGCGCAGCGAACGCCGCCGTCGCAGCGATCACGGCTGCCCGCGGCTCCTCTCCGGCGATGATGGCCGCGACGACCGCCTCCTGCGCCTTGCGCACCTCGGCCTCGATCAGCGCGATCGTCGCCGCGATCGCCGCCTCCTCCGCTTCTGGGGTCACTTCTTCTCCTCCTTGGGATGTCCGGCCATGTCGACAGCGATGCACATCAGGCGCCAGGCGTCGTGCCGGCCGATCGAGAAGCGCAGCTGCAGCAGCGCGACGACCCGGCTGCGGCTGTTCCCGGCGCGCACCAGTTCGAGCGCCACCGTCAGCCGGCGCGCACGGCCCAGCGTCCGCGGGTTTAGCACGTGCACCGCTTCGAGGATGGCCTCGGCGCTCATAGGCCGGGCACCTGCGATGTGGCGGGGTTAGCTCCGGCGTGGCCAAGCAGACGGGCAAACGCACGGCTGAGGCCGTCGACCTGGTCGTCGTAGGTCCCGTTCGGGAACGCGCGCAGCTCGTCGATCAGCGTCTGATTCCACGGCGCCCGCAGCATCAGCACGTTCCCGACGTTGACCTGCGCGGCCAGCGGCTCCGCCCGCGTGACCTTGTCGCCCGTCTCCGGGCTGCTGTGTACGCTGAATCCGGCCAGTTCACGCGTGAGGTACAAGACCTGCGTCTTGCCGGCCTGGCCTGGGTCCTGCGGGATGCTGATCTGCACCTCGCGCCCGTCCATCACGGCCGTGTTCTTCACCATCCGGTCGCGCTTGTCGGCGAGGAACCGCTCGCGCTGCATGTCTGCAATCACGAACCGCCCGTCGGCCATCTTCCCCAGCTTGGGGCCGGCCGTCCAGTCGCCATCTGTCGTGCCGGCGAAGTCCCAGCCGCGGCACCACCTGGTCGACACTGCCGGCAGCGCGGGCACGATCTCGATCATCCCAGGCAGGAAAATGTCGCCCTCGCCGGGCTTCGGCTTCTGCTGGTACAGGCTGGTCCAGGTCCGTCGGTTGAGCTTGAACGGTGCCCAGTGCGCCGCGCTGAACCACTGCGGCCACAGCGTCTCGCCGATCTTTCGGCCCAGCGGGTCGTCGGCGCGGTCGGCCTCGGCCGGCAGGCAGATCACGAACCACCGGCGCCCGTCCCGGCCGTCGAACCACCCGCTCTCGCCGTCCCACCCTTCAGGCAGGATGCGGCCGGCTGGGTCGTCCTCGTGCCAGCGCGTGGTGATCATCACCTGCGGCGCTCCAGGCACCAGGCGCGAGCAGAAGTCGTCGGTGTAGGCGTCCCAGGTGTTCTTGCGCACCGTCTCCGACTCGGCAGCCTGGCGCCCACGGATCGGGTCGTCGATCACCCCGAGGGCGCATCGATTCCCCGTCAGGCCCGACAGCAGGCCGCCGGCCATGAACTCGCTGCCGTTGTCCAGCGTCCACTGGGCTGCGGCCTTCTGGTCATCGCGCAGCCTGCGATCCGTGAGGTTGAAGAAGGCCTTGCTGTTGATCAGCTGTCGCGCCCGGCGGCCCTGCTTCTCGGCAATCTCGGTGGCGTAGCTGGCGAGGATCACGTGCCGGCGCTGCCGACGCGCCATGAACCACGGAATGAACACGACGTCGGTATAGGTCGACTTGGCCGACCCCGGCGGCATGAGAACCATCAGGTTCGGGAGCTTGCCATCCTCCAGCGCCTGCAGAGAGTCGCACAGCAGCTTGTGGTGCGCGGCCAGGCTGTCGAGCCGCATCACGCTGAAGCTGTCTTCTTCTGCCGCGTCGCTGAGCGGCACCGTAGGGATGTCGACGAGGCACGCAAAGTCGGAAAGGTGCCGTTTGGCCAGTTCGCGCCTGGCGGCAATCACGTGACCGGCGGTGATCTCATCCGGCTGCATCTGGCAACTTTAGCGAGGCAATCGCACGCAGTTGTTCGACGGTGGCGCCTGACAGGTCGACCGAGACTGGGATCGGCCCGCCACCCTTGCCGGTGTGCTCGACGCGGTCGCGGAAGGCGGCCACATCCACGTGCCGGCCGATCATCTCGACGTACTTCGATCGCTCGGACAGCTTGAGCTTGCGCACCATTCCCGTCGGCCGCTTCACGCCGTCATCGAAGGCGTATTCCTCGAAAGACTCGACGCCCACCACCAGGCCCTGGCGCCACGCATCGGGCCACTGGTCCGCGGGCTTCATCTTCCCCATCTCGTCGAACAGGTCAGCGATGTCCGCCGTCGCATCGCGGTGAAGGCGTTTGAGCACCCAGTCGGAATCGACCTGCGTGCGCTCGCTGCGGTTTTGCTGCGCTGCAGCGATGGCGGCTGCGACCGTAGGTTTCCCCAGGTTCTCGCGCCCGATCGCATCTGCCGTCCGCACGCTGTACCCGGCCCGCCTGGCTGCCGCTGCGGCGTTCAGGTCGACGAGGTACTCCTCGACGAATCTCTGCTGTTTCGGCGTCACGCGGCGATCTCCATCTGATTGCGATCCACCCTCACCCGCCTGCGCACCGCGAACACCCGCGCAGCCCGAGGCGGCAGCAGTCCAGCCCGGCGCGCGCATGTCGGCCCGGCGTGGCCCTTTCCGTCGGCGGTCGTGACCGTTGCGGCGGCGCGCAGCAATGGCCGGCCGCAGAGGTAGCAGCGCATCACCGCTCAGCCCTCCACCACGACATCACAGCCTCTCGCGCCGCATCCGCATCCACGCCCGGCATCGTCACCCGGATCAGTTCGCGCAGATCGGCCCGCGCCTGCATGCGCGCGTCATCCGGCTTGGCCTTGTCCATCAGGGTCGCCATGGTGTCGGACCGCGCAACCGATCGCGCCTGGCAGCCGCGGCAGCCGGCGCGGAATTCGTCGGTGCGCTCGATGATGTTGCGGGCGCAGCATGGGCAGGTCATGCAGCCACCACCGCCGCAACAGCCAGCGCAGCCCACGCGTGCGAGGTGACGCCGTACGTCGGCCCCGGCGCCTTCTTCGTGCCGGGCGGCCCGATGCGGTCGATCAGCGCCTGCCGCACGTTCGGGTCTTTCGCGCGACTGGTGCCGCACAGCGCCAGCTTGACGGCCGAGCGCTTGACCATCACCACCTCGTCGGGCGTGTGCCACGCCTGGACGAATCGGCCCGTCCACAGAATCGTCTGGATCGAGTCGTCGCCGATCGGCATGCCGCGGGCTTCGAAGCGCTCGACGGCGAGGGTGACGGCCGGATGCAGGTCGCAGCGCACGTATGCGCCGACGACGCGCAGGCGCTCAAGAAGGTGCGCGTTCGGCGACGTGCCGGACTCAATCACGCGCCCGCCTTCAAGCAGTGCCCAGCCACTCTGCGTCGTGCCCGGGTCGATTGCGAGGACCCGGCTCATCGCCCACCCCCATACGCCACCTCGATCGCGCTGCCCGTGCGCATGTAGCTGCCGAGCTGCATGTGGGCGAAGAACGGCGTCGGGTGCTTGACGGTGAATCGGTGGTCCTTGCCGGACGGACAGACCGTCACCTTGACGTTCTCCGGCACGATGACCGGCATCGGTGCAGACGCGACGACGGGCGGCTTGCGGGTCGACCGCACGAACTCCACCGGCTTCGGCTTCCGGCCCCTCCGCTTGTGCGTCTCCGCGGGCTTGGCCCGGCTGACGTGCACCCGCTTGCGCGGTTCTTTCACCGGCGGCTGCTGCGCACCCTGCTCGATCGACCAGTACCGCTTGACGGTGCCGCCTGCAGCCGATCCCGACGGCCAGGTGGCGGCAGACACCCGGCCGGCCTTCGACAGCGCCGCTATGGCCTTCCTGACGGTCCGACGGGCCTTCCCAGTGGCCTTGCAGATGTCGTCCGCCGTCCGGCCGTCGATCGCCGCGTCGACGATGGCTTGCAGCGTGCGCGGGCCGGCGGGCGCCTTGGTGCTCTCGCGCCTGTTGCACTCGGCGACGTAGGCGGCTGCGGCTGCGTCCAGGCCTGGCGCGAACCACCTGGACAGCGTGCGCGACCGGGTTTCAGCGAACAGCGCAAGGCCTTCGGTGTTCGACAAGTACCAGCGCACGTTGCGCTGCGCGTTTCCGATCTTGGCGGCCAGTGCCTTGCTCGTCGCGCCGGACTCGCCGGCCTGCTGCAGAGCTTCGCGGAGTTGCGCGCGGATCTGCGCGCCTTGGACGTGTTCCCACTGCATCAGAAGACCTCCGCGCCTGCAAACATATCGACGGTTGCCGCCGCGGCCTTGCGGGTCGCGTAGGCGGTCCGCTTGTGGTGCTCGGCGTCATACGTCAGGTGGCACCGCTGGCACATCGCCTTCAGGTTCTGCGGCTCGCAGTTCTCAGGCGTGTGGTCAAGATGCGCGACGGTGAGCACGACGCGCGAGCCCGTCACCGGGTGCGGATCGCCGTTCGGCGCGCGGCACTCGGGGTATGCCGGCGATCCTTCGCACCGCTGCTGTGCCCGCTCACGGATTGAGTCCGCGATGCGCTTCCAGTCCTTCGGATAGCGCGCCTTGTTCTCAGGTCTGATCGGCATCAGAAGACCTCCAGTGCGTCGCCGCGCAACGGCGGCGGCAGTTGTTCGTCGCGCACCGGGTGCGCCCATGCTTTCGCCCACAGCAGCGCCGCGGGGTCGATCTTTCGGCCGGCGTCGCGGTCGGCCAGCACACGCAGGGCTTGCTGGCGGAATAGGGCGCGTTGGGCGGCCGTCAGGTCACGCGGCATGCTCGGCCTCGCTGTCTTGCCGCTCGGCCTGGCGCGGCATGAACTCCAGCGGCAGCGGCGCACCCTTTGGGCACAGGCGCTCGGCGATCACGGGCGACTCGCTGTAGTGGTTGGCGCAGTGGTTGCGGTGCGAGCACCATCCGCCCATGCAGGCCACGATCTCGCCGTTCATGCGCGAGCCTCTTGCCGCATCGCGGGCGGCAGGCAGTCCGGCGGGATCATGCGGAACTCGCCCGGCTCGGTCGTGAACGTGCCGCGCGTCTCGCATGACCGCAGCATCGCCAGCTGTGCCGCGCTCAGGCGCTCGCCGGCCTGCATCCTGGCGCGAAGTCCGGCGGCCACGCGCTCGGCCGGCGTCATGCCGTCGTCAGGCTGCGCGACGACCTTGGCCACCAGTTCGGCCACGCGCTTGGGGTCGGCCTTCGGCTCCGGCGCGGCCTCGATCCGCGGCAGTTCGGGCGGTGGCGCGCGCCGACAGACCTCGCGGAACTGCATCGCGTTGACGGGCTTGTCGGTCGGCAGGTAGCGCAGCGCGTAGCTGATCGCCTCGCCGCGCACGCCGTCGAGCACGTCAGCCCAGTCGGCTTTCACGACGGCCAGGTCGGTGTCCGGCCACTGCCGCAGGAACGCGGCGCCGTAGCGCACCGTGAGGCGCGCGAACAGGTGGTCAACCCACGAGGAACGCAGGGCCATCTGGCGCCTCCATGTCGACGGTGGTGGTGCGGCGCTTGGCCGCGTAGGGGCCGAGTGCGGCCTCGTTGCGCTCGCGCTGTTCGCGGCGCCATTCGGGCTCGGCTGAAGCTGGCGCCTCCGGCGTGGACCGCTTCCCGGTCGCCCATCGCGTGCGCAGCTTCTCGGCGTCACGCAGTAGCAGGTCGACGGGGTGCATCTGCTTCACGTAGAACTGGTCCTGCAGGCCGACGAAGAACGCGGCTACTTGCGGCGAATCGACGCTGAGCCGGGCAACGAACTGCGCAAGCTGCCCGTTGACCTTTGCGTTGCGCACTGGGTCGACGCCGTAGCGCTCCATGTACGCGTCGCAGTAGGCCGTCCAAGCGCCAGAGGTCGGGGCTGTCGGCTTCGCGTCGGCCACGCGAGTGGCTGTCGCAACCTCCTTCCCCTTCCCCTTCCCTTCCTTTCCCTTCCCTTCCTTTCCCTTCCCTTCCGCTTGAGCATGCACAAGAGGCGTGGCCGACGCGTCAACCACGCGTGCGTCACGCGTGCAAGTTGTTGCTTTGATTGACGTTTCTGTAGGCTCAGGAAGTGAGCTAGTAGTTTCCCTGTTGTTGATCACCTGGTGTTCGTTCCAGGACGGGATGAAGCCGAAAGCAGTCCCCTCGACGATGTACTTCACGATGTGGCCACGCGTGGCCAACGCGTCGAGCACGCGTGAGAAGTCGACCAAATCGAACGGCAGGCAGTCGAGCTTCAGCTCGCGCGGCTTCCATGCGAATCGGCCTTCGCGGTCGGCCGCGGTCCAGAGGCCGGCAAACGCAACCCGCAACGGAAGGCCCGTTTCCTGTTCAAGATCGAACAGTCCGGCGTGCCGGAAGAACTCGGGCTTGATGGTGCGGATTCGCGCCATCAGATGCCCTGGGCTAGCGGGTCTGCTGGATTCATGCTGCCGCCGCGAACAGGTCCAGGTTCTTGGCAGTCGCTGCGCCCAAGTTCGCCACCGCCTGGCCGAAGTAGCTCGCCTTCAACTCGACGCCGACGAAGCGCCGGCCCATTTCCAGTGCCACGTAGCCTTCGCTGC
>Ga0075156_10000494_pt1 | contig 20273 bp, 15 predicted proteins | sample JI81AbrownDNA_FD_70966 | JGI IMG/M metagenome (GOLD analysis project Ga0075156, IMG submission 70966) | Wastewater effluent complex algal communities from Wisconsin, to seasonally profile nutrient transformation and Carbon sequestration -... | ecosystem: Engineered > WWTP > Effluent > Algae...
GCCGCGGCATCGATGGTCACGTCGATGTCGACGTCCTTGAGCCAGGGGAAGGGCGCCTCGGCAAAGGTGGCCACGTTCTTCTTCCAGTAGTCCTTCTCCATCTTCTCGGCGCGCCCGCCGTCAGGGCCGGCGCTCATCTGGCGGGCGAGCATGACGCCTAACAACGCCGGAGCCACGAGAAAGGGGGACGCCTGTCGCAGGGCGCGATAGAGCTGGCGTCCCGAGAACGCATGCGCCAGGCTCACCGTGTCGCGCGCAGTGCGCGGATACCAGCGAACCGCGAGGCGCCAGAACGCCACCGCCAGCGAGAGCCACAACAGCCGGTTGAGGATGAGCGCGTTACGGTCGAACTCCAGCGTCCCGAGATCGGTCCAGCGTACCCCCGTCCACAGCGACCAATTGAAGACCCACATGCTGCGGCCGCTGATCGTGGCCCATGCCGTCCCGGCCAGTGCGGCCAGCGCCACCGCATATGCCGTATACCGATTGCGCACCACGCTCCACGTGGCGAAGACAAAGGTCGTGAAGGCGAGGAAGGTGGGAAGAAAGAGGAGCCCCCACATCAGCAGGAACGGCGTGAAGGAAAAGGGGACCTTCCCCTGCACGAGGATGAGCACGGCCGCCGCCGCCAACCCGGCGAACGCGACGACCAGCCAGACGACGCCGAGCGCCATGAGCTTGCCGATGAGCAGCGCCCCGGTGTTGACGGGGAGTGTGTCGTGGATGGCGTTGAGTCGCGTGGCGCGTTCGCGCTCCATGCTCTCGACGCCGTAGAAGACCAGCAGCAGCGTCACGAAGACCGCCATCATCTGCATCTGCGAGGCGGCCAGTTGCCCCGGCGTGAGCAGGAGCGGCGTGTCGAAGGCGCCGATGAGGGTGATCGAGTTGCCCACCAGCTGCAACACTATCAACGGGACGAAGAGATAGAGCCCGGCGCGTGAGGCCAGTTCGCGCGCCTCTGCCTTGGCCCCTCCCCACGCCGTGGCCCACCACCCGTGCGGCGCCGCGGTCATCTGCAGCGTGGCGAGCGAGGCCGCGGCGCCCGTGAGCGCCACTGGCAGGGGTGCTGCCGCCGCACTGGCCAGCGCCGTGCTCACCTCGGCCGCACTCACGCGGTGCGAGGCGCGCGCGGTACGGGCGAATCGACGCACTCCCCACCACGTGGTCGCGAGCCCGACCGCCAGCCAGAGCAGGCGATTGGCGACGATGAGCGACTCCCACCCCACGCGCTGCGTGTTGTAGAACTCGGCGCCGCGGTCCACCTCGAGGTACGTCTCCCGCAACCAGCGCGTCCCGGCGGGGTCGGCAAACATCAGCGCCCGGTTCGCCGACTCACTCAGCCAGGCCGGCGACCACGACCAGAGAAAGAAGGCGCAGAGCATCATCACGGCGATCGGCGCCGCGAAGACGAGGATCGATCGCCGCGTCCCGGTGCCGATGCCGAAGGCCACGCCCGCCGAGAAGAGGATCGACGGCACCGAGATCACCAGCGCCGGCACCAGGAAGTTCGTGAGCGCGAACGGTCCGCGCGACTCCTGCATGTCGGCGTTTGGCAGGACCGACAGGAAGAGGATGAGGAGCGAGACGTGGAAGGCCACGACGAGCAGAAAGGCTGCGGAGACACCCAGGAACTTCCCCCACGCATACTCCGTCGGGCGCAACGGCGTGGAGTTGAGGATCTCGAGGGCGCGCGCCTCGTCGTCGCGAATGACGCTCAGCCCGGCCGCCGCGGCGACGAAGAAGGTGTACAGCCCGAAGGAGAGCACCGTCATGATCTGCGTGACGGCAAACTGCGACGTCACGAAGGCCTTCTTCCCGCCCACCGACGCGTCCCCCGATCCGAGGACGATCTGCACCACCCCTTCCGACATCCCCCACGTGATGAGGAAGAGCAGGACCAGCAGCGTCCACACCATCGGGCGCCTGAGCGTAAGCGCGAATTCGTCGCGCGCGACGATCCACAGGCGGCGCCCGCTGCCGCCAGACGAGTCGGTGCGCATGCTCGCGGTCTGGCTCGTACTCATGCGATGGCGCTCGCGCTGAGCGCCGGCGCGCGCATGAGCAGGAAGTAGGCATCCTCGAGCGTCCCCGAGACCGGCTCGAAGCCCTCGGGACAGAGGCCGCTCTCCTCGAAGATGCGCACGCGATTGCGCCCCTCGACCAGGACCGCCTGTGTCACGCGGCGCGTGCGACGGACCTCCTCCAGCTGCTCCGGCGACACATCGCCTTCAAAGACCTTGCCGGTCAACTGCGACCGCGCCTCGTGCGGCGACGTCAGCGCCACCACCTGCCCGCCGCGAATCACCGCGAAGCGACGACACAGCACCGCGACGTCTTCCACGATGTGCGTCGACAGGAGCACCGTGCGCTCCTGCGCCAGCTCGGCGAGGAGTCGGTAGAAGCGAAGCCGCTCCTCGGGGTCGAGCCCCGCCGTGGGCTCGTCGACGATGATGAGCTTGGGATTCCCGGCGATGGCCTGGGCGATCCCCAGGCGCTGCCGCATCCCGCCGGAGTAGTCCTTCACCTTGCGCTTGGCGGCGTGTGCAAGGTTCACCCGCTCGAGCAGTTCACCGGCGAGCGCGCGTACGCCACGCGGTCCACCCACCCCCTTGAGCTTGAGCAGGTACTCGAGCATCGCCTCCCCGCTCAGATGCGGGAAGAAGCCGAAATCCTGCGGGAGGTAGCCGAGCGATGCGCGCAGCGTATCGGGATTGGCGAGGACGTCGAGTCCGTCCAAGTGCACCGACCCGGAGGTGGGCTCGAGGACGCCGGCCAGGATGCGCATGAACGTCGTCTTTCCGGCCCCGTTAGGGCCCAGCAGACCGAACATCCCGCTCGGGATGTCGAGCGAAACGCCTTGCAGTGCGGCGACCGGGCCGGGGTAGACCTTCACGAGGTTGCGAACGGCGAGCATGGCGCAGGAGGGGGAGAGGAGGGCGGTCGGCGGCAACCGACGGCTGGTGCGTGGCAGGACCGCGACCGATGGACGGAGGGATCCGGCTAAGCTTCACCTGTCGCACTGCTTCGGAAGGGGGACGCCTCGCCGGCGGCGGGGCACGGTGCGAAGTTGAGGGCAACTCGCTCCAGGATGCACGCCATGGGTCGCGACCTCTCCCGCAAGGAGTTCCTCTCCCGCACCGCGCTGCTCGCCGCGGGCGCCGTGCTGCCGCGCTCCGCAGGCGCGACCGGCTCGGCCGCACCCGGTGCGTCGCAGGCCAAGGGGAGCGGTGTCGAGGCCGACCTCATCGTGGTCAACGCGCGGGTCTACACGAGCGACGCCGCGCAACCGCACGCCGAGGCCTTTGCGGTGAAGGACGGTCGCGTGCTCGCCGTCGGGCGCAACGCCGACATCCGCAATGTCGCCACCGCCCGCACGCGCGTCTTCGATGCGGCCGGGATGACGGTGACGCCCGGGTTCATCGACGCGCACTGCCATCCACGTGGCGAGCGTGTCCTCTTCGAGGTGGATGGGAACCTGCGCAGCATTGCCGCCCTCAAGGCGGCGATCGCCAAGAAAGCGGCCGAGACGCCGCCAGGGTTCTGGGTCAACGCCTACATGTTCGACGACACCAAGCTGTCGGAGGGGCGTCCGCTGCATCGCCGCGACCTCGACGAGGTGGCTCCCAATCACCCCGTGTCGGTGAATCATCGCGGCGGCCACACGAGCTGGTACAACAGCGCGGCGTTGCGCCTGGCGGGAGTGACACGCAACACCCCCGACCCCGAGCACGGCCGCTTCTTCCGCGACGCCGATGGGGAACCCAATGGCCGTGTGGCCGAGCGGGCCCGCGACGTCTTCGCCTCGGTGGGACAGCGCAAGCGCTACACCCCGGACGAGCTTCGCGAGCGTGCACGGCAGGGGATGCGCCACATGTCGCGCCTGCTCACCGCCTCGGGGCTCACGACGGTGCATCACATGTACGCCGAGCAGGACGACCTGACCGCATACCAGGACGTGCGCGCCGACGGGGAGCTCCGCCACCGCGCGTACCTGATGGTCGGGCCGAACGCGTACCGGCAGCTGCGTGATGCCGGCGTGCGCACCGGAATGGGCGACGAGTGGATCCGCATCGGCGGCACCAAGCGCTCGGCCGACGGCTCGGCGTCGGAGCGCACCATGCGCATGAGTACCCCGTACGTCGGCACCGACGACTACGGGATCCTCACGATGTCGCAGGAGGAGATCCACGCCGAGGTGGATGACGCGCATTCGCACGGGTGGCAGGTCGGCATCCACGCCAATGGCGACGTCACGATCGACATGGTGCTCAAGGCCTACGAGCGCGCGCTCGCCCGTTGGCCGCACCCCGACCGGCGCCACCGCATCGAGCACTGCTCGCTGGTGAACTCCGACCTGTTGCGACGCATCAAGGCCACCGGGACGATCCCCACCCCCTTCTGGACCTACATCTATTACCACGGCGAGAAGTGGGGGGAGTACGGCGACGACAAGATGCAGCACATGTTTGCGCATCGCTCGTTCCTCGACGCGGGCATCGTGGTTCCTGGCGCGTCGGACTACGGCCCGGGACCGTTCGAGCCGCTGATGGCGCTGCAGAGCATGGTGACGCGCCGCGACTTCAAGGGGCGCGAGTGGGGGTCCAACCAGAAGGTCACGGTGGATGAGGCGCTGCGCATCGGAACCATCAACGGAGCGCACGCGTCGTACGAAGAAGCGAGCAAGGGGTCGATCACGGCGGGGAAGTGGGCCGACTTCGTGGTGCTGGAGCGGGACCCGCACGAGGTCGACCCGAACACCATCAAGGACATTCGCATCGTGCAGACCACGGTGGGCGGCAAGGTGATGTACCCGGCGAGCGGTGCCTGACGAGTGACGCAGCGCGATCCCGCCGCCCCGCTCCTCGGTATCGTGACCATCGGCCAGTCGCCGCGCCCCGACCTGGTCGCGGCGTTCGCCGCCCATGCTCCGGGTGCGCGTGTGGAGGTGCGCGGCGCCCTCGACTCCCTCGACACGACGGCGATCGACGTGCTGAGCCAGCTTCCCACCGACTATCCCCTGCTCGTGCGCCTCGTCGACGGGACGACGCGATCGATCGGTCGCGACGCGCTGCACCCCCTCGTGCAACGCGTGGCCCAGTCGTTTGCGGCTGACGGTGCCTCGGCCGTGGTCGTCGCCTGCGCCGGCGACTTCCCCGACGTTGCCTGCGACATTCCCGTCGTGCTGCCGGGACGCATCGTCCCCGCGGTCACCCGTGCCCTCTGCACCACCACCCGCATCGGCGTCGTGACGCCCATCGAAGGTCAGGTGGCTGCCGCCAGCGCCAAGTGGCGCGCCGATGGCTTCGACCCCGTCGTCACATCAGCCCCGCCCGACGATGACGCCGCGCTCGACCGCGCGGCGGAACAACTCAAGCGCGCCGGCGTTTCGCTCATCGTGCTCGATTGCATGGGGCACGCCGACGATGCAGCGCGCCGGCTCGAGGCGCACGCGGGGGCCCGCGTCCTCCTGGCCCAGTCGCTGGCGGCGCGCGTCGCCGGCGAACTGGTGCGCCCGTTCGTCTCCGTATGATCGCACACGCTCCCATCACCCCACGTCGCACGTGCTGACCCTTCGTCGATTCGTCGTCCCCGCCGCCTTGGTCGCGATGGCAGCTGCCGGGGCGACCACGCCGCTCGCTGCGCAGGTGCAACGCCCCGTTGCTCCGGCCTTCCAGGGAAACATCACCTTCCTTTACTACAAGGACATCCCGCGCGCCCAGCGCTTCTACGAGGACGTCCTCGGCCTCACCCTCACCGTCGACCAGGGCTTCTCCAAGATCTACCAGGTCTCGCCGACCTCGTTCGTCGGGCTCGTCGACGAGGCGCAGGGGCTGCATCGCGCCAGCGAGACCAAGGCGGTCACCCTCTCGTTCGTGGTGCAGGACATCGACGGCTGGTACCGGTACCTCAAGTCGAAAGGGGTGCCGATGCGCGGTGAGGTGAAGGACGCCACGCGCCACCCCACGCGCGGCTTCGTCGCCTACGATCCCGAAGGGTACTTCCTCGAGTTCGAGCGCTTCCTCGACGACCCGCAGAACGCCAGGCTCAACGCGGCACTCAAGGCGGCCGCGCGCCCATGACGTCGCACCGGCTCACCGCCGACACGCGCGGCGTCTTCGTCATTTCGGCGACGCCGTTCCACGACGACGGCTCGCTCGACCTGTCGTCGCTCGATGGCGCCCTCGACTTCTACCTGCATGCCGGCGTGCACGGCATCACGCTGCTCGGCATGATGGGTGAGGCGCACAAGCTCACCGCCGAGGAGAGCGTCACCGTCGTCAGGCGCGGGCTCGCCCGCATCGAAGGACGCGTCCCCGTTGTCGTCGGCGTGAGCGGTGGGTCGCTCGTCGCCATGCGCGAGCTGGCCCTCGACGCCATGGAACACGGCGCCGCCGGCGTCATGGTCGCCCCGCCGTACGGGCTGCGCACCGACGATGCCATCGTCTCGTACATGGCCACCGTCGCCGACGCGTTAGGCGCCGATGTGCCGATCGTCTTCCAGGACTATCCGCCCACCACCGGCGTCTACATCTCGGCGGGGTGCCTGCACCGGGTGATTCGCGATGTTCCGTCGGTGGCGATGTACAAGGCCGAGGACGTCCCCGGACTCGACAAGATCTCGAAGACGCGAGCGGCCGAGCGTGCCGGGACGCGGCGCGTGAGCGTCGTGTCGGGCAACGGGGGCCTGCTGCTCCCGCAGTCGCTCTCGCGTGGCGCCGACGGCATCATGACCGGCTTCAGCTATCCCGAGATGCTCGTCGCCGTGTACGAAGGCTACGCGCGCGGCGAGGTCGACGCCGCGGACGACCTGTACGACGCCTATCTCCCGCTCGTGAGCTACGAGAACCAGCCGGGATTCGGCCTGGCCATCCGGAAGGAGATCCTGCGCCGCCGCGGGGCGATCGCCTCGGCCAAGGTGCGGGCCCCGGGGCCGCGACTCGCCCCCGACGACGTCGCCGAACTCGATCGCCTCCTCGCGCGCCTCGAGCGCGCCCTCCAGCACCGCGGAACCACGCCCCGATGACCTACAGCTACGACCTCGTGATCCGTGGCGGAACGGTGGCTACCGCCGCCGAGACCGTCTTCTGCGACATCGGCATCCGCGACGGGGTGATCGTTGCGTTAGGCAGCGACCTCGGAAATGCGAAGGAGGTGCTCGACGCCTCCGGGCGCCTCGTGCTTCCCGGCGGCGTCGACGCCCACTGCCACGTCGACCAGGTCTCCAGTACGGGGCTCATCACCGCCGATGACTTCTACTCCGGCGGTGTGTCGGCGGCCTGCGGCGGGACAACGACGATCGTGCCGTTTGCCGCGCAGCACCGCGGCAACTCGCTGGTGCAGGTCGTGCGCGACTACGAGGCCAAGGCGGCCCCGAAGGCGTTCGTCGACTACGCCTTCCACCTCATCGTCTCCGACCCCACCCCCACCGTCCTCTCCGAGGAGCTTCCGCAACTCATCCACGAGGGGCATCCCTCGCTCAAGGTCTACCTGACGTACGACGCGTTGCGTCTGACGGACAAGCAGGTGCTCGACGTCCTCCTCGTGGCGCGCAGGGAGGGGGCGATCACCCTTTTTCACGCCGAGCATCACGAGTCCATCGCCTGGCACATCGAGCGCCTGCTGGCCGAGGGGAAGACGGGGCCCAAGTGGCACCCCTACGCGCGGCCCGAGGCGGCCGAACGCGAGGCGACGGGGCGCGCCTGCTTCCTGGCCGAGGTCACCGGCGCCCCGATCCTCATCGTGCACGTGTCCGCGGGTGCACCGCTAGATGAGATCCGTCGCGCCCGCGCCCGCGGCGTCCACGTCCTGGCCGAGACGTGCCCGCAGTACCTCGTCTTCACGAAAGAGGACCTCGACAAGCCGGGGTTCGAGGGCGCCAAGTGGATGTTCTCGCCCCCCGCGCGCGACCACGCGGCCCAGGAGGCGCTGTGGGAAGGGTTGGCCGACGGGACCTTCGACATCTTCTCCAGCGATCACGCGCCGTATCGCTATGACGATCCCCAGGGGAAGAAGGCGCACGGCGAGCACGCGCCCTTCACCAAGGTGCCTAACGGCGTCCCGAGCCTCGAACTCCGCATGCCGCTCCTCTTCTCCGAAGGGGTGAAGAAGGGGCGCCTCTCGCTCGAGCGGTTCGTGGCGCTCACCGCCACCAATCCGGCGCGGATCTACGGCCTGCTTCCGCGCAAGGGGACGATCGCCGTGGGCGCCGATGCCGACCTCGCGCTGTGGGACCCCGAGCGCACGCACACGGTCACGCGCGAGCTGCTGCACGACCGCATGGACTACACCCCGTTCGAAGGAATGCAGCTGACGGGCTGGCCCGTCACGACGCTGTCGCGCGGTGAGGTCATCTGGCACGAGGGGGAAGTCCGCGGCGCTCCCGGGCGTGGGCGGCTCATCCACCGCCCGGCGCACCGAATCTCCTAGTGTCCGATCGCGCCGCGGCCCGCCGGGTGCGCCTCGTTATCGTCGGCGCCGGTTTCTCCGGCATCGGCCTGGCGATACGCCTGCGGCAGCAGGGCATCGAGGACTTCGTGATCCTCGAGCGCGCACAGGCGTTAGGCGGCACCTGGCGCGACAACAGCTATCCGGGGTGCGCCTGCGACGTCCAGTCGACGCTCTACTCCTTCTCGTTCGCCCCCAACCCCGACTGGAGCCACGTCTTTTCCCCGCAGCCGGAGATCTGGGCGTACTTGCAGCGCTGCGCCGAGCGCTTCGACGTCACCCGGCACATGGTCTTTGGCCAGGACGTCACGGGCGCCGTGTGGGACGACGAGTCGCACCGGTGGGACGTGACCAGCAGCGGTGGGCGGTGGAGCGCGGAGCTGCTCGTGCTGGCCAACGGTCCGCTGAGCGATCCGGTCATCCCCGATATCCCGGGACTCGATCGGTTCGCGGGACCTCGCTTTCACTCCTCGCAGTGGGACCACGCGTATCCGCTGCAGGGCAAGCGCGTCGCGGTGATCGGGACCGGCGCCTCGGCCATCCAGTTCGTGCCGCGCATCCAGCCGGTGGTGGCGCGCCTGGACCTGTTCCAGCGCACCCCGCCCTGGATCATGCCGCGGCGTGATCGCGCGATCGCCGGCTGGCGGCGCGCGCTCTATCGCGCGGTGCCGGCGGTGCAACTGGCGGAGCGCCAGGCGCTCTACGCCTTTCGCGAGGCGCTGCTCGTCCCCTTTCGCCACCCACGAGTCGCTCGCGTGGTGGAATGGGTGGCGCGCCGGCACCTCGAGGCGCAGGTCGCCGACCGCGAGCTGCGGGCCATGCTCACCCCGCCCTTTACCATCGGCTGCAAGCGCATCCTCATCTCCGACGACTACTACCCGGCGGTCACACGGCCGAACGTCGACTTGGTGACCGAGCGGGTGGTCGCCGTCACCAACACCGGCGTGACCACAGCCGACGGCCGCACGCGCGAGGTGGACGCGATCATCCTCGGCACCGGCTTCCGGGCCACCGATCCCCCCTTGGCGCCGTTCGTGCTTGGGCGCGACGGGCAGTCGCTCGCCGACGCGTGGCAGGGGAGCCCGGCCGCGTACATGGGGACCACCGAAGCGGGATTCCCGAACCTCTTCTTCCTCCTGGGCCCCAACACCGGGCTTGGGCACTCATCGGTCATGCTGATGGCGGAGGCCCAGATCGAGCACCTGCTGGGCGTGCTGCGCCTGATGCAGTCGCGCGGCGCCACGACTGCGGAGCCCAGCGCCGACGCGCAGCGCCGCTACGTGGAGTGGCTCGACGCGCAGCTCGCCCCCACCGTGTGGAACAGCGGCGGCTGCGAGAGCTGGTATCTGGATCGCACCGGACGCAACTCCGCGCTCTGGCCACTTGGCATCGGCCGCTTCCGCCGTACCGTGACGGATGTGCGAGCCCAGGACTACCTGTTCGCGGCGGCGCGACCGTCTCAACGGGGGAGCGTCGCGCATGGGTGATACCGGCGACGGCGCGGGCCGCCCCGACCCCGTGCGCCCTGGCCTGCGCGAGTCGATCGAAGGGCGCATCGCACGCCTGCTCTCTCACGTCCCTGGCGCCTGGTTGCTGCGGCTCGTTGGTGAGCGCCCGACGGTCGTGAACGGTGCGACGCTCGACGCACATGTGCAGTTCCTCCTCGCCGCCCGACGGCGCAAGGGCGATCCGGGGATGTGCGAGCCGACGGTCACGGCGGGGCGTGCCCGCTATCGCCGCGAGACGGCAGGCGTTGCGGGCCCGCTCACGCCCGTGGGGCGCGTGCGCGAGCTCCAGGTCGATGGGGGCGCGGGGACGCTGTTGGCGCGGCACTATGCGCCGGTCGCCGCGGCGGCGGAACGCGCGCCGCTCCTCGTCTACCTGCACGGGGGCGGTTTCGCCATCGGCGACCTCGAGACGCACGACGAGCCGTGCCGCCAGTTGTGTCACCACGCCGCGATGCACGTGTTGAGCGTAGCGTATCGACTGGCGCCGGAGCATCGCTTTCCGTGCGCGGTCGATGATGCCATGGCCGCGTTGCGCTGGGCGCAGGAGCACGCCGAGTCGTTAGGCGCCGATCCGTCGGCGGTCGGGGTGGGCGGCGACAGCGCCGGGGGGAACCTGGCCACGGTCGCAGCGCTCGCCCGTTCGCGCGCCGGATGCCCGCCGGTGGCGCAGCTCCTGCTCTACCCGGTCACCGATGCCGACGTCGCCACCGCGTCGCGTCGTCTCTTCGCCACCGGCTACGTGCTGGAAAAACGGGACGTCGATGCCTTTCGCGACCTCTACTTGGGTGACGCGCTTGCGTCGCGCGCCGACCCCCGCGCCTCACCGCGGCGTGAGGGCGATCATTCGCTCGCGCCGCCGGCGCTCGTGGTCACCGCCGGCTATGATCCGCTGAGCGACGAGGGGCGCGACTACTCCGAAAGTTTGCGCCTGGCGGGAGTGCGCACGGAGCACCTGCATTTCCCGCCGCTCGTGCACGGCTTTGCCCACATGACCACGGTCGTCCCTGCGGCCCGCTCGGCGATGGTGCAGGTCGCCCGGCGGTGGGGCGAATTCGTGGCCGAGCAGCGTGGCGGGGGCGCACCCCCGGGCCATCGGCTCACCCCCGCGGCATAGTGCGGCGACGGCGCACGCCATTAGGATTGTTGGACGCGCCGCGCTGACTCCCGCGCGCGCCATCACCCCATGCCGACGCCTGCCATGACGCGCCTCCGTTTCCTGCTCGCCCTCGTCGCCCTGTTCGCCTTCGGGAGCTCCGCCGTTCACGCCCAGCAGAAGGGGGTCGATGTCACCGGCAAGTGGGCGTTTGCCGTCACGACCGAGAACGGGACCGGATATCCCACGGTCACCCTCAAGCAGGAGGGGGAAAAGCTCACCGGGACGTACGAGTCGCAGCGACTGGGGAGCCGTGCGGTCGAAGGGACGGTAAAGGGCGATACGGTCAAGTTTGCCATGAAGGGGGCCGACGGGATGCCCGACTTCGAGTTCGTCGGGGTGATCGTCGACAAGGACAACCTCAAGGGAACGCTGGAGATGGGTGGGATGGGGAGCGCTACCTTCACCGGCAAACGCTCGCAATAGCCGCGATCGCCGTCGGGCCCCCGGCTCGCACCGAAGCTCCCTGGTGAGCGCTGCGTCCCCGGGTGGGGCGTCCGGCCCGGACGTCTACGATCGCGCCCTCATCGACGGGCCCCTGCTCCCCGCGGTCTGGCGCATCGCGTGGCCCACGATGCTGCAGAACGTCATTGGTGGATTGCAGGGGGTCATCGATCACGCCCTGGTCGGTCACTACGTCGGCTACGCCGGCAACGCCGCGATCGGCGTCAGCCTCCAGATCTACCTCGTCGTCATCGCCTTCATCTCGTCGCTCTTCATCGGGATGAGCGTCCTGGTCGCCCGCTTCGTCGGTGCGCGCGACGCGGATCGGGTGAACCGCACCGTCCTGCAGGCCTTCCTGGTGGCGGTCGGGCTCTCGGTCGGGGTCCTGGCGCCCATCGGCTACTTCGCCGCCCCCGCGCTGCTGTCGCTGGTGAATGCCGCGCCTAACGTCCAGGCCGAGGCGCTCCCGTTCCTGCGCATCATGTTCGTCTTCGGCGTGGGGATGCTCCTCTTCTACATGGTGGGCGGGGCCCTCCGCTCCGCGGGCGATGCGCGCACGCCGTTGCGGCTGGGCATCGCCGTCACCGCGCTCAACATCACCTTCAACGTCATCCTCATCCAAGGGCTCGGCCCATTCCCGGCACTCGGCACCAGCGGGGCCGCGATCGGGACGGCGATCGCCACCGGGAGCGTGGCGCTGTACTCCGCGTACAAGCTGTGGAGCGGGAGCTGGGTGGTGCGCTTTCCGCGCGGGGAGGCGTTCCGCATCGAGTGGGACATCGTGCGGGCGCTGTTTCGCTTTGGACTCCCGAGCGGAGTGCAGGGGGTGGCGATGAACGTCGGCGGTGTCATGCTGCTCGGCTTCATCGGGTCGCTGGCGATGAGCGGGCAGGCGCAGGCAGCGTACGCGGTGGGCTACACCGAGCTCTTCTCGCTCATCACGTGGACGTCGGCGGGGCTCACGGGAGCAGTGGCCACCGTGGCGGGGCAGAGCCTGGGGTCGGGGAACGCCGATCGCGCCCAGCGGTCGGCCTTCGAGGCCGCGCGGATTGCGGCGACCGGTGCCGCCGCGATGGGGCTCCTCTTCGTCCTCATCCCGCGACAGCTGCTCGCCCTCTTCGGGATGACCGAGCCAACCGCCGTGGAGCTCGGCGTGCAGCTCCTGCGCTACCTCAGCGTCTCCGGGGTCTTCGTTGCCGTGGCCCTCACCTACACCGGTGGGTTGCAGGGGACGGGCGACACGCGCAGTCCGCTGTACATCTCCCTCGTCTCGCAGATCGTGATTCCGCTGGGGATCTGCTGGCTCGTGCAGCGCTACTCCACGCTCGACCCGTGGGACATCTGGCGCGCGATCCTCGCCGGCCACGTGACGCGCTGCCTCCTCTCGATCTGGCGTTTCAGGCAGGGGCGGTGGCGAGAGATCAGCGTCGACATCCGACCGACGCGCGCGTGAGTGTCGGTCGCGCGATGGCGCGCCGTTGGCTCCGCACGCAGAGGGGGACGCCGGCCGCACATCGCCGGGCACGTGCTTGCCGGCGGATGACATCGCCCCCATGCTCCACGCGCCGATGCGCCGCCGCATCGCGTGCCCCTACGCGCCTCGGCGCATCCCCCGGGATTCCCACCGCATGTCGCTTGCTCGATTCCTCTCCGCTGCCTGCTGCTGCCTGACGACCGTCGTGTCGGCGCAGTCGGCGCCGACCACGGTGCGCGCCTTCACCGGTGCCCGCGTCATCGACGGCACCGATCGGCCGCCGATCACGAATGCGACGATCGTGGTGCGCGATGGGCGGATCGTCGCCGTCGGTCCCGCCGCCCGCATTACGATCCCGGCTGGGGCCGAGCGCGTGGCGCTCGACGGGAAGACGGTGATGCCGGGGTTGATCAATGCGCACGGGCACGTGACCGGTGCGAAGGACCTCGACACGTACGCGGCGTACGGCGTGACGACCGTCTACTCGCTGGGCGGCGAGCCAGCCGATGTCTTCGAGGCGCTCCGGGGGCAGGACGCCCCCACGCAGGCGCGGGCCCGCGTCTTCGTGGCGGGGCCGGTGATCACGGCGACCACGCCGGACGAGGCGCGCGCGCAGGTGGCGGCGGTCGCCGCGCAGCGGGTGGACATGGTCAAGATCCGCGTCGATGACAACCTCGGCACGGCGGTCAAGATGTCCCCCGAGGTGTACCGGGTGGTCATCGCGGAAGCGCACGCGCGCGGTTTGCGGCTGGCGGCGCACCTCTTCTACCTCGCCGATGCCAAGTCGCTCCTGGCTGCCGGCGCCGACCTGGTGGCGCACAGCGTGCGTGATGCCGACGTCGACGCCGAGCTGATTGCGGCGCTCCGCGCGCGCGGCGTCTGCGTCAGCCCCACGCTCATGCGCGAGGTGTCGGCCTTCGTGTACGAATCGACCCCGGCATGGTTCGGCGACTCGCTCTTCCTCACGCACGCCAATCGCGAGTGGATGGCGACGGTGCAGGAGCCGGCGCGCCAGGACGCCATGCGGCGAAGCCCCAGCGCGCAGCGCTACAAGGCGGCGCTGGACGTCGCCAGCCGCAACCTCACGCGACTCGCCGACGCCGGCATCCCCATCGCGATGGGGACCGACACCGGTCCCATGGGGCGCTTCCAGGGCTACTTCGAGCTGATGGAGCTGGAGCTGATGGTCAAGGCGGGGCTCACCCCGCGGCAGGTCCTCACCGCGGCGACCCTCGGTGCGGCGCGCTGCATGCAGATCGAGCGTGACCTGGGGACGCTGGAGCGCGGGAAGTGGGGGGACTTCGTCGTCCTCGACGCCGACCCGCTGGCCGACATCTCCAACGTGCGTCGCATCCACTCGGTGTGGATCGCCGGCAACCGCGTGGCGCGCTAGACCCGCGCCCCGCCTAACGTCCTGCCTAACGCCCTGCGCAACGTCCTGCCTCGCGCGCCGGGACGATCACAACCACCGACGCACCCGGGCGCAGTACTCGCGATAGGTGGGGCCGAACATCGCCGCGAGGCGCGCCTCCTCGCCGGAAATGACCACGGCGTTCATCACGAGAAGGATGACAGGGAGCTCGACCAGCGGCCAGGCCGAGTTGGCGAGGGCGGTGGCGCCCAGGTACAGCAGGGTGAGGCCGAGGTACATCGGATTGCGCGAGATGCGATACGGACCGTCGGTCACGAGCGCGGTCGTCGGGCGCCACGGCAAGGGGCTGGTCCGGGCGCGGCGGAACCGCAGGAGCGCGGAGATGCCGATCGTCGCCAGGGCGAAGAGGGGGAGGCCGATCCACGTGCCGATGGTGCGCGGAAGGAGCGGGAGTGGGTGCCACCGGTCGAGGAACAGGGCGCCCACGAACGGGACCGCGTAGACGAGCGGCGGCGGCAGGTGAAAGCTCGAAGCGTGCGACGAGCCCTGTGGCGGGTTTTCCATCGCAGGGAGTGGTGAGGGATAGGGGCGGCCAGCATTCGTCTCATGGACGATGGCGCGGTTTGCGGATGAAGTCGAGGCGTTTGGCCGACCCGAGACACGCACGCACTGAACTGCACGTCGAGCGGCACGTCGAGCGTCAGGCGTGTGGCCGCTCCGGTGCCGGCACCGGTGGCTGCGACGGCGCCTCCGAATTACGATCCAGCGCGCGGCTGGCACGGCCAATCGCTCTCCCCCTCGTGCGCGCCCCCGAGCCCTGACGGCACTCCCCTGGCAATGAGCTTTCCGGCGTCCGCCCTCGTGGCCCTCTTCGCCGTCGCGACCTTCCTCAATGCGGCGCTGCTGTTCGCCGTGGAGCCGATGTTCACCAAGATGGTGCTCCCCTTGTTAGGCGGAACACCGTCGGTCTGGAATACCTGCCTCCTCTTTTTCCAGGGGGCGCTGCTGGTCGGCTACCTCTATGCGCACGTCACCTCGCGCTGGCTGACCGTGTCGCGCCAGGCGGCGTTGCACCTGGCGCTGCTCGTGGCGGCGGCGGCGATGCTCCCCATCGGGGTGGCGCGCGTCGCGCCGCCGACGGTGGGGACGGGGGCAACCATCGGCTGGCTCCTCACCCTGCTCGCCGGTACGCTGGGGGCCCCGTTCGTCCTCCTGGCGGCCGGGGCCCCGATGCTCCAACGGTGGTTTGCCGGCACTCGGCACCCGATGGCAGGCAATCCGTACTTCCTGTACGTCGCGAGCAACATCGGGAGCTTCGCCGCGCTCCTCAGCTATCCGACCCTTGTCGAGCCGCGGCTGCGGCTCAGCGAGCAGAGCGCGCAATGGACGTGGGGATATGGCGCGCTGTTGTTCCTGGTGCTCGCGGCCGGTGGGGCAGCTTGGACGTGGCGCGCGAGCGCGGTGGCGACGGGAGCGCGCGATGACGCGGCGCGGGGGGTGAAACGCGAGGATGACGCGCGCAATGAAACGATGACAGCCGAGGGGCTGTCCGACGGTAGCGTTGTGATTGGGGGGGGCCCCCCGCGCCCCCACCCCCTCACCCCAGACGACGAACCCCCACCCCCCACCCTCGTCCCCACCAACGCCTGGCGCCTACGCTGGGTCCTCCTCTCCTTCGCCCCGTCGTCGCTCCTGCTCGGCGTCACCACCTTCCTCAGCACCGACATCGCCTCGGTCCCCTTCCTCTGGGTCGTACCGCTGGCGCTCTACCTCCTCACCTTCGTCTTCGTCTTCGCCCGGCGCCCGCCACTCAACCGCGGCTTCCTCCTGGCGTTGCACCTCGTCCTCACCCTCGCGCTCCTGCTCTTCCTTGGCGCCGAGTCGTCCAAGCGCCCCACCGCCGTCGCCACGCTCCACCTGGTCACCTTCTTCGTGACCGCGATGGTCTGCCACCGCGAGCTGGCCGACGCCCGTCCGCGCGCCGAGCACCTCACGGAGTTCTACTTGTGGATGTCGCTGGGGGGGCTGCTGGGCGGCGTCTTCAATGTCCTCCTCGCGCCGCTCCTCTACGACCGCGTCGTGGAGTACCCGTTCGCGATGATCATCGCCCTCGGGCTCCGGCCCATGCGCACCGCCGCTGGTGGCGACGCCCGACGAGCGCTCCTGCTCGATCTCGCCCTCCCGATCGCCCTCTTCGGCTTCGTCTCGGTGGGCTACCTCCTCCCCACGCCAGCCGGGAAGTGGGGTGAGTACGCGCTGTACGCCTATCTGGTCGTCGCCGCCCTGCTCGCGTCCTCCTTCTACCGGCGATCGCTGCGCCTCGCACTCGGCGCCGCCGCCATCTACCTCGGCATCGATGCCGGCGCCCGAGCGTCCGACGACACGATCTACCAGGCACGGTCGTTCTTCGGGGTATACCGAGTGCGCCACTGGCAGAACTACCGCCTGCTCCAGCACGGGACCACGACCCACGGCGGCCAGTCCCTCCTCATGCGCCGCACCACCGAGCCCCTGACCTACTATCACCGCGATGGGCCGCTGGGCGACCTCTTCCGCCTCACGACCGACTCGGTCGGGCCGCGACAGGTCGCCCTGGTCGGGTTGGGGACCGGCACGACGGCGTGTTATGCCCGTCCCGGGGAGCAATGGACCTACTATGAGATCGACCCGTTGGTGGTCGCCATCGCGCGCTCGCCGCAACTCTTCACGTACCTGCGCGACTGCCAGCCCGACGTCCGGATCATCCTTGGCGATGCCCGCCTCTCGCTGGCCAGCGCCCCCGACTCGTCTTTCGACCTGATCACGCTCGACGCCTTCAGTTCCGACGCCATCCCGGTCCACCTGCTCACCCGCGAGGCGCTCCAGCTGTACGCCCGCAAGCTGCGCCCGGGCGGGATCGTCGCCTTTCACATCAGTAACCGCTATCTCGACCTCAGGCCGGTGCTGGTCGAGCTCGCGCGCGACGCGCGCCTGGCGGGCGCCTCAGTCGATCGGGATGTGACCCCCGAGCAGAAGGAACAACTGTTCTACGGTTCCCGCTGGGTCGCCCTGGCCGCGCAGGCGCACACCCTGGCCCCGCTGGTTCGTGAGGCGGGGTGGAACGTCCTCGCCCCGTCTGCCCCCATTCGGGTGTGGACCGACGACTACTCGGACGTCTTTCAGCTGCTCAAGCGGGGGAAGTAGTCGCGGCATTTCCCCCGCCGATCGCTCGGCGCTTTTGCCTCCGCGTCGGCTCGTGCGTCGATTCGGAGGCGTCACAGGCTGGACCTTCTTGCGTATCCCCCCTCGCGTGTCGGGCCTTTCCGGGCGAGCTTGTGCGCCGCGTGTCATCGGATTGCAGCTCCCCTCGCACATTCGGAGGATTCGAGTCCCTTGGACGGCTCGCGGTACTCGTCGCCGGCACCGTGTTGTACGCCTCCTCGCTCAGCGCGCAGGCGTCGCTTCTGGCCGTCCCGTCGCTTCCGCCGGTCGCCGGAGACTCCTCCCGTCAGTTGCAATCCGGGATCAGGTTCGAGCTCCCCCCGCTGCTGCCGCTGCATGCCATGTCGGTCTCACGCACGGCGCCGCCGTTCGTGCGCGCGTCGCTTCTCGCGGTTGGGGTGTCGGGGGCGGTCTCGCTTGCCGACGGGCCGATGATGCGCGAGATCGCCAAGCTGCGTTCCGACGATGGCTCGATGCGACGCGCCTCGGTGCTCTGCGCCTCGCTCGGCGGCTTCGTTCCACTCTCGGTTGGGGGGCTGATGTGGGCCGGCGGCGCGATCGCCGGCAACGACGTGGTCAAGCACATCGGCGTCGAATCGACGCAGGCCGTGATGCTCAGCGGGGTGCTCACCATCGGGATCAAGGGACTCATCGGGCGCTCGCGCCCCAACGCCTCCCCCGACGACCCGGACCATTTCTACCCGGGACGCGGCTTCTTCGATGCGCGCCGTTCGTCGTTTCCCTCCGGGCACACGAGCGCCGCCTTCGCCCTCGCCACGGTGTTGTCGCGCGAGCTCTCCGGGCGCTACCCTTCCAAGCGTTGGCTCATTCGCGGCGCGCTGTACGGCGCGGCCGGGTCCGTCGGACTGGCCCGCATGTACCAGAATGCGCATTGGCCGAGTGATGTGGTGACCGGCGCGGCGCTGGGGACGCTGAGCGGCATGCAGGCGCTCTCCTGGCACGCGGGACGTCGCTAGCTCTTCGCTGTCGGGGGTGATGGTGCTGCGCCTGCCGTTCGTGAGCCGTTCTACCGGCGTGACCATCACTCGTGGTGCGTGGCGTTGCCTAACGGCAGCGTCTCTGCTCTCGACCACGTCGGCCGCCGCCCAGGGGCTCCCACCGGATACGCTCGCTGGCAGCGCGACGGCCGCCGCCCGCGCGGTGCCATCTCGCCTCGCCCCCGATACGCTCAACCGGCGTGTCTTCAACGTGCGGGGGCCGGCGCAGCGCTACGAGCTGGGGACGCACGGCACCTTCGAATACCGGCGCCCCGTGCGGCTCCGCATGGCGCGCGAGATTCCAGCAACGGTGGCGGGGACCTTCGCGCTCGGGCTGCGCCCCGGCAGCCTGCCGGAGTGGGGGGCTACCGCCGTCAGCACGCTCGCGCTGTATGCGGCGGACGACTACCTGATCGACAAGACGCGCATGCTCGCGCGTCACGTTGGCCTCCCGCCCAACCACCCGTCGATCAACCTGCGCTTTGCCGGCATGAAGCTCCCGATCCCGAGCACGCTCGGGTCGGCGCTCTACTTCCTGGGGGACGGGACGACCGACCTGCTCGTGGCGGGGGGATTCCTCGTGCACGGCATGCGGAAGAACGACAATCGCGCGCGCACCACCGCCAGCGAGATCACCTCCGGGCTCGTCTCGCTCGGCGTGTACACACAACTCCTCAAGCGCTCGTTCGGTCGGCAGACGCCCAACGAGGCCACCGAGCCGCGCGGGCGCTGGCGCCCGTTTCCGGCGCTGGGCGACTACAACGCCAATGTCCCCGCGTACGATGCGATGCCGTCGGGCCACATGGCCGCCGCGATGTCGACGGTGGAGATCGTGGCCCTCAACTACCCCGAGAAGGCGTTCGTGCGACCACTCGGCTATTCGTTGATGACGGTGCTCGGTTTCGCGATGGTCAACAACGGGGTGCACTGGGCGAGCGACTACCCGTTGGCGCTCCTGATCGGTGGCGGCGTGGCGCGCGTGACGGTGGCGCGCGGACGCGCGCAGCTGAGCGCGGCCGCGAACGGGAGCGACGACACGTCGAGAGAAGGCCGGCGCGGCTTCACCTGGTCACCGCTGCTCACGCCGCGCGCGGTCGGCGTGACGGTGGGACTCCCCTACTGAGCCGCGCCGGGTACGGCGCGGTCGCCTAACGCGGCCGTCCTCGGACGGGGCATCGGTCGCCTGCCCGTCAGGGCGTGGCGCCCTGCGAGAACTCCCGCAGCTGCAACGAGATCGTCCCGAAGACCACGTGCGTCTCCATGCGCACCATCAGGCGGCGCTCGTCGTCGGTGAACCAGATCTCGGCGCGCCCGTTCTTCGAGAAGACCCCCTTGGACTTGATGATCGGCTTGATGACGATCGTCTGGAAGGTCCCGGCCGGGACGGTGAGCTTCTCGCGCCGCGCAGCGATCACCGTGACCGGGTTGCGGTCGGGGATGAAGTAGCGCGGGTAGTCGTACGTGCGGCCAACCTCCAGCGGTTGGTTGCGCACGAAGAAGATGAACGCCCCTTCGTCGAGCGGATTGGCGACCGTGGGCCGCTCGGGCTTGGCGTCCTCGCGAAAGACACCGCGCTCGGGGTAGATCTCGTAGACTTTCGTCCGCTCGCGCTTCCCCTCGACCGTTTCCTGCCGATGGCGCAACGAGTTGAACGTCTCGACGTCGATCCAGCTCTCCA
>Ga0075156_10000495_pt1 | contig 20264 bp, 19 predicted proteins | sample JI81AbrownDNA_FD_70966 | JGI IMG/M metagenome (GOLD analysis project Ga0075156, IMG submission 70966) | Wastewater effluent complex algal communities from Wisconsin, to seasonally profile nutrient transformation and Carbon sequestration -... | ecosystem: Engineered > WWTP > Effluent > Algae...
TTCATGACCCCAAAACTTTCCTACACCATCTGGTTCACTCAGCGGACGGGCAGCACCTTGCTATACAAAGCCATCGAATCGACAGGCGTTGCAGGAGTCCCTCGTGAGTGGTTCAACTGTCCGCCTGACCTGCTCACTACATTTCGCAAGACAAGCCATGCCGAGCTTCAAGAGTATTTATACAAACTTGGATGCACGCCCAACGGTGTCTTCGGCATCAGTCACTCCTTTTACGAACCGCACTTTAGCCAGTTGACTGAAACGCTTCGGAACTTCCCTGTGAGCGGGTCTGCCCAAATAGAGCGGACAGCACTCTGGGAGAGAGTCTTCCCCAATCACCGCCACATCTTTATGACTCGCCGTAACAAAGTACGGCTGGCTGTTTCATGGTGGCGGGCGATCCAAACTGGCGAGTGGCACGTACCCACAGACCAAGTCCGCAATCCCATTGACCTTTCCGATAAGTATTCCTTCGACGCCATCAACCATCTCTACAATGAATGTTCCATGCGCGAGGCAGGCATACAGGAATTCTTCACCGAAGGTGGAATTACCCCGCTGAATATTTTCTACGAAGACTTCATCCAAAACTACGAAGGCACCGTGCGAACCATTCTCGATTACCTTGAACTCGACTCAAAATCTGCAACCATCGCACCGCCTGCACTGACTCAACTTGCTGATGCGGTCTCTGAAGAATGGGTGCAGCGCTTCCGTGAAGAACGCCAGAACGGCTGGACAAATCGCGGTTGGTAATTCGTCAGGGCATACTATATTCCGTTACAATCCAACTCATGCAAAATGCTGACCTGCTCCTGAAACGTCTCAAGACCTTTGAATTCCTGCGCGGCCTCGACGATGAGACTCTTTCCATCCTTGCCAGGAGCGCGGTGTGGAAAGTCTTTGCGCCGAATGCGGTGGTGTTTTGGGAAGGGAACGTGGAAACGAATCTCTTCTATCTGGAATACGGCTCACTCAAAGCCATGCGCGCTTCGCCCGATGGACGCGAGCAGGTGTTGAGTTTCATCAAAGCAGGTGAAGTATTCAATGAGATCGGCGTGTTCGCCAAAAAACAAAATCCAGCCACAGCAGTTGCATTGGAAGAATCGGGGATTTGGTTGATTCCGCGCAAGGCGTTGGAAGATATTGTCACGGCGCATCCACATACGGCAATGCAGATCATCGAGATGCTGGCGAATCGTATTATCACTCTCGCCACACTGGCAGCGGACTTGTCGTTGAAGACTGTCGAAGCGAGGTTCATTCAATTGCTGCTGGATCAAGCCGAAGGGGATGTGATCGAGCGTCGTCGTTGGACGAATCAGACTGAGATGGCGGCAAGGCTGGGGACAGTTCCCGATGTGCTGAGTCGCGTCATCCGCGAATTGACGAAGGCGGGGCTGATCGAAATGGACAGACAGCAGATCCGCATTGTAGATCAGGCGGGTTTGGCTGAGCGGGGAATGATTCGGGGCGAATAAAGATTGGGGCGAGAAACCCGACAAAAGTCGGGGTGGGAAGCGGGGGAAAGCGATACAGTCAGGCATATCCAAAAGGAGAATCCTATGCCAGACATCTATTTCACAGAAACAAAATCCAAAGCAGTTTTTTCAAATGAAGGAGCCAAGCCGCAGTTCCTGCTTAACACCGAGAGTTTCAAGGTGTTGGTCGTCGGGCTGGAAGCGGGGCAACAACTGCCGAAGCATCCTGGTGAGGCGGCGATGTATCACTTCCTCGAAGGCGAAGGATTAATGTTCATTGACGATGAAACATTCGAGATCAAGCCTGGTGTGACGGTGGTTGCGCAAAGCGGGGCAAAACGCGGCATTACGGCAAAGACTCGCCTTGTATTTCTCGGCTCAAAGGGCGCGGCATGACCTCCCTAAAGATTGCGGCTGGGCTTGCCTTTCTGATCGGTGCGCTTTCGATCTTTGCGGGCGCAATGGCAATGCGTGGTTGGAATCCTGGGTATCGGGTTTTAGGTTGGCTGCCTGTGTACAACTTTGGCATGGGAATTTTGACGGTTCTCATCCCTGCCATTTTGATCTGGAAGAATCATCCCATTGCCTTTTTTACAGCAATCGCTTTCTTTGTCATTCACCTAATTGCCACTGCCATTCTTTTGCTGGCGTTTCGTGATGTGGTCGCCACACAAAGCCTGCTGGCAATGGCGTTTCGTCTGGTGGTCTGGATCATCATCCTTGGGTTGATGTATTCAGCACAAAAACCAAATCTCAATTTTTAGAGGAGCAATTATGAATTCAACTTTACCTAAAAAATATCATCCCATTCAAGTGACTCTGCATTGGCTGGTGGTGCTTCTGGTGATTGCCGCCTTCGTGATGGGCAAATCCATGAGCCGCCTGCCCAATGATGCGGATAAACTTCTGCCGCTGGCGCTGCACATGAGCGTGGGAATCATTACGCTGGTCGTGATCGTGACTCGTTTTATCACGCGCATGAAACTTCCCAAACCAGAACATGCCACTGCCGGGAATGCCTTCTTCGATTGGGTCGGCAAGATGGTGCATTACGCGTTGTACCTGCTGGTCTTCCTCACTGCCCTCAGCGGCATGTCGCTTTCAATGCAGGCTGGGCTGGTGCCCATTGTCTTTGGCGGCTCAGGCGCAGCCCTGCCCGCAGACTTTTTCGCTTTCACAGCGCGAATGATGCATGGCTTCATTGTCCCTGCGTTGTTGCTGCTGGTCTTTCTGCATGTCGGCGCGGCGCTCTATCATCAATTTATTTTGAAAGATAACCTGCTCGCCCGCATGGGATACGGAAAATAAAAGGAGAAGAAAATGAAAACAACAATTGGAAAATGGAATATCGGCGTGGGGTTATGGGTAATGGCGTCTTTCATGGTGTATGGATTTGTGCTCATTTACCTGCGCGATTTTGCGCCAGGCAAAGAAGCATGGATCGAGTCTTACAACACAGGCGCGCATTTTGAATCGCGGCTGGCACACGTACACGGCAATCTGTTCTCGCTCATCAACATTGTGTTCGGTTTCCTGTTGATGAAACTTCAACTGAAAGAAAACCTGGCAAAGTGGGCTTCGTGGCTTGCGCTGGCAGGGTTACTTATGCCGCTTGGCATTCTCGGTGAAGTGTATTTGGGCTTGCCATATTATTTCGTATTGGTGGGCGGGCTTTCCATTGTGACCGCAACAGTCTTGCTTGGCATCGCGGTTGTACAAATGAAGAACGCACCTCAGGGATAAAAATGTCAATTCCATATATCTTTACCACCTTGTTTTACACCTTTGTTGGGCTGTTCATCGCGGCAGATTCAGCGCTGGTCAGTTTCAACTTAACCAGCGCCTTCCCCGCTTTGCGCTGGGTACGCGTTCACTTCATCACGCTCGGCATTCTATCGCAGGTCATCTTTGGATTGCTGCCCGCACTGATTGCAGGTCAGTCCAAGAAACCGCGCCCTGCCACACGCTGGGACATTTGGCTATCCCTTAATGCTGGCTTTGCCTTGTTGATCGCGGGCTTTTCGAGCATGAACCATCCGCAGATCTTCGCAGGCGGCACGTTGGTCTTCATCGCCGCGTCTTTACTGCTCGCACAATTATGGAATCTACGCGGCGGAGAAATGCCCGTCAGCCTGAAATTCTACACCACGGGCGTAGCCTATCTTTTGCTGGGTATCATCCTTGGCACAGGCATCTTCCTCAATTGGAGCACCGTGCTGCACATCCGCGTGCCGCTTGAAGTTCACATCCACGCCAACTCGTGGGGCTTCATGTCGCTGGTCTTCGCAGGCTTGCTCGTGGACTTCATCCCCATGATCACAGGCAAAGCGCTCGGCGAAACGAAAGCCATCAACTCCATTTACTGGGGCATGACCCTCGGCGCCTTCGGCATCATCCTCGGTCCGTGGATTCCCGCCAATATCAGCGAACCGCCCACAGTAGCAGGCTTGATTCTGCATTTGGCTGGCACAGTCTGGTTGATCGTTTTGACAATCCGCGCCCTCAAAGCCAGCGGACATCTCAAGACCGCGGGCGGCTGGCACCTGGTTTCATCGTATCTGTGGATTTTGATGCCCGTGCTGGTTGCGCCGATGATCTTATTGAAGCTCATCGAAAGCGGACCCGTTGAATCGACCGCGCCTCAACCTTTAATTTATGGCTGGGTTTTCCAATTTGGCATTGCCCTCATCCCGTACATTGCCCGCCGCTACTTCCTGAAAGAAAAGAATCCCACGCTCGGCGGCAGTTGGAGCACCCTCACTCTCATCACCCTCGGCGGACTCATTATCTGGATCAGCATCTTCTCTCCGATCAAAGGCATGTTATATGGCATCGGCTTTATCTTGTACACCCTCGCCTTCATCCAACCTGTGAAAGAACTGCTGGACATCGTCCGCAAGGCAACAATGAAGTTTGAAGGGGCATAAACTAATAAAAGAGACCGTCACGCTGTGTGACGGTCTCTTTGTAATCATTTCAATTCGCTTCGAATATTTTTATGTTTAGACTTCTCAGCATACATTCTCTGATCTGCAATGGAAAATACTGCTGCCAGGCTACTCTCTTTGGCAGTTGCCACCCCTACTGACAGCTGGATAGGCAGATCAGGATGCATTGTATTGTGCAATTTCATTTTCTCGTCAATACGTTTGGCAAACTCATTTGCTTTTACTTCGTCATTTCCAGGCAAAAGAACAGCAAACTCATCTCCACCAATACGCGCAATGATCTCATCTGAACGAAATATACTTTGCAGTGATCGAGCCGTTATTTTTAGTAATTCATCCCCTGCGGTATGACCAAACGTATCATTGGTCATTTTCATATTATCGAGGTCAGCAACAAGAATGCTTATGGGAAAACTCCTGCTTCCTTCCAGGCGGGCCAATTCTGCCTGAAAAAAAGTTCGATTGAAAATACCAGTCAATGGGTCTGTAAGAGCGAGGCGGCTCACCTCCTCATACAAGTGCGCGTTTTCAATTGCGATCCCTGCATAATTGACAAACGCCTTCAATCGTTCGGCATCTTTTTGACTAAAAGAATTAGGTTCCGCCCGTGAAATGGACAGAAAGCCAATCACTTCTTGTTTTACCTTGATTGGCGCGCCCAAAACAGATCGGATCCATGCCCCTGATTCTGTTTCGACCCAGCCCTCATACTCTTGGGTATCTGCAATAATTAATGGCTCGCCACTTATTTGCATTTCACGTAAATTTCTTGCCTCCAGAATTGAAAACTGAAGTTCTTCTTTGGCATTCTGGTTTCCATGATTATCATGGTACCGGGTAAGGCGGGCAAAACAGCGCGTTTCATCCAACATGATGATCCCAACCGTATCATGCTGTAAGACAAGTTCCACATTATCAATAATACGATCCAATACATCGTCCAGGTTTAGAGAATTGTTTAGTGCGGCAGCACTATCGCTTAATGCCTCTGCCATTATGCGTAGTTCATATTCCTCCTCTTCCATTCTCTTACGATCAGTAATGTCTGTATGTGTACCGCTCATGCGCAGCGGGTTTCCCTCCGCATCACGTTCTACAACCCTGGCTTGATCCAAAATCCATTTATATTGCCCATCTTTGGTACGCATTCTATATTCCACTTTATGTTCGGAGGTGCGCCCTTCAAGGTGGTCTTGTATGGATATCCAGGCTTTTTCGCGGTCGTCAGGATGGTGCAGGTCGGTCCATTGCTTTACAGATAATTCGATCTCTTTCAGGGTGTAACCGAGCATGGCTGCCCAATATTCATTCCGCTGCACCTTGCCGGTTTTTATGTTCCAATCCCAATACCCTAACTGGCTGCCTTCCAGTACGAACTTGAGTCGTTCTTCTGATTCGCGCAAGATCTCGGCAGAATGGGTGATTCTTTGAATAATCAGGTCGAGAGGTTGTAAAGTAAGTAATACGGAAATACTCCACGCCACCCAACTGGGAAACGGAGGACCCGGAAAAAGGATCAGGAGCGGGTAGCCTTGTGTTTCCAGCACAGCCATGGTCAAGACGACCAAGCCGCTTAACGTGGAAAAGATGATTGCGCCGCTTCTTCCAAGCAAAATGCCTGCAGTGACGATCACTGCAATCAACAGGTTTGTGGCGGCAGAACTTGTTCGCCCGGTGAGGATATATAAAAGGGTGAATAAAATCCATACGCCGATCACATACGTTCGGCTGGCGGCATCGACCCGCCCTTTATGCAGTAATCTGTATGACCCCACAACCAGAGAGAGCAGCAAAAATAATAAAATGCCTACCCCTATTTTTTGCACCAAAATAAAAAAAATGGCGAAAATTATAGGGATGGCTATTTTCAAAATAGAAGTCAAAAGGACAGACAGAACCCACGCCTTTCGGGTCTTGTCCTCATCACTGGGGAAGACTGGCGGCGCCAACCATGTTTTGACTTTTTCCAACATAATATCCCTTTTTACTGGTGCCAATAAGTTGTTTTTATTTTACCCCTCATCTATGGCCACTGGTATTTTAAAATACCCTTGGGATAGGCCACCTCGCTTTAAATTGAGGAAAGCCTTCATTATTAATCTTGAAGTCTTGCTTCCTTGACTCACAAAACCGCTCTACCCATCCTCCCCCAAATGCAGCAGAAGTACCTTCGTATTTGGGGGACGCGTGCCTGATCTCCGCGATAGCAGGCAGAGGACTCGCTTTTGCCGTTATACTTTTCAAAACAGGCACAAAAGGAACCCTCCGTGAAAATCTCAAACACTCTCTACCCGACCAACCCCAAAGACTGGCGAGATTGGCTCAAGCTGCATTACAAGACCGAAGCGGAAATCTGGCTAATCTACCCCAAAAAAGCGACAGGCAAGCCACGCATCGAATACAACGATGCGGTGGAACAAGCCCTATGCTTCGGCTGGATCGACTCGCTCATCAAAACACTGGATGACGAGCATACCGTCCAACGGTTTTCGCCGCGCAAGCCGAAAGCGAAATACTCGCAAGCCAACATCGAACGCCTGCGGAACTTGGTCGCGCAGAAGAAGGTCATCAAGGAAGTCGCCGACACGCTGACCGAGGTCTTGAGCGCCGAGTTCGCCATCCCGTCCGATATTTTGAAAGCCATCCAAGCGGACAAAGAAGCCTGGAAAAATTTTCAGGGATTCTCCGACGCCTACATCCGCATCCGCGTGGCGTTTGTTGACGGAGCGCGCAAACGTCCCGAAGAATTCAAGAAGCGATTAAGGCATTTTATCGAAATGACCGCGAAGAACAAGCAAATTGGCTTTGGGGGAATTGAAAAGCATTATTAGTGCTTCTTATTCTCCGACAAAGTCAGCATATACTTTGGGTTGAAACACATTTCATACTTAATAACGACTATATCAAAAAGGAACAAATGACCCACCCACTTATTGACCAATTCCGTTTTACACGCAGTGAATGGCTGCGTGGGCTTGAAGGCGTGACCGAAGAACAGGGCGCGCTCCACTTCGGACAGATGAACTGCATCAGTTGGCTTGTTGGTCATCTTGCCTGGCATGAACAGCGTTCGTTCTTGCAGCGTCCGCAAAACATAATTTTGTTTCCAGAATTGAATGAGATCTTCGCGTTCGGTGCGCCGATGAGTACCCCATCTCTAAAAGAGATGCTTGAAAAGTGGCATACCGTCACCCAAGCCTCTGAACCCTATCTCGACTCGTTGACAACGGAAACTCTGCTAACTAATTTATTGCTCAACGGGGAACCAAGCAGACAGTCTCGCGGTACCGCCTTGCGTCGCATTACCTATCATTACTGGTTTCATTTGGGAGAGATATTAGCCATCCGTCAGATGATCGGCGGCAAAGACCTGCCCGAGTTTGCAGGGAACATCGAAGAAAAAGCACCCTACCGCCCTGAGTAGTACAAATCCACACACATGCCACCCGCAGGACCACACCCAAAAGCTACCAACGCGCACGTGAACTTCGCAAGGAGCCTACTCCCGCCGATGTCAAACTGTGGGCGCACCTCCGCAATGACCAGTTAGGCGTGAATTTCAGAAGACAACATGCAATTGGAAACTACATCCCTGATTTCTGTTGCATCAAAAAGAAATTGATTATTGAATTGGACGGAAGCCAGCACCTTGAGTAAGCAGAGTACGACGCAGAACGAACAAAATACTTTGAGTCTTTGGGATATAAAGTAATCCGATTTTGGAATAACGATGCAATGAAAGATATCAACGGGGTGATTCGGGTGATTCGGGTTATTCAGGCTGCGCTGGAAAGCAGAGCATAAAACCACCCCCACCCATCCTCCCCCAAATGCGACAGAAGTACCGTCGCATTTGGGGGAGGTGCTCCGCGAAGCGGGCGGAGGGGGTTGCTTTTGCCGTTGTGCTTTGGGAAACAATCTTGTTATTAAAATAAATTATTACTGCTGGTTTTGTCTGACTAAGTTAATTGCTCTCAACAGTTCTTTTGACAAAAAATCATGGCTCCGTCTAACATTATTTACATCTTTTTCGTAACTTAAAAGTAACTTTCTCAAGCTCCACATAAAAACAAAGAATATCAAATCTACCAAAATTACAGTAATTAATATCGATAAAAACACTTTTCCACCATTTTCATATGTATGGAACGATAAATAGGAATTTGCTCCTAAAGATAAAATCATCAGGATCACCCCTAATAAGTTTTTTTCTGAAATCTTTTTCTTTTTATATTCCAGAGCTTGTATTCTTACCTCTAATTCGTTGACTTGCGCTGGAGCGTCCTTATCTAAAAAATCAATGGCTTCTAAAGTTTCTTGAGATGCAACAAGTTTTCCACGAATAAGTTCGTCAATCTCTGCATGCCTAGCTATTAGTATTCTTTGTCCATCCTCCAAATTTTTTACAGACTTTGAGTTTGTCCTCTGAATTTTCAATAGAAATAGTGATACAGCTAATGAAAGCAAAGTTGTAAAAATAGTAAGAACAATCTCAGGCATACTTGGGAAAACGCTCATAGTGTCTCAAGTTTAACATTAATTCTTAATGAAAATACCTCCGAGCGGAAAACTCGGATGTATTACTTTCTACTCACTACTTTCCACAATCACTCCTCCGTCGGCACCCAGATATTCTGCCCCTCCCCTTGGGTTTGGAGCAACTAAAAGTATGCATCGCGAAGGGTGCCTGCTTGGTATGCATCAAACCTCAAATGCCTATACGCAAAACAAATCAGCACGGGGTAAAAAACCTCTCAAGGGAGGATTGGAAACCTTCCTAGGAAGGATTTAAAAAACATTTCGATGTTTTGGGAAAAACTTCTAAATGTTTTGCCAAAGACTTCTAAATGTTTTTTCCGCTCAAAATAGCTCATTTTTCACAAAAAAGACCTCCGAGCGGACAACTCGGAGGTCTTTTTTTCTACTCACTACTTTCTACACTCACTCCCCCGTCGGCACCCAGATATTCTTGACCTGAGTTGCCTCATGCAGGAACTCGTGACCTTCGCCCTGCTCGCGGGACATCCAATCGCGGGGTAGACCGTAGCCTGTCCATGTGCGTTTCATGTTCGCGGCGGACTCATTCTCGACGTGGTAACTGCCTTCCGCCGAGCCGAAGTACCAGACCGAGTCAACATCTTCATGTTGAACCAGCGTCTTGACCAAATGGTCACGGTCACCTGTAACGATATTAACCACGCCGCCAGGCACATCGGAGGTATCGAGCACCTGATAGAAATCTGTGGCGCTCAAAGGATATTTCTGACTCGGTATCATCACCACGCTGTTACCGCGTGCAATGGCAGGAGCCATGAGTGAAACGAAACCAAGCAAAGGATTTTCATCGGGACAGGCAATGCCGATCACACCGACAGGTTCATTGACCGCAACAGTAATTCCGCGCAGGGTGGTCTCTTGCACGGTGCCGCCGTATTTATCAGCCCATGCCGCGTAGGTGAACAATCTTTCAACAGACGCGTCCACTTCAGCACCCGCAGACTTTTGCGTGCGTCCTGTCATCTCGACGATTCGTTTTACAAACTCTGCATTGCGCGCATCTAAATTCTCAGCGATGAAATATAAAATTTGCGAACGGTTATATCCGTGACGCATTGCCCAACCTGAAGTCCGCGCTTTGTGTGCGGCTTCGACTGCATCACGAATATCTTTGCGATTGCCATCACCAATCTGCCCGACAATTTTTCCTTTGGCATTCAACACAGTCGTGGTGTACGCGCCATCGGGTCGCACCTGTTTGCCGCCGATGTACATCTTCGGCGTGCGATCCACCAGCGGAAGCGAATGTCCATTTGCCCGAGCAACCCCAGGCTGAGTAGGAAGCGTTGGAACGTGTTCGCCCCACTTCTTCTTTTCATCCAGTACAAACTCAGGGCGTGGACGATCCATCCATATCGGTCTTAAATATTCAAACAGACCTTCCCGTCCGCCTTCGCGTCCGTAGCCCGACTCACGATAGCCGCCGAAGCCCGCCGCGCCGTCGAATTGATTGGTGCAATTGACCCACACCGAACCCGCCTTGATCTTGCTCGCCACATCGAGCGCGAGGTTGATGTTATCGCTCCACACGCTCGCCGCGAGACCATAGCGCGTGTTGTTCGCAATTTCGATGGCTTCGCTCGGCGTTCTAAAAGTTAGCGACACAAGCACGGGTCCAAAAATTTCTTCTTGAACAGTTGCCGCGGCAGGGTCAAGACCAGTAATCAAAGTAGGTTTATAAAACAAACCTTTTTCAGGCAACGCGATATTCGGCTGAAAACATTCGCCGCCTTCGGCAATGCCCGTCTTCACCCACCCATCGATCGTGTCCCATTGGCTTTGGTCAACGATCGCGCCCATGTCAATGGCTTTATCGAGCGGGTCACCCACGCGCATGTGTTGCATTCTATTTTTTAATTTTTGGATAAATTTCCCTGCGACATTTTCCTGCACTATGAGCCTTGAACCTGCGCAACAGACCTGACCCTGATTAAACCAGATCGCATCGACCACGCCTTCAACTGCTCCATCCAAATCGGCATCGTCAAACACGACGAATGGACTCTTGCCCCCCAGCTCGAGTGAAAGTTTTTTACCTGAGCCAGCCGTCTGCTTGCGGAGCGTGCGCCCCACATCGGTTGAACCCGTGAATGCGATCTTATCCACATCGGGATGTTCAACGATCATCGAACCCGCGCTGCTGCTACCCGTGATGACGTTCACCACACCAGCAGGAAGTCCCGCCTCGGCAACAATTTCCGCGAACAGCAATGCCGTGAGTCTTGTGTACGAAGCAGGCTTCAACACCACCGTGTTGCCCATCGCAATCGCAGGTGCGATCTTCCACGCCAGCATCAACAGCGGGAAGTTCCACGGGATGATCTGCCCCACCACGCCAACGGGTTGATAGTCACGCAGTTCAGTTTCCATGAGCTGCGCCCAGCCTGCATAATAGTAAAAGTGACGCGCCAACAGCGGCACATCAATATCACGCGACTCGCGGATCGGTTTGCCGTTGTCCATACTTTCGAGCACCGCCAGCAAACGCGAATGTTTTTGAATGTTGCGGGCAATCGCGTAAAGATAACGCGCACGAGTCACGCCAGGCGTTTTGCTCCACGTTTTGAAAGCCATCCGCGCCGCAGCAACCGCCGCATCCACATCTTTTTTCTCGGCTTGGGTCGTCTCTGCCAACAACTCCCCATTCGACGGGTTGATGGACGAATAGAACTTTGCACCCTTCGGCGTCACCCATTCGTTGTTGATGAACAGACCGAACTTGCGGTTGTGTTCGTCCAGCCACGCCTTCACAGCATCCGGCGCCTCAGGCGCAGGTCCGTATTCCATGGTGTTGAAGATTTCAAGTATTTTGCTCATAAGATAGTCCTCAAGTGACAGTCACCTTGAAGGTGACTGTCACTTATTTATTCACCAGCCTGTTCCAAAATCTGGCGGTACAAGTCATCAGAAATAAAGAAACCAACTTCGTTTTTCAAGGCAGTCATTGCCGCTTTCAAAGAAGTAATTCGTCCATGCTTTTTTGCATTCAGGAGCACGCCAAGGACTCCAACTGTCTTCAATCCCAAATCCTTTGCACGTTCACGCCCAATCTTTTCATCCATAACTAGAAGACGAATACCCAAATCAATCGCCAGAGTGATGGCCTCTGCTTCGCCTTGATGCAAATCCAGTAGCAAGGACTGGGCAAGCGGCTTATTTTGGATCTCTTTTACTTCCAACCATCCGTCACTTAACGCCTGACTTATCTCAGAAGCGCCTTTAAAATTAGAATCTATTTTGAGTTCATCAAAAACCATCTGGGGAATAAAAACTTCGCCAAATTGATCTTGCAATAAGTTCAAGTGTCCAATTACAGCCAATCCTAAAATTGGAGAAGTATCACTGACCGTTGGCATACGCAACATCATCCTGTAAATCGGTCTCATCGTATTGGCGCGGGATATTGCGCTTGCCAAGCAAAACACCAAACTCCAACAAGGTCATTTCTGCAAGTTCAGAGGCTTTTCCAAATGAAAGGATACCCTGTGCATACAGGCTGACCGCCAACTCGATCTTCAACTGGCGTTGCTGTTCCTTACGCGGGATTCGTATTGCACGCGCCACGGTGTCGGGTATTTCTATTAGTATGGTCATAACTCACCTCATTCAATTCAATAAAACTTCATCCCATCGGCATGTGATGTTTCGCGGCGTAGTGACCTGTGAGGTAGTGATACAACTGCCGCTCGATGTCGGTCAACAGGCTGCTCGCGCCAAAGCGGAAGAGGTCGTTCTTCAACCAATCGTCGCCGAGTTCTTCTTTCATCAACGACTGCCACGCCAACGCCTGCTTCGCGGAGCTGATCCCACCTGCGGGTTTGAAGCCGACCTTGTACCCGAAGCGGTCGAGATAATCGCGCAAGGCGCGGATCATCACGAGGCTGACATCGAGAGTTGCGTTAGTCGGCTCTTTGCCCGTGGATGTCTTGATAAAGTCCGAGCCTGCCATCATGGACACTAAACTGGCTTGATAAATATTCTTGAGCGTGCCCAGTTCGCCCGTTGCCAAGATGGTCTTCATGTGTGCGTCCCCGCAGGCTTTGCGGAATTGCTGAAGCTCATCGTACATGGCAGCCCAATCGCCAGTCAACACATAATTGCGGGCGATGACCACATCTATTTCTTTTGCACCTGCTTCCACGGCTTGCTCAATTTCCTGAATGCGCTGTGGCAGAGGAGTCTGTCCCGCAGGAAAACCTGTCGCGACAGAGGCAACTGGAATGTTAGAGCCTTGAAGCGCGTGAACTGCATCCGCCACACGGTTGGGATAGACGCAGACGGCGCCAGTCGTAATCTTCTCGCCATCCAATCCAAGTTTGGCAAGCATGTCGGGGCGAATCGGATTTCTGGCTTTGGCGCACAGACGATTCACGCGCCCGGGCGTGTCATCGCCTGCGAGGGTGGTCAGGTCAATGCAGGTTACTGCGCGCAAAAGCCACGCCGCCTGCCAATCCTTCTTTACGGTGCGGCGACCTGTGATTGTGGATGTGCGTCGCTCCACTGCGCTTTTGTTGATGTGCGCGCCCATCACCCAATCAAGGTCGAGGGGCGTGCCGGGGTTACGAGTGTGATTTGAAGTCATAAGATAAGCCTTTTTTCAAAGTTGTCGTACAAATCCATTATACAGTGAAAGAATAACCAAAATTAAAACAAAACCACAGAGCCACAGAGATAAACTCCGTGGCTCTGTGGTTTGTAGTGAATCTAATCGAAATATGTTTCAGGGTATTCGCCAATGCGCGGCTCATTGTCACGAATCGCCAGCAACATAGTCGCTTCGCCTGGGTAATACAAAATGCCCGTCGGGCGTGAGATAACAAAGCCATCATATTCTGAGTTCAACACACCCAGTGACCTGCCCCATGCATCACGCATCTCGACCAACGGATCGCCGACTTTCACAAGATCGCCAGGCTCTTTGAGATGATGCACCATGCAGGATTGTGTGACTCGCGCCACACTGCGTCGATGAGTTGGAAAGCCGGGATCCACCACTTTGATTCCAGTGATCGCTTCCATCTCTCCATCCAACATGCCGCCCCAGCGCATTACATTCCGCAAGCCTGTTACACCTGCATTCACAATTTCGGGGGTGGGTGTGTATGGGCTGCTCAGTTCCGCCGTCAGTGCAGGGATGCCCGCCAGCATAGCAACCGCCGCTGTGGTGGCACGATGCAATTTTTCATTGATATATTTATCCACAGCAAAATCAGCAGTGACGGTGTGTCCATACGCCTGCGCCATCGCATCCATTTTGGCGCTCACATCTTCGGCGCGTTTACGCGCGGCTTCGTCACCTTTGCGATACAAAATACGGTCACGGAAGATGAACGACAACGCACCATTGCTCATGCAATGTAGATCGAAATAGAATGACGCCGTATTTTTGATCTCCTCGAACAGACGCCCATAAGCCTGCTCCAGCGCCGACGGCGGATTCTTATCTGGATCAGGCTTCGGGGTACGTCCATCGGGAAAGAGTCGGTTCGGGTCGCCGCCATGATAGTAGGCCTGACGGTTCAACGTCCGCAAGCCAGCGGGGTTCAAGGCGGGAATCGCCACAATTGTCCCGCGCAACTCTTTTACAAGTTCAGGGGTGATCAATTTATGAATAACTTGAATCCCCGCGTGCTCGATGCCATGAATACCCGCAGTGATCCAAAACACGGGGCCATCTTCTTTTCCCTGAGCAATAATGACAGGTAAAGAATCCGCGCCGCCGACGGGGTGCTGCACGAGAAGATATTCGCCGTAGGTGATTTCGCCGCGTTTGGCTGCGGCGGTGCCAATGGTGAGAGACATTGATATATTCCTTTATGATGAATTTTTACAGGCTGAAAAATTTAGAACTCCCCCCGCTTTACGCCTTCTCAGTTATTTGATCACCCCATCAGAAAGCCACTCCACCTCGTGCGATGGATTCTCTGCCTTCCATGCGTCAGCCACTTCCTTTAGCATATCAGCGCGATAATAGCGCAACAGCTCAATGGTTTCGGCATATCGCTTGTACTCCATGCTTTCATGAGATGGGTCAAGACTCAACTGCTTATGAATGGCATTAAGCAGCGCCAAAGCCAGGTCAACATAAAGTTCGCTGGCTTCCAGCAAACTTTGAAAAAGAGACAGCTTTTCCACAATGGAAGCCGCTCGAAATAATTCCCTATAATTGGATGAAGTGGTCATGTAGTCTTTATAAAAACTCTTTTCTCAAATTGAATGATTTACTTACGAACCTAATAAACAGATCTTCCAAGAATTGACCGGAAATGGGTCCTGCCAATCGGAGGGCCAACGATAACTAGCCCGTATGATATCAGGTGACGGCGATGTATAACGCCACAAGGTTGAAGGCAAAGGCGCATTGACCAAAGCCCATTGCTCACGCGGCGCCGAAACATCTACCTTAAAATCCACATAATGGTGCCACTCTCTGCGCTCCCAAAGAATCCCTTTGCTTTCGCCTTCATAAAAACGGGAGCAGGCTTTCGTGTCCTTCCCTGCAATCGAAATATAAAAGGAAGTGAATCTAATTGCTGACACTACAACATATAAAACAAAAGGAAGCATCAATATGGCAAGAATCGCAACTGCCAAATTTCTAAGAATTTTCTTCATATAGTCAGCAACATTATACAGCGAATAAGGGGAAGCGAAAATGACATGCTATACTTGCCGAAAATCTGGTTTTAGAAATAAGGAGACAATATGAATTCCAACCCTACCCCTCCAAACGCCGAAGAATACGCCCCCTTTTATTCCGACTATATTGAACGCGCAAAAGCCAAAGGGGATGTGATCGCAGCCCTGCCTCAACAGATCGAGGATATCCGCTCTGCGCTTGGAAAATTGGACGACAAACAGGCCCGCTTCCGCAATGGACCTGAGGAATGGTCGGTCAAAGAAATAGTCAGCCACCTGATAGATGCCGAACGCGTCTTCTCCTATCGTCTGCTGCGAATTTCACGCAATGATAAAACTCCGCTGCCGGGTTTCGAGCAGGGAGATTTCGTCCACGAAGCTGGGGCGGATGAGCTTGCTTTTGATGATCTACTCAACGAGTTCGAGTATTTGCGCCGTGCAAACATGCTTGCCATAAAAAATATCAGCGAAGAAGCTGCGGCTCGGGTAGGATCAGCCAGCGGCGCGGCAGTGAGCGCGAAGGCGTTAATCTTCATGCTGGTCGGACATGTGGAACATCACATGGCGAGCCTGCATGAAAAGTATCTTCCGAACTTAAAATAATTTCTTTATACCCAATCACGGAGAAGCCCAATGTCATCGTTTCCGATCGCATCCAAACGCCCGCATGAGATCACACAGCACGGCAAAACCCGCATCGACAATTATTACTGGATGCGTGACAGGAACGACCCCGAAACCATGAAACACTTGCGCGCTGAAAGTGACTATCTCGAAGAGATCACGCAGCACACCAAGCCGCTGCAGGAAAAACTATTTTCAGAGATGAAGGCGCGTATCAAAGAGGACGATTCAACTGTCCCTGTGAAAAGAGGCGAATATTTTTATTACGAGCGTGATGAGCAGGGAAAGCAATATCCCATCTTTTGCCGCAAGCAGGGATCGCTCGAAGCAGCAGAGGAAATTTTGCTTGATCAGAATCAACTGGCAGAAGGCAAATCCTTTTGCAGCGTTGGCGCGTTCGCGGTCAGCCCTGATGGAAATAAACTGGTCTATTCGGTAGATTACGGCGGACGGGAAATTTACACCCTCCATATCAAGGATTTAAAAAGCGGCAAGTTGTATCCAGAGATCATCGAAAATACATCTGGCAGCGCCTATGAACATGGCGGCGCTGAATGGGCTAATGATGGCGAGACCGTTTTTTACACTACCTTAGATGAAGCACAACGCCCGCACAAATTATGGAGTCACAAAACTGGCACAGACCCCGCGCAGGATAGACTCGTTCTACATGAAGATGACGAAACCTACTTCCTTTACATGTTCAAAACTCGCGATGATGCCTACATCATGACCTATCATTACAATACCGACACTCGCGAAATGAACTTCCTTTCAGCCGATCATCCTGAGGGAAGTATGCGCGTTCTGCAATCGCGGGTCAAAGGGCTTGAGTATTACGCCGCTCATTACAAAGGTAATTTCTTCATTACTGATAATGATGGCGCAAAAAATTTCAAATTAAGTGTTGCGCCTGTTGAAAAATCGGGAAAAGAAAACTGGCGGGAGGTCATCCCCCACCGTGAAGATGTGCTGGTGGACGGCGTGGATGCCTTTGAAGATTTTCTTGTTGTCACCGAGCGCAAAGGCGGGCTCAAACAACTCCGCATTAGTGATGCTGATGGATTGGAAAATGTACGATACATTCAATTCCCTGAGCCAACCTATAACGTTTATCTTGAAGCCAACCCCGAATTCAAAACAAATCTGCTGCGGTTCTATTACTCATCGCTCATCACGCCCAACTCGATCATCGACTATCACGTGGACAGCGGCGAATGGGAACTCAAAAAAGAGGATGAGATTCCCAGCGGATACGACAAATCCCAATACGTGTCGGAACGGATCCATGCCACCGCTTCGGATGGCACACAAGTTCCAATGTCGATCGTTTACAAAAAGGGAATGAAGCTTGACGGGAACAATCCAGCTCTGCTTTATGGATACGGTTCCTACGGTGCGACCATTGATGCGACATTTAGCTCCAATCGCTTCTCTCTTCTGGACCGTGGATTCGTCTTCGCCATCGGACACATTCGCGGCGGCACGGACATGGGGCGTGATTGGTATGAAGAAGGCAAGATGCTGAACAAGAAGAACACCTTCACCGATTTCATTGCCTGTGCCGAACATCTTATAAAAGAGGGGTTCACATCCTCCCAAAAACTCGCCATCATGGGCGGCTCTGCGGGTGGGCTGCTCGTTGGCGCGTGTGCCACCATGCGACCAGACTTGTTCAAAGCCGTCATTTGCAAAGTCCCATTTGTAGACGTGGTCACGACAATGAACGACCCAACCATTCCATTGACCACCCTTGAATACGATCAATGGGGCAACCCGGCAGATAAGGAATATTACGAGTACATGCTTTCGTACTCGCCTTACGATAATATCCGTGCAACGGAATATCCGCACATGCTCATCACCACCGGTCTGAACGATCCGCGTGTGGCCTATTGGGAACCTGCAAAATTCGCGGCGAAACTCCGCGAGTTGAAAACAGATGATAACCTGATCGTGCTGTACACCAACTACGACTCAGGTCACGCCGGTGCAAGCGGACGTTACGATTTCCTAAAAGAAGTGGCACAGGATTTTGCGTTTCTGATCGATAAACTTACCTGAAAGACTGTTTCTCAAAAGGCTTTTTCACCACAGAGACCACAAAGGTCACGGAGAAAAAACTTTATAAAAACTCTGTGGACTCCGTGCTCTCTGTGGTGAAGGCTCTTGATTGTGCGTTATTTTGGCTTATGAAACGCTATCCAACCTCAATTCCTCTGTTTTGATTAAACAAAAAACTCCCGAAGCTATTCAACTTCGGGAGCTTTGCTTTATAAACTATACAGGTTGAGCAGGCTGAGCCGCAGCCTTGGCTACGACATCTTCCAACATCTTTGTCGTCAATGACTTGGGGCGCTCGATGGGCATACCAAGCGCACGTGCCCAGACGTAGTTGGCAGTCACACCGAGAGCGCGGCCAACACCGAAGAGGACGGTGTAGAAGTCAAAGTCACGCACGCCGTAGTAATACTGCAATGTGCCAGAGATGGCATCCACATTGGGAGCGGGGTTCTTGGCTTTGCCCTGTTCCTTGAGAACAGCAGGCACTACATCAAAGACCATATCCGCAAGACGGATGAGTTCATCATCGGGGAAGCGTTTCTTGGCAAATTCCATCTGCGCCATGAAGCGGGGATCGGGAACACGCAGAACGGCGTGTCCGTAGCCAGGGATGACATGCCCGCTGTTGAGCGTGTCCCATGCGAATTTGTAGAGGTCTTCGCGTGAAGGAACGCCGCCGAATTTCTGGTGGACTTCCAACAACCAGCCGAGGCACTCTTGATTTGCCAGACCATGCAAAGGACCGGCAAGACCGTTGAGCGAGGCGGAGAAGGAAAGATACGGGTCAGAGAGAGCCGATCCAACGAGGTGCATGGTGTGGGCTGAGACATTCCCAGCTTCGTGATCGCTGTGCAAGATGAAGTACAGGCGGGCAAGTTCGGAATATCCCTTCTTGTCTGCGACCTTCATCATCTTGGAGAAGTTTGCACCGTAATCCAGTTTGGGATTGTATTTCGGCTTGGCGCTTTCACCAAAATATTTCATGCGGTAAATGTACGCAGCAATAATGGGAAGTTTCGCGGTCAGGTCGAGGCTGTCTTCCAGTGCCGCTTCCCAATAAACGTCCTTCTTCATGCTGTGATATTTGCTCGCGAAGACCGAGCCGTTCTGCAACGCAAGAACCGCCTGTGAAAGAAGAGTCATCGGGTGAGTCTCTTTCGGCATGGTCTTGAGCATCTTGTACACATAATCAGGAACCGTGGCGCGTTTTGCCCATTCGGCTTCCACTTCCATAGCCTGTTCCTTGGTCGGCACTTCACCGATCATGAGCAGATAATACAAGCCGCCCACCAGGGGCATCTTGCCACCGCGCGCTTTGGGCAGCGCCTTCAACAATTCAGGGATGGTCAAGCCGCGGAAGATAATTCCATGCGCGGGGTCAACAAAAGAGATATCAGACAACAGGGACTTGATGTCGCGCATCCCGCCGACGATCTGACCGACATTGACTTCGGCAACTTTTACTTCCGCATGTTCCTTGGAAAGGGACTTGATACGTTCGCGCCACGCAGGCAATTGAGCAGAGATTTTTTCATGCAAGATCATGATAGGCTCCTATACATTTTTCAAGGCAAAAACAGTCGAAAGTCAAAGGTCGAAAGTCGGTCGGTGACCTTTGACTTTCGACCTTTGACAGGTTTTATAACGTCACCAAACTCTTCAACGCTTCGTGAGTTTCTTTCACAGACGCAGCGGATTTCTCGAACATGGCTTTTTCTTCGGCATCGAACTTGTATTCGATGATTCTTTCCATGCCGCCCGCGCCGAGCATGACGGGCACGCCGAAGTACATGTCATTCAAGCCGTATTCGCCGTTCATGTAGGTGGCGCAAGGCACAATCAACTTCTTATCTTTCAAAATGGCATCAGCCATCTGCACACAAGCCATTGAAGGAGCATAATACGCGGAGCCTGTCTTGAGCAAATTGACGATCTCGCCGCCGCCCTTGCG
>Ga0075156_10000499_pt1 | contig 20140 bp, 18 predicted proteins | sample JI81AbrownDNA_FD_70966 | JGI IMG/M metagenome (GOLD analysis project Ga0075156, IMG submission 70966) | Wastewater effluent complex algal communities from Wisconsin, to seasonally profile nutrient transformation and Carbon sequestration -... | ecosystem: Engineered > WWTP > Effluent > Algae...
CTGCTGATGGGTACCGTGGGCACACATGGCATCAACCGCTCGCTGTACCCCCGATTGCCCTATGACCCGTTCAAGGACTTCGCTCCCGTCACGCTGGTCGCTGGGGTACCCAACGTCATGGTGGTGAATGCCGACATGGCAAAGGCCAACAACATCCAATCCGTCCAGGACTTCATCAAACTGGCCAAATCCCGCCCCGGCAAGCTCAACATGGCGTCCAGTGGCAATGGAACATCCATCCATCTTGCAGGTGAATTGTTCAAAAGCCAGACCGGATTGTTCATGACCCACATTCCGTACCGGGGCTCCGGCCCTGCATTGATGGATCTGGCCGGTGGCCAGATGGACGTCATGTTCGACAACCTGCCATCGGCCATGCAACTCATCAAAAGTGGCAAGCTCAAGGCCTTGGCTGTCACCAGCGCACAGCGCTCGGCTGCTCTGCCCGATGTACCTACAGTGGAAGAAGCCGCGGGACTCAAAGGTTTCGAAGCAACCAGCTGGTTTGGTCTGCTGGCCCCGGCGGGCACTTCGCCAGAGATTGTGAGCCGCATTCAGCAGGAGGTTGCCCGCGCGCTGAATACACCGGCCATCAAGGAAAAAATGCTGGCCCAGGGAGCCCTGCCCAGTGGTAATTCTCCTGCAGACTTTGCGCGGCTGATTGAAAGCGAGCATGTCAAATGGGCGCAAGTTGTGAAAATGTCCGGCGCCCGCGTGGACTGAATTTTTTATACCAATACCGGAGACTGACTACATGATTACCCTGTGCGGCTTTGCCATTTCCAATTACTACAACGTCGTGAAAATGGCGCTTCTGGAAAAGGGTGCACCCTTTGCCGAAGAACTGGTCATGACCGGTAGCAAGGAGGAGTCTGTACTGGCGTGCTCACCGCTAGCCAAAGTGCCATTCATCCGCACGCCTCAGGGCAGCATGTGCGAAAGCCATGCCATTCTCGAATACATTGAGGCGGCCCACCCCACCCCGGCTCTGCTGCCGGTTGAGCCGTTCGCTGCTGCAAAGGTGCGTGAAATGATCAACTACATTGATCTGCACTTGGAACTGGTTGCTCGCGAGTTGTACCCACAGGCTTTCTTCGGCGGAACCGTGAGTGACTCCACGAAGGAACGTGTGCGCAAACTGCTGGAGAAGAACATTGCCGGCTTCAAGCGCCTGGCCAAGTTCACCCCGTATATCGCCGGCGACACTTTTACCCTGGCCGACTGCGTCGCGTTCAACAACCTGCCACTGGTGGGCATGGCCACACGCGTAGTGTATGGTGAAGACATGCTGGCCGCTGCTGGCGTGGACTACAAGTCCTACACCAAGCTGGTGGGCGAGCGTGCCAGCGCACAAAAAGTGGTGGCCGATCGCAAGACCGCCACCACCAGGAACCTGTAAGGTTTGCGCTTAGCGGGTGACCAGCACCGGCACCGGCGATTCGGCAACCACCTTGGTCGCCACACTTCCGAGCATCAGGCGAGCGATGCCGGAGCGTCCGTGAGACCCCATCACGATGAGGTCAGCGCCCTCGTCCTTGGCACTTTGCACAATGCCACTGGCCGCGGCAACGTCTTCCACCAGACGTGCCTGCAAAGCCACCGCAGATCCACCCTGCTTGCACAGCGCATCCACGGTGGAGTGCGCCTGGGCTGCCAACTGCTGTGCAGCGGCGGAATAAGCCTGGTACCCCATGGGATTGATCTCACCTACGCCAATGTAGGGATACGGATCGGCCACGTACAGCGCAGTAAGTTTTGCGCCGTGGGTACGCGCCAGACTGACCGCAAGTTTGGCCGCGTGCTCAGAAGCAGCAGAACCGTCGGTGGCCAACAGAATATGTTTAAACATGGATGCCTCGCATGGTGGTTGGGTTATCGTTCACTGTAACGACCATCGCCCATTTGCGTCCTTGATGCAAGTCAACTTGGTGCATCGCCACGATCACCATCCTTTGCCGGTCGCGGAATTTTCTTGAGTCGGACCAGCCGGGCATGCTCAATAGCATCTTTCTTGACTTGGCGCTCTGCATCGAGCTTCTGTCCCTGTGCGAGCCATTGGGCAAATTCACCAGGTGTCTCCAGCGTGATGCGCCCCATACTGGCCGCCCGAAACTCGTGAATCACGATTTCAGCAGCTTTCTGCAGATTCACTCTGGCACCGCCCTGCAAGGCACCGCGCTTACGGCCGATGGCATCCAGTAGCTGTTCATCTGTCTGACCTTCGACCGCTTGCAGCTTGTAGCGAGCCTCTACTGCGTGTGCGTAATGTTGCCGCAGGTAGTCCAGCAACTCCAGTGCCACCTCCTCTTCATTGAAGGCATTGCGTCCGATAGCGCCACTGGCCGCCAGGTTGTAGCCACTCTTGGCAACGATGATGCGTGGCCACAGCACACCCGGTGTGTCATACAAATAGAAGTCGTCGGCAATCGTGATGCGCTGTTCCAGCTTCGTCACCCCGGCCTCATCACCGGTTTTCGCCGCGCGCTTGCCTTTGAGCGTGTTGATCAGTGTGGATTTCCCAACATTCGGAATACCGCAAATCAGCACCCGCATGGGCTTGGCCATGCCTCCGCGGTTAGGCGCCAGCGCGTGGCACGCAGTCACCAGCGCCCGCGCAGGGGTGGCAACACTGGCATCCAATGCAATGGCGCGCACCCCGGGCATGGCGTTGTAATGGGCAAGCCACTCCTCGGTCCGCACAGGGTCCGCCAGATCCTGTTTGTTGAGCACCATGAGCCGGGGCTTTGCAGCCGTCATTTCAGCCAGCATGGGGTTGGCACTGGACCCCGGCAGGCGGGCATCCAGCAACTCGATAACAACGTCAATGTCCTTGATGCGCTCCGCAATCGCCTTGCGTGTCAGATGCATGTGACCGGGAAACCATTGAATTGCCATACGCGTGAAGAAACTCGTTTGTTACCAAGCGCTCCATTGTCGGGCAGTTTGGATAAGTCGGGAACCTAGGCAGCTACCTCTAGGAAACAACCCGAATTTAAGGTGCTTTCACTAGGACATCTTCCGAGAATCGCATTCATCAGTTCACCCCTGTTTTCTATTCACACTCTGGAGAATTCCATGGCTTCCAAATCACTGACCACCGTTACCAACGAACTCATCGAGTCTTACGGCAATACCGCCAAGAATGTCATCAACGCCTATCGTGCTGGCAATGAGCGTGCCGTCGGATTCGTCGACCACAGCTGGGCAACCGCTGTCCAGAAGGCCGGCACGCGCCTGAGCGCCGAAGTTCGCGGCAATGCGCTGTCAGCACAAAAGAAGATTTCCGGTCTGTACACCAACGCTGTCACACTGACCTCTGACGGTGCAGATGTGGCCGTTAACAAGGCCGTCGAAATCGCTGGCAAGGGTGTCAAACAAGTCGCCGCAAACGCAAGCCGCTTTGAAAAAGCCACCGGCGTAACCGCCCTGAACACCTTGGCCGTTGCCGCAGTACCGGCTGCCCAAGCCGTGGTGGAAGTGGCAACCAAGCTGGAAGCCCAGTCCGGTGCACTGGTCAACAAGGTTGCCGGTTCCAAGACAAAGGTCAAGGTTGCTGCCGTCAAGCGCACTGTGGCCAAGAAAGCCGCACGCGCGCGCAAGGCTGCGTAATTGCTTTTCTGCCTGCTTCGCGGGCAGCACACAGGCATCTGCCGCACCAGCGGCAGGTGCCTGTTTTCCTTGGTGCCCCTCGAATCGAGAATCCGGCGCGACGGCAGGCAGGTGCATGAGCTCGAAAAGTCCCTGGGCTTCGCACTCCTGAAACCCTCCGGCCGCGGCGTATTCCTGACAGAGACCGGCATGGCAGCCATGCGGCAGGTTGACCAGATCTTCCAGTTGAACAGTTGCCCGACGTTGTCCGTGGCGCAGCCAGCGCGCCCACCGTACGGCTGGCGACCGGCGTATCGGACAGCCTGCCCAGGATGAATTTGAACGTCTGTAAGGCGATCTCGCTGTGCACCAGCTCGACATGGTGTTGTCTGACCGTCCGGCCCCGACCAACCCGAACATCAAGCTCTAAAGCCATCCCATGGGGTCATCGGACGTTGCCTGGTATGCGCCCGCCGCACTGGTGCTGAATCGCCCCGGGGCGATTCAGTGTGTTTCCGTTAGTGGAGATGCTGCACGACGAACCTCAGACCCACTACGGAGTCAAAAAACTGGAGCCCTGTGATGGCGTGCAGGAATATTTTTTTGCTATTGGTACGGAGAAAAAATTCAGCACCCGCTGGTCCGGCAGGTGCTGGATGCAAACACGCCCTGGCTCAGTCAATGGCCAGGCGCTGCGCTGCTCCACCGAGCTTCTTGGGCAAAGTCAAGACGAGGACGCCGTTGTCGTATTTCGCTTTGGCTGATTCCTGGTCAATGTCAGACGGCAACTGGAAGCTGCGTGAGACGGCACCAAAATACCTTTCACTGCGCAGCACTTTCTCATCCTGGGTCTGGGAATCCTGTTGTTTGACTTCGGCGCGAACCGTCACAACATTACCCTCAAGGGAGACATGGATGTCCTCCTTGTTGACCCCCGGCACCTCTGCATGCACGGTATAGCCCTTGTCAGTTTCCTTGACATCCACCTTGATGCTTGCGGCCGTCGGCAGGGCATCGCCATGCAAGGGTTTGACATAAAAACCAGGTGCCACGTCGCGAAAAAAATCGTCAAACAGGCTGCCACGGCTGATCAATGAACTCATTTTTGCACTCCTTCTGGACTTGATTTAGGCACCACCACCACGGCGCCGCCATGACACCATATTGAGGACGCGACTTGACAAGTTCAAGTGCAAATTGCACCGGCTTTGACATTCATCAACCCGACAAATTCCGGCGGGTATACCTGCCGCGCTATACGCCCAGGCGCGCAGGAGACAGGTATTCCCGCAGGTACACGTCAAACGGCATGCTGTCGGCTGCCTCTATGTCCTGTTGTTCCTGGATGGAAGTAGCGGACTGCGCCTCCAGCCGGGTACGTACGCTGTCCGGCAAAGGGACTTCGAGCATGGCATTCTTTGTGCGCTCAGACTGGGCGCGGGCAAAGGCGACGAAAGAACCTCCGTACTCGCTTTCAATCGTCTGCACCACACGGGCAGAAGGCAGTGTTTCAGGCTGCGCCAGGCCAAGCTTTGCAGCCTGCAGAGCCACCATGTAGTCGGTGGTTCCATGTGCTGTATCAAACTGCAAAGCAATCGGCTCCATCGCCTGAATCAGATCGTTACCCCAGGCTGCCAGCGAAATTTCCGATCCACCCCGCTGCAACTGCAAACCGGGCTCACGTCCCCGCTCTGCCACACGCTGCTGATTGGCGGCAATAGCTGCAATTTCAGCGGGCGTATCGGGTGGACTGTCCGACAACAGGCAAGACACGAGGAAGACATCCAGGAACCGCATGGTCTGGGCACTGATGCCCAGCGGTTCAAAAGGATTGAGATCCATCAGACGGACTTCGACGTATTCAACGCCGCGCTCGCGCAGCGCATGCAAGGGGCGCTCACCGGCGTGAATAACCCGCTTGGGGCGTATCGTGCCGTAAAACTCATTCTCAATTTGCAGCAGGGACGTCGCCAACTGCCGGTACTCGCCATCCGTGCCCTGCACACCAATGGCTTCGTATGCCGGATAGGGAAGGGTCAGCGCGGAATGCAATGAGTCACCGTACCCTTGCAACCCGTTGTAGCTCACTGCCAGCGAGGCCTGTGCATCACTCTGGTACCCCAGTCGTCCCATGCGCAGGGAGGTCGCATATGGCAGGTACATGCTGTCCTTGCCCAAACTCTGGAGCTGGTGCTGTCTGCCAGCCACAAACGACGAACAAACCGCCGGTGATGCGCCAAAAAGATACAGCAGCAAAAACGCGTATCGGCGGAAATTGCGGATCAAACCAAAATAGGACTCACTGGAGACGTCAGGCAAAGACCAGTTGTAATGGATACCCGATATCGTCTGCATGCGCCGCCCATAGCGATACCCAAGACCGGTGCGGTAGACACTTTTGGCACGTCCAACGTTGGACACGCCGTAGCGTCCGATGGGAATAGCGTCATCTGCTGGCAGGCAACACGGCATGCTCGACACCCATAGCATCTCGTCATTCAACGCACCCTCGGTGAACTGGTGAATCTCCTGCAGCTCATCAATACAAGATTGGACACCGGCGTGCACACCCGTAATCAGCTCCACCTGTGATTCGCTGAAATCTGTCGTGATGTGCGGGTGTGTCAGCGCTGAACCCAGAGCCAACGGATGCGGGGTCAGTGCGAGCGAACCGCTGGCCTGCACACGCAGACTCTCTTTTTCAATGCCACGGCGAACGCCCAGAATTCTCGATGGGGGAAGCGCATGCAGGGCTTCCTTGGTAATGATCATGCCCGTGGCCCTTGTTCTTTTCCTAGGGCCGAGAAGTTACCACAAGACAATGACCAGCGCTGATTCCGGACAATTCCCTCAACTTCCAGCCAGTTGCCTGGTAGCACGCCCTACTTCTTGCGTGCCCTGGGCGGCACCGCTCTGCGGAACCATCTCACCATCACGGTTACGCACCTGGTCCATCTGTTCCACCAGACGCTCAGGCGCATTCGCGTCCAACCCGATCCAGGCGCCCTGTGTCAGCGTAATGTGGGCAGCTTCCACACTCCCCGCCCCGGCGCAAAGAATAGTGCGTGACGGGGCATCCTGTGCCACCAGCGCCAGCATCGCAGGAACAACCGCTTCTGGCTTGAGTGCTTCCAGGACAGCGGGAGGCATCAGATCCTCGGTCATGCGGGTGGCTGCAGTAGGTGCCAGTGAGTTCACGCGGATGTCGTATTTGGCACCCTCGATGGACAGCGTTTGCATCAATCCCACCAGCGCGAGCTTGGCAGCGCCATAGTTGGATTGTCCAAAATTCCCGTACAGCCCCGAAGACGAAGTCGTCATCAGGATTCGACCGTATTTTTGCTCGATCATGTGAGGCCAGACTGCCTTGCAGCAGTGCACCGCCCCCATCAGATGGACGTCCATGACCAGGCGAAAGTCCGCCAGCTCCATCTTGGAAAAACTCTTGTCGCGCAGAATGCCCGCATTGTTCACCAGAATATCCACACGCCCCCAGGCATCCACGGCCTGCTTCACCATGGCCTGCACCGCATCCCAGTCGGTCACCGACGCGCCATTGGCCAGCGCCTCACCACCCGCCGCACGGATCTCTGCCACTACCGCTTCAGCCGCCGACACAGAGCCACCCGATCCATCGCGCGCTCCTCCCAGGTCATTAACAAGTACTTTGGCACCACGGGCAGCCAGTGCCAGCGCATGCTGACGACCCAAACCACCACCGGCTCCCGTCACAATGGCTACACGCCCCTTGAAATCAATGCGCATGGATAGATCCTGAAAAATACGAGACATACACGACCCCAAGACTCTGCTAGCCTCAGGGAGTCAAACGTCTACTGTAATAGAACCCTCCACCACCACAGCCATCAACCTGTCTCCTATGGAACTCAAATCTGAAGTCATCCTGACCCCGCCACGTGACGCATCCACCGTAGTTCTGCTCCGCGACGCACCGCAAGGCCTGGAGGTCTTTCTGGTCAAACGACATGGTCTCTCGGACGTTCTGGGCGGAGCCTATGTCTTTCCTGGCGGAAAACTGGATGCAAGCGATGCAGAACTTGTCGAGCAGGCGCATCTGGATCAGATCAGTGAAACCCTGCATGCTGCGCTGGGCGAACCCGAGATGGCTCCGTTACAGGCCAAAGGTTTGTTTGTGGCGGCCCTGCGGGAAGCGTTTGAAGAGTCTGGCGTCCTGTTTGCTGACAACGCAGACCCGGAAACCACCCGTCAGGCAATGCAACTGATGCGCGACGGTGTGCCATTCAATCAGATCCTTGCCACACTGTCTCTTCGCCTCAATACACGCGCAGTCGCCCCCTGGGTGCGATGGATTACCCCCAAAATGGCATCTGTGTCTACCAAGCGGTTTGACACCCGATTTTTTGTTGCAGCGATTCCCCACACCCAGGTCGCGCGCCACGATGACTTTGAGACAACGGAGAGCGTCTGGCTATCCCCCCGCGCCGCGCTGGAGCAGTACTGGGCACGCAGTATTGAGCTTGCGCCACCACAAATCATGAGCCTGTCGCATCTGGCGCGGCACAACCGGGTCGATACCGTTCTGGCAGAAGCCCGTGCACAGATGCCACCCCTGGTCTGTCCCGAACCGCATGACGCTAACGGAGAACGTGTACTTTGCTACCCCGGTGATACGGGGCACTCCATTGCACAGCGAGCCCTGCCTGGTCCTACCCGCCTGATCTACCGCAACCGCCGTTTCGAACCCACCGAAGGCTTAGAGGCACTATTTCAGTAAGGCGATCCATCAATCCTCAACAAAAGCTTCTTCCCGCTTGGCCTTTACCGAAGGCATCAGAACAACCACCAGCAGCAGTACGGCAGCTGCAAGCAGCCCTGCTGAAATCGGCCGGGTGACAAACACGCTCCAGTCACCCCGCGACAGCAGCAAGGCGCGGCGCAGGTACTCTTCCATCATCGGCCCGAGGATGAATCCCAGCAGCAACGGAGCTGGCTCGGCACCGAGCTTGATGAACAGGTAACCAATCACGCCAAACAGCCCAACCATCCAGATGTCAAATGTGTTGTTGTTGGTTGAATAGACCCCAATGGCACAAAACAGCACAATGGACGGGTACAGCCAGCGGTAAGGTACGGACAGCAGCTTGATCCAGATACCAATGAGCGGCAGATTCAGAATCACCAGCATCAGATTGCCGATCCACATCGATGCGATCAGGCCCCAAAAGAGTTCGGGGTTGTTCGTCATGACCTGGGGGCCAGGCTGGATGTTGTGGATGGTCATCGCCCCGACCATCAGCGCCATCACCGCGTTGGGGGGAATCCCCAATGTCAGCAACGGTATGAACGATGTCTGTGAACCAGCGTTGTTGGCCGACTCCGGTGCTGCAACGCCACGAATGTTGCCCTTGCCAAACGGTACCTCTCCAGGGCGAAGCTTGGTTTTCTTCTCGATGGTATAGGCAGCAAAGGCCGCCATGACCGCACCACCGCCAGGCAAAATCCCCAGGAGGGAGCCCAGCGCCGTACCGCGCAGTACGGCTGGCACCATGTTCTTGAAGTCTTCCCGGGTCGGCATGAGGCCAGTTACCGAGGCGGTAAACACTTTGCGCTCGCTCTCGTGTTTGGAAAGATTGCTGATGATCTCGCCATAGCCAAACACTCCCATGGCAATGACGATGAAGCCGATACCATCCGTCAGCTCCGGAATGTCAAAGCTGAACCGGGCAACGCCTGAGTTCACATCCGTTCCCACCATGCCCATCAACAGGCCCAACACAATCATGGCAACCGCCTTCAGCAAAGACCCTGAAGCAAGGACCACAGCACCAATCAATCCCAGGATCATGAGCGAAAAATATTCCGCAGGACCAAACTTGAAAGCCAGCTCTGTCAGCGGCGCTGCAAAGGCCGCCAGAATCAGTGTCCCCACACATCCGGCAAAGAAGGAACCCAATCCCGCCGCAGCCAGTGCCGGGCCAGCCCGACCGTTGCGGGCCATCTGGTAACCATCAATAACCGTCACTACCGAAGAAGATTCACCGGGCAGGTTCACCAGAATGGCTGTCGTCGATCCACCGTACTGCGCTCCATAGTAAATACCGGCCAGCATGATGAGCGCAGCCACAGGAGGCAAGGCGTAGGTGGCAGGCAACAACATGGCAATGGTGGCCAGGGGGCCAATGCCGGGCAGCACACCAATGAGCGTTCCTAGCAGGCAGCCGACAAACGCATACATCAGGTTCTGGGCGGTGAAGGCAACGCCAAAGCCCAGGGAAAGATTGGCAAACAGGTCCATGGTGTTTCCTCAGGCTTTGATGAAGGCAGGCCACACCGGGAACTGCAAGTTGAGCAGCAGAATGAACGCTGCATAGCTCAAGATCGCCAGAAGTGTGGCGAGAATAGCCACTTCCTTGAGTTTGAATTCATCTCCGGCATTGGCAGCCACAAACGTCAACAAGAAGATGCCAACCACCAGCCCCAGGGGCGGCAAGCCAATCGACGGCAGCCCACCAATGGCGGCACCAAAAATCAGATTCGACAGGATGATGAAAAAGAGTGGTTTCCAGGCAATCGCACCGATGTGGTCACCGTCGAAGGTTTCCACCACCAGCGCCTTGAACGTGATGGCGCCCCCCAGCACTGCGAGCAGTATGCCCAGCACCAGCGGGAAGTAGCCCGGGCCCATGCGCGCGCCGTTGCCAATGGTGTAGGAACTGGCACCCCAGGCAAACGCCACACCAACGCACATGAACATCAGTCCGGAGAAAAAGTCTTTTTGACTTTTTATATTCATTACCTGTCTCCTCGTATCAAACGGTGTGGCGTATTCTGCACTGAAATGCCGGGCTGTCAGAACGGTCTACTGCAGTGGCGGAGTGGATACCAGCACCTCTTCCATGACCGTCACACCTTCGGCGACCCGCAAGGCCCCGGCCAGGCGCAAGGGCCGCATGCCATCAGCGATAGCCTGGCGCCGCAGGACTTCAATACTGGAGTCAGTACTGACCCGCGACTTGAATGCCTCGGTCACCACGAGCAGTTCATACAGACCCATACGGCCCATGAATCCCGTCATGCGGCAGTCCACGCAACCGACCGGCTTGTAGGGCTTGTATCCTCCGTTGATCTGCCAGGGCTTGACCATCTCACCCAGAGCATCACGGGTAGACACCTCATCGCGCAACCTGCACTGGGCGCACAGCGTGCGCACCAGCCGCTGGGCCAGCACCCCGAGCAAGGTGGCATTGATCAGATAGGAAGGAATGCCCAGTTCCAGCAGGCGCGTCACCGCTGAAGGCGCGTCGTTGGTGTGCAGCGTAGAAAACACCAGATGCCCCGTCAGCGCGGCCTGCACGGCCATTTCTGCCGTTTCGAGGTCGCGGATTTCACCCACCATGATGATGTCAGGGTCCTGGCGCATCAGGGCGCGCAGGCCCTGCGGGAATCCGAAATCCAGCTGCGGCTGCACCTGCGTCTGGTTGAACGCAGGCTCAATCATTTCGATCGGATCTTCCACCGTACTCACGTTGACCTCTTCGGTGGCCACCCGCTTCAGCGTGGAATACAGCGTCGTGGTCTTACCCGAACCGGTGGGCCCCGTCACCAGAATGATGCCGTGCGGGCGCGTGACAAGCTCTTCCCAGCGCTGCGCGTCGTGGCTGGAGAAGCCCAACGCATCCAGATCCTTCACCGCGTTATCGGGATCAAAAATCCGCATCACCATCTTCTCGCCAAACGCCGTCGGCAAGGTAGAGATTCGCATTTCGATCTCGTCACCGCGCGGATTGCGGGTCTTGATGCGGCCGTCCTGCGGGCGTCTGCGCTCGATCACGTCCATGCGTCCCAGCAGCTTGATGCGCGCCGTCATGGCAGTGAGCACTCCCATGGGCATCTGATACACCGGGTGCAGTACGCCGTCGATGCGGAACCGAATGACACCCTGCTCGCGCCGCGGCTCCAGATGGATATCGCTGGCCCGCTGGTCAAACGCGTACTGCCATAGCCAGTCCACCACCTGGACCACGCCCTGGTCGTTGGCGTCAAGCTGCTTGTTGGTCTTGCCCAGCTCCACCAGCTGCTCAAAGCTGGCGCCAGAGTTGGCACCGGCTTTGTTGGCCGCGCGCACCGACTTGGCCAGGGCATAGAACTCGGCGGTGTAGCGGTGTATTTCCTGGGGACTGGCGACTACGCGGCGCACCTTGCGACGCGACTGGCGCTCCAACTCATCGACCCAGTCCGTAACAAAAGGTTCGGATGTAGCCACTGTCATTTCGCTGGGCGACACCACCACCGGCAAGATCCGGTGGCGTTCTGCATAGGCCGCGCCCATGGCATCGGCCACCTTGCCCACATCCACCTTGAGCGGATCAATACGCAGGTAATCCAGCCCGACATGGGCTGCCAGCCATTGTGTCAATGCCTCGATATCCAGCGGCTTGTTGTCTGCCAGGCGGCGCATGGACACGCTGGCCAGCCGAACCAGCGGGTGCTGCACACTCTCGGCCTGGGAGCAACGCGCAACCGTGCGCTGGGCCTCCTCGGTCGACACGATTCCATCTTTTTGCAGCCACTCCACCAGCTTGCGCCAGTCCAGCGGACCGGCATGGACGCTTCTGGACGCCGCGTTGTGGTTGTGCTGCTTGTTCATGCGTTCACCGGTTTGAAAACCCGCACCCATTTGTCGGCGGGCAGGCCCCATTGCGCCTTGATGACCTCCGCGCGCTCCATCAGGAGGGACCGCTTGGGACGGGATGGTGTGCGCTGGGCCAGCACCACAGTGTTGCCTTCGCGCGTGGCCTTGAAGCTCCAAATGGCATCGCGCCCAAACGCCGCGGCGATCTTGTTCACACTGCCATTGAAACTGGAGGTCCGGCCGAACAGATTCACCGTCATGCAACCCTCATCCGTCAGTGTGGCGCGACAGTCCGCATAAAACGACTCGCTGTCGAGGACCGGTGCCGCGGCTTCCTCGTCGTACAGGTCGACCTGCAAGGCATCGACGGCACCCAGCCACTGCGGCTTGCGAATTTCCTCCGCCGCATCCCCCAGCACCACCTGCATACGGGTGTTGTCTGCTGGCAGCTTGAACCAGCCCCGGCAGGCGTGCAGCACCTGCGGGTTGAGCTCGATGGCTGTGGTCTTCATCCTCAACTCCTTGTGGCAGAACTTGGTCAGCGACCCTGCCCCCAGACCGAGCTGCAGAGCTTGTCGTTGCGCCACAGTAGCCGGATCGACAAACAGCATCCAGGCCATCATGCGCTGGATGTATTCATGCACCAGCACATTCGGCGCATCCACCAGCATGGAGCCCTGTATCCATTCGCTGCCCAGGTGCAGATGGCGGATCGGACCTTCTTCGGAGAAATTGACTTCAGGGAGTGTGTGTATTTCGTTTTTTGCCATGGGGATTTATACCAGCAGGGCCGTCAGCTTCGGCAATGCCACGCAGGCATTGCGGGTGGTGGCCACTGCCAATGCGTCCACCGGCATGCCACGCAACTGCGCCACGACTGCGCCCATGCGTGGCAATTCACACGGTTCGTTACGCCCCTGTGCCTGTCCGGCGCCGCGCTGTGCTGCCGTGGCATAGAGCCAGTGCGGCGCGATATCGGGGGCATCGGTCTCCATTACCAGCGCATCCAGCGGAAGGCTCTGGGCCAGCCGGCGCAACTGCAGCGCACGCTCGAAAGTCACCGCGCCACCAAAACCGAGCTTGAAGCCCATCTGCACAAAAGCCTGCGCCTGCACGTCGCTGCCGTTGAAAGCGTGGGCAATCCCGTGCCATGGCCCGCCAGCCGCAAGGTCCCGCAGATGCTTGAGCAGGCGATCAGCCGACCGGCGCACATGCAGCACCACAGGTAACCCATGTTTTCGCGCCAGCTTGAGCTGCTCGCGGTAAAAATATTCCTGCTTCTCGCGCAACGGGCTCCGGGTGAGTTCGGGCACAAAGTAATCCAGCCCGATTTCACCCACCGCCACCAGCCGCAGATCGTCGCGGTACTGTGCAAGCTGGGCATCCAGCACCAACAGATCACTCTCCACCGCACGGTCCACATAGAGAGGATGAATTCCAAGGCAGTAGCTATCGTTGCCCGCATGGGCCAGACACCGCACCGATTCAAAATTGGACACTTCTACCGCCGGAATCACGCAATGCGACACGCCGGCCTGTCGCGCCCTGCGCTGCACTTCCAGGACGTCGGCGGCGAACTCCGGCGCATCCAGGTGGCAATGGGTGTCAATCCAGGCCACGCTTCGGGCCCCGTCAGCGCTTGCGCTGCACAAACAGATTGCGGGTCCGGTCTTCCGGGTAGGCAAATGTCACGGTTCCGCTTTTTGTCACCTTGCCCATCACCAGCATATTGCTGGTGATGGCGTCCTTGTCGTCCCGGCTGAAGGGTTTCTCGTGGGTGGCGGTCACGCCGTAATACACCCGGCTCAGATTCTCCAGTGACGCCTTGATGGTCGGTCCTGACAGGTCTGCGTTGCGTATGCCCAGCAGGGCATAGGTCAACAGGTACACCGTGTCATACGACTGCGCAGCAGCCATGGGCACGGTCATCTTCTTTGTTTCGAATTTACGTGCATACGCGGTCAGGAAAGAAATACGTCGCTCGTTGCTTGGTTCGGCAATAAAGGTCTGCGCCATCAGGGCACCTTCGCCTGCATCCCTCGCACCATCGATGAAAAACGGGAAAGACAAAGGCCATGCACCCACCTGCGGCACCTTCCAGTTCATGGCCTGACGATCCCGTGCAATCACGGCGTTCTCGGCACCCACGGTGTAGCTAAACACCACATTCGCCCCGGCCGCCTGGGCGGCCTTCAGGTCCGCGGTGAGATCCTTGATTCCCAGATCGAAACGCGCCACATGCACGGGTTTGAGGTCTTTCGCCGCCAGTGCTTTCATGACATCCTGCAGGCCGGCCTCACCGTACCCGGTCTTGTCCGCAAAAATGGCCACCTTGGTCCAGCCCCTGCGCACAATGTCCTCCACCACAAACGGCGCCTGAATGGCATCCCGCGCCGATGTGCGGAAGATGTAGCTCTCGGGCGCAGGGTATTTGGCCGTGATGGGCGTGCCGGTGGCACACGGCACGATCAGGGGATGTTTGGCGGCCTGAAACACGTCCAGCGATTTCATCGCCACACCCGTGTTGCAAAAGCCGATGGTTGCAACCACCTCCTCTTTCATCAATTCCTGGGACCGTTGCAAACCCACATCGGGGTTGGCAGTGTCATCCTTGATGACCAGCTCCAGCGAGCGCCCCAGGTAACCGCCAGCCGCGTTGATTTCGTCCACCGCCAGTTTGGCCCCATTGAGCATGGGCGTACCAAAGTCAGCCGAGGGTCCCGAGAAGGGCCCGATCATCCCGATACGCACGGGTTTCGCGGTCTGCGCACCCACCGACAGCGCCAAACCCAAACCCAGCGACAACCCAACGACCTGCTTGCAGAAATGATTCATGGTTCTCTCAAAAAAATACGGGTAGCACAGGACTACACCGGTTACCGGAATATGTGCACCAACCCTTTCGGGCCACTGACGCATCTCAAGCCACCAGGCGCCCCGAATCCAGATGCAGCTGCCGGCTGCATCGCGCCGCCAATGTCGTATCGTGGGTCACCAGCACAAACGCCGTGCCCTGGTCACGCGCCAACTGCAGCATCAATTCGAACACCCCATCGGCCGTGGCACGGTCCAGATTGCCCGTAGGTTCGTCTGCCAGCACACAGTCCGGGCGGGTCACCAAGGCCCGGGCGATAGCCACGCGCTGGCGCTCCCCACCCGAAAGCTCTGCCGGACGGTGGTGCGCACGCCCTGCCAACCCTACGGATGCTAGCATTTTCATAGCTGCCTGCGCAGATTCTGCGGGGTCTACACGGCGAATTGTCAATGGCATGGCGACGTTATCGAGGGCACTGAACTCGGGCAACAGGTGGTGAAACTGGTACACAAACCCCAGGTGCTGATTCCGCAGGCGGCCCTGCGCAGCAGGACTCAACTGCGCCAGCGCCTGGCCACACAGCGTCACTGTGCCACTGGTAGGCGCATCGAGACCGCCCAGCAGATGCAGCAGCGTGCTCTTGCCCGAACCCGATGCGCCAACGATGGCCAGCGTGTCACCGCGCCGCACCTCCAGGTCCACGCCCTGCAGCACGGTGACATCCAGCCGCCCTTCCTGAAACCGCTTGGTCAGGCCACGGCATTGCAATAATATTTCACTCATAACGCAAGGCCTCCGCTGGGTTGACCCGGCTGGCACGCCAGCTGGGGTACAGGGTTGCCACGAAGGCCATCACCAGGGAAATGACCGCAATCGGAACAATATCGCTGCTTTGCGGGTCGCTGGGCATGCGGCTGATCAGGTAAATATCCTTGGGCAGAAAGCTGGCACCGAGCAGTTGCTCCAGGGCTGGCACGATGACATCGATATTGAACGCCACCCCCAGCCCCAGCGCCAGACCGGCCAGCGTACCGATCACGCCCACCATCGCGCCTTGCACCACAAAAATGCCCATGATGCTGCCCGGGCTGGCACCTATCGTGCGCAGGATCGCAATGTCGGCGCGCTTGTCGGTCACCGTCATCACCAGCGTCGACACCAAATTGAACGCCGCCACTGCGACGATCAGCGTAAGAATGATGAACATCATGCGTTTTTCCACCTGCACGGCCGCAAACCAGGTGCGGTTCTGCCGGGTCCAGTCGCGGATGGCCATGTCGCCACTCAGCGTGCGGCTCAGTTCATCGGCCACCGTGCGTGCCTGGTGCAGGTCGCGCAGTTTCAGACGCACCCCGGTCGGACCCTCCAGCCGGAATATCCGGGCCGTGTCCTCCCAGTGGGCGAACACCATGGCCGAGTCGTACTCGTAGTGGCCGGAATCAAAAGTGCCCACCACCGTCATCTGCTTGAGGCGCGGCACCACACCGGCCGGCGTGACCTGCCCGCTGGGTGCCACCAGCGTTACCCGGTCACCCGTGCGCACGCCCAATGCGCGCGCCAGCTCAGAGCCCAGCACCACACCAAACTCTCCCGGCACCAGACGCTCCAGCACCGCCGCCTGTGCGCCGCCAGCCAGGTCGGTCACCTCATGCTCCAGCGCCGGGTCGATGCCCCGCACCATGACGCCTTTCATGTCCTCACCCCTCGCCAACAGTGCCTGTGCCGCTATAAAAGGTGCAGCACCAACGACCTGGGGATGGGACCGGGCCTGCTGCAGTGTCAGGGCCAGATCAGGCAGCGCCTGCCCACCCGCGGCATAGACCTCCACATGGGAGACCACGCCCAGCATGCGGTCGCGCACCTCTTTCTGAAAGCCGTTCATCACGCTGAGCACGATGATGAGAGCCGCCACACCGAGCGCAATCCCCAGCATGGATACACCCGAGATAAACGAGATGAAGCCGTTACGCCGCGTAGAGCGGCCTGCGCGGGTGTAGCGCCAGCCGATCAGCAATTCATAGGGAACACGCATCAGGATAAGTAACCTCACTTTTCCCGATTGTGTCATCCCTGTGGATCCATGCAGGACAATGGCGGCATGCACCTTGTTATTGACCATGCAGCGCCTGGTGGCTCTGATTGCCAGGCCGCTACAGCCAAACTGCAGCTTCCGAATCTTGCGCGCTTGCTCAAGTCCATGGCACCCGGCCAGCATTGGGCGGGCAGCCCGGACACCATGACCCCGGTGGGCGAACAAGTACGCGCAGCAGCCATGGGACTGCGCGCGGCAGACGGACTGATTCCCTGGGCGGCCCTGGATGCGCAGCGCCTCGGCCTGGCATCGGAGTCTGGCGCACAAGGCTGGGCCTGGATCACCCCCTGCCACTGGAAAGTCAACGCCGACCACGTGGAAATGCTGGACCCCGTGGATCTGGCGCTTTCGGACGCCGAAACCGCCGTGCTGCTGGAAGCCATGCGCGGCTACTTTGCCGAAGACGGCATCGCCCTGCACCCCTTGTCGGCAGGCACCTGGCTGGCGCACGGCGCCGTATTCAAGGACTTGCCGACCGCCTCGCTGGAGCGTGCGCGCGATGCCCGCATCGACACCTGGATGCCACGCCAGACGCAAGCCAGCCCCCTGCGCCGCCTGCAGAACGAAATGCAGATGCTGCTCTACACCCACCCCATGAACGACGCCCGGGCGGCACAGCGCCGCACCACGGTGAATTCCTTCTGGGTCAGCGGCACCGGCGATTTACCGCAAGGCTACCGTACCAATACCTCGCCGCCACCGTGCCGCACCCTGGACGCCCTGCGCACTGCTTCCCTGCGCGACGATGCGGCGGGCTGGGTGCAGGCATGGCAGACACTGGACACCACCGAACTCGCCGCAGTGGACACCAGCACGCTGACCCTCACCCTCTGCGGCGAGCACAGTGCCCAAACCTTCGCTCCCCCCACGGGGTCCTGGCTGACCCGCCTGCGCCGGCGACTGACAGCCCCATCGCCCAACACACTGCTTGCTTCGCTATGAAAATCATTCCCCGCGACATTCCGCCACGCGCAGTCTGGACACTGGAACAGGCTGGCATCCATCCGTTGCTGGCGCGCCTGTACGCCGCCCGCGGCGTCACCTCTACCTCCGAACTCGACGATGCCCTGGGCAAGCTGCTGCCCCCGAGTGGCATGCTGGGCACCGACCGCGCCGCCGTGCTGTTGGCCGATGCCATCGCGCAGAACCTGCGGCTGTGCGTCGTGGCTGATTACGACTGCGATGGCGCCACCGCTTGCGCCGTAGCCCTGCGCGGACTGCGTCTGCTGGGTGCAAAAAACGTGAGTTACCTGGTGCCTGACCGCGTGGTCGACGGCTACGGCCTGACTGCCCCCATTGCCCAGCGCGTGAAGGACCAGGGTGCCGACGTGCTGATCACCGTGGACAACGGCATCGCCAGTGTGGAAGGCGTCGCCAAAGCCAAGGCACTGGGGTTGCAGGTGCTGGTCACCGACCACCACTTACCCGCGGCCACCCTTCCCGATGCTGACGTGATCGTCAACCCGAACCAGCCGGGCTGCTCCTTCGCAAGCAAATCCATCGCCGGGGTCGGTGTCATGTTCTACGTGCTGCTGGCACTGCGCGCCGAGTTGCGCCAGCGCGGTATGTTCGACGCGGCTACACAACCGAAGCTGGACACGTTGCTCCCACTCGTCGCACTGGGCACCGTGGCCGATGTGGTGAAGCTCGACGCAAACAACCGCCGGCTCGTAGCCCAAGGCTTAAAACGGGTTCGAGCCCTCGCCATGCCTGCGGGACTAGCTAGCCTTTTTGTAGCATCTGGCCGCAACGCCAGCACTGCCACCACCTTCGACTTTGGCTTTGCACTGGGCCCGCGCATCAATGCCGCAGGCCGCCTGGCCGACATGACGCTGGGCATCGAGTGCCTGCTGACCGACGATGTGGCCCGCGCCGACGAACTGGCCAAAATGCTCGACGGCATCAACCGCGAGCGCCGGGTGATTGAAGGCGACATGCGCGAGCAGGCCATGATGATTGCCGAGAGCCTGTTCGACGAAGGCGACGAGCCGCCACCGGCCATCTGCGTGTTCGACCCCGATTTCCATGAAGGCGTGGTCGGCATCGTGGCCTCGCGCATCAAGGACAAGCTGCACCGCCCGGCCTTTGTGTTTGCTGCCAGCGCCGCACCCGGCAAGGAGCACGAGCTCAAGGGCTCGGGCCGCTCGATTCCGGGCTTTCACCTGCGTGATGCACTCGATCTGGTGGCCAAACGCTACCCCGGCGTGCTGCTGCGCTTTGGCGGCCACGCCATGGCAGCGGGTTGCACCATCAACGAGGAACGGCTGGACGACTTCGAGCAGGGACTTAACGAGGTGGCCCAGGAATGGCTGGACGCCGCCACCCTTACCCGGCGCCTGGACACCGATGGCCCGCTGGAGCCGCAGTACCTGCGGGTGGAACTGGTGGACACCCTGCACAAGGAAGTCTGGGGCCAGGGTTTTGCCGCGCCCACCTTCAGCGAAGAGGTGGAAGTCATTTCCCAGCGCCTGGTCGGCGAGAAGCACCTGCAGCTCAAACTCAAACACCAGGGCACGCCGGTCGATGGCATCTGGTTTGGCCACACCGAGCAACTGCCCGCCCGAGTCACGCTGGCGTTCCGTCTCGATGCCGACGAGTGGAATGGCGTGCGCCGGGTACGCTTTCTGGTCGAAGGAGCTGAGGCATGAAACACCTCACCATCCTGACCGGCGCCTCGCGCGGCATGGGGCTGGCCATGGCGCAGCAATTGATGGGGGCCAATGCGCGGCTGCTGTGCCTCTCCCGCCATACCAACTCCGCGCTGGAACAGGATGCAGCACGTACCGGCACGCAACTGGAACAGTGGACCGCCGACCTGGCCGAGAGCGCGCCCGTGGCCGAACGCCTGCGGCTGTGGCTGCAGGCCCTGGACCCGGCCACACTGGCCAGTGCCACGCTGATCAACAACGCCGGCGTCATCTCTGAACTGGTGCCGCTGCGCCAGGCACAAGCCGATGACCTGGCACACGCGCTGCGCGTCGGACTCGAAGCGCCCATGGCCTTGACCGCGGCTTTTCTGGGCGCCACACAG
>Ga0075156_10000500_pt1 | contig 20129 bp, 16 predicted proteins | sample JI81AbrownDNA_FD_70966 | JGI IMG/M metagenome (GOLD analysis project Ga0075156, IMG submission 70966) | Wastewater effluent complex algal communities from Wisconsin, to seasonally profile nutrient transformation and Carbon sequestration -... | ecosystem: Engineered > WWTP > Effluent > Algae...
CTCCGCGTTTGGCAGCCATCTCGCAAAAAATACCTGAGCCGCAGCCAACATCCAAAACCGATGTGTTTGCGCCAAGGGCGGTTTCATTCAACACGGCTTTGAAGAGCGGATCGGCAACATGTTCCTGCACATCCGCCCAGTCTCTGGCGCGTGCGCCCCACATCTGTCCTTGAACGATTGCAGTTCCCATAATTAACCGTACACCACAGGCTTGTCTGCGTCTTCCCAAGTGATTCCCGATTTCGTCCCCGCACGAATTGATTCGAGGTCGCCTTGGAATTCGTCCCAATACTTTTGCCAGTTGATTCCCAACTTATCAAGGAATGGACGCCAATCTGTGGAGTGCCAGTGGAACTGCACCACGCGGAAGGGATGTGCTCCCATTGCCAGCGCCGCAACCTGTGCGTCTGAAAGAACAGGAATTCCTACATTGCGGTCGTGTGCTTTGGCTGAGAACTGACTTTTATCCAGTGTGGTCACACAACCTGTATCGTGGGTCACGGTCACGTCGGGATTGACTTCGTTCTTCATCACTTCGATCTTGCGCAGCGTGGAGAACGAGCGAGTAAAGTCGCGCTGAACGAGCACATGACGGAAGCCGAAGCCGCAGCAATCGAACCAGGTCGAGTAGTCAGCTACGTCAATGCCCAAAGCTTCGAGTGTGCCTGTCACGGTCGCCGTGCGTTGACCGCCGTAGATATCGGGATCGTAAATCGCGTCTTCCGCGACAATCTTGTAGTAGTGGCAGGCAGGGTGAACCGTGGCGCGGATCATGCTCATATCCACGGTTTGTTTTTCTGCGAACTTCTTGCGCATCACATGCACCCACTCGCTGTAATGGACGATTTCTTCGGGAATGACAAGCGGCTTGCCAAGTTTATCCAGAATGCGGCGGACTTCGTCGCGCAACGGTTTGTGATGAACCAACTGCTCGCGAATCTCTTTGTAATGTCCATACGATGTGCCACAGTGAATCATCGGGAAGTAACCCGTCTCATACGCGGCGGCGAAGTTGCGACTCATCACCGCGGCTTGTGCGGCAGCGTTGGACGTTGCTGAAGCGTAATAATTCCAACCTGTGCATGAGGTCTGGTCGGTCGGGTCAAGATAATCTAAATTGAATTGGCGATGCAGCCAGAAGATGGATGAGGTATAGCCAGGGATATGTCCGCACTGACCGCAGGATTTGTGGTGCCAGGTGTGGTCAATCGGAATCTTTTTGGTGCGCCCGTATTTTGTGGTCACATCCACGTGATTTTCAGGCACGCGCTGGACGATGATTTCGCCCTTGGCTTCAAGTTCAAACAAGGCTTCACGGATGTCATGCGTCGGCGCAACCTCAGGGTCACGGGTGACTGCATGCGCTTTACGTTCAAGGATTTCTTCGATAGTTGTAGTCATAAGGTTCTCCAAAAATGGTCGAAGGTCAAAAGTCAAAGGTCGCTTGTTGACCTTCGACGTTCGACTTTTGACTCTCTTATCCTTCCTCAAGTTCCTCTTGCATCACATCTGCCAATAAATCGTGCAAACCTTCGTCAATTTCCTTGATGATTTCCATGTTGCCCGTCTCGAACCAGATGGTGTAGAGTTCGAGCAGGGTTTTTCTATCTGTGCGCCACGCCGCATCCGTGACGCCGCGCAGGGTGTCTACGGGAATGGCTTTTCTCCACACTGGCATATTCTTGGAGAATTCTCCCACCCACGGACCCCAATCGGGGAAGAAGTCTGGCTGGAGCATATCAGGCGAGACTTGGTTGCCCTTGAGCATAACCTTGTAGATGACGCGGCTATAGCCTTGCAAAACATCTTTCGTTTCTTGAAGTCCGTTTTTGACGGCAACTTCGCGAAGCAAAGTGACAAGTCCGCCAGGGTTATTTCCACGCGGACAGCGCAAGCATGAGAAACATTGAGCGCAATTCCAAATATCTTCCGAGATGATATCGTACACACGCTCCACATCTTCACGCGCCATTGCTTGCGCGATCACACGCGGTGAGTAATCATAGAAGCGCGCCGAAGGACAGGTCGAAACGCAAATGCCGCACTCGTAACATCCATAAAGGAAGTCTTCGTAGCGCGGGTCATTTTTCACTTCGAGAAAGAGTTTCTCCTTCTCATCGTAAGTCACTTCGGGGTGACGGTCTTGCGCCTTGCCGGGGTTCCAATTTTCGAGAGTTGTTGGCATTTCGCCTCACTTTTTTTACCACGGAGCACACAGAGAAAACAAAAGGAATCTCCGTGTTCTCTGTGTGCTCCGTGGTAAATGCTTTTAGAATCCAATCACCGCATCTGCATCACACGCCATGTCGTTGAACGCCGCGCCGCCGATCATTTCCACGCCTTCGATCATGTCGTCCATGGTGTAGCCGTGCAGGTCAAGCGAAGGCTGGCAGACGAGGAAGCGCACGCCGATCTCCTGCGCCTGTTCGATGAAGAACTTCAACTCTTTGCCGCCGCCGCCCTTGCGCGGAATGATTATCGTGTCGCCGTTGCCCTTTGCCACGCACTGCGGACCGTTCATGGTGAAGTAAATGCACACTTCATTGTCCATTGCCGCACCAGCAGTCGCCAAAAAGAAGGGAGTTGCCGTTCGTTCAGGATCCTTCTCCCCGTGAGTCTGAACGTATAAAATCCGCTTTGTTTCGGGGTCATTCGTCTTCCAAACACTCATACTGCCCTCTCCTCTTTATCTGAAATTAGAAACTGGACATTGCTTCATCAACGCTTGCAAAAGCGCTGATTTTTTGATTGAGACCGACTGTGTACATAATTGAAATAATTTCCTGAGGGACGGAAACAAGTCTTACCGCGCCACCAACTTTTTCCGCAGCTTGCGAGGCTTTGACAATGGCGCGCAGCCCCGCGGAAGACATGTAATCTACGCCTTTGAGATCAATCACCAGATTGGAATTAATCCCAACGGCTCTGGTCAACTCTGCGTCAAAGGCGGGAGCCGTTTCAGAATCAATGCGCCCGTTTGCCGTGACAATAAAGGCGTTCTCTTTTTCGTCGCTTAGAATAGCTTTCACTTCACTTTGGATGGAAAGTTTATCCATTCGGTGCTCCTTATTTCACGATTCAACAAAATATGGGCAGGCCCACACCCTCACTTGCCCATTAGCTTAAAAAGAAAACTGTGTAGTTCCTAAATGAAGAGCTGCACATCTGCATCGGCTGCATATTCAAGGAACATTGCGGCGCCGGCAACTTCTGCCTGCGGAATGAATTCCTCTTTCTTGAAGCCAAAGACATCCATTGTCATCTGGCAGCCGATCATTCTCACATCGAGATCAATGCACATTTCGCGCAATTCTTCAACAGAGGCAACGCCTTTGTTTTTGAAGGTTTGTTTCATCAAGTTGGTTGCCATGGCTTCAAATCCTGGCACATTTGCCATGAGCAAATTGGGCATAGGCCAGGAAATGTTTTGAAATCCTTCGGGTCCAAAAGGCATTTTCATCGGCATGGCAGGGTTTCCGAGCGGAGAAACCTGCATGTGCAAATCAGATTTGAGCAGGGGCAGTCCATAAAAAGTAAAGAAAATACCCACTTCCCAGCCCATCGCTCCAGCCGCGCTGGCAAGAATGAAAGGCGGGTAAGCCCAGTCAAGGGTTCCCTTGCTGGCAATCAACGCAAGCCTTTTGGGGGCATTTGGGTCAGATTTAGACATAGCAACCTCTTTTTATGAATATTAAAGTTGAAAGGATAATTTTATTTTTTGCGGAGGTAGAAGACAAACTTGCTATCTTCTGTCATGGACCGCAGCAATTCATTGCCGGTTTGGCGCGCCCATGCTTCCATATCTGGCGGAGCGCCCGGGTCTGTGGCGACCATCTTCAAAACCTGACCCGATTGCAATTCCTTCATTGCCTTGGAAGTTTTCACCACCGGCATAGGGCAAAGCATTCCAGAACAATCCAATACCTGATCTTCCTTGATTACATCTGTCATTTGTGCCTCCTATGGAACTTTAGAATGATACTGATTTGAGATGCACTTTACCATCCCACATGAAGGTAGATTTCTCTCCCCCGCGCGGGGGAGAGAAATTTAGTCCTCCCTATCTTATCTCGGATATAATCCGCTCATGCAGAAAAAAGGCAATGTTTTTTTTCAGCCAGACAGAATCTTTGCATTTCTTGTTATCTTTCGTTGGGCATCCCTTCTACCGGCACTTCTGACGATGCTCATTGAAAAGCATGCCGCCTTATTTCCTTCTCCCATATTGATCTTTGTGATCACTTTGTTGGTGAACCTCATTATTTCCATGACCCATCGCTCCTTAAACCAATGGGTCATTAATTACCCTGCACTGCTAATCATTGACCTGCTATTCTGCGCCGGTATCCTCGCGTTCAGTGGCGGCTCACAAAGTCCCTACTACCTATATGCCTTCAGCCCATTACTTGCTGGAGCATTTTTCTTCCAGATGAGAGGCGCATTCGCCTCCTCAGCGTTCTTCACGCCTCTGTACTTGGTTGGAAATTACCTGAATTCACATCATGTCTTTTCCCAGACAGAAATTATTGGCTTCATCACTCAGCTGGCTGGCATCTGGCTCATCCCGATTCTATTTGCCTACCCTTCCAACTTGCTGCAAATCATTAATCAAGCCAGGAATGAACTTAGCATAGCCCGTGATGAACTGACCCAAAAACATGAAAACCTCACCACAGCTCATCGCCAGCTTGAGATTATCCATGATTTGACGGTACTACTTCAATCCGCGCCTGACTTAATCTCTGTGCAGGAGCGTGTGTTAGGAGCTGTCACTACAGACCTTGGTTTTTCAAAAGCTGTTGTTGCCATGGTAGATCCTGCACACGAAGAGATCGGCGGTTGGCTGGTTTATCCAACTGAAGAATCGTTTCCTCATGTCAAACCTCTATCCCTTAAATCTGAGAACGGGGAAATTATCCGCTCATTATTAAACCGCAATAGCTTTACCAGCAATGGATACACATTGATTCGGGATTCCCAACTCGATGCATGGTTATCTCAGAACCATTGGTTTATCCTGCCGCTTTATTTAAGGGAACATCCGGTTGGTGTTCTGCTTGTTGAAGAATCTGGACTTACCCCCGAAAAAGAAGCTACACTGATGACAGTTGCGAATCAAGCCGCGCTCGCACTTGGTACCACCATCCTGTGCATTGACCGCGCCCGGAGACTCGCTGTTGAGACCGAACGGAATCGTATTGCCCGTGATATTCACGACACTGTAGCTCAGTCCCTTTTTGGGATCGTCTATTCGCTTGAAGCTTGCATTAACATGCTCCCGCAGCAGGCGAACTCAGTGAAAAATGAATTGATCGAATTACGCTCTCTCGCCAGCAATGCTCACGAGGAAGTGCGCCGCTCCATTTTCGATTTGTGGCCCTCTGCGCTTAACATTGAACTATTCATGGCAGACCTGACAAACTATGTCAGCGGGTGTTGCCGCCCGCGTTCATTCAGTATTATCTTTAGCAATAATGGCGACTTTAATTCCCTCTCCGCTGGTATGCGTAGAACGGTCTATCGCATGGCCCAGGAGGCTCTTGCCAACTCAGCCCGACATTCAGGGGCCCAATCTGCCCGCTTGTGCCTGACTGTTACTAGTGAGGCAGTGTATCTGGTTGTTTCAGACGATGGTAAAGGCTTTGATCCAGAGATCGCCTTGTCTCGAAGCCAGAACCGTGAACATTTTGGTCTTCATGGTATGCAAGAAAGGGCTCATGCCCTTGGTGGTGAATGCGAGGTCATCTCACAGCCCAATGCTGGCACGCGCATTATGATCCACTTACCAACCAATGAGCATCTTCATGCCTGAGAAAATTCGTATTCTAATTGTTGATGATCACGCCGTCGTCCGTAAAGGATTGGCTATGGTTCTTCGTCTGGAACCAGACTTTGAGGTCGTTGACGAAGCGGAGAATGGAAAAGTAGGGTTGGATTCCGCCCGAAGGTTAAATCCGGATATTGTTCTGGTGGATCTCGTCATGCCTGAAATGGATGGTCAGGAGATGACGCTTGCACTGCGGGTGTCTCACCCAAAGATAAAAATAATGATGTTGACAGGAACTGAAGTAGATGACCGCGTTTTTGATTTGATTGCTGCAGGTATTGAAGGATATGTGTTGAAAAATATAGAGCCCGGAGAATTGGTACGAGCCATTCATGCGGTAATTCATGGCGAAGCATATCTGCACCCTGATGTAATGAAGAAAATTGTAGGTAAAATGCAGCCTCGCCGCTCATCATCTATTGCATTGACGCTACGTGAAGTTGAAATTTTAGAATATATGGCAACACCGAACACTTATAAACAAATTGCCGGGCAATTAAATGTAAGCGAAGAGACCGTTCGCAGCCATGCCAAGAATATTCTTGAAAAAATGAAGCAACCCAATCGCGCGCAAGCAGTATTGGCAGCAATTCGAATCGGGTTGATCAAATTAGGCAAGTAAGTATAGTGCTGGTCAAATGCCGCCTCCTCAAAAACCACTAGAACGGTCATTAGTATCGAATATTGATGTGGTCAAGCAGGGAGGGCAGAGACATTCTTTTCTATTTACCACGAAGTAAAAGCGCTAGTTTAATAGCAGCAGTTCCAATCATGGTCGATCCTAAATTATGAGAGTAATTAAACTAGAAGGGATACGAAGTCAGCAAGGTGAAAGGCTTATTTAGGATAGAGGTATTTCATAATCTGACGCTCACTACATACCAACTTGAAAACACAGCGAGCATCCCGATCTACAATGGTCAAGATGTAGATTTCGCTTTTTTCTTGCCCATAAGGGTATAGAGTTCATCCAACTCAGCTTTTTTACCTTGTCTGGCAGTGGAGCAGAGTAGATTTGAACCTAATTGGCCACACTTTGTGGGTTGACCTTCAGAATTCGGGCGATGGAGCCATAGCTATTCCCTTCCACATACATGCGGATGGCTAGCTGGCGCGTCTCGGCTGGATACCCGTTTACCTTTGGCCCAGGTGTGTATTTATGCCCGCATTCCTTACAAATTTACTTCTGGCTGCCTGACCCATTGAACCCGTTCTTTACTTGCTTGATTTGTGTTTTGCAGTTTGGACATTTCATTTCTCCATTTTATATCGCTTTTACTTTAGGTACTCTCGGCAAAAACATTCCTGCACATAGAGGTATTTTTGTTTTTGATAGTTTGTTCTTAATGTGGTGGATACAAGGTTTTGTGGCCTGAATTTATATCCATGTACATGAACCATGCCGCACGGGGATGATTATGGTGACGGTATAGTTTTACGTTTCACTTGTCTGGGAATCTAATAAATTATCGGATGTTCGCCTTATAATGAATCCATGTCCCTGCCAATTTTAGCCGCCAAACTTTATATTCCTCCGCATCGCTCGCAGCTTGTCCTTCGTTCTCGCCTGATCGAAGGATTGAACAAAGGTCTCGCTTCAGGTCGTAAACTGACTCTTGTTTCTGCGCCTGCTGGCTTTGGAAAAACTACCTTGGTCAGTGAGTGGGTGGCTGGGTGCGAGAGACCCATCGCATGGGTTTCGTTGGATGAAGGCGATAAAGAACTTTCCCGTTTTCTAACTTACCTCATTTCTGCGTTGCAGACAGTTGAGGCTGAGACAGGCGCGTCTGTATTGAGTGCGCTTCAAGCGCATCAGCCGCCCAATGCGGAGACACTGCTGACGAACCTGCTCAATGACATTGATTCGATTGCGCGCGACTTTATCCTTGTGTTGGATGACTACCACGAAGTCGATTCCAAACCTGTGGATGAAGCGCTGCTCTTTCTCGTAGAGAACCTGCCGCCGCAAATGCATTTGGTCATCGCTTCAAGAGAAGACCCGTCGCTGCCGTTGGCGCGTCTGCGGGCGCGGGGACAATTGACGGAATTACGCACGGCGGATTTGCGTTTCACGCCTGTGGAGGCGGCTGAGTTTCTGAATCAGGTGATGGGACTGTCTCTTTCGGCGCAGGATGTATCTGCGCTCGAAGCCCGCACCGAAGGCTGGGTGGCGGGTCTGCAACTGGCGGCGCTTTCCATGCAGGGAAGTCAGGATGTTGCGGGTTTCATCCAATCGTTTACGGGGGCTCATCATTTTGTACTGGATTATTTGCTGGAAGAAGTTTTGCAACACCAGCCCCAGAATATTCAACAATTTTTACTACGGACTTCGATTCTGAATCGGTTGAGCGGTTCGCTGTGTGACGCGATTTTCGATGCGGGCGAATCCGTCAGCCAGAAGACGTTGGAGTATTTGGAACATTCCAATTTGTTTATCGTGGCTTTGGATAGTGAGCGCTGTTGGTATCGCTATCATCATCTCTTTGGAGATTTACTGCGTCAGCGTTTGGGACAGGCTTTGGGGTTCGATGAAATCGCCAGGTTACATTTGCGGGCGAGTGCATGGTACGAGCAAAGCAACGACATGGCAGAGGCGTTCGGACATGCAATATCCGCCGAAGATTTCAACCGTGCGGCAGATGTGGCTGAACGGGCATGGCTCGGCATGGATGAAAACTTTCAGACGAAGACCTGGCTCGGGTGGGTGAATCAGTTATCAGGGAGTGTGAGGCGTTTACGTCCCGTGTTGTGTGTGCAAATCGCGTGGGCATATATGGATGCGGGCAAGACTGACGAAAGTGAATCCTATTTGCGTGAAGCGGAGGAATGTCTGCGCGAGTCGCCTGACGAAATGATTGTGGTGGAAGAGTCGCAGTTCAAAACTTTATCCGCGCGGATTGTGATTGCACGCGCCTACAACGCGCAGGCGAAAGGTGAAGTATCTGCGACGGTGAAGTATGCAGAGGAGGCGCTGCGACTCATTCCTGAAGAAAATCAATTTATGCGCGCGCAATCAACGGCGATTCTGGCGGGCGCGCATTGGGCGAACGGCGAGTTGAGCGCGGGGTTTGATGCGATGAACACCTGGATGGAGCAGGCGCGCAGGTCGGGCAATGTTGTCTTTGCGATTATGACCGCGCATGGCTTGGCGGATATTTTGACAGCGCAAGGGCGTTTGCGCGATGCGGTGAAGATGTATAGCGACTCGCTGCAATTTGCGGCGAGCGTTGGCATGGAGAACACACCGTTTACAGCACATCATCATTTGGGCTTGGCGATGCTGTTCCATGAAATGAATGATGGCGCAATGGACGACCACCTGCAAAAAGGTTTGGCGTTGGGGCAAGGCTCCACGATCGTGGATTGGGCGTATCGGCGTAATTTGGCGCAGGCGCGTTTGAAAGAAACTTATGGAGAGTTTGATGCTGCGCTTGAATTTTTGGAAGAAGCCAAACGCGTCTATGTGAAAACTCCGATTCCACTTACACATCCTGTGGAGGCATTCAAGGTGCGAATCTTTCTCAAGCAGGGGCAATTTGCAAAAGCGCAGGCATGGGCGAGTCAATTTTCGGTTGACGATGAATTAAGTTATTTGCATGAATTTGAACACGTCACATTTGCGCGCGTGTTGATTGCTGAATATCAAGCCCGAAAAACAAAATCTTTGCAAGATGCGCTGCAATTACTCGAACGTCTTTTGCAGGCGGCAGAAGATGGAAAAAGAACGGGGAGCGTAATTGAAATTTTAATTCTGCAAGCGCTCGCGATGCATGTACTGGGCAACACGCCAAAAGCATTGGCTTCTTTACAACACGCTTTAACTCTCGCCGAGCCTGAAGGTTACATCCGTATTTTCAATGAAGGCAAGCCGCTCACGGAATTGCTTTTGAAATTAAACGACACACTTGAAAACGCAGTCCAAAAGAATTATCTGCAAAAAATCTTAAGCGTTATTGATGCGCCCATACACAGGCAATCCAACTCCCAATCGTTGATTGACCCATTGAGCGAGCGTGAGCTGGAAGTGCTGCGGCTTGTGGCGCAGGGCTTGTCAAATACTGCCATCAGCGAAAAACTTTTCCTTTCGCTCAGTACGATCAAAGGACACAACCTGCGCATCTTCAACAAACTGCTCGTCAAAAGCCGCACCGAAGCCATCGTCCGTGCCCGCGAACTGGGCTTGCTCTAAACCCCAACCCATACCCAACATCCATACTTAAGTATCTAAACGGCAGCCCCGCCTGCCGTTATAGTTTGACGCGTCGAAAGGAAAACATGTCAGAGCGCAGCACGATTTACCAAATCAAAATTGACGGGCAACTTGATTCGCATTGGATGGACTGGTTCGATGGCATGTCCATCACGGCGGATAAAGGGCAAACGCTTCTTACTGGACCTGTGCCTGATCAGCCTGCCCTGCACGGATTGCTAAAAAAGGTGCGTGATCTCGGTCTGCCGCTGCTATCGGTCAACATTATAAAATCTGACAGTTTTACCAAAACTGAAACATTAACCCGCACAAGGAGAAAACAAATGAAAGCAATCGTAAATACAAAATATGGTTCACCCGATGTTCTTCAATTAAAAGAAGTTGCTCAACCCGCCCCCAAAGATAATGAAGCGCTGATTCGAATTCATGCTGTGGCAGTCAACGCAGCGGACTGGCACCTCTTGCGAGCCGATCCGTTTTTAGCTCGTTTGCAGTTTGGATTATTCAAACCCAAGTACACCATCCTAGGCGCGGACATTGCTGGGACTGTCGAAGCGGTGGGGAAGGATGTCAAAAAATTCAAAGTGGGTGACGAAGTGTTCGGCGACATCTCAGGCTCGGGCTGGGGCGGGTTCGCAGAATATGCGTCAGTGAAAGAAAATGCTTTGGTGTTGAAACCAGTCAACGTCACGTTTGAAGCGGCGGCTGCCGTCCCCATGGCGGCGGTCACGGCATTGCTGGGTCTCAAAGAGGGGAACATCCAGCAAGGGCAAAAAGTTTTGATCAATGGCGCTTCAGGCGGCGTGGGGACTTTTGCCTTGCAGATCGCGAAAGCCTTTGGTGCAGAAGTCACTGCGGTGTGTAGTACACGTAATGTGGAATTGGCGCGTTCACTTGGCGCAGATCATGTCATTGATTACACCAAAGAAGATTTCACCAAGAGTGGCAAGCAATATGACCTAATCCTTGCCGCGAACGGTTATCACTCGCTGGCAGAATACCAGCGTGCCTTAAGCCCCAATGCAAAATACGTGATGACAGGCGGCACGACCGCCCAAATGTTTGAAGTGTTGTTGTTTGGTCGCGCGAAGTCGAAAGGCAATCAAAAGATGGGCAACATTATGGCGAAACCCAATCAAAAGGATTTGGAATTTATTGCTGGCTTGCTTGCGGCTGGCAAAGTGAAACCTGTCATCGCCAAACAATTTTTCCTTGCTGAAACCGCAGACGCCATCCGCTGTGTGGAAGAGGGGCATGCGCAGGGCAAAGTTGTTATTAGCGTTGTGAATGGGAAATAGGGAAAATATGTCTACCAACCATGCCTCAAGCCAACGACATGACAGTTGCCAGAAAACTGTGGGACTTCAGCGCTGACATGGTTCATCTCATTGAATATGCATAAGTCTGTTAGGGAACTTTATGTCGATCAATCCATTTCTGAATTCTGAACGCCAGTTGCGTAACGGCTGGTGGATTCTTATCTTTTTTCTTGTACTGGCTGCGCTGCTTGTGCCAATTTTGATCATCGCGCAGCAAAACTCAATGGATGTTTCCATCGGTTTGCAAGCCGTGATCGTCGTGATCGCTTCATTCATTTGTCAGTTGCTGCGCCGCAAGCCAATGCAGGAACTGCTGGGAAAATTCAACTTGCGCTGGCTCAAGGAGTTTGGTGCGGGCGGCTTGCTTGGCTCCGCGCTGATGCTTGTCCCTGCGCTCATTCTGTGGATTTTCGGCTGGGTCCATTGGCAATGGAACCCAGCTGGCTTCTCAAGCTTTTTGTCCACTGTGCTGCTCTTTGCAGGGGTTGCGCTGGCAGAGGAATTGTTGTTTCGGGGATTTATTTTCCAACGGCTGCTCGCTGGACTCGGTCAACTGCCAGCGCAATTGATCATGGCAGGCTATTTCCTGCTTACACATTTGAATAATCCAGGTATGGCGGGGAATGCCAAAGTTTTAGCGGGTATCAATATTTTTATCGCATCGCTCGTGTTTGGATCGGCATTCATCCGCACCCAAAGCCTTGCCATGCCGATTGGTCTGCACTTCATGGCGAACCTCATGCAAGGCGGCGTACTTGGTTTTGGCGTGAGCGGTACAGAGCAATCTGGTTTATGGAAGCCTGCTTTTAGCGAGGTTCCAACCTGGCTCACTGGAGGTCAATTTGGGCTGGAAGCCAGCATCCTCGGTTTGATCTGTGTTGTGATCACATTTATATTGATTCAAAGATGGGATGTTTCGAAAGGTGGATCGTAGGTACAGTTTTTTGATTGCTGTCTGGGTTCAGCATCAGCATAGTATGCGAAAAAATATTTTCAAATGCAGAAATTTGCGCTTTGAATAAAAAGCTAATCATGTGAATTACTGATGTTACGCAGTTTTGCGAAAAAGCAGGTTGTTTCCTCACCCAAGCCCTCTACCCTAACGGGCATACGTCCCGTAGGGAGAGGGCTTGGGGATGAGGGTGCTAATTAGTGAGAATGTCTTTCTCGTAAATGATACGGGACATTGATAATCACAATTCCTTCCTTACGTTTCAATTGGGTGCGCAACAGATCCGCAGTGTTGGTGTGGAGCGCGGAAGATAACGCGTTGTTTGAAATGAATTCCGGCACAACGATAGTGATCGTCTCACCAGGTTGGCGGCGTTCTGAAATCTCGTTGATGTATTCCAGAAGCGGCTCAAGGAAGAGACGGTAGGGCGAATTTAACATTACCATGCGGATGCCTTCTCCCCACATCTCCCATTTCTTTTTTACCTTTTCAGATTCGGCGGGCTCAATGGCAACGTAGACAGCGGTTATATCGTCAGATAACATGCGCGCATATCGTAACGCGGCCAAAGACCCCTGATGCACACCGCTGACTGGCATGATGACGCGGTGGCGAGTTCGGATTGGGGGAATGGCGCCAAAATTATCAAGGGACAGATTGTTCGCTACATCCTTGTAATGATGATGGATGGAAAAGAAGATGGTTACAAGGATGGGCGTGAGAATCAGCACAACCCATGCGCCTTCCCGGAACTTGGTCACTGCAAAGACGACCATGACAATGGCGGTACATACTGAGCCAAAACCGTTGATGACCATGCGATATTTCCAGCCTTTTTCAAACTTGAGCACAGAGCCTGGTTCAACGATCTCTTCACCTGGCTGCAAGTGACCGATCTTCCACCAGCGGCGAGCCATGCCCGCTTGCGACAGGGTAAAGGAAAGGAACACACCAATGGCATACAGAGGAATCAACTTGGTGACACTGGCTTGGAAAATGATAATGAGGAAGGAAGCGATTACGGCGAGAGTCATGATTCCGCGTGAATAGACGAGGCGGCTGCCGCGATAGGTCAACTGACGGGGCAGGAATCCATCACCCGCGTGAAGAGCGCCGAGGCGCGGAAAATCTGCAAAGGCGGTGTTGGCTGCCATAATAAGAATGACAGTCGTGCCAGAGATCAGCATGTAATACAAAGCGCCTCTGCCATCAAAGATGGTGCGCGCCAACTGCGAAATGACAGTTTCTTCTTCCGAGAAGACGGCTTGCACTTTGCCAGTGAGAAAAGAAAGCCCAAGGAAGAGCGAGCCAAGAATCACCGACATCCAGATCAAGGTGATGCCTGCATTTTTGCTGCGTGGTTCCTTGAAGGCAGTGATGCCGTTCGATATGGCTTCCACACCTGTCAACGCAGTTGTTCCGTTGGCGAAGGCATGTAACAGAATAAATGGGGTGATAACTGAGATGACGTGATGCGCTTCAAAATGCGGCGGGTCAATGACTGCCCCCAACGAGCCAGTGAAAAAGCGGAAAAGTCCATAGCCAACCGTCAACACCATCGCGACCACAAAGAAGTAGGTAGGGATGGCGAAGGCAGTGCCCGACTCTTTCACACCGCGCAGGTTGATGAGCATGATAAAAAATACTGCGATCACAGCGATCCAAACACGATACGGGAACAGGTCTGGATAGGCTGAAACGATTTGGGCAACACCAGAAGAGACCGACACGGAAACGGTCAGGATGTAATCGGTGAGCAGGGCGGCTCCAGCGGTTTGAGCGGGCAACTCACCGAGGTTGTCACGCGCTACAATGTACGCGCCGCCTCCACCAGGGTAGGCATGAATCGTCTGTTCGTAAGAGATGGTCACAATTGCCAGCAGAGTGATGATGGCAATTGAAATCGGAAAAAGATACCCGTACGCAATTGTCCCTGCTGCGGCGATGACACCTAAAATTTCCTGCGTGGCATACGCCGTGGACGATAAAGCGTCGGATGCAAAAACAGCCAAACCAACGGCTTTGCCGATGGTCTGATGCGGCGCGTCGGCTGTGGATAAAGGTCTGCCGATAAAAAAAGATCGAAACGTACGTTGGGGCGTGTGAGTTGTTTCCCGCTCAATAATGGGGGATTGGGCACTATCGTTATTAATCATACTGAAAACATTCTCCTGGGAATGGGAACGCAAAAACGGCGCGTTCCTAACAGAGGGAGTGTATTCAGTTGTCGGTCAAAATGGCGTCAAGAAAACATCAAGGGAGGTCAAGAAAAGGTAAAGATTTTATCAATTCAAACCTTCAACCGATACCCCACCCCAGGCTCGGTGTGGATGTAGGTCGGGCGTGCTGGGTCTGGCTCGATCTTTCCCCGCAGGTTACTGATGTTGACCCGCAGAATGTGCATGTCATCGTAACCATCGCCCCAAACTTGTTTCAACAATTGATGATGCGTGATGACCTTGCCTGAGTGCGTCACCAAGATTTTTAACAGGTCATATTCTGTTGGCGTGAGTTGGATTTCTTTTTCATTGACCGTGACCAAACGACGCGCAAAATCCACGCTCAAGCCTTTGGATTCAAAGATCGGTTCATTCCCCGCCGACGATTGTTTGCGCAGCGCGACTCTCATCCTCGCTAATAGTTCTCCCGTGCCGAAAGGCTTGGTGAGGTAATCATCGGCGCCTGCATCGAGCGCGGCGATCTTATCCTGCTCGGCTTCGCGGACAGAGAGAATGATGATCGGCGTTTGGCTCCATTCGCGCAGGCGGCGAGTCACTTCGATGCCGTCAATATCGGGCAAGCCCAGGTCAAGGATGATGATGTCGGGGCGGTGACTGAGCACGGCTTGAACGGCTTCTTCCCCCGAAGCGGACTCGTACACGGTGAGTCCCTGCGCGCTCAATGCCGCGCGCAAATAACGCCGAATGGGCGCTTCATCATCCACAACTAAAACACGTTGATTTCCAAGTGTCATACGCTCAATGGTAATTCAACTTCGAGAATCGTGCCGCCGCCTTCGCGGTTCTTCGCACGGATTTCGCCGCCATGCGCTTCGACAATGCCCTTGCTAATGGAGAGTCCCAGCCCTGTGCCGCTGACACTCTCTGGGCGTTGGACTCGGTAGAACTTGTCAAAGACGCGGGAAAGGTCGTCGGACGGAATCCCAACCCCAAAGTCCAGAATTTGGAGGCGGGCTTTTGAATCATCCAAAGAAGCGGTCACTTCGATCAATGAATCCTGCGGCGAATACTTGATGGCATTCTCCAAAAGATTGACGACGACCTGCACCATGAGCGTGAAATCCATGAGTACGAGCGGAAAATTTGCAGGCACATTCACCTTGATGGAATTCTTTTCAGCGCGTGCCCCAAGTTGCTCAAGCGCCGTGCCGACCAGGTCTTGCACATCGCCAGGCTCAAGCCTCAGTTTGATCGTGCCGCTTTCGATGCGTGTCATGTTGAGTAAATTTCCAACGAGACGATTCAAACGATCCGCTTCACCGCGCGCATTTTCGATCAACGTGCTGCGCGTGGCTTCGTCAATCTCCATATCTTTTTCATCGAGCGCGGAGAGCGCACCCGTGATGGCAACCAGCGGCGTGCGCAGATCGTGCGAAATGGAGTTGAGCAAGGTGTTCTGTAATTTCTCCGCCGATTGCAGCAACGCGATTTGACGGTTTTGTTCTTCTAGTTGCGCGCGTTCGATGGCTTGCGCGCCCTGATTGGCAAAGGCTTCCATCAGTCGGCGCTGCGCGGGGGAAAGATCGGAATCAGAAGTGTTTGGTTTGCCAACGCCCAACACGCCCACCACACCTTTGGAGGTCTTGAGCGGCAGGTACCGCAATTGCGCCGCGGGCAAGGTATTGGTGTGCCGCCCCGCAGCTTCGGCATGACGATAAACCCAATCTGCCACCGCCTGTTCTTCTTCGTTCAGGCTCATGTTCTTGCTCAACGCGCGCGTAACGAGATGAGTTCCATCCGACAGCAGCACTGCAATCTTGCGGCTGAAGGTTTGCTCCAAATGTTTTTGCAAGACAGACAAAATGGATTCGGTATCGGCGGCGGATGCGAGATCGCGGCTGAGGTCGTACAACTCCGCCGTCTCCGCCTCACGCTGACGCGCCGCCTCTGCCTGTTCGCTCGCCCGAGCCGTCAACTGGCTGATAACGACTCCCACCAAAAACAACCCGATGAAGGTGATGATGTATTCCGTGTCGGATACTGTAAACGTAAAAAAGGGATGCACAAATAAAAAGTCGAACGCGAGCACACCGATGAAGGAAGCGAAGATGGCGGGTCCACGCCCGAGATACACCGCTGCAAAAACGACTGCCAGCAAATACACCATGACGAGATTCGTCGCTTCGATGCGTCCGCCGATCAATGCCCCAACGCCCGTTGCCACGCCAACCAAAAACAGACTCCACACATAACGGCTGACCGAACTATGCAAACGGAGCGGGCTTTCCTCCGCAGGCGCGGAGGGTTTATCCGCACTCGTTACGACGTACACATCAATATCCCCGCTCTGATGAATCAACGTATCCACCAGCGAACCGCGCAAAATCTCCTGCCAGCGCGGACGCAGCGGCTTGCCCGCCACGATCTTGGTGATGTTGTTCTTATGCGCAAAGTCAATGATGGTTGTTGAGACTGCGTCCATCGAGTTGCTGGTGGATAACGTATAAGACCTTGCGCCCAAGTCTTCTGCTAATTGCAGGATGCTCGCTACACGGTCGCGCTTCTCAGGCGACATCGAAGCGAATTGCGGTGTTTCCACATAGAGCGCGATCCACTCGGCGTTGAGTTCATCCGCCAATCTTCTTGTCGTGCGGACGAGTCTCTCGCTCAACGGGCTGGGGCTGATGCAAACCAAAAGTCTTTCACTCGCCGCCCAAATGCCTTGAATAGCGCGGGTCTGCATGTATGCCCGCATTTGGTCATCCACGCGTTCGGCAGCTCGGCGCAAAGACATCTCACGCAATGCGGTGAGATTCCCCTTGCGGAAAAATTTCTGGATCGCCCGCGCCGCCTGATCGGGCACGTAAACTTTCCCCTCTTGTAAACGCACCAACAACTCATCGGGCGGCAGGTCAATGACTTCGATCTCGGCGGCTTCGTCAATCACGCCATCGGGGATCGTCTCGCGGACAATGACTCCCGTCACCTGCGCCACGATGTCGTTCAAACTTTCAAGGTGCTGAATGTTGAGCGTGGTGTACACGTCAATGCCTGATGCGAGAATTTCCTGCACATCCTGATACCGTTTGGCATGGCGCGAGCCTGGCGCATTCGTGTGCGCGAACTCATCCACCAAAACAAGTTGTGGACGGCGTGCAATCACGCCATCCACATCCATTTCGGGCAGCGATACGTTGTGATATTCCACCTGCTTGCGCGGCAGCACATCCAACCCTTCAACAAGCCCTTCGGTTTCAGCGCGTTTGTGTGTTTCGATATAACCCACAACTACATCCACACCCTGCGCTTTTCGCTGGTGTGCGGCTTCGAGCATGGCATAGGTCTTGCCCACGCCCGCCACATATCCGAGAAAGATCTTCAGCCGTCCGCGCCGCGTTTCTTCGGCTTGGATGTTTTTTAGCAGTTCATCAGGGTCGGGGCGTTTATCCATCGAATCTATTGTAGTCCATCCAACGCGAGATTCAACAAGAGGACATTGACTCGCGGCTCGCCAAAGATTCCGAACTGACGTCCTTCGGTGAATTTCTCAACTAGCGACATGACTTCCGCTTCACTCCATCCGCGAGCGGATGCTACGCGAGAGACTTGATACAACGCTGACGCCACGCTGGTGTGCGGGTCGAGTCCGCTGGCAGAGGCGGTAACCAAATCAACGGGGATTGGGAGCGGGTTGTTCGGGTCAGCAGCGTGGATCGCGTCCATGCGCGCTTGCACAACTTCCTCGAGAGACGGATTCATCGGTCCATAGTTGGAACCTGACGAAGCCCCGGCATTGTACCCCGCAGCAGAAGGACGACCCCAGAAATATTTCGGGTCATCAAACTGCTGACCGATGAGTTCTGAGCCGTAGGTCTTGCCGTCAATGACGATAAGACTGCCATTCGCCTGATGCGGAAAGAGGATTTGGGCGAGTCCTGTCACGGACAATGGATAGATCACACCCGTGATAATGGTCAGCAATGCCAGCAACGTGATGGCTGGACGAAGTTGCGCTTTCATGAAAAGACTCCAGAGACGATAAGTAATGTCCATGCGATGGAGAGCATGAAAATCCACGGGCGCAGAGCGACGGGAACGTGCAATGTGTTTGGTGCAACGCTGACGGCGATGAGTCCTGCTGTTGAAAATATGCCAGCAATTTTGAAAAAGGAAAGTTTTGTTTTCATTTTGTACTCCTGTACCTCGTCATTGCGAGGAGGGCGTTAGCCCGACGAAGCAATCTAATGACTAATTCATGGGATTGCTTCGTCGCGAAGAGCAAGAGCGCTCCTCGCAATGACATCAAACTAAATGTAACGCCACCAACAACATATCAATGACCTTGATCCCAATAAACGGCACGAGCAGACCGCCGAGACCGTAAATAAGTAAGTTATCGCGTAAGAGTTGTGCTGCACCTACGGCACGATACGGTACACCGCGCAACGCCAGCGGAATCAACGCAATGATGATGAGCGCATTGAAAATAACTGCCGACATGATGGCGCTTTCAGGGGTGGCAAGGCGCATAATATTCAGCGCATTCAATTGTGGATACGTGCTGGCAAACGCGGCAGGGATGATGGCAAAGTATTTACTGACATCATTGGCAAGGCTGAAGGTGGTCAATGCGCCGCGAGTCATCAGCAGTTGTTTGCCGATCTCCACGATTTCAATTAATTTGGTCGGGTTGCTGTCCAAGTCCACCATGTTGGCGGCTTCGCGGGCAGGTTGCGTGCCTGTGTTCATCGCCACGGCAACGTCGGCTTGGGCAAGGGCAGGCGCGTCGTTCGTGCCGTCGCCTGTCATCGCAACCAGTCGTCCGCCCGTTTGGTATTCGCGGATGAGTTTGAGTTTGGCTTCGGGTGTGGCTTGCGCCAGAAAATCGTCCACACCTGCTTCGGCGGCGATAGCGGCTGCCGTCAGCGGATTGTCGCCTGTGATCATCACGGTCTTGATGCCCATCTTGCGCAGTTGTGCAAAGCGTTCCTTCATGCCGCCTTTGACGATATCTTTCAAATGGATGACTCCCAGCGCCTTGTTGTCGCGAGTCACTACCAGCGGAGTCCCACCTGCTCGGGCAATAGAATCAACTGTCGGCTTAAGATCTGAGGCGACGCCGTTTCCGTTCGACTGAATCAATCCCATCATCGTGTCAGGCGCGCCTTTTCTAATTTGAGTCCCGTTGAAGTTAACTCCACTCATGCGCGTTTGCGCGGTGAACGGGATGAAGTGCATACCGTCCACGGTGTGACCGCGCAGACCAAATTTTTCTTTGGCAAGCACCACGATGGAACGACCTTCGGGAGTCTCGTCGGCGAGGGATGCAAGTTGCGCGGCTTCGGCAAGGTCGTTGGCGTTCGCGCCGTTGACGGGGATGAACTCGACCGCCTGACGATTGCCGAGCGTGATGGTTCCCGTTTTATCGAGCAGCAACACATCCACATCGCCCGCCGCTTCCACCGCGCGACCCGACATGGCGATGACGTTGCGCTGAATCATTCTGTCCATGCCTGCGATACCGATGGCAGAAAGCAAGCCGCCGATGGTGGTGGGGATGAGACAGACGAGCAGCGCGATGAGCACGGTGATGGTGATGGGCGTGCCGCTGCCGCTGGCTTCGACGCTGTAAATTGAATAC
>Ga0075156_10000501_pt1 | contig 20119 bp, 12 predicted proteins | sample JI81AbrownDNA_FD_70966 | JGI IMG/M metagenome (GOLD analysis project Ga0075156, IMG submission 70966) | Wastewater effluent complex algal communities from Wisconsin, to seasonally profile nutrient transformation and Carbon sequestration -... | ecosystem: Engineered > WWTP > Effluent > Algae...
GAGATAATGATCTTGGATGTAAGCCCTTCGCCTAATTCCCAGGGCGGCTCATCCTCGTAGTAGATATTGTCGCTGAAGCTGTAGGCAAGCTTCACGATATTTGTGGCGGCATCGTAGAGCAGAATATCCACGATCTCTGCATCGAAAATCTCGTGGACCTTGTTGCCTACATTATGCGTCACAGCATTGACATCCAAGCTGCGTGTCATAGATTCGCTGACGTTGTTAAGGATGGAGAGCTCGGCTGCTCGTTGTTCAGTCTGTTTGAGCAGGTGCTGGGTTTGCTCAAATAATTGCGTGTTTTGGATCGCGATAACCGCCTGCCTTGCGAGGTTATTCATGAATTCCAACTCGGCTTCTGTGAAGAGATTACCCGCTCCATGCCGCCAGACTGCCATAAGACCTTTTAGCTCAGAATTGGCAAGCAGTGGAATAGCAAGCATGTGCTCGTTGGACATGCTTTCAGTGCCAGTGATCATCAATGCGCGCGGGTCGTTGTTGGTGTCGTTGACGATCTCAGCTTTTTTCGTGAGCGCAATACTGCCTAGCAGCCCTTCACCCAATATGATCGTATCGTTCCTGAGTTCCTCGGCTTCTGTGCCCACCGCCGCAATGGCGCGGAATATCTTTCCGTTTTGTTCCGGCAGGAAGAGCGCACTCAAGTCACCGCCCAGCAGTTCTCTTGCGTGGTTCGCAATACTCTCCAACACGGTTGTCGCTTCAAGGCTCGATGAAATATCTCGCCCTACTTCTGCCAGTGTGGACATTTCTCTTGCGCGGCGTTGGGTTTCAGCATGTAAGCGTGCGGTCTTGATCGCAGCCCCTGCGTTGGCGGCAACGGTTGAGAGCAAACGCAGCGAGTCTTCGTCGAACACGCTTTCTTTTTGTGTGCTTTGAACGCTGAGTACCCCGATGGTTTCACGACCAGCTTTGATGGGAACCCCCAGATAGGAACGCGCCTTTCTTCCCTGACGTTGAATGCCAAGCACTGAACTTTGTTCTTCAATGTTGCGGTTGAAGATCAAAGGCTGTCCATCACGGATGATGCGGCTGGTCATACCTTCACCAAATGAAGTGGGCGGAATGACATCTCCATACTGATAGGGGAATTGGATGATATTCGCTTGTGGATCGAGCAATGCCAGATAGGCAATATCTGCATCGAAGGTATCTCGCATCTGACTCCCGATCAGCTGGATCATGTTATCCAATTCTGTCTCTGCGACCAGAGCTTGAGTGACGGTGCTGATCGCCTCCAGCTCGACAGCGCGTTCTTCGGTCTCTTGTAAGAGGCGCTGGGTCTCGTCGAACAGACGGGCATTTTCGATCGCCACTCCTGCCGCACTGGAGATGGTCTCTAGCAGCCGTAGGGCAGACTCATCGAAGAAATCCTCTTTTTCAAGGTGTTGCAGTGAAATGCCGGTGATCGAATTCTCGCGGATCAGGATTGGCACAGCACAAAGAGACTTGGGATTTTGCGAGCGTGACGAACGGAAATCCGCGAACTGTGAAGCGTAATCATTGAAGTTGGTATTGACGACAAAACTCTTACGGTTGGCAATGACCTTGTTTATGACGTCTAAATGCAGACCCGTTGCAGGCTTGGGGTCGATCTCCCATTCCTTGCCCTGTTCATAAGCAAACTCGTAGTTCATGATCTTGGTGTTGAAATCGACCGTGTAGATCGCAGCAGATTGAACGCTGAATATCTCGGTCAATTTTCTACCAACCGCCTGATAAATAGACTTCATGTCCAGGTTGGATACCAGAGCTTGTTGAACTGCGTTGATGATCGCCAACTCAGCGTTGCGCTGTTCAGTTTCTTTCAGCAGGCGCTGAGTTTCGTCGAAGAGACGTCCATTCTCAAGAGCCACACCCATGCTTGAGGCAACGGTCTGTAAAAGGCGAACTTGAGCTTCACTAAAGGCGTATTCCCTTTCGTGTTCCTGCACAATGATGATACCGATCACGCGGTCACTGCCAATGATGGGCACGTTGACGCTGGATTTGGCGGCTTCGGTGTTGGGCAGTAGAGTGAGACTCAGCGCATCACGTTCGGCAAGGGTGTTACGCACAAAGGGCTGGCGGGTCTTTGAGATTTTTTCGAAGGTGCCGCCTTGGATCGGCGGTTTGGATGGGTACTCGCGACGTTTGCCCTTTATGTATTCATACACGTAATGCATGAGGTTGGTTTGGGCGTCGTATAAGCGAATGCCGAGGTTTTCGGTATGCAGCACTTCGCGCAGTTTGTCTCCGGTCAGCTCGATGATGGCTTGCGGGTCTAATTCGGCTGCCAAGCCCTGTTGAATGCTATTGATCACGGATAGTTCAGTAGCGCGGTCTTCGGTGATCTTTAAGAGACGCTGGGTTTCGTCAAAAAGACGGGCATTTTCGAGCGCCACGCTCATGGCGTTGACTACGGTTTGTAGCAGACGCAGTTCGCTTTCGCCGAAGGCATTTTCTTTTTCATAACTGCCAATATAGACCAAACCAATGGCAGTGTTTCCCGTCATAATGGGAACTGCCATGAGCGATTTTTCCACATCTGTGCCGGGGATGGTCTCGGAACCCATTTGCTGTGCGAACTGCATCATGTTTTCATTGATGATCAACGGCTGGTGCGACTCGATGATGTGTTTTGTAATGCCCACCAACTCAATTGGGTCAACGTGGATTTTTTCGCCATGATCGCGGATATAAACGAAATCCACCATACTCGTCTGCGAATTAAGCATGCGGATGTCGAGGTCTTGCGAGTCGAACACTTCGCACAGTTTGTCGCCCACCAGATCGTAGATGGCGCTCATATCCAGTTTGGAGGCGAGCCCTTCCTGCACGCTGTTGATGATGGCGAGTTCGGCAGCGCGGTCTTCGGTGACCTTGAGCAGGTGCTGGGTCTCGTCGAAGAGACGGGCGCTCTCGAGCGCGATGCCCATGCTGCCCGCCAGTGTTTGCAGCAGGCGGATATCGGATTCAGAGAAGGCGTTCTCACGCTCAAAGTTTTGCAGGCTGAAATAACCGTTGACCTTATCGCCCGTGCCAAACGGGACAAAGATCAACGACTTCGCCATTGCTGTGCCCTCAATTTGTTTCATCCCATATTTGGCAGATTCTTCTGCGGCATTTTCGTTGATGGTAATCGCCTGGCGGGTCTCGATCATGTAATGATTCGCCGGGCTGAACGGCAATAATTCATCATCGAATAAGCGTTTGCCGTCTTCAAAGGCATAATCCAGCCGCGAGACCTGCTTCTCATGGTCGAAGGAACTGATCACCACGGATTGGGCATTGAACATGCTTTGGATCTTTTCGCCGACCAGGTCAAAGATGGCTTGCATATCCAGCTTGGACGCCAGCCCTTGCTGGACGCTGTTGATGATGGCAAGTTCTTTGGCGCGTTCTTCGGTCTCTTTGAGAAGACGCTGGGTCTCGTCGAAGAGACGCGCGTTTTCGAGCGCCACGCTCATGGAGTTGGCGAGCGTTTGCAATAGACGCACATCGCTTTCGCTGAAGGCGTGTTCGCGCTGGTAATCGCTGAGGTTGATCAGTCCGCGCGCCTGATCGCCGACGATGAGCGGCACAAACAACTCAGATTTTGAGGCGGCAGTATCATCCAAAACGTAACTGCCGTATTTTTGCGATTCTTCCTCCATGTTTTCATTGATGACAAGCGTCTCGCGGGTACGGAAGATGTACCCTGCAAAACCAGCATCTTGGTGTGGGCGGGATTCAACCGTAACACGTTCCCCATTCTCGTAGGTATAGGGGTAATGCGTCATATTTGTTTGCGGATCTTGAATGCGGATGTTCATATCCGTATTGTGGAAGATCTCGCGAATCTTGTCACCGACCGCATCATAGATTCCCTGAATGTTAAGTTCGGCGGCGAGGGCGGCTTGCACGCTGTTGATGATGGCAAGTTCGGCATTGCGCTCTTCGGTGATCTTGAGCAGGCGCTGGGTCTCGTCGAAAAGACGCGCGTTCTCAAGCGCAGTTCCCAACGACGCGGCGATGGTGGTCAACAGGCGTAGTTCCGATTCACCGTAGGCATTTTCGCGCTCGTAGTTTTCGATGGAAATCGTGCCTAGAACACGATCACTGCTGATGATGGGAACAAATACGGATGATTTACTATCATCTGTTCCGGGGGTGGCTGGCGCGTTGATTTTTTCAGCGTCTACAGATGTGTTAAGAACAACAGGCTTTCGTGTCTTAACCATTGTTTCAAATATCCCGCCTGGAGTTGGCATTCGCGGCGGGGTGCTAAGTCGCTTGCCATGCTCATAACCGTATAGATAATGAACCAGATTTGCTTTTTCATCGTACCAATGGATGCCAAGATCAGGTGTGTTGAACACTTTCCGCAACTTATCGCCGACCAGATCCACAATGGCTTGAAAGTCCAATTCGGCGGCGAGTCCCTGCTGGATGGAGTTGATGATCTGCAACTCCGCCACGCGTTCCTGCTCGGCTTTGAAGAGACGTGCATTCTCGAGCGCCACCCCCAAGCTGCCTGCCAGCGTTTGCAACAAGCGGACGTGCGAATCGGTGTAGGCATTCTCATGGTCCCAATTTTGCATGATGAAATCGCCGACAAATTCTCCATTGATGAGGATGGGCACGCCCAGCCATGATTTTGGATCAGGCTCGTCGCTGACCGAAAGCGCACCAAGTTCTTCTGCAACTTGTTGAAAATTAGAGTTGATGATCAATGGCTTGAGTGTTTTCGCAACCCGAGAAGCCAATCCCGCTTCACCCAACATGAACTCAACGCCTTCAATGCGTTTTCCGTTTTCAAATGTATACGGCGATGTGAATTTTCCAGTGGCTTTATCCAGAAATCCAATGCCAATATTCTCGCCTGAAAAGATTTCAGTCAGTTTGTCGCCGACCACATCTACAATGCTTTGAAAATCCAACTGGGATGCGAGGGCTGCCTGTACACTGTTGATGACCGCAAGTTCCGCCGCGCGTTCCTGTTCGGCTTTGAAGAGGCGTTGGGTTTCGTCGAAGAGACGCGCGTTCTCTAATGTCACCCCAAGCGAAGATGCAATTGTTTCCAACAAACGTACAGTTGAATCACTGAAAGCATGTTCACGGTCTTCGGTTTGAATGGAAACCAGACCTGTTGTGATGTCATTTGCCTTGATTGGGATGTAAACCGCAGACTTTATATCTACTTCTCGATCAGAAAGGCTGGCAGACTCTACTTCTGCTACACGTTCTGCCATGTGGTCGTTGATGACAATCGATTTGCCTGTGTCTAAAATTACTTTTGAAAATCCGCCTGGCTCTAAAGATTCGGGGTAAAACCGTTGTCCATTCCCCAGCACATAAGGGTAATGAACCAGGTTTGTGTTTGAGTCGTAAAGTGCAATGAAAACAATATCAGATTTAATGATTTGTTGAATTTTTTCACCAACCAAATTGATAATGGATTGAAAGTCAAGTTTGGATGCGAGTCCCTGCTGGATGGAGTTGATGATCTGCAGCTCGGAAATATGTTCCTGAAGTTGCGCGGTTCGCTCTTCGACCTTTTGTTCGAGTCCCACGATCAGACCCGCATTATCCAAGGCGACGGCGCCCTGATTCGCCAACATACCGAGCATGTCGCGGTCGGTGTTGTCGAACGTGCCGAAGATGGAGTCCATGTCTACGTAGAGGTAGCCGAGGATTTGGTTTTGGGCGATGAGCGGGGAAATGATTCGGCTGAGACCAGACTTCTTGGGTAGAACCAACTGCACGGTCCGCGTGAGGCGGGCTTGGGTGAGGTGTTTTTTGATCGAAGCGAGAACGGCGGAGGCGTCTTCTCCGCGTGGGAGCAGGGAATCTGCTACTTCAAATGTAGTGCCGACTTTAGTCGGCTCATTTGCATGCCGACTGAAGTCGGCACTACGTTCTATTATCAACATCACACGTTCGCTGCCGATCAACTCGGTGGCTTCGGCGACGAGGAAGGTTTGGATGGCTTCAACCGTTTTGAGTGCGTTGAGGCGCAGACCCGTATCCGCGAGGCGTTGGAAGGGTTCGCGCAGGTTGGATTCGATGTGCAGGTGGGCGAAGAGACGATCTTTGGGTACTTTGCGTTTTATGCCGTCAGAGATCCAGTATGCAAGCAATTCGCGGTTTTCGGGCACTTTGTTGAGCGCGTTGCGGCGCAGACCTTCATCGCGGATGTTGCCAATGCTTTCGAGCAGAAAGTCGTAGGCGCGGTGGAGGGTTTCTTGCGCTTCTTTGTTCTTTTTATTGGCGAGCAAGGCTTGTGCATGCCGCCACCAGATGGCTTGGGATGGGAAACTATCCTGCTTGGCGAACCCCTCTGCGCGATGCTGGGTGGTGGCTTTTGTGGTTGCCTTGAGCGCGTTGACGGAGTCGCCGTTGGCGAAGTGCATTCTACCCAGTTCGGTAAATGTCGTAACTTCGGTGCCGAGTTTATGTTCCTGTGAAATTTTTAATGCCGCTTTTTGGTGACGCACAGCGGCTTTGCTATCGCCCATGTTGAGTTTTATGTCAGCCCAATTGGCTTGGGCTTGATTCTCCATGTTGGGGTCACCCAATGAGCCCACCTGGGCTACAAATTCTTTTTGGCGCATAAGCGCGGTTTCAAATTGACCAAGGGCAATATAAACGCCTACAATGTTTCCCATGCCATAGATCATGGCTGTCCTGGCATTCATGGCGCGGTTGGCTTCGAAAGCTTCACGCTGCAGGCGCAAACTGTGGGAATATAGCCCAAGTTCAAGATAGGTGACCGCAAGGTTGCCTTTGGGGACTTGCACACGGTCGAGATAACCCGCTTTTTCAAAGGCTTCAATGGATTGTTGTAAAAAACGAATGTTTCTTGTGATGTCTGCTTCTGTAGTGCTCATTGTATTGAGCGCGTTGCCGATGCCGTAGTTATCTCCCGTTTGCTGGCAATAGGCTAGGGCTTTTTGGATGGCTTCATCGCGCTTCTCAATTTGGCGGGTTTGTGTGTATGCGTTTGCCATTGCCCAATAGGCGCGCCCCGCGCCAGAGAGGTCGCCGAGGGCGAGATAAAGGTCAACGGCTTTTTGTGCATTCTCGATGGCGGCGTGGTTTTTCTGGGTACGGAATTGCGCTTCGGCGAGGCGGAAGTAGGCGAGGGCGAGCAATTGACGATTGACGATTGACGATTGACGATTGGCGTTTGCTTTGACAGCAGCGTTTGCGGATTTGAGCGCGCCATTCAGGTCGCCCGTCCGCATTTGGACGAGGGCGAGGCGGTTCAATGCCTGCACCTTGAGTAAGGGCGACTCGCGAGTCGCCCCTACGGGGTTCGCCAATTTCATCATCGCCTTGGCGTCTTTCATGGCAAGGTCGAGATTTCCAATGGCAATGTAGGATTCAGAGCGCAGGTCAAGCAGGGAGATTTGGTCAGCGGGTTTGATTTTCGGCGTGGCTAAGGCTTGGGTCGCTGAATCAATTGCGGACGCGTGCTGACCCGTCCACGCGAGCTGGCGGATGGTTGATATGGTCTGATCGTTGATGTACGCGGACTGACTTCCATTCTTCTTCATCATAGATCTACTTCCTATTCACCCAGATATTTTTTCAGCATTTTAAATAGCAGGTCATCGTTTACGGGCTTGGTAAGGTAATCGGTGCAGCCTGCGTTCCTAGCTTTTTGTTCGTGCCCGTCCATGGCGTGCGCAGAGAGACCGATAATCGGCAAGCTGGGCATGGTTTTGCGGATGGTACGCGTGGCTTCGTAGCCATCAAGAATGGGCAGGGAAATATCCATGAGGATCAGGTCTGGGGTATGTTCAGTTGCCATTGAAACGCCCTCAATGCCGTCCCTGGCAATGAGGAGGTTGTAATCATCTTCAAGGAGTTGGGTGATGAGGTCAATATTTAGTTCGGTATCTTCCACGATTAGAATGGTTTTCATGTTCCGCTCCGTTAAAGAGGGTCAGGTTTGCTGCATGGTTTTTTGTTGATATGGAATTAGCATTCTATCTTTCCCCTTTGGCTTTTGTGGCTCGTTTTGTGATTGAACGCCAGTACCATTAAATATTAACCTGTCTGCGGTCAATGACTTTTTTGCCATTCCGTTTCTCCTCACTCATCGTTTGTGGAAGTTTAGCGGGCGGGGCATCTTAAGTCAATGGAGAGTTATAAAAGATGGTGAGTAAAGGCACAAACTTTTGATGCTGGATTAAGTTTTTATATAACCCTTAACCATATGACAACACATACTTAACCCTCGCATCTTATACTTTGTGTGTTGAAAAGAATTTTAAGGGTCGAGGTTTGTAGTGAGAATGATATACAATGTTTTCGTGGTGTTTGAGTTGGTTTCCGCAATGCTGTTATTGCGGCGGGAGCGCGCTGCGTACTTGAAATATCTTCTGGCTAATTTGTTTGAAGTGAAAGATTAACACTTTTTCGTATATTTCTTTTGGATAAGCCCATCGTGAGATGGGTATTTTTTTATTTAATGGCGGCAGCCTGTACATAAAATCACTAACTGATTAACAAAACAGTTGCATTCTTTTTTTCGGGGGGTATAATTGGCAAAATTAATTCCGCACCACCTCTGCAAGTTATCCCAAACTAAAGGATTTGCATGTGACTACAATTTTCTTTGCGACAGACATTCACGGGTCGGATATTTGTTGGAGCAAGTTTTTGAATGCGGGGAAGTTTTACGGCGCCGATCAATTGGTTCTCGGCGGAGACATGACGGGTAAGGCGGTTATCCCGTTCATACACGAGGGTGGGCAAAATTACCGTGTCACTTTGCTGGAACAGGTGTTTAACATAACAAATGAAGAAGAGCTGACGGACTTGAAGAAGCGCGTCCGCAGCCGCGGCTATTATCCGTATATGACCAGTCCAGATGAGATTGCTGAGTTGGAAAAAGACCCTGATAAAGTTAGCAAGATCTTTTTGCAGGAAGTGCTCAAGGTAGTTCAGCAGTGGATGGACTTGGCGGATAAAAAGCTGGAAGGCACAGGCATGAAGGTGTTCTGCTCGCCGGGCAATGATGACATGGATGAAGTGGATGACATCATTCGTTCGAGCAAGCATGTGCTGTTGGTGGAGGGCAAAGTCTCTTCATTGGACGGGCATGAGATGATCGCTTCGGGCTGGAGCAATATCACACCCTGGGCGACGCACCGTGAAGAGGACGAGGATCAGCTTGCAGTTAGGTATGAGGCGATGATCTCTCAACTCAAAGACCCGCGCAACTCCATCTTCAATATCCATGTCCCTCCATTTAAGTCAGGCTTGGATGAAGCGCCCGAATTGGATAAGGATTTGCGCCCCGTGTTGGCTGGTAATTCGATGATCCCTGTCGGCTCGAAGGCGCTGCGGACTGCGATCGAAAAAGTCCAGCCGTTAGTTACGCTGCATGGACACATCCATGAGGGACGCGGTTCTGTACGCATTGGCAAAACTCTTTGCATCAATCCGGGTTCCATGTATGAGCAGGGGACTCTGCTTGGCGCCATTGTGAGTTTAGGAAAGAACAAGATCGAGAATTACGTTTTGACAACAGGTTAACCGCAGGAAGCCAAATCCTGCTAAAAACATAAATCGAAAGAGGAGAGAGTTATGAGCAACTTGTTTGTCCGTAAGGCGACTGGCATGGTACGTTCGTGGTCAGTCTTCGACGCATTCGTGTATGCGTTCTTTTCCATCAATATCGTTACATTGGGGTTCTATAGTTTCAGCCAGATGTACTTTTTCGGCGGCGGCATGATCAATGCGTTGATCGTGAGCGCCGTCTTTTTGATCTTCGAGATCATCGTCTATGCTTCACTAATCTCAGTTATGCCGCGCTCTGGCGGGGATTATGTTTGGATGACTCGTATTTTCGGAGGCGGCGTTGGTTTCATCCTTGCCATTACAGGTTGGTGGTTCACGCTTTGGCTGTGGACTCCCGTGTATGGTGACATGTTCCGCCAAGTGGTCATGGTTCCCATCCTCGGCGTATTTGGTCTAAAGGATGCCGCGGTTTGGTTTGCAGGCGCGGGGACTCCCTTGTTTGTCAGCACATTGATCGCGCTTGGTTTTGTTGCCCTCGTCATCATGCTCGGTATGAAGACGTATGCACGTATTCAAAAATATTCCTTCTATGCTGGAATGCTTGGCTTGTTGATCGTGATCGTCCTGCTCTTCACAGGAAATCACGACAAATTCAAGGCGGGTTACGAAGCCAATGCAACTGCCTTATTCGGCGCTCAGGCTGGCGCGTATGACGCCACCGTTCAAGCTGGAACCGATGCTGGCGCTTCAACACCTCTCACTGGTGGAACTCTCAAGCTGGTTTTCCTGACGCTTCCCTGGCTCGTGTTCTTCAACTTGTGGCCCAATTGGGGTGCAACCTTATACGGTGAAGTTCGCGGCGCAACGGATTACAAGCGCAACTTCTCAGGTATGGCGTATGCGCTCGGCGCAGTGACTGTGCTTGGTATCGTTTTCTTCCTTGGTGTGGCAAAAACCATCGGCTGGGATTTCTATGTTCAATCCAATGGCGCGTGGTGGAATTCCGTTTGGTACGGAGCTGCAGTGCCGCTGCCGGTATGGCCATACCCCGCTTTGCTGGCTGTATTCCTTACCAGCAACCGCCTCATTCAAATCGTTGTCGTTCTTTTAATGAGCTGCTGGTGGTTTGGCTGGGCTGGTACCTTGTTCCTTTCCTCCACCCGTGTGATCTTCGCGGCAGCGTTTGACCGTCTCCTGCCCGAGAAGGTTGCTGAATTGAATAAAAACGGAACACCCGTCAACGCGATGTTGTTGATGGTGGTTCCTGCGCTTCTCGTTTCCTATTTGTATGCTTATAACGTGGCGGGCTTTTACTCGATCACTCTCGCTGCCACACAAGGCATCGCGATCATGTACTTCGGCACAGCCATTTCCGCGATCGTTCTGCCTTACACAAAGAAGGAACTCTTTGAGGCTTCTCCGATTGCACAGATGAAAGTATTTGGAATCCCGCTCATCACCATTTCTGGTGTGATCTTCGCTGGCTTCCTCGGCTTCCTGCTCGTTGAATGGCTGTTCGATCCGTGGCTCAATACAGGCGGTGAAGGCGCCGGTTTGTATGGTATCAGTTTCAAAAATACAAACTCCATCATCTTCCTCGTGACCTGTTATGCGCTGTCTGCGGCCATTTACTACGGTTTCAAGTCCTACCGCAAGCGCGGCGGCATTGATATGGACAAAGTCCAGACCGAAATTCCTGTAGAATAATTAAATTTTGTACAGACCTGACAGGTCTTTAAAGACCTGTCAGGTCTTCGTTTTGGAGCGGCGTATGTCTGTAATTGAAGAAGTCGTTGAAAAAGTGGAAGAATGGAAAGATGGGGATGTGCAAATTCAACATCTTTCAGGCGGGTTGACGAATACAAATTACAAAGTCACTGTGGATGGAAAACCATTTTTTATTCGCGTGCCGGGTGAAGGCACAGAATTGCTTGCCATTGACCGTAATAATGAGCATCACAACAGCAGAGCGGCGGCAAATGTGGGCATTGCCCCCGAGGTCATTCGTCATTTTCCTGAACATGATGTGATGGTACTAAAATTCCTGGATGGCAAAACCATGTCTAAGGAATCGTTGAACGAGAGCGGGATGCCGACGCGCATGGCGAATTCCATAAAAAAACTACATTCTGGCGAACGCTTCTTAACGGACTTCAACATGTTCCGCCTCACCGAGTATTATCTTCGCCTTTGCAAAGAGCGGGACATTAAAACTCCCGATGGCTATCTGGACAGGCTGCATACCGTCACGCAGATTGAAAAGGCAATGTCAGTGAAACCGCTGGCAACTGTCCCATGCAACAATGACCTGCTCGCTGAAAATTACATCGACGATGGCAAACAGCTTTGGCTCATTGATTATGAATACAGCGGCAACAACGACCCGACTTTTGAGCTTGGAAACACCTGTCAGGAAATGCAATTCAACGATGAGCAAATTGCGGAAGTCTGCGCCGCGTATTTTGGCAGCGCAACTCCCGATATGATTGCCCGCATGAAATTGAACATGGTCATGTCTGATGTGGGCTGGGGATTGTGGGCGGCCATTCAGGCAAATATATCCACAATTGATTTTGATTTTTGGGGATGGGCCATCGAACGCTGGGGCAGGGCCGTAGAAAAAATGGACTCGGCGGAATTTCCCGTCTGGCTGAAAGATGTGCAGGCATCATAAATGGAAACGAATCAGAGCGAGATATTCAATGAAATGCACCGCATCATCAAGGCAGCAGATGCAAAAAATATTCAATTGCGCGCCATCGGCGGGCTGGCAGTTCAGGCGCACAACAAAACCAATCATCCACTTTTTCTGCGCGAATTCGCGGACTTGGATTTCGTAGTAGCATCCAAACAACGCCGCGCATTTGAAGCCTTCATGCCCGAAGTCGGTTATCAGCCGAATAAAAAATTCAACATGATGAACGGCGACCAACGCCAAATTTATTATCACGAAACCACCGAAATGAAGATCGATATCTTCGTCGGCGATTTTGAGATGTGCCACAAAATTCCTCTCGAAAACCGCCTCACCGCTGACCCCGTCACTATTCCGCTTGCCGAGTTGCTTTTGTCCAAGGCTCAGATCTTTGAACTCAACCGCAAAGACGCGCTTGATATTACGTCCGTTTTGATGAATAATGAAACTGGCAACAGTGACGACGAAACCATCAACTTAAAAATCCTTGCTCAATTGTGCAGTCAGGACTGGGGCTTGTACAAAACCACATCCATCAATTTGGGCCGCGTGGTTGACCTCGTCCACGAAAAAGATATCAGCCTTTCGCAAGCCGAGCGCGACCTCATCATGAGCCGCGTGCAAGCCATTCAAAAAACATTTGAAGATATGCAAAAGCCCATCGCGTGGCAATTGCGCGACCGCGTCGGCACCCGCGTCAAATGGTACATTGAGGTCGAAGAAGTCTCTCGATGAAAAAACGCATTCGGTTTTTCATTGCCCTCCTGATTCTTGGAATTTCCATATCCCTTTTAATTTGGGGATATTCGCCCAATCGTCGTGAAGTGATTGATAGGGACATCCCGCCCGCCGAGATGCAGCTCCCAACTCCCACTTCGCTTCATCCCTACCTGTTAGCTGTCTCGTGACCAATAAGCATTTTTCTCCCCGCGCCATTTTCCACCTCGCCGCAGCGCTGACGATTCTCTTCGTCACCTTTGCATGTGGCAGAGTGACTTCACCATTAAGCGGCGAAGCAGGCAGTGATGAACCCTCCATACCCGCTCTCACTGCACTGCCCCCCGAAGTTACACCGACCGAGTCTGACGACTCGCCTGAAATATCTTCGCCCGTTCCCGCCATCCCAGAGACGCGCCGCCTCACTTTGGAATACCCGCCAAAAATAAAAGCAGGAGTCGAAAGCGATGTCATTCGCTTGACACTTGAAGTGGATGAAAATGGGAATATTACTCCCACCGCGCAGGTGGATGGCAATGTAATCACAGGCGAAGCGATTCAAATTCCCAATTTATATGAAACACATAAGGTCACAGCCGAAGCCCGCATCGACATGGCTGGTATCGATGTTCAGCCATCCGGCGCAATTTTCGAACCGATGACCCCTGGGCAAACAGTGAGATTCTTCTGGAGCATCCGTCCGCAAGACACAGGCTTGTATCGCGGCACGGTTTGGCTGCATTTGGTGTTTGAAGACCGCATCAGCGGAGAACAAAGCCGAATGGCAGTATCAGCTCAGATCGTAGAGATTGAGGCGGTGGACTTTTTTGGCCTCTCCGTCAATGTGGCGAGGACTTCCGGCGTGGTCGGCTCCGTTGTTGGCGGCATCGTCGGCTTTCCATTTTTGGAAGATATCATCAAATTTCTGTTTAAAAAGGGGAGAAATCAAAAGAAAAAGTAATAGGAGCATTGTGGGGAAAATATGACGAATATCACCCAAAAAATTGACATGCTTTACGGGAAAGCCATTTGTTCTGTATGGTACAATTTGCCTAATGTTGTAATAAATTTCATATTGGAGCGACTTAAATGAACGAGTGGCTGTATGTAGCTTTGTTTATTGTTGTTGGGTTGATCATCCCCATTGGTGCAATCGCGGCAGGCTTTATCTTCGGACCCAAAAAGCCAAATCCCATTAAACAATCAACTTATGAATGCGGAATCGAACCAGTCGGTGAGGCTTGGATTCAATTCAAGGCGCAGTATTATATCTTTGCGCTGGTCTTCCTCGTCTTTGATGTGGAAGCCGTTTTTCTTTTCCCATGGGCTGTAAGGCTTGGGCAGCTTGGTTTGTATGCAGTCATTGAAGGTATTGTTTTTGTTTCCATTCTCGTTGTCGGCCTGGTTTACACATGGCGCAAGGGAATGTTGGAATGGGTGTAGTTTTCAAGTAAATAGAAGAGAAGGCTGATTGGAGCTATCCTTTCAGCCTTTTCTTTGTGTAATAAGGAAAAATCCTCGGACTCGCCAAAGAGTAGGGGAGAGGAAAACAGGAGCGATTTATGAATTTTTGGAATGATCCTCTAAAGGTCGCCGCGGTTTGGCTGGAAGGAATTTTCACGGGCTGGGGCATGGACGCTGTCCTTGCTCATGTGCTGGTGGTCTTCCTCGGCGTATTTCTGCTCATCACAATTTTGATGGTGCTGGATATCTTCCTGGTGTGGATCGAGCGCAAAGTGGTGGCTCGTTTCCAGGACCGCATTGGCCCCAATCGCTTGGGACCTTTCGGTTTGATCCAGCCGTTTGCAGACATCATCAAGCTCATCATCAAGGAAGATACGACTCCCGATGGCGCAGACAAGGTGGTTTACAACCTTGCGCCCATCCTTTCGATGATGTCCGTGCTCATCCTATGGGCGGTGGTGCCACTGGCTCCCGTCATGCTCGGCGTGGATTTGAATGTCGGCGTGCTTTTCCTGATTGCGGCAGGCGCGATTGGAACGCTTTCCATTATTATGGCAGGCTGGTCATCGAATAACAAATTTGCGATGATCGGCGGCTTCCGTCAGGTGGCGGTGATGGTGGCGTTTGAAGTTCCCATGCTTGCCATGTTGATGATCCCGACCATTTTTGCAAGTTCGATGAATATGAATGCCATCATCGAATCGCAAAATGTTTGGTATTTCATTATTTCTCCGCTTGGTGCGTTGATCTTCCTGATCGCCGCCATCGCTGAATTAGGACGCGCTCCTTTCGACCTCGCAGAAGGCGAATCCGAATTGGTGGCTGGCTTCAACATCGAATACTCTGGCATGAAGTTCGGTATGTTCTACGCAGGTGAATTGCTCCATGCCTTCACCTTCGGCGGCTTCTGGTCCATCCTATTCTTCGGTGGGTATCGCTTCTTCGGCTTGGAACAGGTCAGCCCATTCCTTGCCATCCTCATTTTGGTCATCAAAGCCATGGTCGGGTATTGGGTCATCATGTGGGTCAAATACACGATGATGCGTATCCGAATCGATCAGATGCTTGGATTCAATTGGAAATTCCTGACCCCGCTTTCCTTTGCTCTTGTGCTTGTAACCGCGTTGATGAATACGCTTCTGCGCGGCGCTGATAGCTGGCTCTATGTAACGGGCATGTTCCTCTCTAATGTAGTGATCGGCTGGATCGCGCTGGAGATCGCGCGTTCCGTGGCTCGCAAGGAACGTGAACGCGTGGAAGGTCCAAAGACTGTAGTGGAGGCCCATCATTAATTGGGATGATGTGACATGACTGGTACACAAATTATTTTCCTGATCGTTGCCCTCTTCACCCTCGGCTCTGCGCTGATGGTGGTGACGACGCGCAACTTGATCCATGCGGCGCTTTGGCTGGTTTCCACCCTGTTTGGGGTGGCGGTCATTTATGCGCTGTTGAACGCAGGCTTTATGGCGGTGGTGCAGGTGGTGGTGTACATCGGCGCGATTGCCATTCTCTTCATCTTTGCAGTGATGCTCACTCGCAAGGATTTGCGCGACAATACCCCCCAGATGAATAAGAATTGGTGGGCTGGCGCGCTCATCGCCGTGTTGACCTTTGGCGGACTCGTTTTTACCCTTCAGGGTTGGAGCGGCTTCTCGAAGACAGCAGCAGCTGTCCCGTCCGGCTTTGATGCGATCAGTCAGCTTGGCGATCAATTGACTTCGCCCGCGGCGTACGTCCTGCCATTTGAAGTTGCTTCCGTCCTTTTGCTGGCGGCGTTGGTCGGCGCGGTCTATATCGCGTTCAATAAAAAGTAGGAGATGCAGATGATCCCTCTTTCCTGGTATCTCATTCTTGCGGCGGCATTGTTTGGCATTGGTTTGTTCGGCGTGCTGGTGCGCAGGAACGCGGTTGCGATCCTGCTTGGCGTTGAACTGATGCTCAATGCGGTAAATATCAACCTCGTTTCCTTCTGGCGCTACGGTGACGTAACCTCGATGGCTGGGCAGGTTTTTGCTGTCATCGTGTTTGCAGTTGCCGCCGCTGAGGTTTCTGTGGGCTTGGCTTTGGTCATTTCTGTGTATCGCAGGCGCAATACTGTGATCGCAGATGAACTCGATTTGTTGAAGTGGTAGGGACGCATGACTCATGAATTTGTAACAAGTTTAGTTTGGCTAATTCCCTTGCCACCCCTTTTAGCGTTTGCGCTTATTGTGTTGTTTACCAATAAGAACAAGGCTCTAAGCCATACGGTGGCAATCAGCGCGGCCTTCCTTTCCTGGTTGGGCGCAATGATCGTCTTTTATAACGCGGTCAAGACCGAGCATTTTGGCGAACATCCTTTTGCTTCTGCGGTCAATTGGCTGCCAACAGGTGAGACTTGGTTGAAGGTCGGTGTACTGATCGACCCACTTTCTGCCGCGGTTTTGTTCTTCGTCGGCTGGACGGTGTTGATGATCTTCATCTACAGCGTTGGGTACCATAATTATGGTCAACCCGCTGGCGACCACGATCACGCAGGTCTGCCGCCTCATGGCGCAACCGTGGAAGAACATGGGCATAAGCATGTTGTGCCTTCCATCGAGCCGATGTATTCGCGCTTCTTTGCGTTTATCGGTCTGTTCGCTTTCGGCATGTACACACTTGTGGTTTCTGATAACTTGCTCACGCTCTTTGTGGGCTGGGAAATCATGGGTTTGTGCTCCTATCTTTTGATCGGTTTCTGGTACGGCAAGCCCTCTGCGCGTAACGCGGCAATGAAAGCCTTCATGACCACCCGTATCGGTGATGTGTTCATGCTCATCGGCATTTCATTCCTTTACTACGCGACCGGCACCCTGTCCTACCGTGAAATTTTCACAGAAGAGACGTTGCACGTTCTTGCATCTGTGCCAAGCGGCGTGTTTGGTTTATCTGCTGCTGGTCTCATCGCAATTCTGCTCTTCATCGGCACGATCGGCAAGTCGGCTCAATTCCCTCTGCATGTCTGGCTCCCAGACGCGATGGAAGGCCCAACCCCTGTCAGCGCGATGATCCATGCAGCGACGATGGTATCTGCGGGTGTGTATGCGGTCATCCGCATGTTCCCGCTGCTGACGGCTGGCTGGCATGAGGGCGCTCCGCTCACTTCCGCAATGACCTTTGTTGCGTTCATCGGCGCATTCACTGCGATTTTTGCCGCCACCATCGCTGTTGCTCAAAACGATATCAAACGCGTACTCGCTTATTCGACCATTTCACAGCTTGGCTTCATGATCGCCGCCATCGGTATGGGCGCTTATATCGCCGCTGTTTTCCATCTCATCACACACGCTTTCTTCAAGGCTTTGCTCTTCCTCGGCTCCGGTTCCGTCATTCATGGTATGGAGCATGGCGTGCTTCACACTGGCAATCACAGCGTTGACCCGCAGGACATGTTCAACATGGGCGGCCTTCGCAAGAAGATGCCCGTCACATTCTGGACCTTCCTCATCGGCGGTTTTGCCCTCTCGGGCTTCCCGCTTGTTACGGCTGGTTTCTGGTCAAAGGATGAGATCCTCGCGGATGCTTTTGCCAACGGTCATTTGGCGATTTTCATCACCCTCGCCGTTGCTGCATTCATGACTGCCTTCTACACCATGCGTCAGATCACATTGACCTTCCTCGGCGAAGCCCGCACAAAGGAAGCCGAACACGCGCAGGAAAATAAATGGACGATGACTGCTCCGCTCGTGGTGCTCTCGTTCTTTGCCGTAACGTATGGCTGGGTCGGCATCCCCGAGCATTTCCCACTCCTCGGCGGACTTGTGCCCAACTGGTTCCATGAATTTGTCGGTGGCACGCTGGCTGAACATCCTCCAGTTTTGGAATTCAATATTGTTCCGCTGCTTACATCGCTTGTGGTTGCTCTCGGTGGTTTAGCTTTGGGCTGGTTCGTATACAAAGACATCAAATCTCCAGCCGAAGACAAACTCCAAATTCCATTCCTCAAGAACAAATACTATTTTGATGAAGCCTATGAAGTTCTCTTCATCAAACCTGCCGTATGGTTCTCGGAAGTCTTCGTCTCCAAGTGGATGGACAAAGGCTTCATCGACGGCATTCTCCATTTATTTGGACCAGCTACCGGCGGAGTCGGAAGCGCAATTCGCAATTACTTTGACCTGCCCGTTATCAATCAATTCCTTGGTGATGGTTCTGCGGATGTCACCTGGTGGGTTGGCAAGAATCTTCGCCCCATTCAAACAGGCCGCATCCAGCAATACCTCATCCTTTCACTGGTCGTTCTCTTTGTAGTTGGCGGCCTGTTGTATTTCCTTCTGCTGGCATAGGAGCGCATGATGAATTTTCTCAATACTCATCTCCTTAGCCTGATCTTGTTCCTGCCGACCATTGCGGCATTGATCATGCTTTTTCTGCCGAGCGCTGAAACAAAACTGTTGCGCTGGTTTGCGCTTGGAGCCAGCCTCATTCCTTTTGTTCTCACTCTTGTGCTTTGGAGTAATTTTGACTCGAACGCAACGGGCTTTCAATTTCAGGAAAGTTACGTTTGGTACGAAGCGCTGAATTCATCCCTGCACCTCGGCGTGGATGGCATCTCCATCACGATGGTTTTGCTCACAACATTCCTCACACCGTTGGCTATTCTCGCGTCTTTCAGCGTGACAGATCGCGTCAAACCCTACATGATGCTTTTCCTCTTTTTGGAAACAGGCATGCTCGGCGTCTTCATGTCGCTTGATCTGCTTATCTTCTTTGTGTTTTGGGAGATCGGCCTCGTCCCGATGTACTTCCTCATCAATCAGTGGGGAAGCGCCAACAAAGATTATGCTTCGCTCAAGTTCATGATCTACACCATGGGCGGATCGCTCGGCCTGCTGTTGGCTGTGCAGATGCTCGGCGTTCTTTTCGGGACCTATGATCTGGTCGTCCTCTATGAGCGTTGGAATTCGCTGAGCGCCAGTTCAATTATTCTCGGTATGCCTGTGCATACCGTCAAGACCATCGCGTTCTGGGCATTCGCGGTCGCCTTCGCGGTCAAGGTTCCATTGTGGCCTTTCCACACCTGGCTGCCTGATGCCCATACCGAGGCTCCCACTGCTGGCTCCATGATCCTTGCGGGCGTATTGCTCAAGCTCGGCGCGTATGGCTTTATCCGACTTGTGCTTCCGCTTTATCCGTTGGAAGCGAAGATCTTCGCAGGCGCTCTCGCTGTCCTTGCAGTTGGCGCGATTGTCTTTGGCGCGTTCGGCTCCTTCGGCCAAACGGACTTCAAGCGACTCGTGGCTTACTCCTCAGTCAATCACATGGGATTTGTTGTTCTTGGTATTGCTGCCGCTGGCCTCGCCGCTGGCACGCCCGAAGCGCATATCGCCATGAACGGCGCCGTCTTGCAGATGTTCAATCACGGCTTGTCTGCGGCTGGCATGTTCTTTATGGTCGGTGTGATCTACGAACGGACGCACACCCGCAACCTGGAAGAATTTGGCGGCTTGTTCCCGCTTGTGCCTGTCTATGGCGGCATTCTCATCTTTATGAGCATGGCATCCCTTGGCCTGCCCGGACTCAACGGCTTTGTCTCTGAGTTCATGGTGGTACGGGGCGCATATCCTGTTTTGAAGATTTACACCGCCATCTCCATGCTTGGCTTGCTATTCACAGGTGCTTATATTTTGAAGGGCATCGCAAAAGTGCTGCATGGTCCCATGAACGAACATTGGGCGCACGGCGAACACAAACTGACCGAGATCA
>Ga0075156_10000502_pt1 | contig 20050 bp, 20 predicted proteins | sample JI81AbrownDNA_FD_70966 | JGI IMG/M metagenome (GOLD analysis project Ga0075156, IMG submission 70966) | Wastewater effluent complex algal communities from Wisconsin, to seasonally profile nutrient transformation and Carbon sequestration -... | ecosystem: Engineered > WWTP > Effluent > Algae...
TAAACTAATATTGATTATGGGACGCCTATTTAATGTTTTATTAAAAATAGATTCTTAAATTTGTAGTAAAACATCGAATAACTAGCATCTTCTAACGCCTAGCGGTAAAAAAACAATAATTTAGAAAAAAAAAAGTTGAAATAATACCAAGCTAACCGTTAAACTATGTAGAGAGGCGAAAAAGTTTCGTCTAAAATATAAATTTAAGATTTTTAAAAAGGAAAAGAAAGCTATGGAACCACTTAAAGTAGGCCCAGGACAAATTGATAAAATTGCAGATGATCTAAAGAAAGATCCTGAGAAGTCGATCGGAAATTACCTTTTCAAAGGCTTCCGCATTCAGATTTCAAAGTATAAAGCTTCTGGCGCTGAGCGAGTTCAACAACTCTACAAAAGAAGAAGAGCAAATGGTCTTTGCATCGTTTGCGGAACGAAAGTAACTCGTAAAAACCCACTTACAGGAAAACTTTATAGACTTTGTGATGAGCACCGCGCTCAGATCGATCAAAAAAACAAAGAGAAAGCAAAAGCTAAAAAAGGGAAATAAACCTAACTCTTGCTTCGTTTGATTAGGGGATCATCTGATCCCCTTTTTTTTTCGATCCAGGAGCCGAACTTTTGGTTTACTTTCCTCTTTGAACTCGTTTACTTTATGCATGAAGTACTCAGTTTTTACGCTCACAAGTCTTACCCTGATTTTCTTTGGTTGTTCACAAATGATATGGAAAGAAACAAACCTACAACCGGAACTCTCTCCCAGCAATGCGAACACCGCTGTCAGCGTAGAAGTACATTATAAGGAAAAACAGTCGTGGAATCCATTGAACGGAACTACCGACAAAAAGGATTATACTTCGATATTGAACTTGATCCAGGGGAATGCGGTTAAAAAAACCTGGAATATCCCCTCCTGGACCCTCGCTGAATCTGTTTTTTATCATGCTGAGTCCCGTGTTTTGATTCTCTTGCATGGGAAAAATGATGAGTATGGCACCCTTTCGCAGAGACTTTCCGTTTATCCGGCAGACCAACCCTCGTATTCGTATCCAGCCACCCCAGAAAATTTAGTTATTTTCCAAACAAGCCCCTCACCTAACGGGAAACAGATTGCACTCATCACTGCCCTTTCGGACAAAAACTGGGAGTTTTCAGAGTTTGAACTGCGAATTCTTGAGACCATGAGCCAAAAAGTCGTTTCGTATCCGATCAGCTTCTGGACAGCTTTGCCTCTCTATGGAATGAGGTGGTCCAAGGATGGTTCGACATTGTTTCTCCGAACACCTGACAGAATCCTCTCGCTCCAAGACGGAAAATTAGGACAAGCCACCTCTTTTCCAGAATGTTTTAACCCGAGCACCAATTTCGGAAAAATCGCCTTTCGCGAAAGTTTTGTCGAAAGCCAAAATCCTTGGAAGATTCAGGTCGGCGAAAAAATGCCCGACGCCAAAATGATCACGACTCTTGACCGGATTCGCAGCTGTCCTTAAAAATGGGCTCAAATGGCTTGATTTAATTATGTCCCATTGCTAGTTTACCTCTAGCAGACCATGATAGAAAAAAAATTTACAGAACACATCGACGCCATTTCAAAATATTTGAATGTCGTCGAGAAGATTGAACCCATTCGTAAGAGCGGGGTGGTCGTGTCTGTCGTCGGGAATGTTATTTACTCGCAGGGTCCGCCTGACTCCAAAGTTGGTGAAATCTTAGAAGTGGAAAGAGGGAGTGACAAGGGTTATCTTGCCTGTGTGCTCGTTGGATTCAAAGACCATCTATACACCTTGATGCCGCTAGGTGATACACAAGAAATTTTTCCCCATGCATTTGTGTTTTCCTCTGGAAGGAAAATTACCTTAAATGCTGGTGATGAACTACTCGGACGTGTGTTAAACGGTCTAGGAAAACCTATCGACAACAAAGGTTTACTGATCACAAAAGAAGAGCGTGGCTCAGAACCGAAATTTTTGAACCCACTTGATAGACCTCCCATTACAGAAATATTAGAAACAGGCGTTCGTGCCATAGATGGAATGTTAACTGTAGGTCGTGGCCAAAGGATCGGGATTTTCTCTGGATCGGGTGTCGGTAAATCGAGTTTACTCGGTATGATAGCTCGTTATACAAATGCAGATGTTAACGTAGTTGCGCTGATTGGAGAAAGGGGGAGAGAGGTAAATGAATTCCTCAATGTTGAACTTGGAAAAGAAGCGTTAGCACGATCCGTCGTATTCGTATCCACCTCTGATTCCTCAAAAATGGAGCAAGTGAGTTGTGCTCATCTTGCATGTTCAGCTGCAGAGTATTTCCGTGACAAAGGAAAGTCAGTAAACCTTTACATGGACTCGTTAACAAGATATGCGGAAGCACTCAGAGAACTTTCTATAGGCGAGCCTGTCGTCACGAAAGGATATGCATCCAGTGTTTTTACTAAGATGGCCAAGCTCGTAGAACGCGCCGGAACATCACATAATGGTGGTTCAATTACCGGATTTTATACAATTTTAACGGATGCAGAAGACGATATGGATGATATTGTCGCAGATAAAGTTAGAGGATTTATTGACGGTCACATAGTCCTGACTAGAAAACTTGCAGAACGCAGTCATTATCCTGCCATTGATGTACCTGCGTCCCTTTCCAGGCTGATGCAAAAGATCGTTGGCGAAGACCATTATATGCATGCATCTCTTATCCGCGAATTGATTTCAAAATACAAAGGTTCGGAAGATATCATTTTACTTAATGCATATGCTCGCGGAGCAGATCCGAAAATTGATATGGCGATCGATAAAAAAGATGAAATAGACGAGTTTCTTATCCAAAGAATTGAACAAAAATCATCGTATAAAGATTCCATCAAAAAACTTTCCCAAATATTGACGACTCGATCGAAAGCAGAAGATGATTTTTAATTCACTTCGAGTATAACAAGAGTCACATCGTCATCTGGAGATTTCCCTCCAGTAAATTGTTTAATTTCGGATAACAATTGATCCTTCGCTCGTTCCAAATTATGTTCCATCGAATTTTGCAACATTAATTGCCATTTAACGTCACCTAACATTTCTTTTTTGGCACCCGTTGCTTCTGTAATCCCATCCGTATATAAAACGAGCCGATCGCCTGGCTTGATTTTAATTGTTTCCGATTTCATATCTAATTCCGGAATCCACCCTATCAACTTGCCTTGAGGCAAACTGAGAATCGGATCGTTTTCATATTTTCCTAGAATAATCAAAGGTAAATGCCCACATCGAGCATGTGTTACTTCCATCTTTTCTAGATTGATATAAATATAACTAGCAGTTAAAAAAGCTCCTTTGGTTTTTCCCATTAGAGTTGTGTTAATCTGGGAAAGCAATTGTACCGGGTCTCTCGTATATCTAAATTGTGTCGAAAATGCGATTTTCAACATGGCTGATACGAGGGCTGCAGGAATTCCATGACCAGATACATCGGCAATGATTACACCTAACTCAGTCGGAGAAATTTCATGAAAATCGAAATAGTCCCCTCCCACACTATCCATAGGCTCATAATAAAAAACAGAAGTTAGTCCCTTCATTTCAGGCGCGAATTCTGGCAATATTGAACTTTGCAATTTTCGGGCGACACTCAATTCGTTTTGGAATGCGATAAATTTATTTTGCTCAGCCACAGCTTTTTTTAAAGTGATTAAATTTTTGGCCCTGGATATCAGTTCTCTTTTATCAAAAGGTTTCGAAAGATAATCATTTCCTCCCGCTTCGAGGGCGGCAACAATGTCTGTTATCTGATTTTTTGCTGTCAGAAATAAAATTGGAAGTTCATACAATGAATGAGATTCCCGAATTACAGAACAAACATCATACCCACTCATTCCGGGCATCATAATATCCAATAACATCAATTCGAATGGTCCAGAATCTCGAATATGACTGATAGCCTCACCACCGTTTGCTGCCTCTATTACTTCACATCCAATGAGTGTTAAATGATTTCTTAGAACATGACGGTTAATCGGCTCATCATCGACGACAAGAACGCGAATCCGATCCCCTTTAGGGCTACTCAAGTCTTCATCTTCAATCGGCTGAAGGGATTCGTCGGATGGAAGTGATATCCATAAATCTCTTTTCTTATTTGATAATTTTTCTAAAGGAATTTCGTTTACCAGGGCGAGAGGAAGTGTAAAATAAAATACCGAACCAGTTCCTAAACTCGATTCTACCCAAATCATACCACCATGGAGTTCCACCAATCGTTTCGTTATGGCTAGTCCCAAACCGGTGCCACCAAATTGCCGTGTTGTGGAAGAATCCACTTGTTCAAAGGAATGAAATATTTCTTCAAATTTATCAATTGGAATTCCTATCCCTGTGTCTGAAATAGAAAATTTAGCCATTTTTTCCGAGAGTTCTGCACCAATTTCTATCTTCCCGCGATCAGTAAATTTAATCGCGTTTCCAATCAGATTAAAAAGTATTTGTTGCAATCTGGCCTCGTCACCTAATATCGGAGGAAAATCCATAGGTATATTGTTCCGAACATGAATGTTTTTTTTCATGTATAATGGTCTCGATATCACGAGAACCAAGTCAGAGACATTTTGCAAACTTATCGATTTGAGTTCTAAGTTTAAATCTCGATTTTTCATCCTGGAAAAATCTAAAATATCATCAACAAGGGAATTCAGTCTTTTTCCAGAACTAATAATCATCCCTATGTTTTCTCTCTGTTCTGAATTTAATTTTCCACCAATTCCATCAAACATGGATTCTGCGATCCCTATAATTCCATTTAACGGGGTTTTTAATTCATGCGAAGTGTTCGCTAAAAATTCATCCTTGAGTTTATCGAGTGCCAAAAGTTTTTTTGAGAGTGTTTCTACTTCTGAAAAGGCTTTGCTAAATTTTCGACTCAGTGTCAGGGATTGAATCAAAATGAAAAGGAATATTCCTATTGGTACTGCTTCGATCGAAAACAACAATTGGTATGCATTTAAAACATCAATGATGGAAGCAACCGCCATCGCGAGCAAACCAAGTAAAAATAAAAAACTACCTTCCTTTCTTTCCCATACTGCCCTAAATACTCCTTGTAAAATGATACCTATTCCGTATAATAAAACCAAATTAAAATAAGCATTCATTGCCGTAAAAAAGACAGCATCGGTAAAAATAAGAAGAAGTAAGAAAAATAAAGTGGGTACACCTAGTGACCAGTGCATCCATTTTGGATAGTAATCAGGATAAAACTCTTTAAAAAAAGAAAAGAAAAGAAAAGGAGATAAATAGAACGTAAAGTATTCAAGTCGAATAAAAAATTCCCAGCCAAATAGATATTCATACTCGTTCACTAAAAATCGTTCCCCAGTAACGAGTGTTCGTAAGCTCAAAATAATGGCGGCTAAACCAAATAATAAATTTCCTAAATCTACTCTTCGCCAAAAATACAAACCGAAATGATAGAGAGCGATTATGAATACTGCTCCTGACAAAAATAGAGAGGAGGCTAGATCACGATGATAAACCTGATTTAGTTTTTCCCATTCTCCGAAGAGAGGAGGCTCCCACATCCCACCTCTTGCGTGATGATAATTCGAAATCTGAATGATGAGTTCATTTTCGCCATCTGCCCATACAAGGGGAAATAGATGAAATTGATAAGACGGTTTGCCCTCGGACTTTCGTTTCGATACCTGACCTGCCTCTCCTAATTTTTTACCATTCCAGTAGACTGCGTAAGCTGTCGCCATATCGGGAACTTTGAGACCATATGTTTTTTCCCGATCCAAACCGTTCGGTGAAGGAATCCTAAGTGTGTAAGTGCCAAATCCATTGCCTGTTCCTAATATTTGATTCCAAGTTCCAGGAACTCGAAGTGGCAGAGCAAATTTTCCAGGCTCACTCCCAGGCAAGAGCAGTTGGTGGGGATAAAAATTCCAGTCCCCTTCTAAAAACACAGGCTTACCTTGGAATTTGCTGATCAAATCAATCGGCGATGACCAAACTTGAAAACTGGAGAGGAGACAGAGACCAATTAGGAATGTTAAAAAATGACCCAATTCCATATGTTCGTCTCACATTTTTTTTAAAGAACAAGTAAAAAAGAGTACAAAAAATAGCGAAAAGACTAGAAATAGACAGGTGTGAAACGCTTTCGATACAGTTTAGAGACAGTTTTAAAACTGAGAGAGATTCGAGAGGAAGAAGAATTAAAAAGACTCTCTATTGTCGTCTCTGAGCTCAATGCGCTTTTCGCTGAACGAGAATTTAACGAATCGGAAATTGAAAAGTCTTATTTAGATATTGAATCGAGCGCTAGGGTTGGAACAAGTTTATCAGATTATCTTTCGATTGAAAGTTACATTCATGGTTTAACAAAACTCAATGATGATTTGGATTTTAAAATTTCAGAAAAAAACAAACAAGTGGATATCGTAAGGCAAGATGTTCAATTAGCTCGTAAAAACAAAAAAGTATTAGAGATACTAAAAGAAAATCGATTTAATGAGTGGAAAAAGAAACGCAGCAGAGCCGAACGAAGAGAGGTTGAAGAGTATAACGAAAATGTGGTGGCACATTCAAAAATGTTAGATTCTTTATTTTCGGAGGATTCGAAAAAATCGAAGAAGATTCCGAAAACTTTTAAGATTTTAAACCGAGAAGATGGCGGAGACGAACTAATGAGTGATTTTAAAAATATCAGAGATTTTTACGAAAAATATTTTATGGGACAAGGTAGGTAAAAGATGGCAGGTGTTTCAGACAACGCGAGATCATTTTTTTTGATTTTATTGATTTTCTTTTTAGTAGCGATCGGTTTTTTTATTTTTGATTATTTTCAAGTTATCAATGCCGAAGAGTATTTTCCTTTCCTAAAAAGACAACCTAGTCTCGTAAATCAAGATCTTCTTTCTCCGACTGAACTAGAAAAACTCGAGATCGAAAAAGCAAAGGAAAGGTTGGTTGAGGATATGGAAGAACTCAATCAACTTAGATCAGAGTTAGAATCAGCCAAATCTTCTTTGGCAACCGACAAAGAACGTTTAGAAGAGTTGAAAGAAGGTATCCAGAGAAAAGAGAAAGAAATGGCTGAAAAAGCCAAAAGAGAATCGGCAAGAAAAGAAAAAGTAAAAGTACTTGCGAACAAAGTTGCCAACATGCCACCGGAATCAGCCCGAGATATGTTACTCAATTGGCCGGACTATGATATAATTGAAGTATTTGAGCAAATGGATCAAGATGCGGAAGAAGAAGGTAGGCCAACGATTACAACGTATCTTCTTACCCTATTCCCTGCGGAGAGGCGATCTGTAATCTCTAATAAGTGGCTAGATGCGAGCGCTAAACAGGTGCCAGGTTATGGCAAGTCCTTAGACGATGAAGATGCAGAGCCAAAATCTGAATAGAGGATGGACTTTACTTCCAAGATAGCTTTTTCTAACTGGTCGTTTATAACTACGTAATCAAAGTTAGGCGCTTCCTCGAGTTCTTTTAACCCGTTTTCGATACGTTTTTCTATGCTTTTTTGGGGGTCAGTACCTCTTTTTATTAATCTCTCAATCCAAATTTCTTGGCTGGGTGGTTGGATGAATATCGTAACAGATTCTGGCCTCTTTTTCTTTACTGTTCGGGCTCCTTGTACATCTAAGTCCAGTAATACGACTCGGTGTTTTGCAAGGGCCTCTAGAATCGGTGCCTTTGGTGTTCCGTAATAATTTCCGTGGACTTCAGCCCACTCGTAAAAACCATCCTCTTCGATTCTTTTTTTAAACTCCTCTACCGAAAGAAAGTGATAATTTACTCCAGGTGTATCGCCTGGTCGGGGTTCTCTTGTCGTACACGAGATTGAAAAATAAAAATCAGGATGTGATTTTAGGATTTTCTCGATGATGGTAGACTTTCCACCTCCTGCAACCGAGGAAATAATATATAAATTCGGCATGGGAGAAGCTGTCATTTATTCTTCGTCCTCATCTTCGATTCCGATATGGTTATCAGAATTTTCCAATCTCTTCGTTAGGCTATCTGGTCTTATGGCAGAGAGAACAACGTGACCTGAATCCAAAACAAGTAGAGATCTAGTTTTTCTTCCTTGGGTAGCATCGATAAGACGTGACTGGTCTTTGGCTTCAGACCGAAGTCTTTTGGCACCCGCCGATTCTGCTTGGAGAATCGCGAGTATCTTTTCTTTAAATACTATATTCGAGAACCCGACATTAAGGACGGGAAAAGAAGACATGTTTCCAAAATACTAAATTCTGCGTGATCGATCAAGTCGAATCGTTTCAATTAAATGAATTTCATGCGATCCAATATTCATAAATTCCGAAATTTCATCGTGACTGTAACCTTTCTTCAACAAAAAAACTACTTTGTCTATTTTTGTAGCGCTAGGTGGCAACTCTTCCAAAACAGATTCGATAGATAAATGAATCTGGTCCTCGAAATTTTTTTGATGTGATGCGTATGCAGGATCATTTGCGTATGCGAATTGTGTTAAAAATTCTCTTCGAATCTTTCCTTCTTTGTTCTCATCCCGAATCACGGAAGAATGTTTTTCATCTTCGGCGAATGGATCCCCACCTACGGTAAAATCTGTTTTGGGTTTAAATAAAGGTATTTGTACGTTTCCAATTGCTTCCGTGGAAGGTTTGGTGTCTTCCTCCATCCCCATCATTCCTTTGACTACTTTTCCTAACTTAGAGAAGGCTTGGTTGACTGCTCCCTCTGTAGTTTGGATTTCATCTTCGGTGGCACGGTAGGCATTCGATTGGTATACTTGGCCAATTCCAAGTCTCTGTTCTTTGAGAATCGGCGCTTGTGGAACTGGTGGCGTTGGTTTCGACAATTCCTTTTCCAAAGAGATTCCCATATCGGAATAGGTAGACACCTCATCAATATGTTGTTTGGTGGAAGAAGTTGTAACTGTCGATCTGATATCCGAAATCTGATAGTGCTTAAACTCTTTAGCCAACATTTCTGCCTTTTCCATCAGAGTTCGAAGGGCAGCAAGTCGCGATTCGATCACGCCTACCGTACTATCCAACTCCTTCATTGTTTCGGAAGTGGCCATATCGATCGCCCGGTTTAGCTTTGTATCATAATATTCTGAAACTGCTTTTTGAACTTTGGCGGATATAAAAACATACATCACCCCACAAAAAAGCATATTGATAAGAACTAGGGAAAACAGCTCCATTGATTCGACTCCACTTGAACATTTCCAACAACATTCCGGGGGACGATGAAGATTTAATACTTAGACGCTTGAATCGAAAAAAGAACCCTTCGATGCGGCTAGGTTGGCCGTATCGAGTCCCTTTTTTGTATAAGAAACCAATTCTTCCCTTTCACTTTTTGTTCTCAAATTCGCGGATGTTGTGGAATTTTTTGTTTCTGGAACCACTTGTGCTTTCTGCTGGCTGGTGATGGCCGCCTTCTGCAATTCTACGACTTGATTTTGGTGCGTGAAAGGTGTTTCACTTTGAGCCCGTCTGGCGATCTCAAAGTGGTGTGTATTACTGGCAAAAGTTTCATTCAATATCATGACAGTACCTACTCTTTCTTAGGTCTACCACGACCTCGTTTTTTTCTCCAGTCATTTTTATCTTCATCTGGATCTTCATAGTTGGTACTTCGGACCTGCCCGTCTTCCTCGAAGAAAGTTTTTGCCTTTGTTTCGTGTCTGAGTTTAAAATCGGCATTTCGAATCCGGATCGTCGTTCCAGGAAAAATCGTCTTTTCGACGGAGACCCGCCCATTGGCGGCTTGCTCATCCATGTAAGCTGTGAGTGTCTGGATTTCCCGCTCATGTTCTGCTATGCGTTTTTCTAACTTCTTTGTCGCCGCTTCCAATTTCAAAAGATGTTCGTTGTTCTCGGAAGAGAATGTCGCAGGATCTGTTTCCTTTCTTGCCTTGAGGGTTCGCATTGTTTTGGTCAATGTTTCCAATTTGGCCTGGTTTTCGCTTTTTTTTGCGTCATACTCACCGATCTGTTTGAGGATCTTTGGATTTACCCCCACAATCAGATCTGTCTGCGGATTGGCCTGAGAGCCAATTATTTTCGCAGAAATCAATTGGGCTGCCTGGATGGTTCCACCGACAATTTGGCCCCGTTTGCCTTTGCAACTAATCTTCCCGCCTGCCATAAGATGGGAGTGTAAAATTCCTTCCTGGACGATGATGTCTTTTTCAGTAATCACGGTTGCATTCTGAATGAACTTGGCGATGATATTGCCACCTGTTGATTCCACTCTCGCTTCCTCTCGTCCGGTGATCCCTTGGCGAACAATGATGTCTCCGTCGGCTTCCACTATAGCTTTTTGAATCGTGCCATAGATCTCAATGTTACCGGCAGCTTTTACAGAATAATTATCTTCGACATTGCCGGTGATGATAATCGAACCTAGGAAAGTAATGTTACCCGAACGGACTCCGACGTCGCCATTGATACGATAAACTGTCTCGACGGACAACCTTCCTGAGACGTATAACACCTGTCCGTTGACCTCTGCCGTCAGACGCATTTTGTCTTCCGAGAGAATCGTACCCTTACCTTGTTTGAGCTCGATGTCAACGCCATCCTTGGCGGGAAGAATCATCCCAAAAAGATTTCGTCCTAACTTCGCTTTCTCTGCAGGAACTTTTTCGGCGAGTACCTGGCCTACAACGACGTTTTCAATCATATCCAAGTCTTTGTAATCCACTCGTCCTGATTGGTCTTCCTTGAAGTTGATTTTCTTTTCTGTTCGAACGTAATATTTTATTTCTGCGTTCTTTCCATTTACAGGATAATCGCCCTCTGCGGCGACAAACGGAGAATTGGTTTTATCTTCATCAAGGGCTTTTTTGATTTCAGCTTCTTTGAGACCATAAGCAATTCCTAAGTTCTTAAGAGCGACTGTGACATCATTCACCTCGAGGTCTCTTCCCCCTGGGCGAGCAGGAAAGACGGTCACGAATGCCTGCATCTTATCGGAATCGATTTCTACGTTGCAGCTTGAGTCGTTTCCTTGTTTCGGCTTTTGGTTGGAGATAAGAACTGCTTCTCCCGTTCGTTCTTTGACGATTTTGTTTAGAAGTGCTGGATCTGCACCGGCCACTCCACGAAACGCAAGACGTTTTGTAACATCGGCGAGCGTCATGGCAAGCCCCTCCCCCATAGGAGGAACAACCGTTAAAAATACACCAGAACGATAGATTTTTACAGAGACTCTACCATCTTTATTTTTAGGTGCAACGAGATCCTTTAAGTCTTTAGAAACGAGTTTCCCGCTACCACCAGTTAGCTTATCATCTAACGCAGTTAATTCTTCGAGAATAAGGTCTTCAGGAATCAAGGAAACACGGATATGAAACGGTTCAGCAAAAAAAAGTCTCTTTTTTCCGCGTTTTAAAACAACATAGTCAAGTTCGTGAATTTTTTTATTGAAATGGTTCGCAGCAAGTGCGAGACATTCTTCAATGGAGTCTGCAATGACCTCCACTTCTTCCGATTCTTTTCTTTCGAATCCGGTGAGCTCTTCTTTAAGAAATCCGGTTAAGGACATGTCCCTTACCTTTTTTGTATGGCGGACTTAACTTTTGATAGTTTGCTTCTTAGTCTCGCGACTGCTTTAGTATGGAGCTGGGAGATGCGTGATTCTGTAACCTCTAGCACTTCACCTATTTCTTTTAATGTGAGGTCCTCATAATAATAAAGGACGATGACTTTCTTTTCTTTTTCAGGAAGAGATTTAATCGCTTCCACAATCACATTTTTGATTTCTTCTTTTTCGATGATATTGTCTGGATTCATATTCATCGGAGATTCCAAAGTTTCCATAAAGGAGACTTCATCATTTTCATCACCGAGAAACCAGATGTCATTTAAAGAGACGAGCGAGGTTCCAGAAAGTTTAGAGAGAAGGGAATTGTATTCTTCCATGGATACGCCAAGCTCCTTGGCAATCTCTTCATCTTCGACTTTTTTACCTTCTTTGTTTTCGAGCATCGCGATGATGCCCTCTAACTGTTTCGCTTTTTGTCGGATCGATCGAGGAATCCAGTCAACTGACCTAAGTTCGTCGAAAACAGATCCACGTATCCGCGTCATCGCGTAAGTTTTAAATTTAATTTCACGAGAAGGGTCAAATTTTTCAATGGCATCTAACAATCCGAAGACGCCATAACTGACCAAATCCTCAAACTCAACGTTTTGAGGCATGCCGATTGCAATCCGACCAGCAACGTGTTTTACGAGCGGAGAATATTTCTCCACGAGATAACTACGTATTTCGGGGTTCTTGTTGACTCGATACTGTTTCCAGAGATCGGTCTCATCGAATTGATTGTACTTGTCTAGCAATCTTGACATAATTGACCGGGTACCCGGAAACTCTTTACTTTATAGTAAAAATCGTAATAAAACCAAAATTACAAGAGCATTTTTTTTCTTATGTCAGGTAAATGCGATAAAATTTAATCACTCTGCGGGATCGTCCTTAGCTAGCATGGTTCGGATCGCTTCTGCCATGAGTTTTGGTTCATTTTTAATCGCTATTTTATCCACCATGATATGATCACCGAATTTTCCGGACTTGATTTGGGCTTGCAGGATGTCGTGCGGACTCTCTGCCACGGATTGGACTCCCAGTTCCTCGCCAGAGAGGCTCGATTCTGCGTTCATACCGTCAGAATAAGACTCATCATACTCGCTATGTTCCCTGGAGAAAGAGAAGCCCCCAAACGAGATTTCGCCTAAAAATTCGAGAAATTCCGGCACTTTTTTTTCGAGAACGGAATAAACTCCAAATCCAAGTCCACCAAAGGCAAAGGTAGAAATACCCGAGACAAACAGGATGTAAGTGAATCTGTTTCCGACTAAAAATCCGCAGACGGTACTAATGAGAGCACCTAAAATCGCAAACCCGATGACAAACCCGATCTGCAAACGAATTAACCTTCGTCTTCCATTTCTTTTTCCATTTCTTTCTCTTTGAAATCAACAAAGCTAAAGAATTTTTTGAAAAAGCCCGTCAGTCCTTCTTCGTCGTCGTAACCACCTTCCGTTTGTAGCAAATTATGTGTAACGCGAGTTAAGCAAGCAGCAGCCTTTGACCGTGGAGAGTTTAAGATGAACGGTTTTTGTTCGCGAATGGATTTTTCCACTTCCTCATCTTGGAAGATAAAACCTAAGTTTTCCACTTGGACTTCCAAAAATTGGCCAGAAATATCGATGACCCTGTCCGCCACTTTTTTTCCTTCGATGGCACTGCGGACTCGGTTTACGATGATTTTTAAATTTTTGTCTTTGGATTGTGAAACAATCGACTTGATCAAACCATAAGAATCTGTGATCGATGTGGGCTCAGGAGTGGTCACCACGACCACTTCGTCGGCAGGCATCACGAGTCCGATGACATTCGCAGAAATCCCCGCACCAGTATCAATGATCATGATATCATAGCGATCTAAGTCAGCGAATCCTTTGATGAGGTTATTTCTCTGTGTTTCGTTCAAGTTCGCAAGCTGCGAATACCCAGATGCTCCTGCGATGATATCGACTCCTTCCGGCGTTGAGATCACGATGTCTTTGAGGGATTTGTGGCCTTTGACCACATGATATAAGTTATACTTTGGAATGATACCGAGTAACACGTTGACATTGGCAAGACCCAAGTCACCGTCAAAAATAAGCACTTTTAGGCCTGTTTTTGCAATGGCAATCGCTAGATTGACAGAGACAGTGCTTTTCCCAACACCACCTTTCCCTGATGCCACAGCAATGATTTTTGTTTTTTTCACTGCACCGGGAGCCTGGACTAACTTGAGCCCAGGATTTGGTTCTGTAAGTTTTCTTAGATTTGCTGCTTGGTCCATCGCTTTGAATTTCCCCTACTTCCGCAAGGGATGATCTTAGCGAAATTTAAGCCTTATCAAAGACCTCGCCAGATATCCCTTTCAATTTATCAGGATAAACAACACATTCAGCAAGAAGTTTTTTCGATGCGTTTAAGATATCAAAAGGAACATCTTGGCCTACACTTAAGAATGCGTATTCCCTATGAATAGTATCGGCTAATTCAACCATGGAACCTAAAAATTCTGCTTCATCTAGCTTAGTTAATAAAATTCTTTTATAACCAAGTTGGTCATAGGCAGCCGTCACTGATTTTGCGTTCGAAGGAGATACCGTAGCCGAGAGAACCAACACATTTTCGATATAGTCTTTTTCCCCGAAAGCTTGGTAGAAATCCTTAAGTTTGGTTATATTTTCAGGATTTTTGTGAGAGTAACCAGCGGTGTCGACAAGAATGAGTTCCGAACCATCGCGAATTACGGCTTCTTTTAACTTTCTCACATCTTTAGCTGGATAAAAAGGAAGGCCCATCGCATCCGCATAAAATTTCAATTGGTCAATCGCCGCAATACGGTAGTTATCTGTTGTATACAACGAAACTTTTTTACCCATATGTAAGGAATACTTTGCAGCGAGTTTTGCTATGGTAGTCGTTTTGCCGGCACCAGTTGGTCCTACAAAAAAAATAACCTTTCTTTTTCCTCGCGGAGTTCCGCTGAACAAATCAAAATCTACATGAATGCGATCTTCTAATAGATTCACTGCCTTCTCGCAAACTGTTGCATAACGAGAAACATCAACTGATGATAAATGTCCTTCCAAATTCTGTATGAACTCTTCTGCATATGTCTCGCTCATACCCTCTTTTTTGAAACGATCTGCCAATTTTTCTAAATTGGATGCTCGTTTGGGAGTCTGAGGAATTTCCTTTGGAATCGGTGGTTTTTCATAGATTTCCGGCGCGCTGGCGAGAGAAAGTCCAATGAATTCAGGCTTTTTTTCAGATATCAATTCTTCTTCATCGATGAGAATCGGTTCATATCTTTCGGAGAGAGTGGTTCGTTTTCTTCTTTCCGAGTAGGGTCGTACAGCTTCTATAGAGCGAGCATACTTTCTATCTACATCTGCAGTTACGAGCTCAGGTTTTTGTTTCTGTTTGATCAGCTCTTTTAGGTCTTTTAATTTTTTTTCGATTCGATCTTTTGAATTCTGTTTTTCGGGGATCCCTACATCAATTTCATACATTTTGGTGGCAAGAAGACCAGTTCCGAATAACCCACCTTCGGTGATCACTCGGTGTTCGTAAATATGAGCCTCTGGCCCATGTTTCATCTTCATCTGCATGATGCAGTCTTGTAAATCTTTGCCTCGGATTTTCACAAAATCCATTTAGAATCCCTCTTTCAGGGGAAAAATTCTCATTTCCCTCTGATTTGGAAAGCACTTTTTATGAGACATAATTTTGTTATCTTGAAGATAACTTCAAATTCCAATTCTTTGTCTAAGTAGTATGAGTGAACGCAAAATTATCTATCAATCGCCCGGGATCGCCGCGACCGATGGGGCTGGTGTCAAGTTAAGAAGGATGATCGGAACAGAAACCATTCCCAATTTAGATCCATTTCTCATGTTAGATGAGTTCAAATCCGACTCACCTGATGATTATGTTGCAGGTTTTCCAGATCACCCGCATAGAGGATTTGAAACCGTAACTTACCTGCTCGAGGGAGTGATGGAACACAATGACTCTAAGGGCAATCGAGGCCTACTCGAAACCGGTGGAGTCCAATGGATGACCGCGGGTCGAGGTATCGTTCATAGCGAAATGCCCAAACAGAAAGATGGTATGCTTCGCGGATACCAACTCTGGGTCAATCTTCCCGCCAAACAGAAGATGATCGAGCCAGGTTACTTTGATGTTCATAGGAAAGATTGGGTTCGATGGAATTCTGGGAAAAGTTACCTCGATTTACTTGCAGGTAAAATTGAAAATTCGATTGGTCCTGCCCAATCCAAGATCCCCATGTTATATGCTCACTACAATCTCCAACCCAATGACAAAATATCATTTCCGATTGCCGAGAATTGGAATGGTTTTATTCACATTGCAGAAGGGGAAGTGCAAGTGGGGGAAGAAACTCTAAAAAGCGGTGCGATCGGAATCTTTGGTCTAGGTACAGAAATTACGATCCAAAATCCATCGACGGATAAACTCTCCGAAGGCATCCTTGTTTTTGGGGAGCCGATCGGTGAACCAATTGTTCAGTATGGACCGTTTGTAATGAATACGAAAGAAGAGATTATGCAGGCTTTTACTGATTACCAATCTGGAAACTTTGGACATTGACCGCGTCCGAATCCAAAGATCATGCTTTTGTATCCAAAGAGTTTGATGATATTTATTTCTCGAAAGAAGATGGAGTCGAGGAGACAAAGTTTGTTTTCTTAAAGGGGAATCAAATTTATGATAGGTGGCAAACAAAGGGAACTACACTTTTTAGAATTGGAGAATTGGGATTTGGTACAGGATTAAACTTTTTTGTAACCAAATCCGAATGGAATAAAATTCCTGAACCACCACCTGTTGAATTTTTCTCTCTAGAAAAGTTTCCTCTTCCCATACATACTCTGCAGGAAATGAGTCGGCATTTTCCCACTCTTTTGACTTGGGACGAAAAAATATTAGAATCATATTCTAGCTTTCTTTCCTATGATACATCGTATGCGAACGGTTCGAATTGTTTTGAATGGAGTTATGACCATCCAATATCTGATGCCAAATTTAAACTCAAACTTTATTTAGGCGACGTGAAGGAAACAATCCATCAATTTGAGAAACCCATAGATTGTTTTTATCTAGATGGGTTTGCACCGAAAAAAAATCCGCAGATGTGGACGGATGAAGTCATAGGCTCGATTCGAAATCTTTCAAATTTAGGGACAAGTTTTGCGACATTTACATCAGCAGGATTTGTAAAACGTAATTTGCAGGCGGCAGGATTTTCTGTAACGAAACAATCAGGTTATGGAAGAAAAAGAGAAATGTTAGTTGGCCAACTTGACAAATAACAATCATTACGATGCGATCATCATTGGGGGAGGTATCGCTGGAGCTTCAGTTGCCTACTCCCTTTCAAAAAGAAAAATGAAGACGTTATTGTTGGAACGCAGGGAGGATGTTGCACTCGAGGCTAGTGGTAACCCAACCGGTATCATCTACCCTTTGCTCACTAAAAATAAATCGATAGAAGGTACTTTTTCGCTAAAGAGTTTTAGGTTTGTTACAAAAGAAATAGAGTTGATTCAAAATATTTTTAATGAATTAAAAGATCCAACACCAAGCTCGGGTGTGTTTTTACTGCCGAAAAGTGACTTAGAAAAAGAAAAATATTTCGGGAGTATTGCCGCCAATTCGCTGGGAAAAGAAGAACTCGAGTTCATTCGGGACGATTTTTCCCAAAAGGAAGGTTTTCTCTTTAAAACAGCACTGGCCATCTCGCCTAGACACCTAACGAAAACATTGCTCCAATTATCGAGAAATTTTACCGACATCGCTTTTTTTGAAAATTATAAAAATAAGTCAGAGAATCAAGGAATAACAATTGCCACTGAGAAAGCTACGTTTCACTCAGATTACCTATTTCTTTGTCATGCCAATTCTTTTTTAGAATTCCCTGAAACGAGTTGGATCCCAATTCGAAAAGTACGAGGTCAATTACTCTGGTTACCTCTCGCCGATGAATTGATGGCTCTTCCATATTCTTATCTATTCGGTGATTATCTGACAAAAGACGTTGGCCACGGGTGCGTTTTAGGTGCCAGCTTCGACGAATACCAATTAGAGGAAGAAAAAAGAGATCATGAATCTTTATCTTTCTTAGAAAGAGCGGGTCTTGCTTTACCAAAATTAGAACATTTTTTTAGTCACCTAACAAATGATGGAGTTTCAAAGTTAAGGACACGAGTTAGTTATAGATCACAATCCCAAGATAGAAGACCAGTGTTCGGACCACTTCCCGATTTTAAAGATTTCAGCGAGCACCTCCCAACTTTGCCCAGCCCTTCTTCAAAAATGATTCCGATTGTACCTAACATCAAAAACCAATATGTTTTAGGCGCCCTCGGATCGAGAGGGTTAACACATTCCTTATTTGCCAGTGAGATGATCGTTAGAGACGCATTGAAAGAAATATCTCTCTTAGATGAAAAAGAATACGCAGACTTTAAACCGTCGCGATTTCTTTTGCGTAATTGGAAACGTGGGAGCAAATAAGAGACTCAAATGCAGAGAAATTCTCTAGTTCAAATTCGATTTGCAACAAGGTAATTCCTACGCCAAGAAATCGAATTTGATTCATAAAATGATCTAAAAATTTCCACTTCACCCAGTCTTTTTCTGTTGTAAGAAGAGTGGTTCCCTCTGACAAACATTTGATTTGGTAAATCAGTTCTGAATCCGTATATTCGTGGTGATCAGCGAAGAAATGGGAGCTTACGACTTTATCACCTAAGATTTCATTTGCACTTTCTAAAACGGATATCGGATTTCCGACTCCAGTGATCAAATGGTATTTTTCGGAACTCTTTTTTGGAATCTCTACAGTTCTTAAGGAAACATTCAATTTAGATCTAAATGTTGGTATATCTTTTAGAGATTTTCTTTCCTTTGTTTCCAATGCAGAAATATTCCTCATATTGTTTTCATTTAATTTAGTGTAAACGATCAGATCCGCACGTGAGAGAGCAGAGGGCCTTTCCCTTAATATTCCAAGTGGTAGCGTAAAACCATTTCCGATGGGTCGATTCGCATCTATCAAGACGATATCCAAATCTCGATACAATTTGTGATGCTGAAATCCATCATCAAGAATCACAATATGTTTTCTAGAGGAGATTTGATTGAACTTCTTATAACTCCGGATACGATCTTTACCTATAATCACTTGAACTTCACTTAACTTCTGTTTATGAAGCAAAGGTTCATCGCCAACATCAGTAGCCATTGCATCTGAATTTACAATCGTTCCTTCATTTGAAAATCTTGCTTTGTATCCTCTGCTGAGAATTGTAAAATGAAACTCAGGGAATTGTTTTTTAAGCGTAGTAATTAAAAATTGAACAAAAGGAGTTTTACCTGTTCCGCCGAGAGTCAAATTCCCTACGCTTATCACATAACAAAGCTGCAATCGCGTTGGCTTAGAACGAAATCGATCTATTAAAAATAAAATTTGATAGAGAAACGATAATGGGCTAAAGACCCAAAGGGCAATGCGGACGATTCTTTTCAAAAAAGGTTTCAAGAAAACCGAAGCGTTTAACTATGACGTTTCTCTAACTCTTTGGAAATGATTTCCAAACTTAAGCCCTTTTCTACGAGTAAAACCTCAATGTGAAACATTAAATCTGCTACTTCGTGAATGAGTTCTTTTTCGTTGGTATTCTTGGCCGCAATGATGACTTCTCCAGCCTCTTCTCCAATTTTTTTTAGAATCCGATCAATTCCGTCTCTAAAAAGTTCAGCGGTATACGATTTTTCAGGCAATTCGTTTTTGCGTCTTCGAAGGACTTCTTCTAATTTTGTAAAAAATTCCATTTATTTGGTACCGTCTACCACTGAATTATCTTAGTAAATTTCTAAAAAGCGAAAATTACAGATTGAGAAGTTTTCAAAACGAACGAGATTTGAGATTATGAGACGATTTCTTGTCATCTGTTCTGTTTCTCTTTTTTTGATTCCCTTTTCCCTTGCAGCGGAAATCGTCTGGGAATCTTCTATACAGCGAGGAATGGAGAAAGCAAAACAGGAGAAAAAACCAATACTCATTGATTTGTATGCCGATTGGTGCACCTATTGTAAAGTTTTAGAAAAAGAAATTTTTCCCGATCCAGAAGTTGCGAAATTACTGGAAGGTTTTATTACTGTTAGGCTAGATGGCGAAGAATTCCCGAATCTTCGCCAAAAATATGCCGTGGAAGGTTACCCAACCATTTTATTTATCGATGGCCATGCCAATTTTTTAAATAAGATAACGGGACTCGCCACAAAACCGATGATCCTTCAGGTGGCAAAAAAAGTATTAGCGGAACCTGATATTGAATCGTCAATGATCTCTGTATTGAAAAAAAATCCTAATTCGGCATCTGCTCATTTTAGATTAGGTACATTCTATTTTCATGCTCAAAAATTTGAACTGGCGAAACTGCATTTACAAAATGCAGTTC
>Ga0075156_10000504_pt1 | contig 20020 bp, 20 predicted proteins | sample JI81AbrownDNA_FD_70966 | JGI IMG/M metagenome (GOLD analysis project Ga0075156, IMG submission 70966) | Wastewater effluent complex algal communities from Wisconsin, to seasonally profile nutrient transformation and Carbon sequestration -... | ecosystem: Engineered > WWTP > Effluent > Algae...
CCGGTCGCGCCGACCGTCGATCTCATAGACGCGGCCCACGCGGCCCACGCGTGCACGGGAGGATTGACATCCGAAAAATTCCACTCGTATGCCGGGAGCTGGCCGTTGGGGCTCATGGCCCACTCACGGCACATCAATGTCAGTCGCTCCTTCGCGAAATCTGGGTCGATGTGCGCGAACGCGACGCAGTGGAAGGCCAGATCCCACGCGGCGAACCAGGGATATTCCCATTCGTCCGGCATGGAGATGACATCGGCAAGGGCCAGATGGCGCTAATCGGTGTTGCGGCCCAGGGGCTCTCGCGCGAGCCGTTGCTCGGGAGGCGCCGGCCCGGCGGGGTCGCCCTCGAGCCAGCGGCGCACGTCATAGCGATAGACCTGCCTGCACCACAGCAAACCCGCGAAAGTCCGGCGGGCGACGAAAGCATCTTCGGGGGATGTGGAATCCGGAATGACGGCGGCATAGAACTCGTCGGCTTCGCGGCGGCGATGCTGCATCAGAGCAGCGAAATCATCGAACGGGTCCGCCGTCGCGGTGTCCCCATCGCGCGTCAGCCGCAGCCGAACGCTGACCGAAGGTCCCGGGTCGATCGCGTCCCAATGCCACCAGAATGCCGCCTTGGTGCCCTCGCCGCGACGCAGCATGGAGGCATCGGCGTGCACCACCGCCGCATTGATGCCGTCCTTCGGGGTGGCGCTGCCGCCTGGCACACCGAAGGTCGCCCCCAGGTTGGTCTCGTTGTCGCAGAACAGCGTTCGCGGCTCACCATCGGCCACCAGGAGGTAGCGCCCGAGATGGCTGTGTTCGGCGAGGATCCCGGATTGGTCCTGCGGCCCCCCGAGCCAGACCTAGGCGAGGCACCCGGTCATCACGCCCCCAGGACCAGGTGTTGCGGAACCACAGGTGGGGCAAGAGGTCCAGCGGCGCGGGGTCGGGCCCATGATTGGTGACCGTGATCTCGATGAGGATGTCCACCGGGCTGGCCTTGGCGTGCGTCACCGTGACATCGAAGAAGCCGTCCTCCTCGAGCAGGCCCGTGTCGGATAGTTCGAGTTCGTCCTCGCCGACGCAGCGGCGTGCGTTCTCGGCCACTAGGTGCGCATAGGGAAAGGCGCGCTGGGGATAGCGATAGAGGAACTCTCCATACGCATGCGTCGGGGTGGCATCGAGGTGCCACCAGTACTCCTTGACGTCCTCGCCATGGTTGCCTTGCGGGTTGGTCAGACCGAAGAGTCGCTCCTTGAGCCGGTCATCGCGACCATTCCACAGCGCGATCGCGAGATTGAGGAAGCCATAACGGTCGGTCAGGCCGGCGATGCCGTCCTCACCCCAGCGATAGGCGCGTGTGTGGGCATGCTCGAACGGGAACGCCTCCCAGGCATCCCCAGCGGCCGAATAGTCCTCGCGGACCGTGCCCCATTGCCGGCCCGCGAGATAGGGCCCCCACAATCGCCACGGGGAATCGGCCGCCGGTGCGTCCGCCAGACGGGCGTGCTCGGCGCTCGCCGGCGCGGGCAACTCCCCCGCTCCGGTATGCCGTGTGCTCACGTCCTCGGTCACGATCGCCAGTCTCGCAGCCAGGGCCGGCAACCCCGGCGATCCGCCGGTGAAACTGTGAAGTCCGTGTGAGTCCGCGCCCCAGCAGCGGCGATTGTCGGCCCTGGCGTTTAGAGTCCCGGACATGGAGTGGCGACTTGGTGGCGGGCGCGGGGCACAGAGCCCCGTCACTGGTGTGCCGCCCGCCGCGCCCCCGCCCGAGCCGTCCGCGGGCCCGCAGCGCCCAGACCCGGTCCGCCAGCGCCTGACGCCGAGTCGATCGTGGCTGCCGTGGATCGCCCTGACCCTCGTCGGGCTGCTGGCGGCCGGTGCCCTGTGGCGCACGTTCCAGACCCCCGCACGCTATAGCGACGCGCAGGCGCGTGCGGCCGCCAGCCCGATGGTCGAGAAGGCGCTCGAGGATCTGGCGAGGCAGCCGCCGGCCGCCGCGACGGCATACGCCAAGATCGCGCCCTCACTCGTGGTGATCCGCACGTCCAGCGGCGGCGAGCGCGGTCTCGGCACGGGATTCGTCGCCAATGCCGATGGCACGATCCTGACCGCCAACCATGTCATCGACGGCGGCGGCCGGATCGAGGTGACTTTCGCCGATGGCACCAAAGCCGATGCCGAGGTCGCGAGCGCCGAACCCGAGCGCGATCTCGCGACCCTGACGCCATCGCGGTTGCCCGCCGTCGTCGCCGCGGCAACCCTCGGCGCCGCCGGGCCGATCGGATCCGATGTTCATGCCGTCGGCAACCCCCTTGGGCTGACCTTCTCCCTCTCCTCCGGCGTGATCTCGGCGACGGGCCGCACGATCGACGCAGGCAATGTGACCCTGAAGGATCTGCTCCAGTTCGACGCGGCGGTCAACCCCGGCAATTCCGGCGGCCCTTTGATCGATGATGCGGGCCGCGTGGTCGGCGTCGTCACCGCGCTGGCCAATCCGTCGAGACAGAACTTCTTCGTCGGCATCGGGTTCGCCGTGCCGATCGACCAGGCGGGTGGCGCCCTCGGCGCCGCCCCAATGTGACCACCCAGAATCGGAGCATCCATGGACCAGGCCCCGCTGACCGCCCGCCCGCTGGAGCAGACCCTCTATGAGGTCAAGAAGACCATCGTCGGGCAGGACGAACTGCTGCAGAAGATGATCATTGCCCTGCTCGCGCGCGGGCACCTGCTCGTCGAAGGCGTCCCCGGCCTTGCCAAGACGCTCGCGATCAAGGCGCTCGCCGAGGCGATCGGCGGGGTCTTCCAGCGGATCCAATTCACGCCCGACCTGGTGCCGGCCGATGTCGTCGGCACCCGGATCTATAACCAGCAGAGCGGGGAGTTCCAGGTCGGCCTGGGGCCGGTCTTTGCCAATCTGGTGCTGGCGGACGAGATCAACCGGGCGCCCGCCAAGGTGCAGAGCGCGCTCCTGGAGGTCATGCAGGAACGGCAGGTCACCATCGGGCGCGAGACCTTCCCCTCCCCCGATCCATTCCTGGTCATGGCCACCCAGAACCCCATCGAGTCCGAGGGCACCTATCCCCTGCCAGAAGCACAGGTCGATCGGTTCATGATGAAGGTGAAGGTCGGATACCCTTCCGCGCCCGAGGAATTCGTCGTCGTCGAGCGCATGCTCGGCCTGGGCGAGCGGCCCCAGAAGGTCATGCAACCGGAGCAACTGGTGGCCTTGCAGCGCGCCGCGGATGCCGTCTATGTCGACCCAGGGATCATTCAGTATGCCGTGCGCCTGGCCGGCGCGACCCGGAACCCGGCCTCGGTGGGACTGCCCGACCTCGGACGGCTCATCACCTTCGGTGCCAGCCCCCGTGCCTCGATCAATATGGTGCTCGCGGCGCGGGCGCTGGCCTTCCTGCGTGGGCGCGCCTACGCGCTGCCGGAGGACTGCCGCGATCTCGCCCTCGACGTGCTGCGCCACCGGCTCGTGCTTTCCTATGAAGCCCTCGCCGACAATGTCGATCCCGACGACATCGTGCGTTCCGTCATCGCGGTCGTCCCGCTGCCGGACATCACGCCGCAGAATGCCGATCGTGAGCAGGTGCAATGGCATCCGTCCACGAACTGACGCCCGCCGCGCTCCTGCGACGGATCCAATGGACCGTGCTGCGCCGATTGGACGGCGCGCTGCAGGGCGATTTCGCCACGCTCTTTCGCGGCGAAGGCATCGACTTCCAAGAGTTGCGCGAATACGTCCCGGGGGACGACCTGCGCCGCATCGACTGGAATGTCACCGCCCGCATGTCCACCCCCTATGTGCGCGACTATGCCGAGGACCGCGACCTGACGGCCTGGCTGCTCTTGGACCGGTCTGCGTCCATGGTCTTCGGGCCCTCGGCCCGAGGCAAGGATGACGTCCTGGTGGAGTTGGTGGCCTGCTTCGCGCACCTCTTCGGTCGCGGGGGCAACAAGGTCGGCGCGATCATCTTTGATGATGGGCCGGCCGCGACGATTCGCCCGCGCGGGGGGCGCGTCCAGGCGCTCCGGCTGATCCATGAGGTGCTCAGCCGCTCCCCGCACTCGCAGTCGACCACTGATCTCGCGTCCTTGTTGCGGACTGGGGTGGGCGTGATCCGGCAGCGATCATTGATCATCGTCATCTCGGACTTCATCAGCGGCCCGGGGTGGGAGACGCCCTTGCGGCAACTCGCCGAGCAGCACGATGTCGTCGCCATCCAGATCGCTGACCCCTTGGAGAGCGAACTGCCCGATGTCGGCGTGATTTCCTTGCAGGACAACGAAACCGGGGAAAGCGTGCTGGTGGACACCAGCGATCCGCACTTCCGGCAGCGCCTGGTGGACCTGTCCCGGCAACAGCAAGAAGCCCTGGTGGCCGGGGTGCGTTCGGCGGGGATCACGCTGCATACGGTCGGAACGGACGAAGACCTGGGCAAGGCATTCGTGCGGATGGCCACGCGACGCAGGCTGGCCCGGCGATGACCTTCACGTTCCCGTGGGCACTCATCGCGCTCGCGATCATCCCTGTGCTCGTGCTGACCTATCGTTCGGCGTGGCGGCGCGCCCGACGCGGGCGGGAGTCCCTCGCCCGGACCGGCTTGCGGCCGGTGGGTGCGGCCGCGGATGCCAGCCGCTGGCGGCACGTGGCACCGGCGATGTTGCTCGCGGCCATCGCAAGCTCGATCATCGCGGCTGCCGCTCCGGCCGCCACCATGACGACGAGCCGGCCCGAGGGGACCGTCATCTTGGCCTTCGATGTCTCCAACAGCATGCGGGCCGAGGATCTGGAACCGAACCGGCTGACGGCGGCCAAAGTGGCCGCTCAGGCCTTCGTCGCCAAGCAGCCCGCGTCGATCCGGGTCGGTCTGGTCGCCTTTTCAGGCACCGGCGTGGTGACGCAACCGCCGAGCGACGATCCGGCGACGGTGAGCCAGGCGATCGATCGGATGAGCATCCGCGGTGGCACCTCCCTCGGGCAGGGCATCTATGCCGCGCTCCAGGCCATCTCCGGCGGGAAGCTGCAGGTGGACCCCAAGGTTCTCCGCGAGGACCCAGACAGCATCGACATCGGCTATTACCCCTCTGCGCGGATCGTGCTGCTCTCGGACGGGCAGGACCAATCGCAGATCGATCCCCTGGCCCTGGCCCGGCTGGCGTCGGTCGCCGGGGTGCGGATCGACACGGTGGGTCTCGGCACCGCCGAGGGCACCACGGTGGAGGTCAATGGCGTGACCCAGCAGACCTCGCTCGATGCGGAGCGCCTGACGGCCATCGCGGATGCGGCGGACGGGACCTATCATGCGGCCCCGGACGCGGCCACCCTGACGCAGGTCTATGAGGGGATCACGCTGACCGATACTCCCCGGACGGAATTGACCGGGCTGGCACCGTATTTCATGATCGCGGCGCTGGTGCTCGCGGGTGCCGCCGCTGCCCTGTCGCTCGTGCGGACTGGGCGGGTGATCTCGGCATGAGTTTCACCTGGCCGGCCGCCTTCGCGGCCCTCGCCCTGGTCCCGCTGTTGATCGCAGCCTATATCTGGGCGCAGCGCCGACGCCGGCCCGCGGTGATCGGGCACTCGAATGTCGCCCTGGTGCGGGCGGCACTCGGCCAGCGCAAACGCTCTTGGACTCGACATCTGCCCTTGGTCGCCATCCTGCTCGGCCTGACCTCGCTGGCGGTCGGTGCCGCCCGGCCAACCACATCGGCCCAGGTGCCGAAGAACCGGACCTCCATCATCGTCGCGCTCGACGTCTCACGCTCGATGTGCTCGATCGACGTCGACCCCAACCGCTTCTCCGCGGCCAAGAAGGCCTTGCGGGAGTTCGTCGCGAAGCAGGATCCGCAGACCCGGATCGGTCTGATCGCCTTCGCCGGCTATGCCGAAATGGTCTCGCCCCCGAGCACCGATCGCGAGCAGCTCGAAGCCACCCTCGATGCCTTGCCAACGGGCCGGGGCACGGCGATCGGCGCGGCCATCCTGCGCTCGATCGACGCCATCGCCGGCATCAACCCCGAGGTAGCACCGGTGGCACCGGATGAGGTTGCCGATCCGCCTGGCGAGCAGGAGTTCCCCTTGCCCGAGCCGGACCTCGACACGATCGAGCCGCCGACCACGGATCCGGTTGCCGATGTTGTCGTCTTGCTGACCGATGGCGCTAACACTCGCGGGGTGCTGCCCCTCGATGCGGCCGCGGCGGCGGCGAAGCGCGGAATCCGCGTCTTTCCGATCGGCTTCGGCACCACAAACCCGACCCGCATGGCCTGCACCCCCGAGCAACTCGGAGCCGATGCCTTCTCCGACGGCGGACCCTATGGCGGCGGCAATGTTGCGCAATTCCTACTCGTCGACGAGCCGACTTTGGAGGGGGTGGCCAAGGCGACCGGTGCGACATACGCCCCAGCCCGCTCCGGTGCCGAACTCGCCGAAGCCCTCGGCGAGGTCCCCAAAGAGGTCGTGCTGACGACTGAGAAGGTCGAACTCTCCCCGGCCCTCGCCGCCTTCGGCGCCCTGCTGCTCCTGCTCGGCGTCGTCATCGCCGCCCGCCAGCGCGTCTTCCCCTGACCGCGGCCCCCTAGGAGGAAACGAGCATGGCCGTGCCAGGGTGGCTGCGAGCGCCGGTGCGCGTGCTCTGGCGGCTGACCGAGATCGAGATCCGCGGGTTCATCGCCCTCGGTCGCGGGATCGCTCGCCGGCCGGCGATCCCCGCGGGCACCCGCGCCATTCCGTATGACAGGGGTCGCTGGGCAGCGCCGGGGATGTTCGGTTTCGCCGCGCTTGCCGAATTGGTCGCGATCGATCTGCTGATCCCGTGGGAGCGCTTCGGGAGATATGCAGATGTGCGCTGGGTGGTCTTCGGGCTCGGGGTCTATGGGGTGCTCTGGGTCGTCATGTATGTCGTGGGCCAGCACATATATCCCCACCTGATCCGCGACGACGAACTCGAATTGCGCAATGGCCATTTTGCGGTCGCCCGGATTCCGCGGGCCGCGCTGCGCGATGCGCGGCCACGGCCGCTTCGAGATGCCGAGGAGGACCGGGTCGTCCTCTCCGATCCGCTGGCGCCGGCGAACCTCGACCTGGATTTCACCGAGGCGGTGGCCGTGCGCGGCATGCTCGGCGGGGTCAAGCAGCGCACGCCCAAGCTGGCGATCATCGTCGACCAGCCGCGGGAGGTCGCCGCCGAGTTGCGGGACTGGGCTGGACGCGCCTGAGCAGCGGCGCGGTGGACGGCTCAGCTCGCCTGGGCGAACGGCGCGAGGTCGGCCGCGAGGTCGGCGCCGACGCGCGCCACGACATATGTGCCCTCGGGGCGGTGCTCGGTCGCCGCGATCTCACCGCTCTCGTGGATGCGGGACATCAGGTCGCCCCGGGCATAGGGGACGATCGCCTCGATCGCGACGGAAGGGCGCGGGAGTTCCTCGGCGACAAGGTCGATCAGCTCGGCGATGCCGGCCCCGCTGCGGGCGGAGACGGCGATGGCGTGCTTCTCGTGCCGCAGGATGCGGTCGACCACATCGGGGTCGGCAATGTCCGCCTTGTTGACGACGATGATCTCCTTGACGTCACTCGCCTCCACATCGGAGAGCACCGCGCGGACCGCGCTGATCTGGCCCTCGGGGTCGGGATGCGAGCCGTCGACGACGTGCAGCAGCAGGTCCGCGTCCGCGACCTCCTCCAGCGTGGAGCGGAAGGCGTCGATCAGCTCGTGCGGCAACTGACGCACGAAGCCGACCGTGTCGGTGAGGGTGAACTCGCGCCCCTCCGGGGTCTCGGCCCGCCGCACGGTGGTGTCCAAGGTCGCGAACAACTGGTTCTCGACCAGGACCCCCGCGCCCGTGAGCCGGTTGAGCAGCGAGGACTTGCCGGCATTGGTGTAGCCGGCGATCGCGACGCTCGGCGTGCCATTGGCCTTGCGCGAGTGCCGTTTGGTGTCGCGGTGCGTCTTCATATCGCGGATTTCCCGGCGCAGCTTGGCGATCCGGGTGTTGATGCGGCGCCGGTCCAGCTCGATCTTGGTCTCACCGGGACCGCGCGATCCGATGCCCTCACCGCCGGCGACGCGGCCACCGGCCTGCCGGGACATCGACTCACCCCAGCCGCGCAGCCGTGGCAAGAGATATTGCAACTGGGCCAGCTCGACCTGCGCCTTGCCCTCGCGCGACTTCGCGTGCTGGGCAAAGATGTCGAGGATCAGGGCGGTTCGGTCGATGACCTTGACCTTGACGATATCTTCTAGGGCACGCCGCTGCGAGGGCGCCAATTCTGAATCGCAGACGACGGTGTCCGCGCCCTCGGCGATGACGACATCGCGCAATTCCTGGGCCTTGCCCGAGCCGAGCCAGGTGCCCGGGTCGGGCCGCTGCCGGCGTTGCATCAGGCCCGCGAGCACCGTCGAGCCGGCCGTCTCGGCGAGCGCCGCCAACTCACGCAGGGAATTCTCGGCATCCTCGGCGCTGCCCTCGGTCCATACGCCGGCCAGCACAACGCGCTCGAGGCGCAACTGCCGGTACTCGACCTCCGTGACGTCCTGGAGTTCGGTCGAGAGCCCTTGGATGCGCTGGAGCGCCGCCCGCTCCTCGCGGTCGAACTGCTCGCCGTCGCCGCCTTCAGCGTATGTCGTGTGGGCCAGCGCGTCCGCGCGCCGGGCCAAGATGTCGTCGGCGTCCTCGCCGCGGGTGTCAAAAACAGGTTCAGTCATCGTGCCCCCAGGTTCTCACGATGCCAACGCCGGGGGCCACCTGGTTATTCGGCAACCCGGCGGCTACCCCTTCGGCACACCGTCCGCCACGTGGGCTGCGGGTTCTGCCGCCACGCCGGCCTGGGGACTCGGCCCGCCGCCGGTGATATTGAGCCGAGCGTCGCGCGCCGAGGTCCGCTCGGCATTGGCCTCCTGGTCGTCCGGCATCTGCTGGCTCTCCCGCTCGGCTTGCACCCGCTGGGCATACAACTGCACCTCGCGAGCGACCCGCTCCGCATCCCACCCGAGCACCGGCGCGACGAGTTCGGCAACGGCCGGCGCCGAGTCCACGCCCCGCGCCGGGGTCTCGATCGAGATCCGGGTACGGCGGGCGAGCAGATCGTCGAGGTGCAAGGCACCCTCGTGGGTCGCGGCATACAGAATCTCCACCTTGAGATATTCCTCTGCACCGGGCACCGGCGCATAGAGGTCCGGATCACCCTCGGCGAGCTCGAAGAGTTCGTTGACCAACGAGCCATAGCGGCCCAGGAGGTGGTCCAGACGCCATACGGGCAGATCGACCTTGCGCGAAAGCCGGTCGAGCTGGTTCATCAGCGCCGGATATCCGTCGGCGCCGAGCAGCGGGATGTGCTCGGTGACGCTGTCGGCGACGCCCGGACCGATGTCCTCGCGCGCCGCGTCGATGGCATCGGCCGCCATCACGCGGTAGGTCGTGTACTTGCCCCCCGCGATCGAGATCAGCCCCGGCTGGGGGCGGGCCACCGCGTGCTCGCGCGAAAGCTGGGAAGTTTGCTCGTCCTCCCCGGAAAGCAGGGGGCGCAATCCGGCATACACCCCCTGGATGTCCGACGGCGTGATCGGATGGCTGAGCGCCGAGTTCACTTGCGCCAGAACATAATCGATATCCGCCTTGCTCGCCGCCGGATGCGCGAGGTCAAGATTCCAATCGGTGTCGGTGGTGCCGATGATCCAATGCGTCCCCCACGGGATGACGAAGAGGACGGACGTCGCCGTGCGCAGGATGAGCCCCACTTCGGAATTGATCCGGTCGCGGGCGACGACGAGGTGGACGCCCTTGGAGGCGCGGACGTTGAACCGGCCCCGCCCGCCGGCGAGGGTCTGGATCTCGTCGGTCCACACTCCGGTGCAGTTGACGACAACCGATGCCGAGACGTTCGCGCGGGCACCGGTCTCGATGTCCTCGACGATGGCACCGGTGATCCGCTCCCCCGCCCGAGTCAGCTCCACCACGCGGGCGGAGTTAAGGATGGTCGCGCCATACGCGGCGGCGGTGCGCGCCACCGTCAGCGTGTGCCGGGCGTCGTCCATCTGCGCGTCGTAATAGAGCAGGGCCCCGGTCAAGGCGTCCTTGCGCAATGCGGGCGCGAGCCGGCGCGCCCCATTACGCGAGAGTTGCTTGTGCCCCGGCACCGACCGGGCGCCACCCATATTGTCGTAGAGCGTCAGGCCGGCGGTGACATAGGGCCGCTCCCAGCCGCGGTGGGTCAGCGGATAGAGGAAGGAAACGGGCTTGACGAGGTGCGGGGCGAGCCGGGTCAGCGCGAGTTCACGCTCCTTCAGCGCCTCGCGCACCAGAGCGAAATCGAGTTGCTCGAGATAGCGCAGGCCACCGTGCATGAGTTTGCTGGAGCGTGAGGAGGTGCCGGAGGCGAAGTCGCGTTGCTCGACGAGCGCGACCGACAGCCCGCGGGTGGCCGCATCCAGCGCCGCCCCGCTGCCCGTGATGCCGCCACCGATGACCAGCACGTCGAATTCGCGCTGTCCGAGGCGATTCCACGCCTTCGCGCGGTATGCCGGATCGATGCGCGGTGGGGTCGCCATGCCGTCATTGTGCCAAGGCAGCTAGGTTGACTCCCGATTCGCCCCGGGAATCGATGCGACAAAGGAGCCCATCGTGAGCGACACCACATACATCCTGGCCATCGACCAGGGGACGACGAGCACGCGCGCGATCCTCTTCGATCGCGCCGGGTCGATCGTTGCCGTCGACCAGCGCGAGCACCGGCAGATCTTCCCTCGTGCGGGGTGGGTCGAGCATGATGGCCTGGAGATCTGGGAGAACACCCGGATGGTGATCGGGGGCGCGCTCGGCAAGGCCAATGTCAACCGATCGGCGGTGGCCGCCGTCGGCATCACCAATCAGCGCGAGACCACGATCGTGTGGGATCGGGTGACCGGCGAGCCGATCGCCAATGCGATGGTGTGGCAGGACACTCGCACGGGTCGCCTAGTCGATGACCTCGCCGGCGAGGCGGGCCCGAGGCGGTATGCCGCGCAGACCGGCCTGCCGCTCGCCACCTATTTCGCCGGGCCCAAGATCCGTTGGCTGCTCGACGCCATCGAGGGCGCGCGCGAGCGCGCGGAGGCCGGCGAGCTGCTCTTCGGGACGATGGATTCCTGGGTGCTCTGGAATCTCACCGGTGGTCCCGAAGGTGGTCTGCACCTGACCGACGTCACCAACGCGAGCCGCACCTTGCTGATGGATCTGCATACGCTGCAATGGGATTCGGGACTCTGCGAGGCCATCGGAGTGCCGATGGCCATGTTGCCCCAGATCCGGTCCTCCAGCGAGACATATGGCGTGTGCCATCCCGGCATTCTCGATGGCGTCCCGGTCGCCGGCATCCTCGGCGATCAGCAGGCGGCCACCTTCGGTCAAGGCTGCCTGGAGCGGGGGATGGCGAAAAACACTTATGGCACAGGCAATTTCATGCTGCTCAACACGGGCACCGAGATCATCCCCTCCGCGAACGGGCTGCTGACCACGGTCTGCTATCGCCTCGGAGATGCTCCGGCGGTCTATGCCTTGGAGGGTTCGATCGCGGTGACAGGTTCGTTGATTCAATGGTTGCGGGACAACCTCGGGATCATCTCCGCGGCGCCGCAGGTCGAGGAATTGGCGCAATCGGTCGATGACAACGGAGGTGCCTATTTCGTGCCCGCCTTCTCGGGTCTCTTTGCGCCACACTGGCGTTCGGACGCGCGCGGGGCCATCGTCGGGCTGACCCGATTCGTCAAGAAGGGTCACCTCGCCCGGGCGGCACTGGAGTCGACGGCGTATCAGACGCACGACGTCCTGGAGGCGATGAATGCCGACTCGGGAGTCGATCTGCGCGAACTCAAGGTCGACGGCGGGATGACGGCCAATGACACCCTCATGCAATTCCAGGCCGACATCCTCGGTGTCGATGTCATCCGGCCGGTCGTGGCGGAGACGACAGCGCTCGGTGCGGCCTATGCGGCCGGGTTGGCGGTGGGCTACTGGGCCAGCCCGGACGACATCCTCGCGAACTGGCAGGAAGGCAAGCGCTGGTCGCCACGGATGGCGCCGCAGGCGCGTGACCGGCTGCTGCGCGGATGGGACAAGGCTGTGCAGCGGACGCTGGACTGGGTCGACGATGACGTCGAGGCCTGAGGACCGGCCCCATGGCAACAGATTTCGAGCACTATTTCACCGCGCAGCCGGCCAGTGACGCCGACCTGCGCGAGGCCCACGTGATGCTGGGCGGCCGGGAGGTGGAGGTGGTCGTCGCCTCGGGCATTTTCTCTCCCGGTGGCATCGACCGCGGCACCGCCGTCCTGCTCGCGCACGTGCCCCCGCCCCCGGCGACCGGGACCTTCCTCGACCTCGGCTGCGGCTGGGGACCAATCGCCCTGACCCTCGCCATGCAGGCACCCGACGCCGAGATCTGGGCCGTCGACGTCAACGAGAGGGCCCTGGACTTGTTGCGCCGCAACGCAATTCGATTAGGGGCCGAAAGGATCACCGCGGTGACCCCAGGCGACCTCGCGCCCGAGGTGCGGTTCGATCTGATCTGGTCAAATCCCCCGATTCGGATCGGCAAGGCGGCGCTGCACGCGCTGCTCGAGCAATGGCTCCCGCGTCTGGCGCCCGGGGGCACGGCATATCTCGTCGTGGCGAAACAACTCGGCGCGGACTCACTTCACCGATGGCTGGCCGAGACCTTCCCCGCCCTGGCGGTTTCGCGCTTCGCCAACGACAAGGGCTTCCGAATCCTGCGAGTGAGCGCGCCATAGGGCGCGAGCCTCAGCTCAGGTCGAGAGTGCCATCCGCCACGAGCACGGCGGGACCCGTCAGCTCCACGTGCCCGTCCGGCAGCAGACGCACGCGCAACCGGCCCCCCGGCACATCGACGATCCATGGCTGATCCCCGTCGAGGTCACCGGCCCACAGATGGGTCGCGACGGCCGCCGCACCGATTCCCGTGCCACACGATTCGGTCTCCCCGACCCCCCGCTCATGGACACGCATCTCGATGTGGCCGGGGCCGACGATATGGACGAATTCGACATTGGTGCCAGCGGCCGGAGTCGGATTGACCAAGGGCGCCTGGCTGAGGTCGAGATCGGCGAGGCGAATGCTCGGCGGCAGGGCCGCGACCGTATGCGGATTGCCCATGTTGATCCGCAGCGCCGAGAAGGGCTCGTGGCCGGGCAGATGGACGAGCGCATCGATGCCGTCGGCGCCGGTCTCGGGATCTTCATACCGCCACGGGCCGAGATCGACGGCGACATTCTCGCCCTCGAAGCGCACCTGCTTCAGACCACCCCGGGTGGCGACGTCGAAGCTCTCGTGCGCCTCGAGACCCTCCCGGCGTAGGTAGGTCGCGAAGACGCGCACGCCATTGCCGCACATCTCGGCAATGCTGCCATCGGCATTGCGATAGTCCATGAACCACGCCGCCTCATCCGCCAGCGCCCGGACCTCCTCCTCGGCGGCGCTCGCGGTCGGCGCGACCCGGATCACGCCATCCCCGCCGATCCCGGCGCGCCGGTCGGCGATGGCGGCGGCAGCGCTCGCAGTCAGGGGGCGCGTGCCCTCCCGGTCATCGAGCAGCACGAAGTCGTTGCGGGTGCCGTGACCCTTGGTGAAGCGCACGCTCGCGGACATATCGATCATTCTCCCCTACGCGCGCCCACCCGCCGCGACGATGGCCGCGGCCCGTGCTTCGAGATCGGGCGCCGCGGCATCCAGCCAGGCGATCCGCGGGTCCGGCCGGAACCAGCTCTCCTGACGGCGCACGTAGCGGCGGGTGGCAAGCGTCGTCGCCGTGATTGCGTCCGACTGCGCGAGAGTGCCGTCGAGCTGGGCCAGCGCCTGCTGATAGCCGATGGCCTTGCGCGCGGTGCGCCCCTCCCGCAGTCCGCGCGCCGCCAGCGCGGCAACCTCCTCGATGAGGCCCGCCGCCCACATCCCTTCGGCCCGCCGCCCGATCCGCTCATCGAGGATCGAGCGCTCGACGCGCAGCCCGATCGTCACGCTGGGAACGCGATAGGCGCGCTGCGGCAAGGCGGCGACGAAGGAGGCGCCGGTGAGTTCGTTGACCTCCAACGCCCGCACGATCCGGCGCGCATTGGTCGCGAGGATCGAGGCCGCGGCGGCTGGGTCGATGCTCCGCAGGCGCGCGTATGCCGTCGCCAGCCCCTCCTCCTCGACGAAGGCTTCCCAGCGGGACCGGACGGCGGGATCCGTGGGCGGGATGTCGAGCGCGTCCAGTGCCGCTCGGACATACAGGCCACTGCCGCCGACGAGGACCGGGCGCCGGCCGCGTGCGGCGATGGCATCGAGGTCGGCGCGCGCCGCGTGCTGATAGGCAGCGACGCTCGCCTCCTCCTCGACGTCGAGGACGTCGAGCTGATGATGAGGTATGCCGCGGCGCTCCCCCACGGGAAGCTTGGCCGTGCCGATGTCCATGCCGCGATAGAGCTGGAGGGCATCGGCATTGACGATCTCACCGCCGAGGCTTTCGGCGAGGTGCAGCGCGAGTGCGGACTTGCCCGTCGCCGTCGCGCCGACGATGGCGACGATGGGGGGCGCGCCGGTCATGCTCAGTGACCGAAGGGGTCCGGGTCGACGCCGGGCAGCCACGTCATACCAGGGACTCCCCAGCCGTTGGCGCGGATCGTCTTGCGGGCCTTCTTCTTCCACTTCTCCTCGAGCCGGTCGACATAGAGGAAGCCGTTCAGGTGGTCGTATTCGTGCTGCATACACCGGGCAAACCAGCCGGTCGCGGTGAACGCCAATTCGGCGCCAGTCCTATCGAACCCGGTGACCTCCGCCCGCTCGCCCCGGCGCAGCGGATAGTGCAGACCGGGCACCGAGAGGCAGCCCTCGGACTCCTCGTCCTTGTCGAGCTTGCCCTCGACCGCCCGCGTGGCGCGCACAAACGGATTGACGACGACGCCGATCTCTGGGACCCCATCCGCATTGGCCATATTCCACGTGAACACCCGCAAGCCCACGCCGACCTGGGGCGCCGCCAGGCCCACACCATTGGCGCCGTCCTGGGTTTGCAGCATGTCATCGATGAGGACCTGCAGGTCAGGCCCGAAGTCGGTGACCAGTTCGGCGCGGCGGTGCAGCACCGGCTCACCGGTGATCGTGATGGGACGCACGGACATGTCTCCATTGTCGGGCATCCCGCGGGGCGCAGCTCACAGCGAACTCCCAGCGACGAAGGCTCGCAATCGCTCCCCGGCGTGCTTAGAGTGGTGCCCGACGCGCGAGCCTGCCGGCCGTGTGAGCCGAGCGAAAGGAGACCAACACATGGGATTTCTGGACGACGCCAAGGGCAAGATCGAGGACCTCGTGGGCAAGAACCCGGACAAGGTCGAGGAGCTCAGCGACCAGGGCATCGCCAAGGCCACCGACCTCGCGGACAACGCGACCGGTGGCAAGTTCGGTGAGCAGATCGATGCTGCCGGCCAGAAGGCCGACGAGGCAATCGGCGAGTAATACCGCCCGATGACGCCGTGAGCGGGCACCCGGATGATCCGGGTGCCCGCTCGTTGCGTTGACCCTGGACGTCGGCACCGGAATCGGCGCACGCTGTGCCGTGATCGGCTGGCGTCAGATCACGGAGGATGCCGAGGTGAGTCGCGACGAGCTCAGCTTGGATCGATGAGTCTCCCAGTTCGGGCCAGGGACCGAACCTGGTCGCGGTGCGAGCAGAGGACCTCACCGCAGGGTGGCAAGCCGCGAGCGGCGAACGGGATCGACGGCAAACGCAACTGGGTTTCGGCGACGCCGCACTAAGCCCCGCAGGGCGGTGCGGCGGGGGTCACGCGCGGCGGAACCCCGAGCGACGGCATACCAAGTGCGACCGGTGGTTTGACGCTCGGGGCTCCGAGCGCCGCGGCGTCGTTGAGGGCCGCCCAGGCGGCACCGCCTGGGCTGCGGCGCACGGCATACGCACCACGGTCGATTCCGGAATCGGCAATCAGGTGGTGCGGGGCGCCATAGGTGACCCCGACCGTGACGAGGTCACCGGGGCGCGCGCGCTCGGCGCCCTCGGGGACGGCGAAGTGCACGAGCCGGTTGTCCCGGGCGCGACCGGACATCCGGGCGGTCGCCTGGTCCTTGCGGCCCTCGCCGGGTGCGACGAGCACCTCGACCAGGCGGCCCTCCTGGCGCCGGTTCTCGGCCCAAGAGACCTCCTCCTGTAGCGCGATGAGCCGGTCAAAGCGTTCTTGCACAACGGCTTTGGGGACCTGATCCGGCATCGTCGCGGCGGGGGTGCCGGGCCGGATGGAGTATTGGAAGGTGAACGCGGAGGCGAACCGGGAGGCCGCCACCACCCGAAGCGTCTCCTCGAAATCAGCCTCGGTCTCGCCGGGGAAGCCGACGATGAGATCCGTCGTGATGGCCGCGTCGGGGATTTGCGCGCGGACCGTGTCGAGGATGCCGAGGAAGCGCTCGCTGCGATAACTGCGGCGCATGGCCTTCAGGACCCGGTCCGAGCCGGACTGCAATGGCATGTGCAATTGCGGCATCACATTCGGCGTCTGCGCCATGGCGGCGACGACATCCTCGGTGAAAGCCGCCGGGTGCGGGCTGGTGAAGCGCACCCGTTCCAGGCCCTCGATGTCGCCGCAGGCACGCAGCAGTTTGGCAAAGGCGCCCCGGTCGCCAAACTCCACGCCATAGGTGTTGACATTCTGGCCGAGCAGGGTGATCTCGATGACCCCCTGCGCGACAAGCGCCTCGATCTCGGCGAGAATCTCCCCCGGCCGGCGGTCGGCCTCCTTGCCGCGCAGGCTCGGGACGATGCAGAAGGTGCACGTGTTGTTGCAGCCCACGGAGATCGAGACCCACCCGGCATAGGCGCTGTCACGGCGCGTCGGCAAGGTGGACGGAAAGACCACAAGGGATTCGAGGATCTCGACCTCGGCGCGCTTGTTGTGCCGGGCCCGGTCGAGCAGGGCCGGCAGGCTGCCGATGTTGTGGGTGCCGAAGACGACATCGACCCACGGCGCCCGCTCCACGATCGTGCCGCGATCCTTCTGCGCCAGGCAGCCGCCCACGGCGATCTGGAGGTCGGGCTTCTTCAGCTTGGCCTGCCGCAGCGTGCCGAGATTGCCATAGAGCTTGTTGTCGGCGTTCTCGCGCACGGCGCAGGTGTTGAAGACGACGACATCGGCGACCTCGGGCCGCTCAGCCGTCGGCAGGGATTCGATATCGGCATAGCCCGCCGACTCCAACAGCCCCGCGAGGCGCTCGGAGTCGTGGACATTCATCTGGCACCCGTGGGTGCGCACGTCATACAGCTTGGTCATGGCAGATCAAGGGTACGTCGGTTCGTTCGGTGGACAATGACGGACGTGACGAGCATCGACCTCAATGCCGACCTCGGCGAAGGCTTCGGCAGGTGGTCGCTCACGGACGACGCCGGGCTGCTCGATGTCGTCACGAGCGCCAATGTCGCGTGCGGCTTCCATGCCGGGGATCCGCGGATCATGCAGCGCGTGTGCGCGATGGCCGCCGAGCGCGGCATCGCGATCGGGGCACAGGTCTCCTATCGCGATCTGGCGGGCTTCGGGCGGCGGTTCATCGATATCGCTCATGACGATCTCGTCGCCGATGTGCTCTATCAACTCGGCGCCTTGGAGGCCTTCGCTCGCGCAGCCGGGACGCGCGTGGCGTATGTGAAACCGCATGGCGCGCTCTACAACGCGGTCGTGCACCACGAGGCGCAGGCGGCCGCCCTGGTCGCCGCCGTGCTCACCTATGACGGCCAGCTCGACGCTCTCGGCCTGCCCGGCTCGCGGTGGCTGGCCCTGGCGGCGCAGGCCGGTCTGCGCGCGGTCGGTGAAGGCTTTGTGGATCGGGGCTACACCGCGGCGGCGACGCTGGTGCCGCGCGACCAGCCCGGGGCCTTCGTCGCCGCGGCGGACCAGCCCGCCCGTGCGGTGCAACTGGCGCGCGAGCAGCACGTCATCGCGCTCACGGGAGAGGTCGTGCCCACCCCGGTGGAGAGCCTGTGCGTGCACGGCGACTCCCCCAATGCCGTGGCGAGCGCCTCCGCGGTCCGCGCGGCCCTGCGCGCGGCGGGCATCGCGGTGAATGCGTTCGCCGCCACCTGATGAAGGTCTTGCCCTGCGGGGCCGAAGCCGTTCTCGCCCAGTTCGATTCGCTCGACGAGGCCCTCGCTTTCGATGCCGCCCTGGCAGCAGGCCCGGTGCCCGGTGTCCTCGAATGCGTGCCGGCCGCCCGCACGGTTCTCGTCTGCTTCGACCCATCGGTCATTGGCGCGGACTTCCTCGCCGCTCAGCTTCGTCGTGTCTCGACCCGCCCGCCCGCGGTGCGTCGAGCCGCGGCCCCAGCGCCGGTCGAGATCCCGGTCCGGTATGACGGGCCCGACCTCGATCTGGTGGCAGCGCACTTGGGGTGGCTGCGCGAGGAGGTGGTGGCACGGCATACGGGCTCGGTATGGCGGGTGGGCTTCGTCGGCTTCTCCCCCGGCTTTGCCTATCTCGTCGGGACGGCCGACTTGGCCGTGCCGCGCCGCGCGGAACCCCGGCTGGCGGTGCCCGCGGGTTCGGTGGCCCTCGCCGGCGAATACTGCGGGATCTATCCGCGCGTCAGCCCCGGCGGGTGGCAGCTCATCGGCAGCACCGATGCGACCGTGTGGGAACCGTCGCGCTCTGAACCGGCGCTGTTGACCCCAGGCTTGTCCGTCCGATTCGTGGCGGTGGGATCGTGACCCGCGCCCTCGCCATCCTCGCCCCGGGGCCGCTGGCTTCCGTGCAGGATCTCGGACGTCCGGGCTTCGCGCGGCTCGGGATCGCGCGCGGCGGCGCCGCCGATCGTGGCGCATGCGCGCTCGCAAACCGGCTCGTCGGCAACCCAGAGACGGCGGCCGTCCTCGAGATCACCGCCGGCGGCTTCGTTGCCCGTGCCCAGGGCGCGCTGCTCGCCGCCGTGACGGGCGCCGCGGGGACCGTGCGGATTGCCGAGCGGATCGTGGCGACGCACGCCCCACAAGCGTGGCCGGATGCCGAGATGCTGCGGGTCGACGCACCTCGTGCCGGGCTGCGTAGCTATCTGGCGATCGCGGGGGGCGTGGACACACCGGTCGTGCTCGGGTCCCGGTCATACAGCCGGCTCGGGGGGCTCGGCGCCCCGCTCGAGGCGGGCGATGTCGTGCCGATCGGGTCGCCGCCCGCGGCCTTTCCGGTCGTGGACCACGCGATCGTGCCGGAGCCGGAACGGTCGGCGGTGACCCTCGCGGCGACGCTCGGGCCGCGCGCGGACTGGTTCGGCGCCGAGGCACTGGAGGTGCTCCTGGGCAGCACCTATGCCGTCACCCCGCACCTCGATCGCACCGGGATCCGCCTCGCCGGGCCCCCGGTGCGCCGCGCCCGTGACGGTGAACTGCCGAGCGAAGGTATGGTGCGTGGCGCCGTGCAGATCCCCGCGCAGGGCATCCCGATCATCTTCGGCAGCGACCATCCCGCCACCGGCGGATATCCGGTCCCCCTCGTGTTGACGCCCGCCGCGGCGGACCTCGCGGCCCAACTCACTCCAGGGATGAGCGTGCGGCTGCGACTCGCCCCGCACGCGGGATTGGCGCGCCGTCCTGACAGGATGAGCGCATGGCCGAGGACGAACTGATCCGGCCCGAGGTGACCCGGGCGCACGCGACGCTGACCAGCGCATATCCGCCCGGCGAGGAGACCTTCGCCGGGCAGATCATGCTGCGGCTCGCGGGCGGAATCTGGGCGGACACCGACGACCTCATCCCGGAATTCCAGGAGTTGGCCGAGGAGTTCGAGGAATTCTTCCCCGATGAGCCTGTCGTCGACTCGCACGCCGTGCCCGATCTGATCGCCGCGGTGCTCGCGGAGCATCAACGGGTGGTGACCGAGACGTCCTATGACGCGATCGCCCTCTACGCCCTGGCGGAGTTGCTCCTGCATCGCGGGATCGCGTTGAGCTGGGGCGAGGGTTTCGACAGTTCCGAGGCCACGGAGCAGGCCGCCGTGCTGGGCAAGAT
>Ga0075156_10000506_pt1 | contig 20008 bp, 9 predicted proteins | sample JI81AbrownDNA_FD_70966 | JGI IMG/M metagenome (GOLD analysis project Ga0075156, IMG submission 70966) | Wastewater effluent complex algal communities from Wisconsin, to seasonally profile nutrient transformation and Carbon sequestration -... | ecosystem: Engineered > WWTP > Effluent > Algae...
TTCGGCGCCCCCGTTGCCCAGCAAGAGAGCTGCGGTCGCAGCGCCGCCTAAGAGCAGGATCGCGGCAATCACCCACATCTGCTTTTGCTTGGATGAGGCCTTGGTCGCTTTGTAGAGGCAGATCGCCCCCGCAACGGCGGCGACGGCGGTGATGACAGTTTTGGTTTCCATTAAAAGTCTCCTGGGGCATTAGCCGCGTTGGGAGTTAACAAAATCGACAAACTCAGTCAGTTGGATTCTGGCTGGAAACTCGTCGCCTGGGGTGGTTGGGGGGTTTAGATCAATCCAATACTTTTTGCCGGACGTAGAGGAACTCTTGGGGAGGCCATCTACAAACTTTTGAAGTTTTGACTGCACCTCGGCCCCGCCCATTCGGTAGAGGTGCTTGAGCAGAGGGATGACCCACCCAGTGCGGCCCCACTCGGGCGTGGACCACGAGTCGCCGTCATCCTCAAACCCAAACATCGCCTGCAACGTCGCGCGGTCCACACCGGGCGGGAGTTTCCAGGCTTTGAGCATCCGCACCGCAGCTTCCTTGTTCAGCATCCCCTGCGCAGGATCTTTGAACCCCCCATCGACGGGGTTGACGTTAACGTGGGCGCTGGGGTCGATCACGATAACGTCCGGCTGGTCGTCGGGGGTGGGGAGTGGATCAAGTTCGAGCATGGGGGGAGAGGGTGCTGGAGGGAGTTGGGGCTGGGTCGCTTCGGCCTTCGGGTCGATGACCTCGCCGTTGGCGTCCACGGGGAGGGTGCCGCCAGGAACGTCATCTCCCATCGGGGCGGAGAACCAGAGCACCCCGCCGCCACCGCCGAGCAACAGGAGAGCCGCGACCGCCCACAGCGCCTTTGCCTTCGCGGTCTTCGCAGTGAAGGCCTTGTAGACGCACGCTGCACCCGCAAGGGCTGCGACCGCTGCAACCGAGTTTCTGATGTTGATGTACTTGAACATAACGAAGTCCCCTTTAGTGCCAATGATAGCCGTAGAGATTGACGTTGGTGATGGCGACGTTGCCGTTGTAGGTGTCCGTCCCGCCCAGCCTTCGCAACGACCACCAGAAAGTCTGCCCAGGTAAAACCAGAGACTGACCGAGGTTGAATGTAACAGAAGATTGAATGGCTACGTTGGCGGCTACTGATTTTGCCACCGAAAAAGCAACAATCGGTGCGACTGCGGTCCCGTTGTAAACGGACCCTGGCCCAGTGACGAGCCACCAATACTGAAAATCTACGTTGCCCACACCCGCGTCAGACCCGGTAAACTCCAGGCCAAACGTGAGGTCGCGGGTCGTATCAAGGCCATCGGGGACACTGAACACCCCACCAAACCCATCGGTCACACCGTTGACGAGGGAGTTTGCTTGGATATTAAAGTTCATGCCGTTGGCGACGTTCGCGCTGGCGTTACCTGGGACGAACGTGACGAGCGCGATGCGCGATGCAAGGCTCGTCCCTGGGATGAGTTCGGGTTCTTCGGCCAGACCAAAATAGATTAAGGAGCCTTCCGCCTCGAAGTGAGTCCCTGATCCCTGCAAACGAGCAAGGTCTGCGGTAGGAACCGTGGCCAAAGCGACGGTTTGCCGAAAGCGCATCCAATACTTTTGTATCCCGTTGAGCGTTAAGAGATTCGCTGTCGGCTGGTCAAATCGAATATATTGCTCGCCTGTTGTCTCAAATAACCGATTGCCCCTCTGCGAGTGGGGGTGGACTTCATCGACGGTCATCACGCGGAGTTGCACCCACGTCGCACCGTTCCAATACTCTGCGATGATGGTCCCGGTTGCAGGTAGCGCCGCGACGACAACGTCAAACTTGAGCGCCCAAAATGGATCGTTGCCCCCCACATAGAGCGCCTGTCCAATACCGCTGCCTGCGAACAGTGCGACGGTCGGCCCGTCGATGAGGTTCGCGGTGATTTCACTCCACGCGCCAACTTCGAGGTTGGTGTTACGCAAGACCCGCATACCAACTGTCGTCGGAAGTCCAGAGCCGATCCCAACCTCAGAGCCGCCTGCTAGCGACCCGATGCCAAACTTGCCCAACAACTTTGTGCCAGGGTCCGCCGAGGAGACATCGAAACCCAAGGCAGCAGTCATGGGGTTCGACCACCATGACGTGGGCGCGCTCACCTTTTCGAGTGACCACTGACCCGACAGCTTGACCTGCGCGGCCCCAGCGGCGGGATCGACCAAGAGGTCTGTGGTGTTGTTGGACATGATGACGACCAACACCACATCTGCGGTCGCGGCTGTGATCTGCATACCCACAACCGCGTTCGAGATCCGCGTCGAATGGCCCCGAATCGTGCCTGCACAGCGAATTGCGGTCGTTGGCACGATCCCGTCGATGCAGAAAAAGTCGGCCAAATCCAGCGAAGCCCCCGCAGCCACATCTGCGATGATGTTGGCCGTGGTGCCTGTTTTATAGAGGCCAAACTCCACGCATTGAGCATCACCCGAGAGCAGGTCCAGTATGACGTCAACGGAGCCATCCGAAAGCCAGTTGGTCACGATGTCCAAGAGCCCAGTGCCAGCCATGCCAAGACAGCGCCCGGTGCCTCCCTGGCCATAAAAATCAAGGTGGTCAGTGTAGGCCGTCCCGGCCCCGGCGAAAACAACGCAGGTTGCAGCGGTCGGAACGGTGAGCGAGAAGTAGGACAGAAAGCAGTCGTCATCCAAGAGGACGAGAGGGAGAGGGTCGGCGTCGGGCGGCTCAACAAAGGTGTTGTAGGTGCCGACGAGCGAGATTCCAGGCACCAACACAAGGCGCTCCGCATAGGTGCCAGCGCGAACGATGATCCAGTCTTGATAAGGGACAGCGTCCGCGATGGCCGCGCCGATGGTGAGGTAAGGGTGCGCCTGATCGTAAGGCGACAAGCCACCCCGCGCGTCGGTCGCGTCGGGGGAGGCCTGATCGACCCAAATTGTGTATCCAGACAGCAGCGTGTTGACGCCTGGAGGTCCGATGGGGCCAGTATCACCTTTTGTACCAGCAAATGACGGTGAAGGCATGGGTTAAAATCCTTTTATGGACGCCATTTGTAGCCATTCGCAGCAATCAGGAGGACGTTGACGGAGTTGTCAAACGTGTCCAAAACATCCGTTCCCAGTCGGGTTAAATACCACGCCAGGAGCGTGTCTGCGGCGACGCGCTGGTTCAGAAAGTCAAAATTAAACTCGATCACTTCGATGGTGTTGACCACAGCCGGAACGGTCACTGCCGTCTGGAGCGTGGTCGCGCCCACCGTCGTATAGAGTTCCCCGTTGTTTTTGGTTTGGAATGACCACTCCCAGAGCACATTCAGCCCCGCCGTCCCTGCGGCGCGGTAGTAGAAGATTTGGAGCTTTGCGAGTCGGCTGGTGTCGATCTCCCCAGGCAGGTGGGTGATCTCTGTGGTGCGGTTTGTGGCCGCGTTTGCGAAGACCGCGTCATCAATCGTCAAGCTGTATGGGAGGTCGCCGATGGTGAGCGTCACCGCTGCGGGGTTTGATGCGCTCGTGATGTCCAAGTCCTTAAACTTGCGCTCCATGATGTCGCAATTAGGGCTCGCACTCCCGAAGTATTGGATGTAGCCGAAGGTATCGCGCTGCTCACCATTCCCCACCAGCTTCGCTTCATTCGCACGCGGCTGGGTGGTGATGAGCCCGCCCGCCGTCGTGATGCGCAGCCAAAACTTGTCGATACCGTCCAGCGTCAACAGCGCGGCTGCCGGGGCGCCCCAGCGGAAGTAGAGGCCGCCCAGCGTCGTGAGCCAGCTTCGCCCCCGGCGCTTCGGCGGCGTCGTGGCGTTAGGCGCGGTGCGATCCGTCTCCATCGCGGAGATGTTGGACCACGAGGCGCCGTCCCAATACTCGGCGTTGAACTGTGCGCCGACGCCCAACACGGCGGCCTGGGTGATGTTGAGCGCTACCGCCCAGACTGGAACGTCGGAGCCAAAGTAGAGGGCGGCGCCGCTGGCTGTGGTTGAGAAAAGGTCGGTAGCGATCCCGTTGACCATATTGGATGTGATGTTTGACCACACCCCCACATCCAGTGCGGTGTTGCGCAACACCTCCATCCCAACGGTGCTGGGGGGGCCAGACGAGAGGCCAATCCGCGACGTGGATAGGAGGTTGCCGATACCTGTTGGGCCGATGGTGATGTTTTCGGTGATTCCAATTTGGGTGCCGCGCAGCCTGTTGGCCGCGAACCACGCAATCGGAGCGCTCACCTTGGCCATGTCCCAGAATCCCTGGAGGATCACGCCGCTGGTCACGTCAGCGGGGTCGGAGATAAGCACGTCGAGGATGTTGCCTTGGAGGTTAACGTTCTCGACGATCACCGACGCGCCGGGGGCCGTGACCAGAAAGACCTCGTTTGCTCCACCGAGGAAGTAGAGATCCTGCCCGATGACCTGCCCGCCGCCCGCGACCCTAAAGCCCGTCAGCGCATTTCCGAAGACGCCGACGCCTTGGATATTGATACTGCCGCCCGCCGCCAGAGATGCGAAGTCGGTGCAGGCTGAGTCGAGGATGGTCCCGCAGTTTATGAGAACGAGGTTGCTCGCAAGCAGAAGTCCAAACATCACATCCACGGTGCCAGAGGCAAGGTAGACATTCTCGCAGTAGAGCGTTTGGCTAGCGATGGCGCCGAGGACACCGATACCACCGCCAGTACCAAGGATGCTGATGTTTCGCACGGTACAAGGCGCGGTGCCTGTGGCGATGCAGCGCACGGCGGCCTGCGGGGGGGCTGCGGGGGTTGAGATCCTGAACCCTTCGAGGATCGACCCATCGGTCACGCTGAAAATGTCAAAAAGCCCGGTGCCGTTGGTGAGGGTTGCGCCCTCCTCCCCCACCACCTGCTGGAAGGCCGGGACCACAATCGTGGCCGAGGGGACGTACTCACCTGCACGCACACGCACGACGTCGAAGCCAGGGTTAGCCGCTGCAACAGCCGCCGCAATCGTAGCCCAGGGGTTGGCTTGGTCAAAGGGGGAGAGGATGCCTCGTGTGTCGGTCGCCGTGGGGGCGTTGGCATCTACCCAGAGGGTGTTACCGGAGATCATGTTGGCGCTGCCGCCGCTGCTCGGAAAGCGAGCGCCCGTGCCTAGCACGCCTTCGTGCGCGTAGGTGCCAGTCAGCAGGCCAAGACGGGGGGGCTCGACGGTTTCGTCCGGCCAGACCATGTCCAGCATCCGAAGCGTAACGCCTGCGCCTTGTGCGACGCCGCCGCCTTGATTGAGCGCCGGACCTCGCAGGTAGACTTGGATACTTGAAATATCCACAGTCACAGTGCCGCCGAGGCAGATGGACGCGACTTGGAGACCGGGAGATGCCGTAAGGGGAACATCAACAAAACCCTGGCCACCAGAAACGAAGACATTACCGCTCGCGTTCGCGGTAATGATCGGGGCCGCAGCACCAGTCGCGCTGACGTGACCAAGTGACGCAGTTAACACGCAAGCTACACAGGAGACTGTTGTGATCCCGGCTGTGTTGGCGTGGTAAACGCCCCCTGCGGACTCTCTTTCTACGTTGGTGAACCCGATAAACGAAACCGCGTTCGCATAGAGGACGGCAGGGTTTGCTCCTTGGAGCATCGCACCACACCACACCGGGCCATTAGATCCAACCCCCCCGGTGAGTTGGTATGCGTAAAACTGGCATCCGCCCTCGGCGCGCACGAATGAATCTTCGATCAAAAGGGCGGCTGTCTCGGCGGCGAGGTTGTCCGCGTAGTAGTCGATGGCGATGACGTCTTTGAGGCCTAAGAGCGTCCCGTTTGCGACAAACAAAGGCGCGAGGTTCGGCGCAGAGACCGAGGTCGCGTCGTTGTAGAATCTCACGTTCTCGACGTAGCATTCGCCGCTGTTGAAGGTGAGCCGGACCAGAAACACCTCGGGGCCGTCGCCGATGATCGCAACGTCGGAGGGGACGGCGACGTCTTCGTCGTAGTAGCCCGTCCGCACCCGCACCGTGATGTTCGGCGTGGCGAGCAGTGTTATGGCGGCCATCGCGGCAGTCAGCGTGAGGAACGGGTAATTTTGATCGTAAGGAGAGAGGCCCGCGCGGCTGTCTGTGGCGTTCTCGTCGCCTTGCGCCACCCACACCGTCAGCGTGTCGATCCAGAAAGGGGCCGGGAAGCGGTCCCCGTTGCCCAAAACGCCTTCATGGACGTAGGCGCCAGAGAGAGCGCCTTGGCGCACGGGGATCGTCGTGAACGTCGGCCAGGACACGTCGAGGAGCCGAAGGGTGTTGCCCGCAACGTCGCACGCACCTGCCCCGATTTTGCCTGCGTTGCCAGTCAGTGATCGCACGGTGGGGTGAGAGATATTGACCTGAATCGTAGAGGCGGCGGCGGCGACGTAGGCCAGCACAACGGGCGAGGTCGAGAGCACGTTTGCGCGCGCCTCCCACATGCCCCCCGCTGCATCTACTCGGCCAGCAACACCTGCGCCCACGGCAAAGATGTTGGCTGCGGTGCCTAGAGCTGCGGCTGCTTGCGTTTCAGCGAAGTAATCACACGCGGTGAGACTAAGGTTTGAATTAACGCCTGTAGTCGCCCACCAAATGCCACCAGCACTGTCGTCGTCTGAGGCAGAGATGCCAGTAAACTTGCACCCGACAGCCAGAATCGAACTCGTACCTGCCCCCTCGGCCTTTAATCCGCTGATCGCCCGCAAGGTGCTACCGCCCGCACCAGACACCACCTGGGTAGCGGTAAGGTTGGACGTGTAGAGCCGAAGCGTCCCGCCCGCCGTCAGTAACAGCGCCTGTGGATTCCCCGTGATGTCGTCGATGAAGTATTCTTCGTTCAACACGTCGCGGATCAAGAGTCCCGCGTTGTTCAAAACGATGGGGGAGAGGTTGGGGGCGGAGCTGACGAGGGGGTCGTTTACCATCCGCACGTTCTGGAGGTAATTGTTGGACCCAGACGTAAACTGGATGCGCGTAATCATTACGTCGGGGCCGTCGCCGATGATGGCCACGTCAAACGCTGGCGCGGTCACATCCTCGTCGTAGTAGCCCGTGCGAATGCGGATGGTGGTGTTGCTGACGGTGACGGCGGCCAGCGCCGCTCCCAAGGTAAGGAACGGGTGGCGGGCGTCGTAAGGGGAGATCCCGACGCGGCCTGGGGGGTCCACCGCGTTCTCGTCGCCCTGCGCCACCCAAATGGTCAGGGTGTTGATGGAGTGAGAGAGCGCGTTTAGCGCCGCGTCTACGTCGGTGACAACGGGCAGCGTGGCTGTGGGCGTGAACGTAATCTGAGGTGCGGTGTAGTCGCCTGCAACGGCGACTACGGCCCCTGTCCGGCCAAAAACCGAAGTCACAGCGCCACCACCACCGCCACCACCGCTCCCCGAGCAGCAACCAGAAAAACTTGGAGAAGGCATATTACAAAACTCCGATTACGACTGTGCGGTTTGGAACATGGAGATGAGAACCTCGGCGACGGCGCCCACAACCACAGGCTCCATCACCAACCGCAAGCCCAAGATGGTCCCAGGGGTGAGGCAGAGGGGATACCACTGTCCTTGGGGGAGGATGTTGTCGTTGGCGGCGGCAAACGCGGTTGCGACGTCTACAAAGGTCGCCGCGTCGCTGAGGACGGGCATCGGGCCGCCCGTCGCGGATTGCAGCGTTGGCAGTTTGATGTCGGCGGGCAGGAAGGGGAGCGTGGAGATTTTGGAGCACACAAACCATTCGCTGGTCGTGATGATGTTGGCGTCTGTTGGGCCTGTGCGAAGCGCACCCACTTGGAGCGAGACCATCGTGGCATTTGTCCCGAGTTTGCCCGTCGCGGGTAACGCCACTGGGTTGACTCCGACGAGCCCCCCGATGGGGATGATGAGCCCGGTCGTATCCACGCCGACGATCCACGAGTGCTGGCTTGGCGGTTGTAAGCCCCAATCTGCGTTGGTTGTTGTTGGCATGGGTTAATTCCTTGTGGGGGGAGGGTTGGAGCCGGGGGTGATGGGGGGATAGGGCTGATAAGGGACGTTTTGTTGGGGCGGCTGCTGTGGGGGGACTTGGGGAGGCTGTTGGATGGGTTGTTGGGGGAGAGGCTGCTGCTGGGACGTGATCGGCGGCGGGTCTTTCCAGAGTTGGTCGAAGGTGCTTTTGAGTCCGACACCGCCGAGGCCGGACACGGTACAGAGGATGATGACGCGGGTTTTGAGCCACTCCATCGTCGTCTTTATCGCAGAGACCTCAGTCCTTAATAGGCTGATTTCCTTGCGTAGCATATTGATCGCCTGATCCTGTACGACGTTATAGTCAACCATCCCTCCCCCCTGGTGGGGGGGGTGATAGTGCGGGGGATTCGAGACAGGTGGGGGCATCGGGTGGAGCCCTGTTGCGTTATCGGCTTCGTGCTCCTCGCTAAAGGCTGTGATTCCGTGCTGGGGGGTGGGGCGGTGCATTGTGTGGGCTGACATGACGGGAACTCCTTTCGGCGGCGTTAGGATGAGCGGCATGGGTTATGGGTTGTTACTTGAGCGCGAGAGCGCGCTCGTTTGTGGCAATACCGTTGTTTTCAAACCATCGAACCGCCTGATTCATCACAGGCTGGGCCATCGCAGTCGAAAGCCCTGGACGGGCGCCGACGTTTATCAGCACGCCTCTGGGGGGCGTGGGGATGAGCCAAGTAATGTTCATCTCGGTCGATCCGCCCTGAATCAGCTTGCCGTCACCGATGCGCTCTTTGGTTTCCATGTCCAAAATGATGAACGACATCCCGTAGTCGGTCGTTCGGCCCGACATGCCTTCGAGCACAATGTCGATCACGCGGACACCGGGAGGCAGACCGCCAGCGGGAGCGGTCGCGGGGGCGATGTTGACCTCCGAAATGGCGCCGGGGTCTGGCTGGGGCTGGGCGGCAGACTTGTTGATCTTGGCTGCTGCGGCCATTTCGGCTTGCGCACACGCGGGGCAGATCGCGCCGAGTTCTTCGTCGCTGTAGATTTCCAGGCTAATGGGGGTGACGTCGGCGAAATCGCCGCCTCCGAGGTTCACGATGTGGCGTCCCGCCGTGGAGTGAGAGAGCGCGCCTTGAAGGCCTTTGCGCACCATCTCGCGCCCGTCGTCGGTCGTGATGACCCGCGACAGCAAGAGGGGGAGCCATTCGGTGGGGTCTTCGGGAGCGCTGGCCCAGAACCCAAGGTCTTTGGCCACGGTGGACTTGTTGAGCACGCCGGAGAGGCTGGGGGACTCGCGCTCAATCAAGCTGCGGGCGTTGAGCTGGAGCACCTCGGCGGAGGCTCCGGCCTGGGTGGCATCTTGACGGGCGCGCTCTTGCGCAAGCGCCGCACGCCCGCTTTCGGGCAGTTGGATGCTCGCAAGGTTGCGCTCGGCGAGCAGCGCGACGAACACGTTGGCGACGTCCTCGGGCATGGTCTTGGCAACCATGATCCGCGCATAACCGCCGTCCAGCGCGTCGGCGATCCGGCCCGCCCACGCAAAGGGGCTCGCGGCGTCGAGGGTGCCGTCTGGGTTGAACCGCAAGAAGCCTTGCGCGAACACGGGGCGCGTGAACTTCGGCGCGCTCTTGCTCTTGACGTTGACGGCTTGGCCTTTCTCTTGGCCGTAGACGCCCGCTGGCCCCTGCAACGTAAATCCGATGGTGGTGTCGCCGTTCGGATCGACGCGCATACCACTGGGGGCCAGCGCGAAGTCGATGGTACGGGCTCCACCTGGGGGCAACGCCTGCGCCGTCGTCACCAACTTTTTGATGACGCCTTCGTCGATGATCGGGAGCGGGATTTGGGTGTCGGCTGACAAGGCCTTCTCCGGCGCCACAGGGACGACGCCTTCGAGGCTTTGGCTTCCAGGCAGCGCGTTGGTGCTGCTGGTCGAGCCATCGGCCAGCGCTTTGTCTGGATCGGTGATTGCGGTGAGGCCGCCCGTGGCCGCGAGCCCCGCCAACACAACGGAGGCCGCTGCGATCACGCGCATCAAATTGTCCGACCGCGCAGCCTTGCTGTGGAGCGCATATACGGTCACGGCGAGGAACGCGGCGGTGAGCAGCGCGCGCTGCTCCCCATCAGACGCGCCCGCAGAACGGCGGATGGCGTAGGCACTCAAGAGCGCGCCAGCCACACCAACCACTAACAGGTGGGGGAGAGCCTTTTTCACGGTGATACCTCAATTAAGGGGGAACTAGAGGGAGGAGAAGGGCAAGCAGTAGAAGATCGGGAGCCGCCGTGTGGGGGGCGGCGCTTAGGGCATGTTTCCGTTCAAGGTCAACGGCTGCACCATCGTGGGCTGGGGGGGCAGAGGTAACGGCTCCGCTTCCTCGTAACCCATGCGGCGGATCAATTCTTGGAGTTCAGCCGGGGGCGCGGCGTAGAGGGCGGCGGTGCGCACGGCGCGGGTGTAGCGGTAAGTGGTATAAAATACAGCCACTACCATCGACCCAAGGGAGATGGGGTTGGACAGCCATTTGGGGCCGACGCCCTTCATCCGCATGAGCATCAGCGCAATCAGCACGGCCCAGGAGCCGAGCATCGCCGCGCGTTCCATGCTGTGCATCTGGCGGATGTTTTGGAGGGCGCCAACGGCGTTGGTGGCCTGGAAGGGGTTGTCGCCCGTAGCTGGCCCTCTGATTTCCGCCTCTGCGAGCGGGATGAGGTCGGCGATGCGGTCGTCGAGCTGCTGGTTGAGGGGGTCGCTAAACATCCCCATGCCGTCTTCGATGAGCCCGCGCGCCGTGTTGAATGCTTGGCTGCCCCAGCGCTGCACTGTGTCGAGGACGCCTTCTTCGGCGGGAGGGGGAGGGTTCGTGATAAATACTTGGTCTTCCATCTGCCTATTCTCCTGATTTGTTGACCTTGCCTGTGATGGGATCGGGTCTACGATCCCATCGTGCCTTTTTCCATTTCGACCCACGCTTGCCCGTCAGCACGCTTCGAGGGTCGTAGTGGATGATTTTGTACTTCTCGCCGTAGATCCCCAATCCGCCTTCGGGGATCTTTCCTGCTGTGATGAGCGCCTGCACAACGTCGTACAGCTTTTGTTTTGCGGTCGCCTGTCCATACTGCTCAACCCATGCAGGTGCATACATATCCATCGCGGCTGCGACCGGGTGATAACCACCCCAACCACCCCGACGCGCATACTCGCCCTGGTCCGTGCTCTGGCTCGATTTCGGCCCGCGCCACCACGACGAAACTTTGATGGGCGTACCAGCGGCGGCTTGGATCACCTCCAGAATCCGCGCGCTGATCTGCGCTATCGGGCGCCAAAGCGGCGGACACGTCCCATCTTTGGGACCGCCCGTCGCCTTCCACTTGATCTTAGTGCCTGGGATGAAAGTGTCGTCTGGTCCTAACAATTCGGCTGGAATCACTGTTCCAATGCGAGGCACCAACCACGCGGGGGGATTATTCGGGGCAAAATGCGAGGCATCGACGGCGTCGAGGTCCGCTTGGGTGACGGTGTAGCCCTTGCCGCTTGACGCGGCCTGCGCGGCGGCGGGGCGCCAGTCGGGGAGGTTGTCGGGGATGGATGGCTTCTTGTGTTTCCACCACCACAACCCTCCGCCCCCGAACGCGAGCCAGAGCCAAATGGGGAGGCCGATAAAATATAGCATGGGTTCAAGCTCCGTAATCGCGCTCTGGGCGCAGGGTTTGGACGCGCGCCGTCACCATGTCGTGGGTCGTGGTCACGCTGCGCTCGTGGTAGATGATGTGTTCCGTCGCGCGAGTGCCTCTGCGAAGAACAAAGTAGACCGAGCCATTTTTGGGAACCCCCGCGAGCGAGGATTGGAGTTCGTCGAGGCCCATCTCCCACCGTTGGCTGGGGAAGGCCTGCGGCGCCCCCATTTCGTGGCCGCCCAACTCTTGGAGGTTTGCTTTCTCGGTCCACGCTTCGGTCTCGGCGACGGCGCCCTTTTTGTAGATGACCGCCTCGAAGCTGCCTTTGACGTCCAGCTTGAACGCGATGCGTCCAGACTTAGCCGTGAGCCCCAGGCTCGAAAACTTGGTCTTCGCTTCTTTGATGAGTTCGGCCACCTTGGTGGAGGACACCCGAAAGCACGCGGCGGCGCCCACGGGATGCTCTGCGTTGATTGCCCAAACATTCTTGGGCTGGGTGATGCCTTCAAGGGTGTTGTATTGGATCTCCTCCGATCCATACCCCCTGGTCCACAGATTCCCAGCAAGGCCCAGGTAATTGGATGGGTCGTCCAGCCAGCGATACCCGATGTCTTGCCACTGCGGGTGCAGCGCGGCCCAGACCGTGACGCGCATCTCTCCGCCCTCGCCCTCCGTGTTGAGGACTGAGACCAAGGCCTCCAACTCGCCGTAGCGTGTGGCGTCCACCACGGCCTTATCCAAAAGTCCCGCTGTGACCGCTTCATCCACCTCATACGCACCGCTTCGCACAAACTCCGGCTGCATCGCTCTGACCTTCCTGAGCGCGTTGTCCTGCGCCAGCGACAGCCCTTGGTGCATCTTGTGTTTGATCGGGCTTGAGTCGGGGGTGAGCGCGCCTTGAATCTCGCTGTCGCTCACCCGCGCCACCAACTTTAGGGTCTTCGTGGCCATGCGCACGTTAGGGTACGACCGCTTCTTGCCTGACCCAGTCGTGCCGCGCTTAATCGCCTCTTGCAGCCCCATCATCGCGGCTGCTGAGACCTGCACCTCCCACCCAGTGTTGGATAGCGGCTTCTCGGCGGCCTGTTTCGTGCGGGTCTCGTAGGCCGTGATCGGATCGACCACCCCCTCCCTGCACTCCGATCCATCCCAGCGAAGGTGGCCAGCGGCAAAGTCGTTGCCGTGCTGCGAATACAGCCAGAGGTAGGTGCCTCGATGGTCTTGGCGCAATCCGAAGTTGGCGTCGGAGCCAAGGCGGTTGACGCCCTCAAGAATCGGTTGCAGCTTGTCTCCCTCAATCCGACACGAGAAAAACCCGTCCTCGGCGCTCACCAGTTGCTGCATGAGCGATGCGAGGACGTGGCGGTCCTGCCAAGGCTGCGAGGTATGTTCCATGACCACGCCGCCTACCGCCGCGTCGGTCTTGGCTGTCACCCGGTCCCCTTCGTCGGTGACGGTGCAGATATATTTGGGGATCGGCCCGACCGCTTGGTTCTTGTTGAGGGTCGCCTTGGCCTGGATGCGCACCATGCGGCCTTTCATGCCCTTTACCTGACGCAGAATGTCGGGGAACGGCACCAACGCATGGTCCTTGTCTCGGCTTCCTTGTGGGTACATCTGCATGTGAACATGCACAACGTCCGACCGGGGCATCTCGTGCTGGGGCGCCAAATTGCGCCAAATGCCGTTGACGCCATAAGTGAATTGCGGCGCGGACATGACGTTGAAGTGTAAGAATTGATCTACCCACAACATCAGGCACGTTTCGGAGAGTTTTGCGAGGTCGCCCAGCGCGGTCTCGCACACCGTCAGCGCGGCCATCAGATCCTCACGCGGCACGATCACGTCAAACACCGAAGACGTAACCTCGTACCCGCTTGTGATCTGGTAGCGGACATCGTCCACGTTGAAGGGGGTTTTGAGGGGCTGCACGAACGCCGCCCAAGTCATCGGCGGCTTCGAGCCATAGGCCTTGTCGAAGCGGGGATAGATCACCACAGGGCTATTCCCTGAGCACTGGGCATCGGTCCCAATGACGACGTTGTTGTCGGCGACCGAAAGCGCGCTGTAGCCTTTGAGTTTGGTCCACGACTCCAGCGCATCCCACAAGATCGACGCGTCCAAGATGACCCCAAAACGCTCGGTGTCTGCGTGGTTGTACCTGCTCTGGGGGGCGGTGACGCGCACGCCTTCGAGCGGAAACACCGCAGGCTTGCTCGACGAGCCTTTGACGTTGTCCTTGGGAACCACGAGCGAAGCGCTCTGCGCCGTGGCCATCAACGCAACAGGGAACCGGGGCGTCATATCCATTGAGTTTTTGGGCGGGCGGATGGGTTCGATCACACCGCGCGCGGCATTCAGCTTTTCGCGCAATTCGCCGTAGGTCGCGGTCGCAAACGAACATCCCACCGCACTCTGAATCAATGAGAAGACGTTTGGGTAACTCGGCACCATCGGCGCACGCACAATCAACCCCACGCCCCGTGGCTTTTCGCTGCTGCGGGCTTCGATGGCGTTCATGTAATAGTGCGCGCTGTGGTAGTTGTAAGTGCCGTTGGTTGTAATCATTTCGGCGCGTTTTAAGCGCCACATCGTAATACCAACCCCATCGTTGTAGCCCATCGACCCGAAGCGGTCCTGCATCTGCACAAAGGCTTTCGTGAAATGCCGCGAGAGCATTTGGTGCTTGGGCAAGATCCTGCCCTCTCGCCATAGGTCCAGCCCTTCGCTCTCCAACACCTGCACGGCCACCAACACCGTCGAATGCAGGTCGGTCGCGCAGACATGAAAAACGTCCTTCTCCGCGTCGATCTGCAAGAGCGTCACGTTTTTGAAGGTCTCGGTCTCCCCCGATTTCTGCGCCAACAGCACAGGATCGGTCAGCTTGAACGCGTTGGAGAGAATCGCGCCGTCAAACGCGAGGTCTTCCTCTTGTTTCTTCACGTCGAGGTCATAGCCTGCAACCATCATGTACGAAGACAAAAAGTCCACCGCGACGTTGACGTGCGCGAAGTATCCAGGCGATTGCTCCAGCGTTTCCTTGACGTTGCCAGCGTAATCCTCAGACGTGACCGTGGGCATTAGCGCCGAAGATGCAGCGACAAGGCGACCAATGACCTTGTGCTCCTTGCCCGTAAGCGCTGGGCGTCGGATGTTCCAGCCGTGCAAAGACTCAAACGGGATGATCCCATCGGGGAGGTTGATGAGCGCAACGCCCTTGCAGAACCCCACGCGAACGGTCGCGCTGACCGCGCCTTCGAGGATGTAGGCGTCGTGTTTTGTCTTGTGAATCGCGCACAACGTCATCAGGCAGTCCTGCTGCTGCCCATCCAGCGGGCTCAAGATCAAAAACACGTCCTCAAACTTGTTTTTGAGCGCGGAGTCCAGCACCCGGTTGAGTTCTCCCAGCATCGCCTTGAAGTCGTCGATGCTGTCCCCTCGGAAGATGTAGTGGACCTCCTCCCCAAGCAGCCCCTGTGAATAGTCTGGGAACAGCGTCTCGCTTGGCGCCTCGCCCATCGCCGAGAACCCTGAGCGGTATGGAGGGACCGCAAGCCAAGAGAGGTCACTCTGTGGAGCGGCGGTCACTTTCGCGGTGTCCGGCAACGCGCCTTGGGGGGGCGGCGCGAAGTGTGTTGCAGGGGGCGGCTCGGGGGGAGCTGGCGGAGGAGGAGGCTCGGCGACGGCGGCCTCGGCGGCCTCGACTTCTTCGACGGGGGGAACTGCGGCCTCGATGGCGCCGTCAAGTGTGGCGTTGCGGTTCCAGCCTTCGGCGTCCGGCACAAAATCCCAACCAACGCCTGGAGCGTCTTGCTCCGCCGACCAATCCACCGTCCGGCCCCACACTGGGTTGAACGCAGCGGATTGTTGCGGGCGGTACGGATGCACATTGGCCTTAATAAAGGATGCAGTGGCTGGTATGTACGTTAATTCGCGGCCACGTCGCTCCATTCTGCGGTTGTCTTTTGCACTTTCGATGCGTTTCTCAATACTAAATGCACGTTCATGCAACTTTGCAGAAATCGCGGCTACGCCTTTGGGTGGAATCTCGTGCCAAACCAAACTGCGCACATCGGACACCGTCAGATCGGGATTGAGCGCGCCGATCTGACCATCCACCGCAAGATATTTTACGATGGTCCGATTACCGTGGTAGTTTTTGAAGATTTTGCGATTGACCTTTTCTTGGTCTATTTCCAACGCGTAATAGCCTGGAGGTAAATTGAAGGCAAAGGCTGCATCATAAACGGGCGTAGACTTTTCGCTGGAGCGCGTCCACTGCACCCACCCCCCGGTGGGTGCAAGGGTATCCCAAGGGACGACGACCTCTTTGGCTTGCCGAAGCGCGGATGATTCGCGCTCGAATCGCTTGAGTGTGTAGAGGTCTGACGGGTGGCTGTCGCCGTTATCAGCAAACATCAACGCGATCTGCCCCATGTGTCCAGGCGGGAGCACACCCCAGAGCGTCACTGGGCCATCCTCACCGTTCAGCATTGGCCCATAGACAAAGACGTCGCTGGCTGCATAGGCCGTAGGCTTCGCGCTTAAATCCTCGCGCTTGGTGTAGGCATCCATGTACTGCTTATCGAAAAGCGGGCGGGTGACAATCCGCATACCAAAGCTGCCATCGCCTCGTGCCTCAACCGCGTATGGCCCTTCCGCCGTTTGGTTCATCAGGGAGAGACTGTCCCTCGACGCCTTGTGCTCAATCACCTTCCACAGCCCAGCACGCGCGGGCAGCTTTACGGCGTGCTCCTCGGCATTCACCACAAACTCGGCGAAAGGATCACGGGTGGAGTAGCCAGAGCCCGACAACGCGAACGACGCGTCAACCTCGCGCACCATGATCTTCACAGGGCGAGAATAGGCCAACGGCTGCAACACAATTTCAGGCTCAATACCAGACGCGCCGTGGGGTTCGATCTGAATATCACGCCCCCGGTCCATTGGGGCAATCACGCGGGCGGAGGTCGGGCCGGAGGGATGAGTGGCCAGGGCCGATGGCATTTGTGCGGCTAAAGCATCGCGTTCGGCTTTGAGATAGACGGGGGCGAAGTCTGGACGGGGAAGGTCAACCTCGGCGGCCTCGGCTGCATCGGCTGCATCAGCCAATGCCTTAAACTCATCCAAATGCGTTGCAATCACAAACCACATCGCCCAGGCTGTTGGGTCGCTTTTTTTGGAATCCTCCATCCCTTCAATGTTTTCATTTTCATAGAGGCGTGCATTTATGAAGTTATAAACCCTCAACACATCTTGTTGCCACAAGCGCCCGGTGCTACGGTAATTATCTATGGTACTCGCAAGCGATGTCTTTGATACAATCTTCAAAATGACAGACTCCGCGTCAGCGGCGGGGGCTCCTTGGGTGCGTAAAATCTGCCAAAGTACGGTACGGCTATCTGTGGCTGGGTATGGAGAACCCACTGGGGATACGAGTTGTTTACCCAAAACCCTCTCAGCCGTAATAGCCATTGGGGTTAATTTCCTCATCACCTCATCAACTAATGGCTTTATTGTATTGCGGAGCGTTTCCGGCCCCATCCTCACGTTGCGGGTGATGTGGATAGTCACATAGCCAGCCGGATATGGCGGCGAACCGCCTCCAATTTCATTATTAGCCCATGTTGTGAAATGCTCCTTTACTGTTTCCTTTCCCCCCTCATACTTCCTATCGCCATCTTCTACCGAATCGAGAATAATACGATAATACGGCTGGTAATTAAGAAAGTTCCAAGTGGCATAGGCACCGTCAATCTGCGCGGTAATCTGCGCGGTAATCGTACTGGCGGGCGGGCTCACGGCCTGCTGTGGCGTTGCAGCGGCGGCCTTGCGGGCGGCCTTCGCAGCCTTTCTCTCGAAAATGCGCGTCATCATCACAAGGATGTCCTCACGCTTGCGCGCAAAGATCACCTCTACGTCCGCTCGGTCGAGGCCTTCGGGCGGATTCTCGGTCAAAAATGCGATGAGCCTATTTAACTTCTTTTGGGCCTTCTCTTGTGCAGTCAGCATCCGTTTGATCCTCTTAATTAAAATTGCATGGGCATGATGAGATTGCCAACGTCAGTTTGGCCGTCGATAAGGTGGAACACCCTAACAGGGTGGTCATTTGTTGCTGGGTCTCTTGAAGCCTGCACAACAAAAACAAGATTTCCACCCTTGCGGGTGTCCATCATTTGTTGCAGATAACGCGCGTTTATTCTTGTCCTAGCGCGCGCTCCTGTCCTTACGCCTGTGGTGAGGTCTTGGATATTTACCGCAATACTTTGTGTCGTCAGTTGGTCCCCCAAACTCAAAACAACATTGAGTCCATCTTTCCCAATATCTATCTGGGGGAAAAGGGGCGAAGTAGCCTTAGCGGCGGACATTGAACTTAGACCTTTTTTAATCGCTGCTAACACAATATCCGCGTCCACCATGAAGGCCCAAGTATCTTCCATCGACTTTACGCGGGCGGAGACTGATGCGAGCGTAATCGGGCCGTCACCATTGTTCTGCCAGTAGTCGCGCAAATAAAGCCCACCTCCATCTCTCGTGCTGTCATGGATCGTCTCCACCAAAGCTGGGTTCGGTGTGTCGCTGCTGAGTGCTGCGAACACAACGATGTCCGCGTTACCATTTTTGCGTGTGGTCGCCTCGAATATCAGCGCATTCAGCGGTGGGTAGCGCGACTCAATCGCAGCGATTTCTTCCTTGGTCATCAGTTGCGCAGCTTCGAGCATTTTTAGAGCTTGCTCAGGTGTATGGATGCCTTCCCGCTTAAATGTGTCCATGCTCGGAGTTTTTCTGAGGACAACAGCCTTTAGCCAAGCGTCGATGTCTGGTAAAAGCGGCAACTCCCGCTTTTCTTCATCCGTCGCAAAGCCCCGGTAGTCGAGCCATTTGGTGGCCCCGTGGGGGTTGGCGATACCTGCGCCCACAATTACGCGTTTTAGCGTATCCATTCGACGCTGCGCGCTGTAGTACATCCGAACTTGATGCTTTGGAATAGATGCCCATTGGTCCGGCACGCTAAACATCTTGATAATTTCAACCAGCGTCGCGGGCGCTTTGATATGGATGGTAAGCGCTCTCACGCTTGAGTCATCGGCTCCGTCGAGCGCGGTAATTGTGGCTCGGGCGTCTCTCACCCCGAAACCCCCGTAGTAGTAGGGCGAGGCACCAGCAGGGGCTATGGGCTCGGGGTTCATGGCCGCCAGCTCTGGCTGGACAGTGTCACAGCCTTGAGGCCATCTAAGGCGACCAACGGCCATCCTGTGACCATCGCTGCTTGCTCCCCAGAACGCAGCCTCCCCCCCCACCCTTTGACCAGACAGCCAAACATCTTTAAGATTGGAGTGCTCTGCGACGGAAGCCACGATGGCAAGGCGTTCCAGCGTAGCTGCTGTCTGCGACGCGGGGACAATACACTCCCTGCCATTTTGCTGGACGGCGTCCCAAAGATCCTCCGCCATGCGCACACATACGACGTGGTCCGCTGATGACCCAGCGTCCCAGGTGGTGCTCACCGCGTCTTTGCCTTTTTCTGGGCTCACTTCAAACAGATAACGGCGATAGTATTCGCCACCCCCCACGCCCCCCCTAATCGTCACAGTCTTACTCTTGGCGTCGCGCACCATCACCAAGGCCTCTTGCAGCGAAACCACGACGCCAGCTCGCCCCCCAGTAAGGGCCGCGAACGGGCGTGTTGAAACCGATGTGGCTTCGACCGAGGCGACCATCGCGCTCTCGGTCTCGGTCAGCCTGTTGGTAGCGAGGGGTAGCGCGGCTACAAATACTTTGTCGTGGCCTTTTGGAAAGATCACCACACGCGGGATCTTGTCCGGCTCCTTGCCTCCGCTGCCGAGCAGGTCGCGGGCTGTGCTCAACGCTCTCAAGAGAGGCTTCGCCTGGACCTCGGCCTCAAAATCCCACTCCACGATGTCCTCATCTTGAAGTTCATCGACGACACGCGGTATCGACTTGTCCTCGTGCATACCCATCACGATCATAAAAGCCCGATAGGGTATTTTCTTGGCTTGTTTAGGATCTCTGAGAGCGTTCAGCGTGAAGACATTTGGCCCAGCATTTTCGGCCTTTGAATCAACGATCTCGACGTTGCAATATGGCGAACCAATAAAAAGATCGCCCTCGGGGACCAACTTTAGGCTATCCAGCGCCTTTACCGCGTCCAAAAGATACGTCGGATTCGCATTCGTTACGAACACCCCTCCGATTTTAGATGATGGTCCAACAACCTTGGCCAAGTTTATTTTCAGGTGGACAGACTTGGATGCAGCGGGATCTTTTTGTGCATGGGGGAACAGCGTAATTGCAGCCTTTGCGGGCGTCCCCCAAATCCATGCGTACCCCCCCCCTTTGTTGGTCACGAGTTTCTTCGCGCGCCCCAGCGCGTCAATGAAGCCTTTTCTGTCAGACACCACAGACCAACAAG